>VOFH01000387.1_pt1 | contig 188001 bp, 238 predicted proteins | sample 5384091 | NCBI WGS metagenome assembly VOFH01 (sample SAMN12384727, study PRJNA508395) | human gut metagenome | isolation source: healthy gut G | host: Homo sapiens | reverse complement strand
CTTAAGCATTCCTTAAAAAGAAGGTGCCCCAACGGCATAATCATGAATTCCTGAACATCAAGCCCACATTGATAAAGCATGACAGCCACCATTAATAATGTTCATCATAGGAACTGGAAGTCTGTTGCCTGAAATTCCACCTAAGAATTTATAAAGAGGAATATCAAGAGAGACAGATGCTGCTCTTGCTGCTGCAATAGATACCGCAAGAATAGCATTAGCACCAAGCTTAGACTTATCCTTAGTTCCATCGGCTTTAATCATCGCTGCATCAACTGCATATATATCAGATGCATCTATTCCAAAGAGGCAGTCATTAATAACAGTGTTTATGTTCTCTACTGCCTTAGTAACACCATTTCCCAAATATCTTGACTTATCCTTATCTCTTAACTCTAGCGCCTCAAATTCACCTGTAGATGCTCCTGAAGGTGCTGCGCCTCTTCCAACAGTTCCATCCGCAAGATAAACCTCTGCCTCAACTGTAGGATTGCCTCTTGAATCAAGAATTTCTCTGCCTATAACCTTTTCAATCTCTAAATATGCTGCCATATAATCCTCCTAAACAAATGCTTTGTAATCTTTCAAGTTAGTCTCTTCTAACTTTAGCAATACAATTCTAGCATTATACAACAAAATCCACAATGCAAAGAAAATGGGAAGTTTTCTCATAAAAAACTTCCCATTCATAATTATATCCAGCTATTTAGTTTGTATACACATAAATAATTATTTTTCCATCTTCTGTAAAAATGCTTTGGTTCTTTCATTGCTTGGATTGTCAATAACATCCTCCGGCTTACCCTGCTCAACAATAACTCCGCCATCCATGAATATTACCCTGTCTGCAACTTTTCTTGCAAATTCAATCTCATGTGTAACGATAATCATTGTCATCTTTTCATCAGCAAGCTGTCTTAAAACCTTAAGAATTCCTGCAGTAATCTCAGGGTCAAGTGCTGATGTAGGCTCATCAAAGAAAAGCATTTCAGGATTCATTGCAAGTGCTCTTGCTATCGCAACTCGTTGCTGCTGTCCTCCTGACAACTGACACGGATAACTGTTCTCCTTGCCATCAAGTCCAACTTTCTTTAAAAGCTCTTTGGCTTCTTTCTCTACTTCATTCTTGTCCCTTTTCTGGACACAAACAGGTGCATCAGTAACATTTTTCATAACTGTATAATGCGGAAAAAGATTAAAGTTCTGGAACACAAGTCCATATGTATTCTTGATTTCTCTTAATTCTTTCTTTCCAACATACACTGAAACTCCGTCCTTGTCCTCACATGCAGTTTCACCACCTAACTTAAGAGTTCCTGCATCCATTGTCTCAAGAAGTGTTGCACAACGAAGCAGTGTTGATTTACCAGAGCCGGAAGGTCCAAGAATTGCAACAACCTCACCCTCGTTAACTTCCATTGATATATCCTTAAGCACCTCAGTATCGCCGAAGGATTTCTTTAAATGTGATATTTCTAATAATTTCTTCATATTAAAATCCTCCTTAATCAAAAATACTGCATACGCTTTTCTAACTTTTCCATAACCATAGCAACAAGGAAATTGAAAATGTAATAGAACAATCCTGCTATGAATAATGGCATGATACTTGCTGTTGAAGCCGCTACCTGCTTGGCAAGTGTAAACATTTCTGTGTAAGCAAGTGCAAATGCAAGTGATGTATCCTTAACAAGTGTTATAACCTCGTTAGTAACCGGAGGAAGTACTCTCTTAACCATCTGAGGGAATATAATCTTCCAGAATGTCTGTACCTTGGAATATCCGAGTACCTCTGCTGCCTCGTACTGTCCCTTAGATATGCTCTCAATTCCACCTCTGTATATTTCTGCAAAATATGCTGCATAATTAAGTGCAAATCCAATAATTACAGCATAGAATCTGTATGTTGCCGTAACCTTCATTCCAAACAGATAATATGGTCCGAAGAACACAACAAGAAGCTGTAACATAAGAGGAGTTCCTCTCATTATAGATATGTATATTCTCGCAATCCATCTTACAATGCCTATTCTTGACTTTCTTATTTCACATACAAGAAGTCCTAGCGGCATTGAGAATATAAGTGTTAAGAAGAATATTGCAAGAGTTGCTAACATTCCTGATGAAAGCTGCTTAACTATATCCACAAGCCTTTCTCCAAAAGAAGCCTTAGTAGTACTGGTACTGTCAAGGAGATAGGCACTGTCTGTTCCTTCTTCTCCAAGACATACGCTGTCTGTAAGCCCCCATTTTTCAGCAATCTTGTCAAATGTGCCATCAGCAAGCATATCATTAAGGCTTGTCTGAACTTCATCTCTTAATGCTGTATTACCTAACTTAAAACCAATACCATACTGTTCCGATGAAACAGTCTCATCAAGCATTGTGAACTTGTTACCTCTCTGCTCAAGCTGGTACTTTGCAACACCCATATCCATACATACAGCATCTGCCGAACCTGATTCAAGGTTCATAAATGCTGAGTTATAATCAGATACCTGCTGAAGTGTCTTAAACTGTGCCGCAAGTGCAAGATTTTCTTCTGTCGCATCCTCTCCTGTAAATGCTGCAAGAGCTGATGAATCAGCCTGTACAATAACAACCTTACCCTTAAGGTCTTCTAACTTCTTTATTCCTGAACCAGATTTAACTATAACAACCTGTGAATTATCAATATATGCCTTAGACCATGTATACTCACGTTCTCTTCCATTAAGCGTGAAACCGTTCCATATACAGTCAATAGAGCCTGAACTAAGCTCCATATCTTTAGAATCCCAGTCAATAGGCTGCTTAACCAGATTCCAGCCATTTCTTTCACATACTTCCTGTGCAAGATCAAGGTCAAAACCAACATACTCTCCACTATCATCCTTGTAACCATAAGGTGGGAATTCCGCATCAAATCCTACTGTAAATGTAGTTCGTCCATCATCGCTCTTTTTATTACTGCATGCTGTGAACATTCCCACAATCACAGACAACATTGCCAGTAACAGGACGGCTTTTCTGATATTCTTAGCCATATAAAAATCCATGCCTTTCTCGCTTTAATATGCTTTCACTTTACCACAGTAAATCAAGCTTGTCTATTATAACATGAATCACCTGATAAAAACACTATAAATATTCTAAATAAATCCAAAATTTCTCAATATAAATATCCACGCTGTAAGAGTCACACTTGAAAGTAATGTTGTAAGCACAACTATGCTTGATGACAGCACCTCGTCATTATCCATACCTTTAGCCATAACAAAGCAGGTAACTGTAGATGGTGAAGCAAGCATAATAAGAATTGCCATAAGTTCCTGATTACGAAATCCCATTTTTACTGCTATAGGAAGAAATATTGCTGCTAGACCCACGAGTTTTAAAAATGTAGCAATAACCGTAGGTTTAATCTTCTTAATTGCCTTTTTCCTTCAAATGACGCACCAATACATATAAGTGCAACAGGTGTAGCTGTCTGCGCAATATTATTAATTGTCTTATTGATAATTACCGGATATCTTAATCCTGCAAGAGAAGATAACAACCCCAGCACAATTCCTATAATTATCGGATTAGTTACAATATTAAAGCACGCTTTTTTAATGTTTTCTTTCTTATCCGTAGATTGTTCTTCTGTGCTGCCATGACACTCAGGATGTGTCTTAAAGGTAAGCACTATTACCGAAAATATATTAAACAACGGAACTGAAGCAACTATCATAAGTGGTGCCATTCCAGTGCTCTGGTACATATTCTGTATGAATGCCATTCCAAGTATCGCTGCACTGCTTCTGAATGATGCCTGCACAAATGCACCCTTCTGCGTATCATCCTTCATGAATATCTCTGTACATATCCATATTCCGCTAAACATTATAGTAGTGACTATCATGCAGTACAGTACAAACTTAACATCAAACTGCGATTTAAAATCTGCTGCTGCTAAATCCCTGAATAACAGTACTGGAAGTGCCACCTTAAATACATATTTATTAGCCACATTTGCAAAATGGTCATCTATAACGCCAAGCTGCTTTATTACCCAGCCAACTATCATAACTAAAAATATTGGTACCGTTGCATTTATACTATATAAGAAGCTGTCCATCTGTCTCTCCTTCTACTACTTATTAATATCAAGCCAGTATGTATGGTCAAGCGGGCCGCTGCCGCTTCCAAGATTAAGCCCTGCTTTCAACGCACCTGTCAGGTACTCCTTAGCTGCCTTCACACTTTCTTCTATTGATAATCCCTGTGCAAGATTAGCTGCAATGGCTGATGACAATGTACAGCCAGTTCCATGTGTGTTAGGATTATCAATCCTTTCTCCATTAAGCCACACTATACTGCCATCTACGCACAGACAGTCATTAGCTGTATGAACTGCATGTCCACCTTTTACTAAGACAGCCGCATTACCGCCTTTTGTCTTCAGATGTTCATATATCTTTATCGCTGCTTTCTCCATTGAATCTGCACTGTCAACAGTCATTCCTGTAAGAACCTCTGTCTCCGGAATATTAGGGGTTATAACATCAGCAAGCACCATCAGGCGTTCTTTAAGAACCTCTGCTGCATCTTCTTTAATAAGTCTGCTTCCACTTGTTGATACCATAACCGGGTCAAGAACAATATTTTTTGCCTTATATGTAATTAACGCATCTGCTATTGTTTCAATAAGTTCCTTTGACGCAACCATTCCTATCTTAACTGCATCAGGATATATATCTGTAAATATTGCATCAAGCTGTGCCTTAAGAAATTCAGGTGAAGATTCCGATATTCCTGTAACTCCTAAAGTATTCTGTGCTGTAAGGGCAGTAATTGCTGACATTCCATATACCTTATGTGCTGCAAATGTTTTTAAATCCGCCTGTATTCCTGCCCCTCCGCTGCAATCACTTCCTGCTATTGTTAATGCTGTATTCATATAATTTCCTTTCTACATCTATTCTCATCGCTGCCCGAAACGTTTGTTGCGGGCAGCTCATATGCCAGAACTTCGTTCCGGCATTGTCGCGGCGCTCCTCGAGAATACATATAAGTTCTCAGTTCGTGCAAGCACGGCTGCGAACTTTCCATGTTTTCTCTCATCGCTGCCCGCACAAAAAAGCACCGAGGTTACCTCGGTGCTTTTAGTGCAGTCGGCGGGACTTGAACCCGCACCCAAGCAATATGGACTAGATCCTTAGTCTAGCGCGTATGCCAATTCCGCCACGACTGCTTGTTTTGTTTTCGTGTCGCTCGCTGTTTGCTGACGACTTGATTATAATATCACCACATCAATATAATGTCAACAGCTTTTTAAACTTTTTTGAAATTTTTTGAATTTTCTGTTTTTCATGCTTCGACTTCCTTTTTGGACTTTTTCTGCCTTTCCTCTGCATAAACGTCCAATCCAACCAGCTTTGACTTCTTTTTTGGACTTCATCGTGCCTTCCCTCTGCTTCAACGTCCAATCCGAACAGCTTTGACTTCTTTTTTGGACTTCATCGTGCCTTCCCTCCACTTCAACGTCCAATCCAACCAGCCTCGGTTCCCTTTCAGATAAGAAATTTTAAAAATGACAGCTATTCATATTGACACATTTTCAAATCTCCTATAAAATATCAATGTTATGTAACTTATTAAGTTTGTTATACATCATATATGCAGAAGTGTCGGAATGGCAGACGAGCAAGATTCAGATTCTTGTGCGGGTTACCGCGTGTGGGTTCAAGTCCCATCTTCTGCACTGATTAAAAGAACCGTGTGATTTTATGTCATCACACGGTTCTTTTTGAATCATATTCAATCTGTTTTCAATGTAAATGCTATCTCTGTTCTTCCAGCAGTTCATCATTCTGCTCCTTCAAATTTCTCAACGCTTCTGAAAACATACTGAGCACCTCTTCCTGCTTTACAATATTTTCTTGCTTTTCCTTTTATCTGCATACATAGCTTTATCTGCTTCAGCAATTGAATTATTTAATTCTTCTTCGTTATTCGCTATGGATATGCCATAAGAAGTTCCCACTGTAATGTTCTGTAACTTTATATTACCTTCAGCATTTTTTATCTGATTTATAATTTTATCACTATCCTTTTTATCACATTCCTGTAATAGAATAAGAAATTCATCTCCCCTAATCTTATTAATACATCTACAGGTCTAATATAACGCTGCATATTATTAACAATGGTCCTAATTAAGATATCGCCTTCTTTATGCCCATAATTATCATTATAATATTTCAAATTATTTATATCAGCCATAACAACACCTACTGGATATTTAAGTTTATTTTTATATTCACCTGATTCGTAAAAAGACCTGTTATATGTTTGTGTCATCATATCTGTTATACTATAATTTTTTAACTTTTCTTGTAATTTAATCAGATTAGAAATATCTTTTACAATCCCAACTATACCCATTACATTTCCATCAGCATCTAATACAGGATTTTTATTTATCTGATAATAAAACACCTCTTCTCCGAACTGCATTTTCTCAATATAATTCACGTTATTTTTTCGTCTTTATTATATTCATATCTTCTTCATAAAACTTTTTTCCAAGTGTTTTATCTGGCTGAATATCCAAATCCGTTTTTCCATATATTGAAAAACTAGAATCACCGTTGCTGTTTAACATATTACATACATGTGTCGATAAAACATATCTGCCATTAGTGTCTTTAAAGAAAATATTCTCATTAATTGCATTCAGAATGCACTGTAATTCTCTTCTATCCAAATCCATAAGCTATCTCCTTTGTATATCTCCACTGCTTTACAAAGTGCATTTATTAACCATATCCCCAATATCATTTTTCGTAATTATATCATCTTTTAGCAAACAATACAATGCTATGAGCATTTTTATATTAGCCTACGGATATAATATAGAATGTAAAATCATAGAAAAATAGTGGAGGTAATCTATGATTAATGGTTTAGGAGAACGTTTACAGGAACAACGGACAACACATAAACTATCCCAACGAGAAGTTGCATTGGCTCTAAATGTATCACCAACTGTTATCTCGAACTATGAAAAGGGAGAGCGCACACCAAGTTTGGAAATGCTTATTGCACTCGCGCGTTTCTACCATTGTTCTACTGATTATCTAGTCGGTTTTGAAAAGCCAAACGCCAATACAATAAATGTTTCTATGCTTACAGATAAACAAAAAAATTTATTGAAGCTCTTTTTTAGAAGAACTATAAAAACATTTTATGATATATAAAAGGATACTGTCATGAGTCAACTCACAAACAGTATCCTTTAATAACCCATTATATAACTTTCCTTTTCAAAATCTCCTGCATAACAAAAAGCCTTGCGCATCTCATTCTTATCAAACTTAATGTCATCAAGAATAACTTTACCTCCCGTCTGACTCTGTGGAACAATCTCATCATTATATTCATGTCCGCAGTCATACTGTGTAAATGTATGTCCGCCTGTCATATCAGAATATGTTCCAGTGCTTCCCGCCTGCATAACCGGTGAATGAAATTCTGCTTTATCAAGTGTCTTCATTGCAGGTGCTGCATTATCTGCTGCTGGCGGTGGAGTAACATATTGCGGAACCGGTGCCTCTGCTCTATGCGAAGTAACATTCTTGCCATTAAAGTTATTTCTTGAACGAATCTCCTGCTTAAGCTTTTCAGTTTCTGCACTTGTCATCTTCTGAGAACCTGAATATGTCTGTACAGACGGATCAATGTACTGCTTTTCACCATAAGAATTCACCATGTATGGTGCAGACTGTGCATGGCTGTCATCCTTCTTATTCAGATTAGCACCGTGGCTTAATGAGCCATTCCCGGAACTGTTATTCTGCATCCGATGCATATTACTACCATATTCCGGCACATTCTGGTTATGTTCCTGCATATTACGCTGGTGTTCCTGCATGCGCTCCTGCTGCATCTTCTTGGCTTTATTCATATTCATTATAACTATAATAATGAATATTGCCCATATAATTATTATTTCCATACAAATCCGCTTTCCTTTTAATTCACAAGTTCATTAAATAGTTGCCGGCTTCTCTGTTTCTCCTGCTATCGACTGTCTCATTTTGGTATCAGCCTTTAAATTCTGAAGGTCATAATAATCCTTAAATCCCATTCTGCCTGTTCTTAAAGCTTCAGCCAAAGCCTTAGGTACTTCTGCCTCAGCAGCTACAACGCTTGCTTTCATCTCCTGTTCAAGAGCAACAGCGGCTGCTCTTCTTTCCTCTGCCTTAGCCTGTGCAATATTCTTATCAGCCTCAGCCTGAAGACTCTGAAGATGAGCGCCTATATTTCTTCCGATATCAACATCCGCAATATCACTAGAAAGAATCTGGAATGCTGTTCCAATATCAAGACCCTTCTGCAATATGGCCTTAGAGATAGAATCAGGATTCTCAAGCACGCTCTTGTGCGAATCTGCTGAACCAACTGTTGTTACAATACCCTCACCGACTCTGGCAATCACAGTAGCCTCGCCTGCACCACCAACCAACTGGTTAATATTAGTTCTAACAGTAACTCTTGCCTTAACTAACAGTTCAATACCATCCTTGGCAACTGCTGAAATATTAGGCGTCTCAATAACCTTAGGATTAACACTCATTCTGACAGCATCTAAAACATCACGGCCTGCAAGGTCGATAGCTGCAGCCATCTCAAATGGTATGTTCATACCAGCTCTGCTTGATGCAATAAGTGCATTAACAACAGCATCTACATGGCCACCTGCCATATAATGTGACTCGAGCTGATTAGTGTTAAGCTGTAATCCGGCTTTTCTTGCCTGAATAAGTGGAAGCACAATTCTTGCTGGCGGAACCTTTCTCAGTCTCATACCGATAAGAGTTCCTATACCGACATGGCTTCCTGATGCTAATGCTGTAATCCATAATCTCATTGGTACAAATGCGAATAACAATATAAGCAGTACCACAATAATGATTGGAATAATTGGAATGTAAGGCATAATTAATCCCCCTTTATATATTTTTATTTTCAAAAATATTATTACATATAATGAGAAAAAATACCACATTTATATAGAATCATTTTAAAAAATCTGCTATAGTAATTAGTAATCGATAATTTTTTGTCAATCATTACAAAGGAGGTTTCATTATGTTATCTAATGATGCTACTATACAGAATATCAAGCATGAAATCCTGTATGAAGTTGCCAAGCTCGCATATGCAGGAAGGTTTGAAGAAGAAAAGGACGAACTGGCATACAAGATGTTTCCCGGTCCTAAAGCAAGATGCCGCTGTTGTGTATATAAAGAAAGAGAAATCGCAAGACAGCGAATCCGCCTTGCAGAAGGCAAATGTCCAACAGAAAGTGACCATCCGGGTGCCAATAACATAATCCAGGTAATTGAAGCCGCATGTGCCGACTGTCCACTTTCCCACTATATCGTAACTGATAATTGCAGAAAATGTATGATGAAAGCCTGCCAGCAGGCATGTAAGTTCGGTGCTGTAAGCATGACAAGAGACAGAGCCTACATAGACCCTGACAAATGCAAGGAATGCGCATGTGTGCCAAAGCCTGTCCATACAATGCAATCGCAGACCTTATAAGGCCATGTAAGAAAATCTGTCCAGCCAATGCTATTACAATGGATGAGAATGGCATCTGTGAAATAGATGAAAACAAATGTATCCAGTGCGGACAGTGTATCCACGCCTGTCCATTCGGTGCTATCGGTTCTAAAACTGATATAGTTGATGTAATAAAGGCAATCGTAGACGGAAAGAAAGTCGTTGCCATGGTAGCACCTGCTGTTGAAGGACAGTTTGGAAACACAATAACAATGAGCAGCATCCGCACAGCATGCAAGAAGCTGGGCTTTAATGATATGTATGAGGTAGGTCTTGGCGGAGACCTTACTGCACAGGCCGAGGCAGAAGAATGGCTTGAAGCAGCTAAAGAAGGAAAGAAGCTTACAACCTCATGCTGTCCTGCATTTGTTAATCTGATTAAGAAACAGTATCCTGAGCTTGCAGAACATATATCAACAACTATATCCCCTATGTTTGCACTTTCAAGACTTCTTAAGTCAGAAGATCCTGATACAATAACCGTATTTATCGGACCATGCATAGCCAAGAAGAATGAAAAGCAGGAATATAAGGGTCAGGGAAATGCTGATTTCGTACTTACAATCGGTGAATTCAGAGCAATGATGCGGGCTAAAGAAGTAGTTCTTGAGCCTGAGGAAAACAGCGACCAGCAGGCAAGCATATATGGTAAAAGATTCGGTAACGGAGGCGGTGTTTCCGCTGCTGTTGCACAATGTATGCGTGAAGCAGGTGCTGACCCTGATAAATTCAATATAGAAAAAATGCTCAGGTGCTGCCGAATGTAAGAAAGCACTTACACTTCTTAAAGTAGGAAAACTCCTGCAGATTTCATTGAGGGAATGGTATGTGAAGGCGGCTGTGTTGGTGGACCAAGCCGTCACAGAAGCGGAAAGAATCCTGTTCTTGCTGCCAAAGACCGTGACAAGCTGCTCGCCGAAGCAGACGACCGTAATGTTTCAGACAACTTAAGTAAATATGACTTAACAGCATTTTCAATGCACAAATAAAATTAACGCAAAAATAGCGTTGGCAATATTCACATTGTCAACGCTATTTTTTAGTGCTACTTTTAAAGCAAGCACAACAAGTTTTTCAAATATCACACTCAATACAACAATTATAACCGTCCACGCCAGCAAATCATCCGTATCAAGATATATTTTCGACATATAAAGCATTTGTCCAACAGAACCTTTGGGCATTCCGATAATCTCTGCTGCCACTCCTGCTTTCCAAGCCATACCGGCAGTAACTCTTCCTGCTGATATAAGATAAGGTGAAAGCTGTGGCATGATAATATAACGTATTCTGCGAATCCAAGGAATATGAAATACATCTGCCATTTCCCTAATGCCTTTATCAGTACTTCTAAGACCGGTCAGTGTATTCTGGTATATAACAGGCACAACTATTAAAAATGCAATGAACACCGACAGGTTCTTTGCCGTAAACCATATAAGACATATAACCACAAAAGACGCAACAGGTACTGCCTTAATTGTAACCATCCACGGCCACAGAATATATTCAACAGGCTTACATATATATGCAAGCACTGCACATATAATTCCACACAATAATCCTGCGAGAAATCCACCGACAATATGATACATTGTAAACCACACAGTTCCTGCAAAATCCGGTTCATGCCATATAGTAAATAATCTGCCAAGCACCTGTACCGGTGTCACTAATAATATCGGTGAATCAATCTTTAGCGCAACTATTTCCCATAAAATAAGTGCCAGCATAACTGCCAGCACTTTATATATTACATTCAATATCTTCTTATTAATATTCATAATAGAAATCATCTTTCGGCATACTGCCACCTACCGACTTAGGATTCTGGTCATATAACACCTGTAAGAACCCTTCAAGTGCACTTCTCATGTTATTATTAATATAGCATACAATATGGCACTTAGGAAGAGCCTTCTTAGCTATTGCTTCTGATGCAACAATTCCATACTCAGCAATAAGCTGTGCTGTCTCATCAATATTGCTTGAAGTATATGCAACACATTCGTTATATTCATCAATGAACTTCTTAAGCTGTTCTGGATATTTTTCAGCAAATTCTTTTCTTACAACAATTACACCTGTAACAATCTTAGAATTATTATTAATCTTCTCCCATGCTTCATTAAGATCCATAACAACTCTTAAACCACTAATCTGGGCACTTGCTGCTGTAACAAAAGGCTGTGGAAGAACAGCAATTGCACCATCTTCTGACTTTAACTTAGAAAGTGCTTCTGTTGTATCTGAACACCACACAATATCAACATCTTTGTCGGCATCAAGTCCGTTACCTGAAAGAATATATCTTATGGTATATTCCGGCACTGCACCCATTCCTGTAGCATATATAGTCTTACCCTTAAGGTCGCTGATACTGTTGACAGTGTTGCCTCTTTCTACAAGATTAAGAACTCCAAGTGTATTAACAGCAACAACCTGGACCTTACCTTCCGTCTTATTATATATATTAGCTGCAAGATTAGATGGAACAGCTGCTATATCAATCTCTCCGGTTGCAAGTGGTGTTACAAATGCAGATGCATCTGTAGCAAAATCTTCAAATGCATATGTGTTCTTAGTATTTCCATTCTCTGAATCTTTACGCAGCTTAACCATTCCCATTGCTGTAGGCCCTGCCATAGCTCCGATTCTTATTGTTGTTGTCTCTTCTGTCTGACTCTCACCTTCGTTATTAGCTGATTTTCCTGCACATGCCGCAAATGAAAATACCATAATAACCGAAAGTATAACTGCTAGTAATTTCTTCAACTTATTATTCTCCTGATATATTTAATTAGTATTCCATGAACTCCTGTATATCCCTTAATACATCCTCAATCTCGCCTTCTCCGTCATTAATTGTAAGCTGTAATGGTTTACTGATATCCAGACTGAACAAACCAACTAATGATTTGCCATCAACACAGCTATATCCTGATTCAACATCAAACCCACATGAGTACTTACTAATTGTACTTACAAACCTTTGAACCTTCTCCACAGAATCCAAAAGAATCATCACTGTCAGCATATTATCTCCTCCGCTTCCTCATATTGTAATTCCCATATCAGAGACTAATATACACCATAAAACTTATAAAAACAACCATTAACTAAGACTAAAATATGGCACGGATGCCACAGAAAACGCTTATCTAAGCCGTTTTCATATCATCCATGCCATATTCTGATAATCATAAATTAGAGATTAGTATATCCCATAAGGTAATAATCAACTGCTCTTGCACAGTCTCTTCCCTGTCTTATAGCTTTCACAACGAGTGACTGTCCTGTATGCATATCTCCTGCTGTAAATACACCCGGTACACTTGTTTCAAATCCGTCTGCTGCTGTCTTTACATTAGTTCTCTCTGTAAGTTCAACTCCAAATGCGTCTGTGACATATTTCTGTGAACCCAGGAAACCTGCTGCTATCAGTACAAGCTCACATGGAAGCTCTGCTTCTGTTCCCTCCACAGGGACCATCATTCTTCTTCCTGTCTTTTCATCAGTCTTAGACTCAAGCTTTACTGTAACAACACTTGTAAGATTACCCTTCTTATCCTTCTTGAATTCCTTAACTGTAGTTGTATATATTCTTGGATCATGTCCGAATACTGCAATTGCTTCTTCCTGACCGTAATCTGTCTTGCAGACTAAAGGCCACTGTGGCCAAGGATTGTTCTCCGCACGCTCATCTGGTGCTTTTGGCATCATCTCAAGCTGTGTAACTGATTTGCAGCCATGTCTTATACATGTTCCGACACAGTCATTGCCTGTATCACCGCCACCTATTACAATAACATTTTTATCCTTTGCAGAAATGTATCTGCCATCCTTAAGTCCTGAATCAAGAAGACTCTTTGTAGTTGCTGTAAGGAAATCTACTGCAAAGTATATTCCATTGGCATCTCTTCCCGGAACCTTGATATCTCTTGGATTAGCAGCACCACACGCAAGTACTACAGCATCATAATCTGCCATAAGCTTCTTAGCCTTAATGTTCTCACCAACATTTGCATTAGTTACGAACTCAATGCCTTCTTCCCTCATAATATCAAGTTTTCTGTCTATAATATGTTTTTCAAGCTTCATATTAGGAATGCCATATCTTAAAAAGTCCACCGATACGGTCAGCTCTTTCATATACAGTAACACTGTGTCCTCTCTGATTTAACTGGTCTGCTACAGCAAGTCCGGCAGGGCCTGAACCTACTACAGCAATTCTCTTCTTAGTTCTTACCTTAGGAGGATTTGCTTTCGCATAACCTTTGGCATATGCATGTTCAATGATTGCCATTTCATTCTCTTTGGTACATACTGCCTTGCCATTAAGTCCGCATGTACATGCTTTCTCACAGAGTGCAGGACACACACGGCTTGTAAATTCAGGGAAGTTACTTGTCTTATGTAACCTGTGATATGCCTGTTCCCAGTTTCCTGTGTAAAGAAGATCATTCCATTCCGGAATAAGATTATTAAGAGGACATCCGCTAGTCATTCCCTTTATTGTCATACCAGACTGGCAGAACGGCACGCCGCAGTCCATGCAGCGTGAACTCTGCTTTCTCTGCTCATCTTCTGACAGAGGTGTATGAAATTCATTAAAATTCTTTATTCTTTCCTTAGGTGAAACCGCTGTGGCTTCAACTCTTTCATATTCTAAAAATCCTGTTGGCTTTCCCATGGTTAGCTCCTTTCATGTATGTTATAAACTTGCACTGTCCCTACAGGTGCACTTCCAAAAAGCTTCGCTTTTGTCAGTCGCGACTGCGTCGCCTATGCAAGATACAGAACAAGTACGCTGCAGGTAAACCTGCACTGTCCTTTTTCTACATCTTGCGCACCCTACTTGGTAGCCGCATAGAATGCTTCTATCTGAGCCTGTTCGCTGCTAAGTCCTTTTTCTTCCATCTGTACTATCATGTTAAGCATCTTCTTATAATCATGTGGCATGATTTTCTTGAACTTTGGAAGATATTCTCCGAAGTTATCAAGTATTTCCTTGCCCTTCTTAGAATTAGTATAAGCAACATGTTCTGTTATAAGCTGCTTTAACTCAAGGACATCATATTTGTTAGAAACTGCTTCCATTGAAACGAGCTGCTTATTAACTCTCTTGTAAAGACTTGTGTCTTCATCAAGAACATAAGCAATTCCACCGCTCATACCAGCAGCAAAGTTCTTGCCAGTCTTGCCTAATACTACTACTGTACCACCTGTCATATATTCACAGCCGTGGTCACCAGTTCCCTCAACAACTGCTGTTGCACCTGAATTTCTTACACAGAATCTTTCTCCGGCAACACCATTGATGAACGCCTTACCACTTGTAGCACCATATAATGCAACATTACCGATGATGATATTCTCGTCTTCCTTATAAGTACTTCCTGTTGGTGGATATACAATAAGCTTTCCACCTGAAAGTCCCTTGCCAAAGTAATCGTTGCTATCACCTACAAGTTCAAGTGTAAGTCCCTTAGGAATAAATGCACCAAAGCTCTGGCCGCCTGCACCCTTACATTTTACTGTATATGTATCATCATCAAGCTTATCATCAAATCTTCTTGTAATCTCAGCACCAAGAAGTGTTCCTAATGTACGGTCTGTATTGGCAACATCGATTTCAAGACTTCTCTTGCTTCCTGTCTCCATGGCAGATTCGAACTTCTTAAGTAAAATCTTTTCATCAACTGTCTTCTCAAGTTCGAAATCAAATACATTTTTCTTATCATAATGTATCTTTGTCTGCTTAACATATGGATTATCAAGAATCTGTGATAAATCAATCTCTGCTGAACGTCCGCTCTTGGCAACATTCTTCTGCTCAAGCAGATCTGTTCTTCCTACCAGCTCATCAAGTGTCTTAATTCCTAAGTCAGCCATTATCTCACGGAGTTCCTGTGCAATGAATCTCATGAAATTAACAACATATTCAGGCTTACCTGTAAATCTCTTACGAAGCTCAGGATTCTGTGTTGCAACACCAACAGGGCATGTATCAAGGTTACATACTCTCATCATTACGCAGCCCATAGTTACAAGTGGAGCTGTTGCAAATCCGAATTCCTCTGCACCAAGCATTGCTGCAATAGCAACATCCCTGCCGCTCATCAGCTTACCATCAGTCTCAATAACAACCTTATTACGCAGCCCGTTCATTGTAAGAGTCTGATGTGCCTCTGCAAGACCTAATTCCCATGGAAGTCCGGCATTATGTATAGAGCTTCTTGGAGCTGCACCAGTACCTCCATCATAACCAGAAATAAGAATTACCTGTGCGCCAGCCTTGGCAACACCTGATGCAACTGTACCAACACCAGCTTCTGAAACAAGCTTAACTGATATTCTTGCATTCTTGTTAGCATTCTTAAGGTCGTATATAAGCTGTGCCAGATCCTCGATTGAATATATATCATGATGTGGTGGTGGTGAAATAAGCGCAACACCCGGAGTTGAAAGACGAGTCTTTGCAATCCAAGGATATACCTTCTTTCCTGGAAGATGTCCACCTTCACCCGGCTTAGCGCCCTGTGCCATCTTAATCTGAATCTCCTGTGCGCTTACAAGGTATCTTGAAGTAACGCCGAATCTTCCTGATGCAACCTGCTTGATTGCAGAGCATCTGTTAAGACCATCCGGACCAACCTTTAATCTGTCAATGTCCTCTCCACCTTCACCTGAGTTAGACTTACCATGAAGCATGTTCATGGCAATAGCCATAGTTTCATGTGCCTCTCTTGATATTGAACCATATGACATAGCACCAGTCTTGAATCTTCTTACGATAGAATCAACACTTTCAACCTCATCAATGCTGATTCCCTTCTTAGGGAACTTAATGTTCATAAGACCTCTTAAGTTCTTAACGCCCTCTTCCTTATTAACAAGAGCTGTATATTCCTTAAATGTCTTGTAATCTCCTGTTCTTGTAGCAAGCTGTAACAAATGTATTGTCTGTGGGTTATACAGATGTTCTTCCTTGCCGCTTCTCATCTTATGAGCGCCTGAGCTGTCAAGAGTGGTATCTGTAGAAAGTCCAAGTGGATCAAATGCCTTAGAGTGAAGAGTCTCAACCTCTTCCTGAATATCCTTTAGTGACACACCTTCAATCCTTCAAACTGTACCCTTAAAGTATTTATCTATAACATCTGAGTTAATTCCAATTGCCTCAAATATCTTAGCACCCTGATATGACTGGATTGTTGAAATACCCATCTTGGCAGCAATCTTAACAATACCTGTGATAATTGCCTTATTGTAATCATCAACTGCTGCATAATAATCCTTGTCAAGCATATTAAGGTCGATAAGCTCCTGAATACTCTCCTGTGCAAGATATGGGTTAATTGCAGAAGCACCATATCCAAGAAGAGTTGCAAAATGATGGACATCTCTTGGCTCACCACTCTCTAAGATTACAGCCATGCTTGTTCTCTTCTTAGTCTGTACAAGATACTGCTGTAATGCAGCAACCGCAAGTAATGAAGGAATAGCAACATGGTTCTCATCAACACCTCTGTCTGAAAGAATAATAATATTAGCACCTTCTCTGTGTGCTCTGTCAACCTCAACAAATAAGTGATCGATAGCTCTTTCAAGTGAAGTGTTCTTATAATATATAATAGGAATAGTTTCTACCTTAAATCCTTCAACATTCATATTCTTAATCTTAAGAAGGTCTGTGTTAGTAAGGATTGGATCATTAATTCTTAACTGTTTACAGTTTTCTGCTTTTTCTTCAAGAACATTTCCATCTGTTCCGATATAAACAGTTGTTGATGTAACAACCTTCTCTCTTATTGAATCAATTGGTGGGTTAGTAACCTGTGCAAATAACTGTTTGAAATAATTAAACAGTGGCTGATGTTTGTTAGAAAGTACTGCAAGTGGTGTATCAATACCCATTGCTCCTGTCTGCTCTGTTCCGTTAAGAGCCATAGGAAGTATTGATGTCTTGAAATCCTCGTATGTATAGCCAAATGCTTTCTGGAGTCTTGCTCTTTCTTCCTTAGTATGAACAGGAACCTTCTTGTTAGGAATCTTTAAATCCTTAAGCTGTATAAGATTGCTGTCAAGCCACTCACCATAAGGGTTCTTAGTTGCATATTCTTCCTTAAGCTTATCATCCTCTATAAGTTCGCCCTTAACTGTATCTATAAGAAGCATTTTACCAGGTCTTAATCTGTCCTTTACCTTGATTCTGCTCTCTGGGATTGGAAGTGCACCAACCTCTGAAGAAAGAATAAGATAACCATCGTTAGTGATATAATATCTTGAAGGACGAAGACCGTTACGGTCAAGCACTGCTCCAAAGTAGTCTCCATCTGTAAATGCGATAGAAGCCGGACCATCCCAAGGCTCCATCATTGTTGCATAATACTGATAGAAGTCCTTCTTCTCCTGTGCCATTGCACCATTGTTAATCCAAGGCTCAGGAATTGTAATCATAACAGCAAGTGGAAGCGGCATGCCGTTCATAACAAAGAACTCAAGTGTGTTATCTAACATTGCTGAATCTGAACCATTAGTATTAACAACCGGGTAATCTTTGACATCTCATCTTCAAGATATGGAGATGTCATTGTCTCTTCTCTTGCTAACATTCTGTCGGCATTACCCTTGATAGTATTAATCTCACCATTATGTACCATGAATCTGTTAGGATGAGCTCTCTCCCAGCTTGGGTTAGTGTTAGTTGAGAATCTTGAATGAACAAGTGCAATAGCTGACTCATAATCAGGATTTTCAAGGTCGCCAAAGAACTGACGAAGCTGTCCTACAAGGAACATACCTTTGTATACAATCGTTCTGCTTGATAATGAACATACGTAAGTTGTATCTTCTGCTGTCTGCTCAAATACTCGTCTTGCAACATAAAGTCTTCTGTCGAATTCAATTCCTTTAGCTGCATTGGCAGGTCTTTTTACAAATCCCTGCATGATATATGGCATACAGTCAACTGCCTTTTTACCAAGGACATTAGGAAATGTTGGAACATCTCTCCAACCTAAGAACTCAAGTCCTTCCTTCTCAACAATGATTTCGAACATCTTCTTGGCTCTGTTTCTTGCCAGTTCATCCTGTGGAAAGAAAAACATTCCAACGCCATAATCACGCTCATCTCCAAGCTCAATTCCTAATGGCTTTACAGCTTTCTTAAAGAATTTGTGTGATATCTGAAGAAGGATACCAACACCATCACCAGTCTTTCCTTCTGCATCTTTACCAGCTCTATGCTCAAGATTTTCTACAATGCTTAAAGCATCAGATACTGTCTGATGTGTCTTAATTCCATTAATACTTACAATAGCTCCGATACCACAGGCATCATGCTCAAGTTCAGATCTGTAAAGACCAGGCTGTTTGATTTCATTTTCCATAAGTCTAATCATCCTTTCGTATATTCTAAAGCTTTGCTTGCACATAATATACTCCTGTTTTATAGGTTTTGTAAATATTTTTTCACTCTAATTGTCTGATAATATAACTATTGTCATATTTATTTGTAATTGTCTGATAATTATTAAAATTATCGCAGTATTGTTTCTTAAAATACATTGTTATCTACATTTATTATCATCTTATTTTTGTTTAATCTCTACTTGTCCTTAAGCAAAACAGCCAAATTGTATCTAAATTGTGTCTGATTTTTACCTATCTGTATAAAATTAGTAAAAAATAAAGTGACAAAACCCTGCATATTAATTTACAAGGTTTTATCACTTTATATTATTAATAATTATCAATTAGTTATTAACAGGTACTCCTCCTATCAGGAAATCAACTGCTTTCTCCTTAACAGAAAACTGTATTTCTGTATGTTCTCCACCATATTCACCATCAAGTGTCCATGATACAGGCTGTGGTGATTCGAACCTTACAGAGCTGGTCTTCCATGTGCATACCCAGTCACATTTACTAGGTCTTTAGTTATAAAAAAGCATTAATAAGCGACTGGACTGCTATAGGATTATTAAGCTCTCTTATCAGGGTAACTTCAAATAATCCATCCTGCAGATTAACATCATTGCCTGTAAGATTCTTTATTCCTCCAACCGAATCTGTATTACTTATCATTCCATATACAAAATTCCCTCAACATTCATCTCCTCAGAATATACACGCATATACTGTGGTTTAATCGTTGATAAGCTTCTGACCGCTTCAATTACATAAGCCTGATGTCCCAGTACATTCTTAAGATTCTGTGGAGTTCCATAAGAAACCCTTGTAAACGCCCCAAATGCAGCAACATAATTAAATGAGCGCTCTCCATTTACCATTCCTACATCACAAGGAAAACGTTTACCCTTTGCTATATTAACAGCAGCCTTCACCATATTTCTTGGAATTCCCAGACTTGCAGCAAAATCATTCGTTGTTCCACTAGGAATATACCCTATCGGCGGCTTCTCTCCTTTATACTTAAGAACAGCAGCTACCGTTTCATTAAGAGTACCATCTCCACCACTACATGTTATAACATCATAACTGCCTTCACTATCTAAAATGTGCTGATAGCCATCAAGCGATGCCTTGGTCGGATATACAGTAATCTCATATCCAGCCTTAGAAAACACCTGTATTATCTTCATCAGCTGATTCTTAATCTGAGCTTTTCCTGAGTTTGGATTAAAACAAACAGCATCTTCATCATAATCACCTGTCCCATTTATCACATAATGCATTAATCTGATCTGTAAACTTAGCCAGATCTTTATTCGTACCACCCTCATTGTGTGTAATAACTGTCATGAGACGCTTTCCAGCAGCAACAAGTCTGTCAAATACAGTTTTACCACGCTGTGTACTCGTCGTTCTTCTAGTCTTTCTTTCCTTAACTCCTTCAGAGATAACTCTGTCTGCAATAAGATCATAACTTCCGCCTGTATATGGTGCCATGGCATCATAACCATATTCTTCTTTAAGGCATTCCGTAAACTCGTCACACACACTGTCTTCGCCATGCACAACAAACACCTTTTTAGGCTTTGTGTCAAATGCATTAATCCAACAAAGAAGCCCATCTTTATCAGCATGACCACTTGAACCCTTAAGCTGTACAATCTCTGCCTTTATCTGTATCGGTTCACCAAACAGTTTAATCTCCTCTGCGCCATCAACTATTATACGGCCTGTTGTTCCAACAGCCTGATAACCAACAAATACAATTGTACACTCTGGCCTCCACAAATTATGCTTCAGGTGATGTCTTATTCTTCCGGCTTCACACATACCTGATGATGAAATAATAACCTTAGGATTAGGATCAAAGTTAATCTGCTTTGATTCATCACCTGTAGTTGCATACTTAAGTCCCGGGAATGTAAGCGGATTAATTCCTTTTCTTACAAGCTCGACTGCTTCATCATCAAAGCAGCTCTCAACATTCTTAATAAATATGTTAGTTGCCTCAATTGCAAGTGGACTATCCATATATACATCAAAATCTCTGCCAACGAGATTATCTTCTTTAATCTTTCTTATGATATAAAGCAGTTCCTGAGTTCTTCCTACTGCAAAGGACGGAATAACAACATTACCGCCTCTTTCAAATGTTCTCTTAAATATATCAGTTAAATCTTCCACATAATTAGGAGTTCTTCCGTGGCTTCTGTTACCATAAGTTGACTCCATAACTACATAGTCGGCATCCCTGACATGCTTCGGGTCTTTAATTATCGGCTTGTTAATATTACCTATATCACCCGAAAACACAATCTTCTCTGTTACATCACCATTCTCTGTCTTCTCTGTTGCCCATACCTCGATACTCGCTGAACCAAGAAGATGTCCAACATCTGTGAATCTAATCTTAATTCCTTCTGCAATATCATATACCCTGTCATACTCACAGCCTACGAACTGCTTGCAGACATTAACTGCTGCATCCATATCATACAGTGGAACAAATTCCTTGAGTTTTCCTCCTGATCTGGCAGCCTTCCGGTTTCTCCATTCAGCTTCAAACATCTGAATATGTGCGCTGTCTCTTAACATTATCTCACACAGCTGTGCCGTAGCTGATGTTGAATACACCTGTCCCCTGAATCCATTCACATACATAAGAGGAATCAGACCTGAATGGTCAATGTGTGCATGCGTCAGCAATATGCAATCCACATCAGATGCTGCAATAGGAAGTTCCTGGTTTTCATATACATCATTGCCCTGTTCCATACCGCAGTCTACAAGAATATTAAGACCTGCCGCCTGTAAGAAATGACAGCTTCCTGTTACCTCATGATCCGCGCCTAAAAATGTTAGTTTCATAATATACCTCATTTCCGCGTCAACGCTATTTTTCACGATATTTCTGATGTAATTGTAACATTTTCCTATGTAAAATTAAATACAATCATATATAAAAATTGTATTAATTCTCTGTATATTCTATATCCGTAAATGTAACATCCGCATTTCTCGAAACGAAGAATCCTGCGTATACATGCTTAGGGTCTACGGCTGTCAGCTTAAAATCAAATCCGCCTGTTAAGAACTCTCCATCGCCTAATTTTACTGCATATCCGTCCGGATTAGACTTTATACATACTTCTACTGTATCACCTGGTTTAAGTTCTCTTCCTGTCACACTTCCCTGCATAAGTCCGCTGTTCTTTCTTGCAAAACAGCTCCATGCCTGGTCTTTATAAGTAAGGTTAAGTGGCGCTGCCGCTACATAATCGCCAAGTACATCTGGCATTTTCTTATCAATATACATGTCATCTCTTACCATAAGCCCAAATGACACCTGATTGTTATAGAAATAATCATTAATTGTCATCTTAGCCTTAAGGGTAAAGTTCACATTTACAGGAATCTTCTTATAGTACATTGCAATTCCGTCTGTAACGGCAGATATCTTGCCATCATTATTCTTAACCGCGATGTGTATTCCCCCTGGAACTTCTTCAAGTATATAATTATCAGATTCCGTTGGCAGAGTTGTAACATCACCGAATACTGTGCCTTTGAATCCATATGCATCTTTGAAGTTCTTGCTGTCAGCAAGCTCATCGCTGAACACTACCGGCTTGTATGAAGCATTTTTTTCAAGATATCTGTTCTTGTCTGGAAGCGGTTCATCTGCCCTTATATTAACTATATTCTCTGAAAGTCCTGATATTCCAGCCTTTTCAAGCTCCTGCATAACAAGGAAAGCATTAACCCTGCCGCCCCATATATTAGTGTGTGTATTGTCAACACTTACTTCTTTATTAGATGGCCATGCGTGAAGATAAATTGTCTCTTCTGGTCCTAACTCTTCATATAAAGCCTTTGTCTTTTCAGTCATATCAACGCAGACGATTCCAAGGTCTCTTGCAAGGTCACGGACTGCCTGTGAATAATCCCTCCCTTAAACTGTGCAGCGTCATCAGTTATGTGAAGCTCCTGCTTTGTCCACTCTCCTGTTGCAGTTCTTCTTACAATAGGTGTACACAGTATTGGTGTACATGAAACATCAAGTGCCGGCTTAATATAATTGTCATATAATGATGCTGCAAATGTGCCTTTCTTATCCCTGCCGCCTATCGGGCTTGTATATCTTCCTGCCTCAGTTTTCTCATCATTATGTCCAAATCCGATTATAAGAAAATCTCCTGCTTTCATGCCTGCAAGAAGCTCCTTATAATTCTCTTCCTTAGTAAAGCTTAAGCTGCTTCTTCCTGAAAGTGCAAGATTATTAACCTGCACCTTGCTGTTAAGATAACAGCCAAGCTTGGTTCCGTATCCATATCTTGGATAATAGTATTTGTCATCAAAAGAACTTAATGTTGAATCACCAACAACCCATAATGTACTCATCGTATGTCACCTCGTTTTAAATATATGTGTTATCATCAATATGTCTTATTAAGGTAGTTTTCGCGTAGGTGTTCCTCCATCGCAGCTATCTCTTTCTCGAACTCTCTGGCAGATATAAGCAGGCATCCCTGTCCTCTTATAATTACCTGTTCTACACCATCTGATGTTGCCACCGTTACATTATATTTCTTTCCATTCTCATGTGCAAATTTTTCTATATAATGGTCAGCAGTTTCCGCTGTCTTCGTAAATACAACATGAATATTATGAAAATCTATAAACTCCTCATCATGTCCAGGCACTCTGTATGCGTCAAATACCACAATCAATTCGCATCCCTTCATCGCCTGATAATTACACAGTATATCAAGCAGCCTGCCTCTTGCACTGTCAAGATTGACCTGTGCAAGCTCTGATAGCTCCTTAAATGCATGTATTATATTATATCCGTCAACAAGAAGAAAACTCTTCTTATCTGGATTATATTCAGGTGCTTTAGGAGGGTTTTTAACATTGGCATTACCGCCTGTAACATATCTTCCAACTGCTGTGTCAGCTTTTTCTTTTCGATAACTTTCTTCTTTCATTATCGCCTCTGCTGTTAGAAAAATATGTTTCGTTCAAGATTCTGTCTACCTCGTCTGTTCCAATCCACTCGTCAGACACTGTTCTTGAAGCCTGCTTTGCCGTAAGCTTGACCTCCCTGTCAGACTGTCCACCGGCAACCCCGGAATCCGTCACGGCTATCTCGACATGTGCATGCTCTCTTACTTCATTCCACGGCACAACATATCCCGAACCGCCTGCACAGAATACTGAATCTACCGGATTTCTTGTATCACGCTCAGGCTCATATCCGAATCGTTCAATAACCTCTTCTGTATTATGGCATGGTCTGTAGCCTGCCATCTTAAGAGCAAGTCTGCCTGTTCCCTTGGTATAGGCATTAACCTCTGCCTGATAATTACCAATCACTGAAACCGGACCTTCACCTGTGATAACAACATTATCACCATCAGCCTCCTGCATGTTAAATGCTGCACCCATTCTCTCGAAGTCGGTCATTGCCCTGCCGACATAATCTCTCTTTTACCTCAAGTGAAAATGCGTAGAATGGCTCTAACAATACTGATTCTGCCTGCATAAGCCCCTGCCTTACAGCTCTGTAGGTTGCCTGCCTGAAATCTCCGCCTTCCGTATGCTTTGGATGCGCCCTTCCTGCAACCAGCGTAATCTTCATGTCCGTGAGTTCAGAACCTGTAAGCACTCCTCTATGCATTTTTTCACACAAATGTGTATACACAAGCCTCTGCCAGTTCTTATCAAGTATATCCTCACTGCAATGACATTCGTATCTCATGCCGCTTCCCGGCTCACCCGGTTCAAGCAGCAGATGAACCTCCGCATAATGTCTTAAAGGCTCGAAATGTCCGATACCATACGCCTTATTTTTAATTGTCTCTTTATATACAATGCTTCCTTCACCAAATGTTACATCTACACCAAATCTTGTCCTGATAATATTGGTCAGCACCTCAATAAGCACCGGACCCATTACGCTTACATGTATTTCTTTGAAGTTCTCATCCCATTCAACATGAAGTTCAGGTTCTTCCTCCTCTAGTGTACGAAGCTTTGAAAGAATTGCCACCGGATCTGTCCCTGCCGGAAGATTAAGCTTGTAATTAAGTACCGGCTCAAGCACAGGTATATTATCCTCTCCGCCTGCTCCAATAAACTGACCTGCCTTAGTCTCTGAAAGTCCTGTCACAGCACATACAGTTCCTGCAACTGCTTCATTAATGCTTGTAAACTTATCTCCTGCATAGACTCTTATCTGGTTGACTTTTCATTGCCAATAAGCATTTTTGATTTTAAAGAACCACCGCATACTTTAAGATGTGTAAGTCTTTCTCCTCTGTCATCTCTTGTAATCTTATACACCTTTGCCGAGAACTCTTCGCCGTAATCAGGACAGCTTACATATGTATCAATTCCATTTATAAGTTCCTCAACTCCGTTCATTCTGAGTGCCGAACCAAAATATACAGGAAACATTTTTCTTTCCATAATCATGCGGCTCATAAGGGCATCATCTACATTTGCAGATTCAAGAAACTGCTCAAGTGCCTCTTCATGGCACATTGCAACTTCTTCGTAATCTATATTATTAAAATCCACGCATGACTCTGACAGCCTGTTCTTTAGCTGCTCCATAATTCTTGCCCTGTTCGTTCCCTGCTGGTCCATCTTATTGACAAATATAAATACCGGAATTCCAAGTCTTTTAAGCAGACTCCACAGCGTCTCGGTATGTCCCTGTACTCCGTCCATTCCGCTTATTACAAGAACTGCTGCGTCAAGCACCCACAACGTTCTCTCTGTCTCAGCCGAGAAATCAACGTGTCCCGGTGTATCAAGCAGCGTGTATGAACTTCCGTTGTAATTATAAGCCGCCTGCTTTGAGAATATGGTGATTCCTCTTGCTCTCTCCATATCCCCTGTATCAAGAAATGTATCCTGATTATCAACTCGCCCTAATTTTCTTATGCTTCCCGCACTATATAGTATCGCCTCTGACAGCGTCGTCTTTCCTGCATCAACATGTGCCAGCATGCCGATTGTTATCGGATTACTATGTGCCATATCATTTCCTTTCTCCAAGTTTTATTCCATGCCTTCTTTAAGCCATCTCGCAATATTGGTAAAATCAATCTTAAGTTCTCCATTATATATATTAACCGGTACCGGCTTATCAAATCCATATATCACCGGATACACATCACTCTCAAAGAAATACACCAGAACCTTCTCCTGCGCAAAGTCCAGTATCCAGTATTCACGCACTCCAGCCTCCATATACTTGGAAAGCTTCAATGCATAATCCTTCTTCTTGGTAGACGAAGAAACGACCTCCACGACAAAATCCGGTGCACCATATATACCAAATCTCTTAATCTTAGATGTATCGCATACTATTCCTACGTCCGGCTGAACCATAGTACTTTCATCACAATCAAGCTGTACATCTACCGGTGCAATAAATGGACGGCAGCTTCCGTTATGCTCCATAATATAATTAGCAATCTGACGATATATCTCCCCACCAATTGACTGATGTCCGAAAGTCGGCGAAGCCATATCATAAAAGTATCCGTCAATCAGCTCCACTCGCTGTACATCAGGCAGTACCCTGTAATCATCAATAGTGTATTCACCATTCTTTCTTGCCTTATATAATCCACCTGGCTCCCTTACTTCTAACTGTTCATTAAAAACCTGTTCCAGTGCTGTAAGAGTATCATATCGCGGACTCTCTGTTTCCCCAGAAAAAATCATCTGCACTGTTCCCAGAGGCACCCCAGACAATTCAGCAATCTTGGCATATGAATATCCTTTTTCCTTCTTCTTCTTTTCATCTCATTAATTGTCATATAACCCTCTCCAATCAAAACATGAGTATCCGTACATGATTAAATATAATTTCTATACTCATTATAAGAGTTGTATATCCATTAGTCAACCAAAATATAGTAAATAAATATCCGTTTTATAACCGTTTTGTTTCCAGCTGACCGGTTGTAACTTAGGTTATGATAACTATCGTATTCACGGATGACAGTCTATTAATCATGCAGAATATGCAATTATAATAGATGTTGTATAATTATCAATCCAAATAATTTATATATTCTTATAATATATTATTTAAAATTCCATTGACATATTTTATTAGTATTGTTATTATATATTCGTTACTCATGCATCATTTTTAAAAACTAAAATTCCTACGAAAGGCGATTTATGAACTATAACAACACTAATACACATCAGAAAGATGTCACCCTTAAGACATTCTGGCGTGATAATGAACATTTTGCAGACCTTTTCAATGCTACTGTCTTTAATGGTAAACAGGTACTTAAACCTGACAAACTTACAGAAATGGACACTGATGTCTCTGCTACAATTCATTCAAAACGTTACAATGAATCTATTACCAGAAACAGAGATGTAGTAAAGAAGATGTCTGATGGCGTTGAGTTCAATATTCTTGGTCTTGAGATTCAAGACAAGACCCATTATGCCATGCCTCTAAGAACTATGACTTATGATGCACTCGGCTACATAAAAGAATATAATGATATCAAAAAACATCATAAGCTGAATAAGGATTCTTTCAGTTCTCCAGAAGAGTTTCTGTCTGGAATTGACAAATCTGACCGCTTCCACCCTATAATAACGCTCGTTCTTTACTATGGTGAGTCGTTATGGGATGGTCCTACCTGCCTGTCTGACATGATGATTTCTATGTCTGATAATATCAAGGAATACTTCTCTGACTACAAACTAAATCTTGTCCAGATACTTGATTCTGATAAATACTCATTTTATAATGAAGATGTAAAAGATGTTTTTTATATTGCACGAAGTATATACAACAAAGATATTGACGCAATATTAAACAAGTACAAGACTCGCAATGTTGACAACGAAGTTATGAAACTCATCAGCGTTCTTACTGCTACTCCACAGATTATGAATTTGTGTAAATCTAACAAGCAAGGAGGTAAAGTTAACATGTGCAAAGCAATGGAAGAATTAAAAGCCGAATGGCAAAGTGATGCCAATAAAAAAGCAATCATCTCCATGCTCGAATTCGGTATAACCAGAGAACAGATATTAACTAGGTACACCAAAGAAGATTTAGAAAAAGCGGAGGCTGCAATAGCCAATAATAACTAATATAGTAATATTAAAGCCAGTTAATCTAACTGTGAGGGGCATCTCATTAAGATTAACTGGCTTATTTTATCTGATACTTTTATAGATTTCCGGTCTTCTGTCCCTGAACAATCCCCAGCTCACGCGAAGGTCGGCATCTGCGTCAAGGTCGGATTCCCCATAGACAATCTCTTCCTTGTCTCTTGATGCCTGTGTTACTATCTCGCCTGTTGCATCCGTTACAAATGAAGAACCATAGAATATAAGTGATGACTCCTGATGTCCGTTGGCTTCAGACGGTGCAACCTTCTCCTCACCGATACGGTTGGCAGCTACTACAGGAACTATATTGCACGCTGAATGTCCCTGCATACATCTTCTCCAGTGCGGCATGCTGTCAACCTCAAGAATCGGCTCTGAGCCAATCGCTGTCGGATAGAAAAGGATTTCTGCTCCCTGTACCGACATTCCTCTGGCTGTCTCTGGAAACCACTGATCCCAGCATATTCCTACTCCAATTCTCGCATATCTTGTATCCCACACCTTAAAACCTGTATCTCCCGGTGTGAAATAGAACTTTTCCTGATAATAATGGTCATCAGGAATATGTGTTTTTCTGTATATTCCAAGAACACTTCCATCTGCGTCAATAACAGCAACAGTGTTATAGAACACATTTATATCTCTTTCATAAAAGCTTATTGGAAGCACAACCTGCAGCTCGGCTGCCACCTTCTGAAAATGCTTCACAGCCGGATTCTCATCAACAGATGTTGCAAATGCGTAATAATCATAATTGCTCTCCTGACAGAAATACTGTCTTTCAAAGAGTTCAGGAAGCAGTATTATCTGTGCACCGTTAGCTGCTGCCTCACGAACCATTTTATCAGCCTTTGCAATGTTCTCTTCTACCGACCGTGAACACTGCATCTGTATGCATGCATACTTTAAATTTCTCATATTATCCCTCCATTCTTGCGCTGTTTTCTGCATATCACAAGTTTGTGCAAAGCACAAACTTGAGTGTAAAATATTGAAGATATTTTACACAGGAATCTGTTGTGTAATACAGTGGATATTGCCTCCACCGACTATTATATCTCTTGCATATATCCCGACTATCTTTCTGTCAGGAAATGCTTCTTTAAGCACATTTATTGCAAGGCTGTCCGCCTCGTCATCAAATTGCGGCACTATGACTGAGTCATTGGCAATATAGAAATTAACATAAGACGCAGCAAGACGCTCGCCTGCTTCTCTCATGTCCTCGCCTTCCTCAAATTCAAATCCATTAAGTTCTTCCTCAGTTATGCACACAGGTTTCTTAGGAATAAGCATTTTTCTTACTTTAATGTGTCTTCCTTTGGCGTCAGTTACATTCTCAAGAACAGAAAGACAAGCCTTGCTCATCTCATACTGCGGGTCATTCTCATCATCCGTCCACGCAAGCACAACTTCTCCCGGTGCTGTGAATGCACACACATTATCCACATGCTCGTTAGTCTCATCGTTGTATATTCCACATGGAAGCCAGATTATCTTGCTCACATTGCAGTACTGCTTTAATTTATTCTCAATCTGTGCCTTAGTAAGTTCAGGATTTCTTCCTTTACTCAACAGACAACTTTCAGTAACAAGCATTGTTCCTTCGCCATCTGTATGTATTGAACCACCTTCAAGAACAAATGGTGCTGCATTATATCCCTGACAGCCAAGATAAGACAGAAACTGTCCGGCTACAAGGTTGTCATTGTCCCAGTCCGCGTACAGTCCATCATATGTTCCGCCCCACGCATTAAATTCCCAGTTAATCCCACGCAAATCACGCGCTTCATATGGTGTATCCACATTTCCGCTCACAACGAATGTCGGTCCAGTATCTCTTGCCCATGCATCGTCTGTATCCATTACTACAAGCCTGACCGTTTCCGGGAGCATCTTTGCTGCTTCCTCTTTTCTACCTTCTGATACAATCATGTATACCTGCTCGCTTTCACTGATTACAGACGCAATCTGTGCAAATGCTTTCTTAGCCGCCTTTGCTCCATAAGCCCAGGAACCCGGTCTCTCTGGCCATATCATAATGCAGCCCTGATGTTTTTCAAATTCAGCAGGCATGCGAAACCATCTGCTGCCGGAGTACTGTTAATATAATCCATATCTATAATCTCCCTTTGAAATCTTCATAGCCAAAATGCTTCCACACCTTACATTTCCCCATCACTATCCATAATTACAATATCCGGCAGTGGGATTCCGTTAAATGTGTTGTTCTTAACCATTGAATATATAGCCATATCTTCAAATACGAGTCTGTCCCCGACATTGATTTCCCTGCCGAATTGATAATCGCCTATGATATCTCCTGCAAGACATGTATAAGATGACAGTCTGTATCTGTATCTTCCATTCTTCACCGGTTTCCATATACCTTCTTTTTACGTCCATATCAAAATCAATCTCTATGTCCTTATCAATTCCATACTCATCTTCCATGTCCGATATTTTCAATCCACCACGAAGAGGCGGTGTATATGGCATTTCCAGTACATCTGGCATATGACACGCTGCAGATGCATCAAGTATAAGAGTTGTTATTCCATTTTCAACCTTATCAAGCACTGTAGTCACAAGATATCCTGCATTAAGTGCAACAGCTTCCCCCGGTTCAACATACACCTGTACATCATATTTCCTTCTTACATGACTGATACATTTTTCAAGAGTTTCAATGTCGTAATCTTCACGGGTTATATGATGTCCGCCGCCAAAATTAACCCACTTCATATCTTTCATGAGAAATCCGAATTTCTCTTCAACAGCCTTTAATGTTGCCTCTAAGTCATCTGAATTCTGCTCACATAATGTATGAAAATGTATTCCTTCCATACCTGATAACACATCAGGTTCTTCCTCAAGTGCAGCTTTCAGGTTCTTAAGTGTAACTCCAAGTCTGCTGCCCGGCGCACATGGGTCATATATTGCATGGTCACCCTGTGTAGAAAACTCTGGATTAACTCGAAGTCCAAAGCTTACTCCAGCCTCAATACATCTGGCTTTATGCTTCTTTAACTGTGAAACCGAGTTAAAGACAACATGGTCACATATATTTACAAGCTCATCCATATCCTCATCAGTAAATGCCGGTGCAAATACATGATTTTCTTTTCCCATACACTCAGCACCAAGTCTGGCTTCATATATTCCACTTGCCGTAGTTCCGCTTATATATTTTCCAATCAGCGGATATTCTGCATATGCTGAAAATGCTTTCTGCGCCAGCAGTATGTGGCAGCCGGTATCTTCTTCTACTTTATGAAGTATCTCAAGATTATGAATAAGCATTTTTTCATCTATTACATATGCCGGTGTCTTTAACTCATCAAATCTCATAATTAACCTCTCTTTTTAGTCTACTAAAACAGGATTTTCATCGACAACCCATGGGAGACCGTACTTATTAAGCGCATCCATGTATGGATCCGGATCAAATTCATCTGTTGTGAATACTCCCGGCTTGTTCCAGAGTCCATTTGCAACAAGCATTGTACCAATCATAGCAGGTACGCCTGTTGTGTATGAAATAGCCTGTGAACCTACCTCACGGTAACATTCCTGATGGTCGCACACATTGTAAATATATACCTTCTTCTCCTTGCCGTCTTTGATACCTGTGAAGATACAGCCGATATTAGTCTTACCTACTGTTCTTGGTCCAAGTGAAGCAGGGTCTGGAAGAAGTGCCTTTAAGAACTGGATTGGAACAATCTCCTGTCCGTTGAATTCAACCGGGTCAGTTCTTAACATTCCGACATTCTCAAGGCATTTCATATGTGTAAGATAGCTCTGTCCAAATGTCATGAAGAAACGTATTCTCTTAACATGCGGAATATTAGCAGCAAGTGCCTCTATTTCCTCATGGTGAAGCAGGTACATATCCTTCATTCCTACTCCCTCAAAATTGTACTCTCTCTTTATTGACATAGCAGGAATCTCAACCCAGTGACCATCCTCCCAGTATGAGCCTGGTGCTGATACCTCACGAAGATTAATCTCCGGGTTAAAGTTAGTTGCAAACGGATATCCATGGTCGCCGCCGTTGCAGTCTAATATATCAATTGTATGTATCTCATCAAAATAGTGTTTCTGTGCATAAGCTGTGAATACGCTTGTTACACCCGGGTCAAAACCAGTTCCTAAAAGTGCTGTAATTCCGGCTTCTTTATATTTTTCTCTGTAAGCCCACTGCCATGAGTAGTCAAAATATGCTGTAAATCCAAGACGCTTGCATCTCTCCTCATATACCTTTCTCCACTCAGGATTGTCTGTATCCTCACACTCATAATTAGCAGTATCAACATAAGGAACTTTACATGCAAGGCAGGCATCCATAATCGTAAGGTCCTGATATGGAAGTGCCACATTAAGAACTACATCTGGCTTGAATTCATTGATAAGTGCAATAACCTCATCTGTGTTGTCAGCATCAACCTTTGCTGTTGTGATGTTAGTACTTGTCTTACCCTTCAATTCGTCTGCTAATTTGTCACATTTGCTCACTGTTCTGCTCGCTATGCACAGGTCTGAAAACACCTCGCTCACCTGACATATCTTGTGGATTGCTACTGAAGCAACTCCTCCGCAACCAATTACTAATACTCTGCTCATCTTTCTTCCTCCTGTTCTAATAATTCTTCAACATACTTTGGCAGCATGAATGCACCTGTATGAAGATTAGTTGTGTAATATTCTGTATGTATATTTCTTCTCTTCCACTCTGCCGGCTTGAAATCCTTAAGCGGATGATATTTCTTTGACGCAAATCCAAACAGCCAGTATCCTGACGGACTTGTTGGTATATGTGCCTGATACACGCGGCTTATTGGAAATGTGTGGAACACCTTCCTGTGCATGCTTCTGCATGCATCCTCATCCTCATCATAGAAAGGACTTCCATGCTGGTACACAAGTATTCCGTCCTCCTTAAGTGCCTTATAACAGTTTCCATAAAATTCCCTTGTAAACAGTCCCTCACTCGCACCAAACGGGTCTGTTGCGTCATTAATTATAAGGTCATACATATCCTGCTTGGAGCGTAAGAACCTTAATGCATCTGAATTATAAATGTGTACTCTCTCATCTTCTAATCCTACTGCCGTCTCTGGAAAATACTCCCTGCACACATCAACAAACATGTTGTCCTGTTCAACTATGTCAATATTTTCGATATTGTCATACTGCAACAGTTCCTTTGATACACCTCCGTCACCGCCACCGATTATCAATACATTTTTAACATCTGGATGGACTGCCATTGGCACATGCACCACCATCTCGTTATAGATGAAACAATCCTGTTCTGAAAATATAACACTTCCATTAAGTGTCAGGAATTTTCCGAACTCTGGCGACTGAAATACATCTATTCTCTGATAGTCGCTCTCGCCAGAAAACAGTTGTTTTTCAACCCTGATATCAAACTTCACATGTGGTGAATGAAGTTCTGAAAACCAAAATTCCATAGAAACTTTCTCCCTTCTATATTTGACCGATTGAACAAATCGGACATTTACATTCTTAATACATTCAGTGTCTGCAATGTTGAATCTTCCATTCCCTGCATTGAACAGCCCTTCTCTACTGAATACTGAATATAGTCTATTATCTCGTCTGTGATTTCTTCACCCGGCGCAAGTATAGGAATTCTGGCGGATATGCCATTACGAACTCCCCTGATATATGTCCTGCTGCCTCACGGATTGGAACTTTAATCTTATCGGCATAGAAGGCTTCCTGTGGTGAAGCAAGTACCCTTGGAAGCAGCATTTGTCTGTCTACTTCAAAGCGTTTTTCTTCTTTTGAATACAGACGGCTGATTTCAGCCAATGCTCCGACAAGTCTTTCTATATCCTGTATTCTGTCACCAATTGATATGTACGCCATTATATTTCCAATGTCGCCGAATTCTATCTGGATATCATACTCATCTCTTAAGATATCATACACCTCAATTCCATCAAGTCCGATATCCCTTGTATAAACACAAAGCTTGGTAACATCATAATCATAGACTGTTCCACCATTAATCAGTTCTTTTCCGTATGCATAATAACCGCCTACCATATTAATCTCGTCTCTTGCATACTGTGCCCACTCGCTCACCTTTGCAAATGACTGTCTGCCGCGCAGGGCAAGATTTCTTCTTGATATATCAAGGCTTGTCATAAGAAGATATGACGCGCTCGTTGTCTGCGTAATATTAATAATTGTCTGTACATAATCAGCATTCATACCATTATTGGTAAGAAGGATTGAACTCTGCGTAAGCGAACCGCCTGACTTATGCATTGATATTGCTGCAAGGTCTGCTCCTGCTTTCATTGAATTCATAGGAAGGTTGTCACCAAAATACAGATGCGTTCCATGTGCCTCATCGGCAAGCACCTTAAGTCCATATGAATGTGCTATATCACATATTCCTTTAATGTCTGAACAGATTCCATAATATGTAGGATTGTTCACCAAAACCGCCACCGCATTCGGATGCTCCTGTATTGTCTTTTCAACCTGCTGCACAGTTACTCCAAGCACTATTCCAAGCTTTGCATTAATTTCTGTATTAAGATAAACAGGAATCGCGCCACACAGAATCAATGCATTAATTACGCTTTTATGCACATTTCTTGGAACGATAATCTCATCTCCAGCCTTACATACAGATAACACCATGTTCTGTACTGCCTGCGTAGTTCCTCCTACCATGAAAAATGCGTGTTCTGCCCCAAATGCTTCTGCTGTGAGCTCCTCTGCCTCCTTAATAACAGAAACAGGGTGGCACAGGTTATCAAGTGGCTTCATTGAATTAACATCTATTCCAACACATCTTTCTCCAAGTAAATCTACCAGTTCTGGGTTGCCCTTCCTCTCTTATGTCCCGGAACATCAAACGGAACAATTCTTTTCTTTCTGAATTTCTCAATTGCTTCGTAAAGCGGCGCACTCGCCTGTCTTTTTAAGTCCATAATCTCCCCTGTTCTCATTGCTGCCTATGCTTCTATTCTCATCGCTGCTCGCGCTCGCAGCTTTTTATTCCAGAGCTGCGCTCTGTCATTGTCGCGGCGCTCCTCGAATATCCGTGAAGAAATCCCAATTCATGCAAGCATGATTGTGATTTTTCACTTCTATTCTCATCGCTGCTCGCGCAAAAAGGCGTGATTGATTTTAAGTCAATCACGCCTGTATAATCATATTCTATCTTCTTTTTTGATTACTGTATTGCCAAATACAGAAAATCTGACCTTTCAGAGTTTATCCAAGTAAGTCACTGTTACCGCTCTTATTGACCGTTTCACAAGATGATATGCACCTTCGCATGATAATTTTAAAATCAACTTATAAAATTTGGGCTTCTAACCCAATCAATAATGTGTGCCCTTGTCACACTCGGCAACCGACCCGCCCGTCCGCAAGGCTTAACATGTAAACATGTGGTCTGTATTTACGATATCTTTTATATCCAAAATACCTTTAAAATATAATATAACTGTCTGCTGGTGTCAATAACATTTTTTATATTTACTCCATATTTTACCTGAACTTTTCGAATATATTACAATTATTAACCCTGAAACCTAAAGACATTATTTACTTTTTATTTGTTACCATACAACTTGCGTGCTACCACAAATGCTTCCTCAGGAATCCCCATTTCTCTATACATTTCCTTCCAGTCTTCTGTAAGTTGTCCTTTAATTCAAGCTGTGTTTTCCTGTTTATACCTGAAAATACCCCAAACCATTTACGGACATCCGATTGCTTTTGTAAAAACTGCCACCCTCACGCTTTATCTGCATATCCATAACTGCTGTTATCTGTAACATAAGATGCAATTCACCGGTTACATCAGACGCCTCCATGAGAACATCAGGTCTTTTATTGTAAAAGTCCATAAAGTACTGCATAGCACCCTTTGTATCCTCTTTTGCAAGAAAAGACGACAAAACTGCTTTCAGCTCCCTTGTTTCGGCTTTTTCGCCAACCATTCCAACCTTGCATTCCTTTACATTGATATTGTTTACTCTCACCCACACAAGCAATAAGAATTCAGATATAAAGCCAAACACACGCCTGTGGTATGAATCCTTATCAGTCTCCATATCAATGCGTTTCTGAACCTCAAAGAATATCGTAAACAGCCACTCAGCATATTTATCAAAAAGCTCTTTAGAAGTGACTATCATATTTCCAAAATATGTCTCATTGCCATTAACAAGCTGTATAAATGTATCATAATACTCGGGATATAATTCCTTAATAACTTCACCTGTCATGTCAAGCGCAGTTACATTATGATTAGCAGAAAATCCGTAATGATATGAATTATTAAGAACGACTCTCTTGGTTGTAACAAGTTCGTACTCCTTAAAAATCTGCTCATACTGCTTTTCATTCATAATATGCTCGTTCTCATCAATAAGATATCTTCTGTAATGGCATGTTCCAACATAATTAATATCATGCACATTTTTCCATATCCAGTATAATCCTGTAAGTTCACTGTAATAACCGTTAAGAGCCGATATATTATCTCCTGTATCGTCCCGAAGATACCCCAGTGGTGAATTAATGGCTGTACCTACCTGAAGCGGCACATACATATTATCATCAGGCTTTGTAAAATGTTTATGTGTAAGTGTGTAAATTGTTAAGTCCATATTCACCCTTTATGCCAGAAATCCACTGGCTCATACTCCTGCAATTTTGCAAGAAATCCAAGTTTTCCAAGCTCCTCCTGAATTAAATCCAGTGTCTGTTCGTCATCCGCAACAATTGTATGATAATGATATCCTGATGTCACATTCATCAATAGGCTGCTCTTTCCATTTGCAATTTCTCAAGATATTTCCTGATATCACGCCTTGAGTGAATATTCATATCTGCTCTTATAACACCATATACCTTGTGATATACGAAAACATCTCTTATCCAGCCACCCATGTCAACTATTGCTCCGAGTTCTGCTTCCACCTCATCATCTCCATGTTTAACCTTAAGTATACGGCTGTATTCCTGCTTATCATTAAGCACATAGCCTCTGTTAGTTGAGAAAACATCTATATTCTTCGCGCGGATAAGCGCTATATCCTGCACTATAACCTGCCTGCTTACATCTAATATCTGTGCAAGCTGTGTACCCGGCACAGGACTTGACGAATGTTTTAATATATCTACTATCTGATTTCTTCTCTCTTCTCCATTCATTGCTACAACTCCCCAGTTCACCCCGACAATGATTACTCCTGTACAGGATGAAGATTTTTAATGAAATGTCCATAATTGGTGCAGAATGTGTAAGTGCACCACTTGATACAAAGTCTACACCAAGGTCAGTAATTTTTGCAATGTTTTCTTTAGTTACATTTCCAGAAACTTCAACTAAAGCTTTTCCACCAATTATATTCATAGCCTCTCGCATATCCTCATGACTCATATTATCAAGCAAAATAATATCTGCGCCTGCCTCAACAGCTTCACGCACCATTGAAAGGTTCTCAACTTCAACTTCTATCTTTCTTACAAATGGTGCATATTCCTTAGCCATTGTAACTGCCTGCTTAACTCCGCCTGCAGCACCTATATGGTTATCCTTAAGGAGTACTCCGTCTGTAAGATTATATCTGTGGTTATTACCACCTCCGATTCTGACAGCATACTTCTCAAATATACGGTTATTAGGTGATGTCTTTCTTGTATCAAGAAGCTTTGTCTTAGTTCCTGCAAGCAGCTTCGCAACACCATTAGTATATGTCGCAATTCCACTCATTCTCTGGAGATAATTAAGTGCTGTTCTTTCTCCACACAGAAGAACTCTTATATCTCCTCTTACAACTGCCATCTTCTGACCTTTCTTAACCTCATCCCCGTCTTTTGCAAAAAATGTAATCTCTACATCTTCATCAAGCAGTTCAAATGTTCTTGCAAATACCTGCAGACCACATATTATTCCGTCCTGCTTGCATATAAGCTCGACTTCTCCAAGTTTTGGTTCTGGCATAACACTGTTAGTTGACACATCCTCACTTGTAATATCTTCTTTAAGTGCTCCAAGAATGAGCGGATCCACATTTAACTTTAAAGTAACTTTATCAAACATATCATTTCTCCATTTCTATATATTATGCGTAATTCTTCTTCTGGCTTTCTTCATAGGCTTTATCTGCCTCTTCAATCTTTTTATTGACCAATTCTGCATATTCTCCGTCAATTTTCGACTCATCTGCATATTTTTCTGCATCAAATGTATCAAAATATGTAATCTCATCCTGTGTCGGTTTTACAACTGCATTTTCAGTAATATCAAGCGCTGCCCTCTTTGCAAACACAAGACTTTCAAGAAGTGAGTTGCTTGCAAGCCTGTTTCTTCCATGAACTCCGTTGCAGGCTGTCTCGCCTATTGCATACAGGTTATCCATAGTTGTTCTGCTCTCATGGTCTACCTTAATTCCTCCCATGAAATAGTGCTGTGCAGGAACAACCGGAATACACTCTTTTGACGGGTCATATCCCTTATCAATACAATACTGCACTATATTAGGAAAATGCGTTTTTAATTCTTCTTCAGGTATTGTCCTTAAATCTTCCCATACAAAGTCTGTATTGTCCTTTGCCATCTGTTTTCTAATCTCTTCTGTAAGCAGGTCTCTTGGAAGCAGCTCATTAACAAATCTCTTTCCATTCTTATCATAAAGCTTTGCGCCTTCGCCTCTTACTGATTCAGATATAAGAAAGCTCCTGTCTTCCTCTTTGTCAGAATAAAATGTTGTCGGATGAATCTGGACATAATTAATATCCTTTAATTCTACTCCATGCTTTATAGCAATTGCAATTGCATCTCCTGTAAGATGTCTGAAATTCGTTGAATGTCTGTATAAGCCACCAATTCCACCTGTAGCAAGTACAACATCTGAAGCTTCTACCTTAATAAGCTCTCCATTTTCTGTCCTTATAACCGCACCAAGGCATCTGTTATCTCTGCTTATTATATCAAGCAGTCTTGTGTATTCCATAATTGTCACATTGGGAAGAGTTCTCACCTTCTCTAACAGATGGCTTGTTATCTCTTTACCTGTAATATCTTCATGGAATATTATCCTGTTAGATGAATGAGCTCCTTCTCTTGTGTATGCAAGACTTCCGTCAGCCTCTCTTGCAAATCTTGCTCCACAATCAACAAGATCTTTTACAACCTCTGCTGATGAACGGATCATTATTTCAACGGATTTCTTATCATTTTCATAATGACCGGCTTTCATCGTGTCTTCAAAATAACTGTCGTAATCTTCTTCACATTTTAGCATACACATACCGCCCTGTGCCAGAAATGAATCACTGCTCTCACAATCAGACTTTGTTATCATAAGAATCTTCTTATCAGCAGGCAGATTCATTGCCATATACAGACCAGAACAGCCACATCCGGCTATCAGCATATCTGTTTTAATTGTATTATTCATAGGATACCTCCATTCTTTCTGCGCATACTACAATCTTACTTTGCAATTTCAAGCATTCTTGTAAGTGGCTTCATTGCTTTCTTTGCAACTTCTTCATCTACAAACACTTCATTATTTTCCTGTTCAAGAACATCAAGCACCTTATCTAAGGTTACCATCTTCATGTTGACACATACCTGGTCAGGCTTTAATGTATACAGTTTCTTGCTAGGTGCCTTTTTTCTTATCTCACCAAATACACCATCAACTGTTGCAATTATGAATTCCTCACAATCTGTATCTACAACATAATCAATAATTCCTGATGTACTGCCTATGTAATCAGCATATTTTAATACTTCCTCTGTACATTCAGGGTGTGCTGCAAGCTTTGCCTGTGGATATTTCTTCTTAGTTTCAACGACCATATCCTCTGTTATCGCGACATGTCTTGGACAGAAGCCTTTATTAAGAATCACATTTTTCTCTGGCACCTGCTTTGCAACGAATCTTCCAAGATTCTGATCAGGAATAAAGAAGATGTTTTTATTAGGAAGGTTCTTTACTATCTTTACTGCATTTGATGATGTCACACAGACGTCTGAATAAGTCTTTAGCTCTGCTGTTGAATTGATGTAACAGACAACTGCAAGGTCATCATACTGTTCACGCATCTTAAGAATTGCCTCCTTAGTTGCCATATGTGCCATTGGACAATCAGCCCCCGGCTCTGGCATAAGCACCTTCTTTTCCGGATTAAGAATCTTAGCACTCTCACCCATGAACTCAACACCCGCAAATACTATAATATCCTGATCTACCTTAGTAGCTACCTTGCTAAGATAGAATGAATCCCCAACATAATCAGCAACTTCCTGAACATCTTCATCTACATAATAATGTGCAAGAATAACTGCATTCTTCTCTTTTTTTCAACTTTAAAATATCACTTGTAACTGACATATTGCTTCTCCAATCGTTAAGGTTTACATATGCTTGACTTGCGTTTTACATACATTGTGCTAGAGTATACCACGAATGTTTACATGTGACAAGACAGTTGTAAAATTTTCTGTACAGTTGGGGTGTTGGGTTGCTCTGCCGATTTCTCTGGTATATTTTTCTATTAAGCTGTTATTTTGCCTACGCATACTTGTTAATCACGCTATTGCGTAGGTTTTATTTTCTCACTTCTTATGAACTTTATTGCATAAAACCTACCATCTTTCTATTTTCTATCGTTTGCGTAGGTTTTTTCTCACTAAAAAGGAGCTTCATCATCGATGAAACTCCTTTTTGTAAAATAACACCTACACAATCTACATTTTGATATTAAATAGTAGGCTTCTTAATATGATTTTGTATCCTTACTGCCTATATTACACCTACTCACGCTTATTAATGCAGTTGCGTAGGTTTTTCCAGCCATTTCGGTCCTGAACAGCCCTATCATAATTACATATCTTCCTCAATATGTTCTCTTCCCTGTGCGATTATGCTTCTTACATGATCGTCTGCCAGTGAATAGAATATTGATTTACCTTCTCTTCTGTTCTTTACTAACTTGTTCTGCTTTAATATTCTTAACTGATGAGATATTGCAGACTGTGTCATATTGAGAGCCTGTGCTAAATCACATACGCACACTTCTGCCTCAAATAATACATACAGTATTCTAATTCTCGTTGAATCACCGAATACCTTGAACAATTCTGCAAGGTCGTATAATTCATTCTCATCTGGCATTGTTTCATTAACTATCTTTAATAAGTCCTCATGTATTTCTATTGACTCACAGCATTCACAATCTGCCATTATATTACCTCTTTCTTTATAAGTTCTTTACGAATAATGCTCTTATTGCATTGATTACAGCAATAACCATTACACCTACATCTGCAAATATTGCTACCCACATGTTTGCTATACCTATTGCACCAAGCACCAGACATATAAGCTTTATGCCTATTGCAAAATAAATATTTTCATAAACAATACGTAAGCATTTTCTTGATATCTTAATTGCCTTGGATATCTTTAACGGGTCATCGTCCATCAATACTATGTCAGCTGCTTCTATAGCGGCGTCACTTCCTAATGCGCCCATTGCTATTCCGATATCTGCTCTTGAAAGTACCGGTGCATCATTGATACCATCACCTACAAATGCAAGCTTTTTCTTTGATTTCTTATGTTCTAACAGCTCCTCAACCTTAGAAACCTTATCTGCCGGAAGCAATTCACTGTACACAGCATCTATATTTAATTCTTTAGCTACAGCATCTGCTACATTCTTTGCATCACCGGTAAGCATTACTGTCTTACGTACTCCAGCTTTCTTAAGTTCTTCTATAGCCTGCTTTGCATGAGGCTTTAACAAATCTGATATTAGTATAAGTCCTGCATATGCCCCGTCAACTGCCACATGAACCTGAGTTCCGGCCTCGTTGCACTCTGCATATTCAAGACCGAGTCTTCTCATAAGCTTTCTGTTACCTGCAGCCACTTCTCTTCCTGATACATTAGTCTTAACACCTTCACCACTGATTTCCTCAACATCTGTAACTAATGTCTTGTCAATCTCTTTTCCATAAGCTTTCTGTAAACTCTTGCTTATAGGGTGGGTTGAATAGCTTTCTGCAAATGCAGCATATTTTATAAGTTCATCTTTGTCAATTGTGTTATTATATACACCACTGACCTCAAATACTCCCTGTGTCATAGTTCCTGTCTTATCAAAGACAACAATGTCTGTCTCTGCAAGTGCTTCAAGATAACTTGAACCTTTTACAAGAACACCCTGATTACTTGCTCCACCAATTCCTGCAAAGAAGCTGAGCGGAATACTTATGACAAGTGCACAAGGACAGCTTATTACTAAAAATGTAAGCGCTCTGTATATCCACATTCCCCACTGAGGAGATACTCCTAAGAATATCATGCTTACAAGTGGTGGAATTATAGCAAGTGCCAGCGCACCGTAACAGACTGCAGGTGTATATATCTTTGCAAATTTACTGATAAAGTTCTCTGAACGAGATTTCTTGGAACTTGCATTCTCTACAAGATCAAGTATCTTAGATACTGTGGATTCACCAAATTCCTTAGTTGTGCGGATCTTAAGCACACCTGACATATTAATGCAGCCGCTTATTACTTCATCACCAGCCTTTGCCTGTCTTGGAAGGCTTTCACCTGTAAGTGCACTTGTATTAAGAGTTGTATTACCTTCTTCAATAATACCATCAATAGGAACTTTCTCTCCCGGCTTGACAACAATAACTGTACCAACCTCTACTTCATCAGGATCTACCTGCTCAAGCTTTCCATCAACTTCAATATTGGCATAATCAGGTCTGATGTCCATAAGCTCACTTATATTCTTACGGCTTTTTCCAACTGCAATATTCTGGAACAGCTCACCAATCTGATAAAAGAGCATAACCGCAATTGCTTCTGTAAAATCACCATCATCTACAAGTGCAATTATAATTGCACCTACAGTTGCAACTGCCATAAGGAAATTCTCATCAAATACCTGTCTGTTAAGAATTCCCTTAATTGCTTTCCTTAAAATATCATATCCAATAACAAGATAAGGAACCATGTACATTATAAAAAGAACAACCGTAGGAATATCAACAAATGTGCTTATCACCTTAAAAGCAATCATAAGGACTGCTGCGATAATGATTCTTGTAAGCATCTTTTTCTGCTTTTTATTCATATTCTACTCCAATCTGCCAGAACAACTCTCACGGCTTTCTATTACAGATATATCTCACAATCGTCTTCTACTTTCTTGCAGTTCTTAAGAACATCCTGCATAACAGCCTTAGGATCCTGTCCTTCTTCGAATTCAACGATCATCTTCAGCATCATGAAATTAACTGTTGCATCTTTAACACCGGCTGTATTCTTAGCAGCTTCCTCCATTTTATTAGCACAGTTTGCACAGTCTACATCGATTTTATAAGTTTTCTTCATAATATTCTCTCCTTAAAAACATTAAATAATCAAAATTCTTTCATATGAACATTCATTCATATGTTCATTTTCATTATAACACCTATAAAACTTCTGTCAACAAGAATTCACTATATTTTTCCGCAAACATTTTATGTCCTTTCTCATCTAAATGCTGTCTGTCAACTTCACTTGGTTCAGCAGCACCAGCGGCATCAAAATAATAAAATCCATTTTCATTTGCTATTTTTTCATATTCCCATGCAAGCTGCCTTGAAACATTTTCAGAACTTTCATTAAATTCAGGATCAAAGCCTTCTTCACCTACACCTTTTCCAAGATGAATCGGAGAAATTATAACTATCTTTGCATGTTCTCCTGCTGTCTTGTTAGCCTTTCTTGCAACTGCCTCCATTCCTTTTGCAATTGTCTTTGCATCAGCATGAAATTCAGTCTTGCAGTCATTCGTACCAAGCATTATAGCTATAACATCTACCGGCTTATGTGATTCAACAACTACTCCAATAAGATCAATGCCCTTTCTTGCATCTCTTACAGCATCTGGAAATATAGTTGTTCTTCCGCACAGTCCCTCTTCAATAATATTATATTCATTTCCAAGAAGATTAGCTATTCTGCCTGTCCATCTTACATCATAATCATATCTTCCTGATTTATCAGGCTTATATCCATAAGTATTAGAATCCCCAAAAACAAAATATTTTTCATTGACACATCCTCCCATGTAATATCTATCATTGTTCATTCCATACTTGTTTAGTATGTTTATATGTTATTACCTGCATAGTGATTTGTCAACAAAAATTATTATAAAAAAATATAATTACTCACCCCGCCAGTAGGTTGTGTCAGTCTATATTTCCAAGTGGTGGTCTGTCAGAATATAAGCTTGATTTTTTATGAGCTGTGTGGAGTTAGGGCTGCTATATACAAAAAAATCAGTGCCAAAAACACGTTCAAGCGTAGCGCGTTGTTTTTTTAGCACTGTAATAGATTCTGTATATAGCAGCTCTTACTCCCACTAAGCGAATAAATCATGAAAGCTTGTGTTCTGACAGACCACCACTTGGAAATGTCCGAACCTAACACAACCCTACTGCTCTCTTTGCAAGCCTGTCAGCCTCTTCATTTCCTTCCACCCCTGAATGTCCCCTGACCTTCACGAATCTGATATTAATTGAATCCCTGACAGATGTAATATAATTATAATATTCTATTGTTCCTTTTTTGTTTCGTTTCCATTCTCCCACAGCCCATGCCTTGATACCTGCATAATCATAGAATATAGAAATATCTTTAAGTCCAAGCTCTATTGCTTTTTTTACAGCGGCCATGCTTCCAAGAATCTCTCCTGCAACATTACGCATTGAAGCCATCTCTTTATCACTGCCATTGCCTGACAATTCATATCTTACGCCATCATGCATAAGAAAACCGCCATATCCATACACTCCGGTTGCAATATTAAAGAACCATCAACAAATGCATAATCATTGTCAGGCATTACATCTTCCATATTGCCACTTCCGGTCTTTCCATTAATCTCCTGTACAGCTTCCCTTCCCATATAAGCCTTCGCCTCTTCCATAGACATGAAGCTCTTATATTCGGCAGCTGGAAAACCATGTACATTCTTCTTACATTCGTCCCATGTCTGATATATTCCGGGAACTTTACCTACACGCACAGCATAATATTTCTTAGCCATATATATTTCCCTATTCTGATTAATAAACTCGGATTACTCCGGCAATCTCTTTTACCACTGAAAGTCCATTAAATACTGTCATTGCATCATTAAAATTCTTCTCTGCAACAACATCTGTAATAATAACCAGTTCAGCAACACCGTCCTTACGGCTCTTCTGGACCACCTGCGCAATACTTACATCATTGTTTCCAAGAACACTTGCAATGTTAGCAAGAACCCCTGCTTGTCTAATGCTTCTATTCTTAAGAAGAATTTGCTCTTAGTTTCAGATATATCCTTAACAGGAAGCTCTTTGTAGCATGAGCAGCCAATCTTGCCACATGAGCCATGAACTATGTTACGGCATACATCTATAATGTCCCCCATAACAGCAGAAGCTGTTGGCATCTGACCTGCGCCCCTGCCCATAAACATAGTATCATCACTTGCCTCACCATGAACAAATACTGCATTAAATGAATCTCTTACTGTAGCCAGAGGGTGATTCTCGTCAATAAGCATAGGATGAACCTTAACTTCTATTCCATCCGGTGTATTTCTGGCAAGTCCAAGAAGCTTGATAACATATCCGAATTCCTTAGCATACTTAATATCTTCTGCTGTAATCTTAGTAATACCCTCTGTATATACCTGATTAAATGTTACCCTTGAATTAAATGCGATTGATGACATAATAGCCATCTTTCTTCCTGCATCATATCCTTCAACATCTGCTGTAGGGTCTGCCTCTGCATATCCTAATTCTGTAACCTTTGCAAGAGCGTCCTTGTAATTCATTCCTGATTCAGTCATCTTTGTAAGGATATAATTAGTTGTTCCGTTAACAATACCAATAATCTCTGTGATATTGTTGCCAGCCATGCTCTGCTTTAATGGTCTGATTATTGGAATTGCTCCCGCAACAGCCGCCTCAAACTGAAGGTCAGCATGCATTTTGTCTGCCATTCCCATAACCTCTTCACCATGCTCAGCAAGAAGATCCTTATTGGCAGTAACAACCTGCTTTCCAGCCTCAAGTGCCTCAAGAATATACTGCTTTGCAGGAGTAGTTCCACCCATAAGCTCTATTACAATCTCAATATCCTTATCTTCAATAATATCCTTCCAGTTGTCAGTCAGTAATTCTCTGTCAATTGGATCACGGTCTTTATCAAGATTTCTTACAAGAACCTTCTTAACTACAAGTTCTGCACCCGTCTTACTAATCACATCATCTTTCATACTCTGACATAACTTGTATACACCTGTTCCAACTGTTCCTGCTCCTAATATAGCCGCATAAATCTTTCTGCTCATTACTTTGTACGCCCTCATTCCTGTTTATTATGTTAAGTTTATTATATTAATCTGTGATACATTTATTTCATATCTACAGCATCAACCTGATCCTTAAAGTTCTTTATAGCCTTCCCAGCCTTCTTTGTTACAGATACAATTCTCATAAGAGATATAAAATCCCATAACCCCTCTATCATCAGAGCAATTCCAATAAATACTATAAGTGCTGATGATGTTGAAAATGGATTCAATAATGCAATGATGCCAATAACAACCATTACAACTGCACCTATAAGCTCAATCCACCATTTGTCTGACTCAAGATGGTAGAAATCCACAGCATACTGAAGTTTAAGGATTCCATCAACAATAATAATAATTGCAAGTGCTGTTCCTAAAAAACCGCAATAAAACCTGGTTTAATCACGAAAAACATACCAAATGCAAGAAGCGTAACTCCTGTACAAGACCATATGATCCAAGAATCTCACTTCCCGCAATCCTGAAATAATTGATAAGTCTTAATACTCCCCAGACACATAAGGCAACTCAATTCCTTTACATATGATTTCCTGGGATGCTGTTGGAAATATTACCAGCAGTAAGCCAAGAACAAACAATGCAATTGAAACAATAATAATCTCAAACTTAATTGTCTTTAACTTCTTATAAATACTGTTCATATGCTCCATCTCCTTTTCACTCATTTCAAAGTTCCGTAGTTCTTTTGTCTTTTGATTATACACAAAAAAAGAACATCACTTCAAGACATGCATTTTTCTGCACTTTAATCTGTCTGTGATGTTCTTTATTATTATTTAATATTAAGTTAACATATACAGATTACTCTGCTCTTGACATAGCCTGCTCGTAGTCTCTTGTTCCAACCCAGATTTCCTTAGTATATGGACACTTCTTCTGTTCAATAGAGCGCTTGATAATAACCGAAATACATACCACATTCGCTATTATTGCAAGCATTGCAACAACTCCCTGTGCTGTCGGGTTAGCTGTTATACCAAAGTTGGCAATTGCATCTCCTGCACTTGCACCTGTAGTGTGACATGTAATTGCTGCGTTATAAAGATCAAGTGCCTTAACACCAGCCTTAGTTGCTCCACCATATAATGATGGCAATACACTGAATGTATTGCTTAACTGGAATAATGGTAATACCTGTGCAAACATGCACCATGTCGCAAGTGTCATGGCTCTGTTCTGAATCCATCCACCCTTATTCCATAATGCATTAGCAAATGTAGGAGCAAGAAGAAGAGCTACACCACAGTACCATGTATGTGTTGGAAGATTACAATATGTATACTCAAAATTCCAGATGTCATAAGCAACGATAAACCATATTGTCATATCCGGCCAGAGCATATCATCCTTTTTCTTAGATGAGTAAATTCCCCACCAGCCTGTCATACAGAAGATATTAATAAGTCCTGCAATTCCATTAACAATATTCCACCAGCCACCATAAAGGAATACACCTTCATTAGATGCCCACCATGCACCAGAAAAATCTCCAGTAATCTGGTAAGCTCTTATGGCTGATTCAAAATCAGATACTACCGCAATAAGAATATTAATAGCAACAATTACGAATGGCCAAGGTTTAAACCATTCTTTCTTTCCAATTCCCCACTTATACTTAATCATGAGGAAACCGACAACTCCGATATCTGCTGCATAAAGCTTAGCATAATGGAACCATCCGTTCATATACTCATATGTCTGATTGCTGTGACCGCCAAACAGACCTGCCTGAATTGTTATGAAATAGATTGTGAGTACAGCCGGAATGATAACGAATAACACGATACCACCAATCTTAGTACGACGACCTATCTCATTAAGAATTACTAATCCTGCAAACACAAGCACCCAACCCAGTAACTGAGTCATGGCTGTGCTGCCATAAAGTTGAAATAACATTGTTCACGCCTCCAATCGCTTGATTGATTTTATAAGTATTTTACACTTTTTTAATAAATATTTTAAGTAAAAATGATAGTCTATATGGGGTATCCTACAGATTTTAATATCTGCGATTTCTTGTTGTTGACAACTGCAAGGTTTTGCAAGGCCGAACGAATATTTTTCTGAATCACTGCCGCCCTTATTCCTTCGAATGGTTTAAGAAAGCTGTTAATTCCAAGTTCTTTAGCATTCTGTTCCAGTCTTGTAATTGAAGTAAACGCTGCAGACCACTGTGTATTATTAAGTGTCTGTTCTAGTCTTATGAAGTCATAACACGCCATATACTCCCTTACATCCTTTATATATACGGTCATAACAACTTCATTCTCTATATCTTTATCCTTGAATTTTGAATTAGAAATATCTATTCCGAGTCTTCTAAGATTCGCGATTATTTTCATCAATACCTGTTCGCGGGCTGACATACTAACACTTCCCTCACACTCAGCTTTCTTATATATTCTTGGCAGTACATTATTATGCTTTAGTTTTACTTTTTCCTTCAGGAATAACATATATCCATATAAGTGAACTTACAAACAAAAACATTGGATAAAACAGCTTTGGTAGAATCTGAAATGCTGTAATGCTATATCCAAGCTCTGAAACCGCTGATATGGCAACCAGCATCTGAGCACCATATGGTATTATTCCTTGAAATATACATGAAAATGTATCAAGAAGCGAAGCCGCTTTTCTTGGAGTAATATCATAATCATCAGCCATCTCTTTTGCAATAGGGTTAGCCATTACAATAGCAACTGTATTATTAGCTGTAGCAATATCCATTGTTCCAACTAAAGTCCCATTCCAAGCTGTCCGCCTTTTTTCCCTTTAAATAATCTTCTTATTCCATTAAGTAAAGCATCAAATCCACCATATTCTTTAATAAGTGAACACATTACAGATACAAGAACTGCAACCATACATGTCTCAAACATTCCAGACGCACCACTTCCCATATTAAGAAGCAGAGTCTCCAATGTAACCTCTCCCATAACAAGCATAATAACTATTCCCGAAATAATACCTGTTATAAGTACAACAAAAACATTTACACCAATAATTCCACCCGCAAGTACAAGCACATATGGAATAATCTGAAAAAGATTATATGAATGTGCAATCTCACCATGTATATCTGTATTAAAAGAAAGCACAAGAATTATAACAATGGTCACAATTGCTGCCGGAAGTGCTATCCAGAAATTCTCCCTGAACTTGTCCTTCATGGCACAGCCCTGACCATTACAAGCTGCAATAGTAGTATCTGATATAAAAAGAAAGATTATCTCCAAACATTGCACCACCCATGACAGATGCAACACATAATGCCATACTAAATCCTGATGCTTCTGATACCGCAACCGCTATTGGTGTAATAAGTGTTATTGTTCCAACAGATGTACCCATTGCCGTAGACACAAAGCAGGCAACAATAAAAAGTACCGCTACTGCAAACTTTGCAGGAATAATGCTTAACATAAAATAAGCTACACTCTCTGCACTGCTTCTTCCTACAACTCCGACAAATATTCCGGCTGTAATGAATATCAGAAGCATTGTAACAATGTTTCTGTCAGCCAGCCCTTTTGCCATTACATCAAGCTTTTCATCAAACTTAAGCTGTGAATTCTGCATGCACGCTACTAGTATTGCAGCCATAAATGCAACAATAATTGGTACATTATAAAATCCCATTGGAATCTTCATAATATATTCAAATATAATTCCGGTTCCAAGATACAACACAAGAAAAACAAGTATAGGTACCAACGCAACCGGATTAGAATTCCTATTCTTTTCATAAATACCAATTAATCCTCACCCATCTTAGCAAGCTTGGCAGCCTGGTCGGCAGCGATACATGCATCAATAATATCCTGGATGTCTCCATCCATAATCTTGTCAAGCTTATATAATGTAAGACCAATTCTGTGGTCTGTTACTCTTCCCTGTGGGAAATTATAAGTTCTTATCTTCTCAGCTCTGTCACCTGTACCAATCTGGCTTCTTCTTGCATCTGCCTCTGCGTCATGTGCTTTCTGAGTCTCAATGTCATATAACTTGGCTCTTAAAAGTGCAAATGCTTTCTCCTTATTCTGTATCTGTGACTTCTCTGTCTGTGAATAAATAACTATTCCTGTTGGATAATGAGTAAGTCGTACAGCAGAATCAGTTGTATTGACACACTGTCCACCATTACCTGACGCTCGCATAACATCAATACGGATGTCCTTCTCATCAATGTGGATATCAACCTCTTCTGCCTCTGGCATAACAGCTACAGAAGCAGTAGAAGTCTGTATTCGTCCGTTAGATTCAGTTACCGGGATTCTCTGTACTCTGTGTACACCAGATTCATACTTCATAATAGAGTAAGCTCCCTGTCCCTTAACCATGAATTCTACTTCCTTCATTCCACCAATACCGGTTTCATCGCCACTTAATACTTCAACCTTCCAGCCTCTTGCCTGTGCATAGTGTACATACATTCTGAAAAGCTCTGCTGCAAAAAAGTGCCGCCTCTTCTCCACCTGCACCCGCTCTGATTTCAACAACAATATCCTTATCATCATTAGGGTCTTTAGGTAAAAGAAGAATCTTTAATTCATGCTCTAATTCTTCTACTCTTGCCTTAGATTCATTAAGTTCTTCCTTCGCCATCTCTTTAAGTTCTTCATCTGTCTCTTCATCAAGAATAGCAAGACTGTCCTCAATATTCTTCTTACAGTTCTTATACTCAGTATAAGTTTCTATAAGTGGTGCAAGACTGCTCTGTTCTTTCATAAGCTTTCTGAACTTTTCCTGATCATTAACCACATCAGGATTACCAAGTTCAGCCGTTATATCTTCATATCTGTTGACTGTATCTGCAAGTCTGTCAAACATACGTGTCACTTTTCCTTTCTATCTCTAACTATATAATTACTTTCTGCCCATAACAACACGGTCAAGACCAGCGAGGTCTTTTACAACCGTTATATCTCTTAAACCAGCCTGCTTCATTATTTCAGAAACATCTGCTGCCTGTTCGGCTCCTATCTCATAACACAGGTATCCGTCTGTCTTAAGATATTCTCGTGCTTTCTCAGTGATTTTCCTATAAAACATAAGTCCGTCCTCTGTTCCGTCAAGTGCAAGCAGAGGATCATGTAAACGGACTTCATCCTGCAGAGTTTCTATAACCTTAGTTGGTATATATGGTGGATTGGATACTATTGTATTAAATGTAATATCATTACCCAATTCGCCAAATAAATCACTAAGCATAAAATCAATATTATCAGCCTCGAGATTATGCTTATTCTTCTGTGCAACTTTAAGTGCCTTTTCAGAAACATCTACTCCAAGCACCCTGCTTTCCGGGAACTTCTTAGCAAGAGTAATCCCAATGCAGCCTGAGCCTGTACACATATCAAGAATATTATCAGCATTTCTTGTAACCTTGATTACCTCACCAACAAGCACTTCTGTATCAGGTCTTGGTATAAGCACATCTTCATTCACTTCGAATTCATATCCATAGAAATATGCTTTTCCCAGAATATGCTGCAGCGGAACATGCGCGGCCCTTTTATCAATATACTCTTCATACAGCAAAAAATTCTCTTCTGACAACATGCTGTCACCATTCACAAGATAAAAAGTTCTTGTCATACCATTAATGGCAGATAATAATTCAAAACTGTCATGGTCTGCATTATCGACGTTATTATCTCTAAGTCGCTTTGCACCCCATTTTACTGCTTCTCTAATTGTCATCATAATTATCTGTCTTCCAGCCTTTTCTGTTTAAACATAGGAACATCCTCAGGATACTGCTCTTCTTCCGGCTCTTTTCCAGTTTCGAACTCAAAGCCCGCAACTACCTCTTCCTCTGTAAGTTCCTCTGCTTTATCATCAGCATTATAATCAATTGAATTATCATATACAGTACTTTCTGATTCATCACTTGCTTCATATACAAAAAGCAAATGACTCCCTGTCTGTATCGTCCATACCAAATTCCATCTCCCTGCCCATCTGTAAATACTTTTGTTCAGGGGTAAGTTCTGTTTCCTGATTATCTTCTGACTTCTGTTCCTCTATATCAATAGTTCTTGTCTCTTCATTCCCATGAATAAGACTTCCTGATATTGCAAGTTCTGCCTCAGATGTCACAAGTGCTTCAACCGGATTATCGGCTTCTGAATAATATTCAGCAATAAACTGTCTCCAGTCAAATACTTCCTCAACTGCCCTTATGGCAACTTCAATCATATCCATATCCGGCTCTCTTGTAGTAAGCTTCTGAAACCACATTCCCGGTTTACTCAAAACTCTTACAAATGCATTATCATTCTTTCCTGCCCATCTTATTACCTCATAAGAAACTGCTGCAATTACAGGAATAAGCAGAATTCTTATAAGTATCTGCAGTGCCGTATTATCAACTCTTATAAATATAAAAAACACAATACTTATAAACATTACAAAGAATAAGAAGCTTGTTCCACATCTCTTATGATATCTTGAACTGTTCTTTACATTCTCTGGTGTAAGTCTTGCACCATTCTCAATGCAGTTGATACATTTGTGTTCAGCACCATGATACATGAAAGTCCTTTTAATATCTTTCATCATGGATATAAGTAAAATGTATATAACAAATATTAATAATCTCACAACGCCTTCTATGAAATTAAGAAGTGTCTTGGAAATTATGTATTTTGATACCAGTCTGGCTGCAAGATATGGAAGAACCATAAACAATCCAATTGCAAAGAATATTGACAAAATAACCGTTACTGCCATTAAAACCGATTCAAATTTATCCTTAAGAATATTCTTGCCAACCTCATCAATCTTAGTCTTCTCCTGTTCTGCCGGATCATCATAAAAAGATGCTGAATAATTAATTGTTGATATACCTGTAACAAGTGAATCAACAAAACTGACAATTCCTCTTATTATAGGGAAATTGAGCCACTGATGCTTTTCTGTTAAATCTCTGCTTTCTTTCACAACAACTTCAATTTCATTATCAGGTTTTCTGACTGCAATAGAATATTTATTCTTATTACGCATCATAATACCCTCAATTACAGCCTGTCCCCCAATTCCTGATGGCTTCATATTACACCATACCTTTCTTAAATGTTTTGTATACATTCAAAAAAAGTTGAGGTCCCGAAAAACCTCAACCTTAATTTCAAAATTAATTGTTTGATACTCCGTACTTCTTGTTGAACTTATCAATACGTCCGCGAGTAGATGATGCCTTCTGCTGTCCTGTGTAGAATGGATGGCACTTTGAACAGATTTCTACGTGGATTTCTTCCTTAGTTGAACCTGTTACGAACTCGTTACCGCAGTTGCAAACAACCTTTGCCTGATAGTAATCTGGATGGATTCCTTCTCTCATGATTTCACCTCTTTACAAATTATTAAGTTACAATTGTGAATTCCGCCTTAGATTCCCTTTCTGTCCCGATGGGATCTATGCGCATTAGACACAATGACCTCTTTATCTGTCATAAACAGCTTTCATATTGTATCACGATGCGACATGTTATGCAAGCATTTTTTCAAAAGAGTTATAAAAAGAAAATATATTTTAAATATAATGGTTCTTAACTACTGTTCTTACAAGTTCCTGATTATTCTTAGTCTTAACAAAAAGATCCAGTATTCTCTCTGCCGCCTCATCTGTTTTTAATCCATTAAGAGCTTTTCTCATTATATCAACAGCTTCCTGCTCTTCACTATTAAGAAGAAGATCTTCTCTTCTTGTACTTGATTTTGCTATATCAATTGCAGGGAACACTCTCTTTTCTGATAGCTTTCTGTCAAGAACAAGTTCCATGTTACCTGTTCCCTTAAATTCCTCGAATACAACGTCATCCATCTTGCTTCCTGTCTCAACAAGAGCAGTTGCAAGAATCGTAAGACTTCCACCCTCGCGCATATTTCTTGCTGCGCCAAAGAATCTCTTAGGCATATGAAGTGCTGCAGGGTCAAGACCACCTGAAAGTGTACGTCCACTTGCCTGAACCGTAAGATTATATGCTCTTGCAAGTCTTGTTATACTGTCAAGAAGAATTATTACATCTGTCTTCTGTTCAACAAGTCTCTTGGCTCTTTCAATAACCATCTCTGACACTCTCTTATGTCTCTCTGGAAGTTCATCAAATGTTGAATATATAACCTCAACATTATCACCCACGATTGATTCCTTGATATCAGTTACTTCCTCAGGTCTTTCATCAATAAGAAGAATTATAATATGCATCTCAGGGTTATTCTTAGTTACAGCATTGGCAATCTGCTTAAGAAGTGTTGTCTTACCAGACTTTGGCTGTGAAACAATCATTCCTCGCTGACCTTTACCTATTGGTGATATAAGATCAACCATTCTCATTGCCACTGTACTTGAATTCTTTTCAAGATGAATTCTTTCATTAGGAAAAATTGGTGTAAGACTTTCAAATGCAGGTCTTCTCTGTGCAACTGACGGATCTTTTCCCATTGACCGTCTCAAGATACATAAGAGCCGAAAATTTTTCACCAGATGTTTTCATTCTCTTTGGTCCTTGAATAATATCACCTGTCTTTAGATTAAACTTTCTTATCTGTGATGGAGAAACATATACATCGTTCTCTCCCGGAAGAAAGTTCTCACATCTTATAAATCCATAACCGTCCGATAAAACCTCAAGTATTCCATCTGCCAATGGAGCATCATGCTCTTGTCTTGGCTGTGCATGATAATTATCTTTCTTATCTTCTTTAACATACTGCTCACTCTTATGGTGTGACTCATCCGATATTCCTGCTACATCATGTTCTGCTCCGGCATCTTCAAAAACAACATCTTCAACTTCTGCCGGCTCTTTCTTTTCTTCTCTTTCTGCTGCAGCAATAATTGCATCAATAAGTTCACTCTTTCTCATTGTTGATATATTTTTTATATTCTTGTCTTTCGCAAATTCGCGTAATACACTGACTGACAATGTTTCTAACTTTGCCTTCATATAATCCACCTCTGTTATTAATCATAGTTTAATGGGAAATGATGCAGAAATCGCATCAAAGATAAACTGATTATACAACGTATTATTCTAAAAGAAAAGACTAAAAATGCTTTTTTTTAGTCAGAGCAATATGTTATTATATATAATACTGTTAAAAGCACTAATTATTGAAAGGAAGATTAGATATCATGACTAATGCAGAGAAAGCCTTACAGCTCCATGAAGAGTGGAATGGTAAATTTGAAACAACTCCTAAAATGAAGATTCAGACAAGAGAAGATCTTGCTCTTGCTTATACTCCTGGTGTAGCAGAACCTTGCAAGGTTATTGCCAAGGACAAAGAAGCAGCTTATAAGTACACTATCAAGTCTAACACTATCGCTGTTGTATCTGACGGAAGTGCTGTACTTGGACTCGGTAATATCGGTGCTCATGCCGCTATGCCTGTTATGGAAGGAAAAGCTGTTCTTTTTTCAAAGAATTTGGTAACGTTAATGCTGTGCCTGTCTGCCTTGATACACAGGACACAGAAGAAATCATCAAAACTGTAGTTAATATTGCACCTGCATTTGGCGGTATCAATCTTGAAGATATATCAGCTCCAAGATGTTTTGAAATCGAGACAAGACTTAAAGAGCTTCTGGACATACCTGTATTCCATGATGACCAGCATGGTACAGCTATCGTTGTATTAGCAGGTATTATTAATGGACTTAAAGTTACAGGCAAGACTAAAGAAGATTGCCAGGTAGTAGTCAACGGTGCCGGTTCTGCCGGAATTGCTATCACAAAGCTTCTTCTTACATATGGTTTCAAGCATGTAACAATGTGTGATAAGTCTGGTATCCTTTCTAAGGCTTCAGAAGGTCTTAACTGGATGCAGCAGTCAATGATGGAAGTAACTAACCTTGAGAACAAGACTGGTTCTTTAGCTGATGCACTCCGTGGTGCAGATATATTTGTCGGAGTTTCTGCTCCTAACATCGTTACAGCCGATATGGTCAAGACTATGAATAAAGATGCAATTATATTTGCAATGGCTAACCCTGTTCCAGAGATTATGCCTGATGTTGCCAAGGCAGCTGGTGCAAAAGTTGTTGGTACAGGACGTTCTGATTTCCCTAACCAGGTTAATAATGTTATTGCATTCCCTGGTATCTTCAAGGGTGCTCTTGAAGGCCGTGCAAGACAGATAACTGAAGATATGAAGCTTGCTGCTGCACTTGCTATTATTGCAAACCTTGTTCCAGATGACGAAGTAAGTGATGTTAATATCCTTCCTGAAGCATTTGACCCAAGAGTTGCTGATGTTGTAAGCAAAGCCGTAATTGACCATATTGAGAAGTAATTATGCTTCCATATTATTATTCTGTAAGCGAATATCTTAAAGACACTTATGGTAAGAAACTATATAAATTAAGTCTTTCCGGAAACATGACCTGTCCTAACAGAGACGGAAAGTTAGGTACAACAGGCTGTATATTCTGCAGTGGTCATGGTTCCGGTGATTTTGCCGTTAAAGATATTGACAAAGCAAAGACTTTGGTATCTAATAAATATTCCGGCAGTGAATATATTGCATATTTTCAAGCATTTACTAACACATATGCTGATGCCGGATATCTGCGCGAACTTTTTATGCCTGTAATACTAAGAGACGATATCCGTATCCTGTCTATCGCAACAAGACCGGATTGTCTCGGTGATGACGTCCTAAAGCTTCTTGATGAACTCAATCGCATCAAGCCTGTATGGATTGAATTAGGATTACAGACAATTAATAATTCGACTGCCGACTATATACGCAGAGGATATCCTTTATCCGTATATGATGAAGCCGTAAGCAATCTTCTTTCCATAGGAATTGCACCGGTTGTTCATATGATAATCGGTCTTCCACATGAGACAATAAGCGATTATATTGCTACTGCCCGCTATATATCAGACAGTGGTGCATCGGGAATCAAGATTTCTTTATTGCACATTTTAAAAAGATACTGACCTTTACAATGATTATTGTAAAGGATTATTCAAAGCTCTTACCATGGATGAATACCTTGCCGCAATAGGAGCTATACTTCCTGTATTGCCAAAAAGCATGGTAAGACACAGACTTACCGGTGACGGACCTAAGAATATTCTTGTTGCACCTTTATGGACAGCTGACAAAAAGAGAGTTCTCAACACACTCTCTCATTACCTCAAAGAAAAGATGATTTATCAAGGAAAAGATTTATGAACACTGACTCAACCACATTGTACAAATTAATGATTTTATATATGCTGAGCAAAGTGAACTTTCCATTATCAAACACACAGCTTTCATCTTTCATGTTAGATAAGCAGTACACGGATTATTTCACTTTCCAGGAAACCATCAACTCTCTGGTTGAGGACGGCTTTATTAGAGGCTACTCGCATCAGAGCAGCACACATTATACTCGCACTAAAGAAGGTGAAGAAACTATTGCATTGTTCTACACCAAGATATCAACTGCCATACGTGATGATATAGAGACCTATCTGTTTGATAACAAATACGAATTAAAGAATGAAGCCGGAACTGTAACTGACTGCTACAAGCTGTCTAATGGTAATTATATTGCACATTGTCAGCTAAAAGAAGGCGACACAACTCTTATTGAACTTAACCTTAATGTTCCAGTTGAAGAACAGGCAGAGATAATATGTGCAAGATGGCGTGAAAACAGTCAGGAAGTATATGATTATATCGTTCGTAAACTTATGTAAAAAGCTTTCCGACAGGTGTATATGCCTGTCAGAAAGCTTTTTATTTACTCATTATCTGCCGCTTCTTCCTGTGGCAGTACATATGAATCTATAAGCTGCCATAATTCTTTAAGTCCCTGCTTAGTCTGTGATGAAAAAGGAATAAGAATATCTTCCTGCCTTAATCCAAGTCCTGTTCTTACAGCTTTCACCTGTTTGCTTATCTGGCTTCTCTTAATCTTATCCAGCTTTGTTGCAACAATTACAGGTCTGTAACCGTTATTTACAATCCAGTCATACATCATTCTGTCATTATCAGATGGGTCATGACGGATATCAATCAGCAAGAACACCTGCTTTAACTGGCTGCTTTTTCTTAAATATTTCTCAATCATCTTGCCCCATTTGGCTTTGACAGCCGGACTTACATTGGCATATCCATAGCCTGGAAGGTCAACCAGATACATGCTGTCATTAATATTATAGAAATTAATAGTCTGTGTCTTACCCGGCTGTGATGATGTTCTTGCATATGATTTTCTGTTCATTAACGCATTAATGAGCGATGATTTACCAACATTTGACTTACCTGCAAATGCAACCTCTGGAAATGCTGTTTCAGGAAGTGTACTTGTAACTCCGACTACTATATCCAGATTAACTTTTTTTATAACCATAATCCGCTGCTCCTTTCATTTAACGCATTAATGCCTGTGCAAATACTTCAATAGCATTATTCACATATATTATATTCATCCCTTCAGTTATCTCTGTGTCAAGTTCTTCAACATCCGACCTGTTATCCCGAGGTACAAAAACATTTGTTATGCCCGCTGTCTTACTTGCAAGAAGCTTTTCTTTAAGACCTCCTATCGGAAGAACCTTACCTCTTAATGTAAGCTCTCCAGTCATTGCAACATCTGCTCTTACAGGAATTCCAGTAACCGCAGACAATACTGCCGTTGCCATTGTAATGCCAGCAGAAGGTCCGTCTTTCGGAGTTGCACCCTCTGGTATATGAAGATGGAATGCATGATTCTGGAAATATTCAGCATCCACTTTATATCTGCCTTTTTCTGTTACTGATCTGATATAAGAAACAGCTATGCTTGCTGATTCTTTCATTACATCACCCATGTTACCTTTAAGCTTGAACTCGCCTTTGCCCGGCATTGTTATAACCTCTATCTCAAGAGTATCTCCACCTGCCTGTGTCCATGCAAGCCCTCTTACTATACCAACTTCACCCTTTGCATTCTTTTTATCTGGTCTGTATTTAACTTTTCCAAGATAATCTGTAATATTCTTATCAGATATATTAACTGTTTTCTTTACAGTCTTATCTCTTGTTCCATCAGATGTGAACACTCCGGCTTTGTATAATTCTCTAACCGCTTTTCTTACAATCTTTGCAATCTGCCTTTCAAGACCTCTCACACCAGCTTCTCTTGTATACGAATTAATAACTGTTCTTATAACTTTATCAGTGAACTTTACATCAGATACAAGCAGACCATTCTCTTTAATCTGTTTCTTAATAAGGTGTTCCTTAGCAATATGAAACTTTTCATTAGCTGTGTATGAACCAACTTCCATAATTTCCATTCTGTCAAGCAATGGACGGCTTATATTAGACAGATCATTAGCTGTTGCAATAAAAAGCACATTTGACAAATCAACCGGCATCTCTATATAGTGGTCGACAAAATTAACATTCTGTTCGCTGTCTAATACTTCAAGAAGTGCAGCTGATGTATCGCCCTTATAATCACTACTTATCTTATCTATCTCATCAAGAAGCATAAGAGGATTATTAACTCCGGCACTCTTAAGTCCCTCAATAATTCTTCCAGGCATAGCTCCAATATATGTTTTCCTGTGTCCTCTTATCTCAGCCTCATCTCTTACACCACCCAGACAGATTCTTACATACTCCTTGCCAAGTGCCTTTGCAACTGATCTTGCTATAGATGTCTTACCTGTTCCCGGAGGTCCTGCAAGACATATCACAGGTGCTTTTCCACTACCTGTTATGTTTCTTACCGCAAGTGATTCCAGAATTCTTTCCTTAATATCTTTCATTCCATAGTGGTCCGAATCAAGCACTTTTGCAGCATTATCTATATCTTTGTTATCTTCAGTCGACACATTCCATGGTAATTCAAGACATGTCTCTATATATGTTCTCTCAACATTAGCCTCAGCATTATTACCAGCAAGTGATTTCAGTCTCTTAATCTCCCTTTTTAGCTTATCCTTTACATACTGCGGTGAATCAAGCTTTTCAACGTCCGCCTCATATTCTTCAGCCTCTGTTATGGTTCCTCCATCAAGTTCTTCATTAATTGCTGCAAGTTCTTCTCTTAATATGTAATCCTTCTGGTTCTTTTCTACTCTTTCTCTTACAATATTGCCAAGTTCTTCTTTAATAGTATAAGCATTTATCTCATTTACAAGCAATGTTGCAGCAAATGTATACATCTGCTCATAGTCTTCTGCCTCAAGAAACTGCTGTCTTTTATCAAAATCCATCATAAATTCCTGAGCAAATTCCATCATCAGCTTTTCTGCATCATTATATGAAAGCCATCTCTTGACTGTATCCTTTGCAAACTTCGGATTAACATGTGCATACTGTGTCAATAGTTCTCTCATACCTACAATTATAGCTCTCGACACCATTTTATCAGGCTTTTCAAGCCCTTCAATAACACTTACATCAGCAAGCATCATTCCCGACGCTTCTTCAAATCTATTTACAAGTGCCTTTTCAAGCCCCTCTACCTGAACCCTTAAAATTTTGCCTGGCATCTTTATTATCTGTTTTATCTTAGCAATTGTTCCTACTGTATATAAATCTGCTATCCCTGGTTCGCTCACCTGCGAATCTCTCTGTGTTACAAGATATATAAGTTCATCAGCTGCCATACTTGCTTCTACAGCTTTTACAGACTTCTTTCTGCTCACGTCAAAGTGCATTACCATCCCAGGAAAAACAGTGACATTTCTTAATGGAATAGCTGGATAATGTCTATCATATTTGTTACTCATATATTCCTCTCTATCTAAAAAACGGACCGTCCATCATGAACAGCCCGCCTGAATTAATTTCATTACTGTGCTTTTTTTAACAGCATCTGTTCTGTATTCTAACAGAGGCTTTGCGTTTCCTTCTACAGCTTCCTTAGTTATTATACATTTTGATATTGTTTCATCTGACGGAATCTCATACATTACTTCATTCATGACTGATTCTAAGATTGAACGTAAACCTCTTGCTCCTGTCTTTCTCTCAAAGCTCTTGTGGGCTACTGCCTCAACAGCTTCATCAGTAAACTCAAGTGCTACCTCATCAAGTCCAAAAAGTGCCTGATACTGCTTTATAATAGCATTCTTAGGCTCTTTTAGAATTCTCACAAGTGCTTCCTCATCAAGTGAATCTAACGAAACAACAACCGGAACTCGGCCTACAAACTCAGGAATAAGACCGAATTTGATAAGATCCTGTGGAAGCGCCTTATGGAACATCTCTCCAACATCGTCGTTGCTCTTTTCCTTAAGTTCAGAGTTGAAACCAATTGAACTCTTATCCATTCTTGATTCAATAATCTTCTCGAGTCCGTCAAATGCACCACCACATATAAAAAAAGAATATTAGTTGTATCAATTGGAATAAGCTCCTGCTGTGGATGCTTTCTTCCTCCCTGTGGTGGAACTGATGCTATTGTTCCCTCTAATATCTTAAGAAGAGCCTGCTGTACACCCTCTCCAGATACATCTCTTGTTATAGAAACATTTTCTGACTTCTTAGTAATCTTATCTATTTCATCAATATATATAATACCATATTGAGCTTTTTCTACATCATAATCTGCAGCCTGAATAAGCTTTAATAGGATATTCTCAACATCCTCGCCTACATATCCGGCTTCTGTAAGAGTTGTCGCATCAGCAATTGCAAAAGGTACATTAAGAAGTCTTGCAAGATTCTGTGCATGGAATGTCTTTCCTGAACCTGTTGGTCCAAGCATAAGAATATTACTCTTCTGTAACTCTACATCCAAATCAGCCTGTGACATTATTCTCTTATAATGATTATATACAGCAACAGCAAGTACCTTCTTTGCATCATCCTGTCCTATAACATAATCATCCAGGAATTCTTTTATCTGCTTCGGCTTAAGCAGGTTGATATTCATGCCGTCAACCACATCTTTGCCATCTGCCTCGGTTTCAAACTCTTCATCAAGGATATCGCTGCATATTTCTACACATTCATCACAAATGTAAACGCCATTATGTCCTGCAATCAGCTTTTTAACCTGATCCTGTGTCTTATTACAGAATGAGCATCTAAGCTTCTCGTCAATATTTCTGCCTGCCATACTATCCTCCAAATCACTATAAATCCTTTAAATAAAGGTTCGCTTATCACACAAAAAACAAGGGAGACACCTGCAAATGTATTATCTGCAGGCATCTTCCTTATCATAAGCAATTATTATCTCTTCTCTACAACACTGTCGATAAGTCCATATGCAACAGCTTCCTGGGCTGTCATATAGTTATCTCTCTCTGTGTCGCGTGAAATCTCCTCAACTGACTTACCAGTATTAGCTGCCAGTATTTCATTTAACTTATTTCTTGTCTTAAGTATATTCTCAGCAACGATTCTGATCTCAGTTTCCTGACCTCTTGCACCGCCTGATGGCTGGTGAATCATAATCTCTGCATTAGGAAGAGCAAGTCTCTTTCCCTTGGCACCGCCTGAAAGAAGGAATGCACCCATACTTGCAGCCATACCAATACAGATTGTAGAAACATCACACTTGATGTACTGCATTGTATCATATATAGCAAAACCTGCTGATACTGATCCTCCTGGGCTGTTAATGTAGAAATGTATATCCTTGCCTGGATCTTCTGCCTCAAGGAATAACATCTGTGCTACTACAAGATTAGCAGAAACATCTGTTACCTCTTCTCCCTAAGAATATAATTCTGTCTTTAAGCAGACGTGAATATATATCATACGATCTTTCGCCTCTGCTGTTCTGTTCAATGACATAAGGTACAAAACTCATTACACAACCTCCAATATACTAAAATGTTTCTTACAACCTCAATTATTTTTCAACAACTGATCCTGTAATAACTTCTATAGCCTTCTGGATTGCAAGATCTTCCTTAATCTGCTTCTTCTCATAGTCGCCCATGAATTCCTTAATCTGATCAAGTTCCATCTTGTAAGTCTCAGCCATCTTCTTTAACTCTGCTTCAAAATCTTCTTCTGAAGTCTCAATATTTTCAGCCTTAACAACTGCTTCAAGAACAAGTCTTGACTGAATTCTCTTAACAGCTTCTGGCTTCATCTCTTCCATAATCTTATCTGCAGTCATTCCTGTATACTGGAAGTACTGCTCAACTGATAAGCCCTGCTGCTGTAATCTCTGAGCAAAATCCTCAACCATTCTGTTAACCTGTGTGTCAACCATAGCATCTGGAATATCCATCTTAGAGTCTTCGATAATCTTAGCGATTGCTTCGTCTTCCTGCTTAGCCTTAGCTTCTCTTGACTTTCTGTCAGCAATCTTGTTCTTTAAATCATCTTTATATTCAGCAATTGTATCAAAATCAGATACGTCCTGAGCGAATTCATCATTAAGCTCTGGAAGCTGCTTCTCCTTAATTTCCTTAACAGAAACCTTAAACATAGCTGGCTTACCCTTAAGATCATCTACGTGATACTCTTCTGGGAATGTAACATTGATTTCCTTCTCATCACCGATATTCATACCGATAATCTGATCTTCAAATGTGTCAATGAAAGAATGAGATCCGATTGTACGTGGATAATCTGTTCCCTTTCCACCTTCGAATGCAACACCATCAACAAATCCTTCGAAATCAATAACTGTATTATCGCCATCCTTAACTGCTCTGTCTGTTACAGCTACTGTTCTTGAATTCTGCTCCTGAACTCTCTTTAATTCTTCTTCTACATCAGCATCTGTTGCTTCTGTATCAGCCTTAGTTACTTCAACGCCCTTGTACTGTCCAAGTTCAACTTCTGGCTTAGTAGCTACAACAGCTTCAAAATGAATGGCTTTCCAGCCTCTAACTGTGTTACATTAATCTTTGGCTGAGAAACAAGCTCAAGACCACACTCATCAGCAGCCTTAGCATAAGCATCTGGAATGATTGAATTAGCAGCATCTTCGTAGAACACTTCTGCACCGTACATCTTCTCAATCATCTTTCTAGGTGCTTTACCTTTTCTGAAACCAGGAAGGCTGATCTTGCTCTTATTCTTATTATATGCAGTATTAAGACCTACCTCAAATTCCTCAGCAGTAGACTCAATAACAAGTTTAACCATATTCTTCTCTTCTAAATTCTCAACTGTGAAACTCATTATAAATTAATCCTCCTATGAACTATGTATTGTTACTATCGTACAACATACCCACGAATTATAACACAACTGTTTTTAGATTACCAGTACTATTTTAAAAAATAAAAGATAGGGCTGCAAACCTTATATTTACTAATAAACATTCGGATTACAGCCCATTTATCACTTAAGATAATTCGTATTCAGTTGTGAGCATCCCGCAATTACTTGCCACTCATCTGCTCTTCCTGTCTTCTGATCATCTCTTTTACCATGTTACCACCAACTGAACCAGCTTCTGCTGATGTGAGGTCTCCATTGTAACCATCCTTTAAGTTAACGCCAATTTCTGAAGCAACCTCCATCTTGAATCTGTCAAGTGCATTCTGTGCTTCTTTTCTTAGTCTTATAATTAGAACTTGTTGATTTAGCCATAATAAGCCTCCTTATTAAACACATTTTTAGGTTTAAGCCGAAAAGTTATGGCGCCATAACTTAACGTCTTGATGTTATTATGTGTCCGTTAATACTAATTATTATGACATATTCTGGTTGCTAATTATTAGAGACATTTTCGTTGTTTCTGTTTCTAAATCTTTGGCTGACGCCGGAATTATATTCTTATATACATATATCTCATCATACACAGGTGCCCATCTGTATGTTGCTCCTCCAGTGCAGAAAACATACGCATTACCTTTATTAGTTACAGCATAACTTACAAGGCAGCTTCCTGCTTCATTGATAAATCCTGTCTTACCACCTTTTACGAGTACTCCAGGTGCTTCATTACCATATATTCTTGAATACATTGTACTTTGTAAGCTGTATTCCTTCCGGATGCTGTGCTGTTGCTTTAGTCTTATACTGATATGTTCCAAGTACTTTGGATCTGGTCTCATCTTTCATGGCATATTCCATAATCATTGCCATCTCTGATGGAGTTGTATACTGTTCATCATCATATAATCCTGTCGGATTAGTAAAATGTGTATACTTAAGTCCAAGTTCTTTACATTTTTCATTCATAAGCTTTGCAAATTCTTCATTAGAACCAGCTGCCATTATGGCAAGTGCCTCGGCTGCATCAGCTCCTGATGGAAGCACAAGTCCATACATAAGATCTTCAACATCTACTGTCTCACCTTCAAGGAATCCTGCAACAGACGCTTCTTCCTGTAAAGTCTGTTAAGCATCTCAAATCCAAATGTATAAGTCTTGGGCATCTTATCTATATTCTCTGATACAACAATAAGTGTCATTACCTTAGTCATTGAAGCTGGATATATCTTAGTATCAGCAAGCTTACCTGCTATTATTCTATGATTATTGACATCGAGTAATGCTGCATAAGGCGACGCTATCTGTGCATCAGCTGACAAATCCTGATAATCTTCTGCCATCTGTGCATATATAAGAGGCGGTTCTGTTGGTGCTTCTGTTGGCATCAGTATATCTGATTGTGTCTCATCTGTTATATCAGAAGCAAATGCCGCTTTTTGACCCAATGTTTTTCTCAGCCCCGATGTTATATTCACAATAACTACTGCAAGCACTATTAAAAATGTCACAGCTGCCATCATAATAAGTCTTCTTCTTAAAATCTTCTGTCTTTTCTTCTTCATCAACTGTGATTTTCTTTTTTTCTGCTGCGGCGTATTGCATACTCATCATAATTATCATATTCCATCTTTAAAAGTTCCTCTCGCATAAAATAAACTTATTATATATATTGTGTTGAAGTCCTTAATTGCTCTGCAAGTTCTTCTCCTTTAATAAGTCTTACAAGCTCGAGTCCTAAATCTAGTGATGTACCCATTCCTCTCGATGTTGTGATGTTACCATCTGTAACTACCCTCTCCGGTGCTGTTATTATAACTGCCCCCGTTAACTGCGTTTCAAAGCCTGGGAAAGCCATTGCCTTCTTTCCTTCAAGTAATCCAAGATTTCCAAGAATTGAAGGTGCTGCACATATGGCTGCAATTCTGTTATTCTTCTTATTGTATTCTTTAAGAAGTTCCAGTAAATCCTTGCAATCATAATATGACTTATGACCCGGACCACCTGGAAGGAATAACAGCTCATCTCCTTCAAATACATATTCATCTAAAAGCTCATCAGCCTGAACAATTACCCCTGAGCACTTTTTTAACATTAATGTCACCTGTTATTGATATCATATCAGTCTTAATATCCGCTCTTCTTAATATATCTACAACTGCAAGTGCTTCTACCGTTTCAAAACCATCTGTAAGAAATGCACATACCTTCATTAATTATTTCCTCCACTCGAAAAAATATACATACGAATTGATTATACAACAATTTTTTAATTTTACAAACTTATATTTTATAAAATATTAATATTAATTTATTGTGGTTTTGAAAACTATGTGTTATCATCTCAATTAACAAAACAAATCGTTTTTTACAACGCGGAGGATAATATATATTATGTTTGATATAATCACTGATTCAGCCTGCGATATTGTTAGAGAATATGCAGAGACACACAATCTTAAGCTTGTACCGCTCTACACAACTTTTGATGGTGTTAATTATCTTAAAGAACAATATGACATTACTCATGATGAATTCTATAGAAGAATGACAGACGAAGGTGCATTTCCTAAGTCATCTCTTCCAAGTGTACAGGATTTTGTTGATGCTATTATGCCAAGTGTGGAAGCTGGCAGACCTGCTATTGTATGTACAATTACATCATACTTTTCAGGATCTTATAACTCAGCCTGCACAGCTAAGGATATTATATTAGAAGATCATCCTGATGCTAAGGTTACAGTTATTAATTCACTGCTTAACTCAGCATCATTTTCACTCTTCATATATCAGGCTCTCCAGATGAGAAAAGCTGGATATTCATATGAGGATACAATCAAAGTTCTTGAAGCTTTAAGAAACGATGGCCGAATAATGTTTACAACAGAATCACTTGAATACTTAAGTAAAGGCGGACGTCTTGCCAAGACTGCAATTACAATCACAAGCAAATTAAGTCTCCGTCCTATCATCGTTATGAAAGGAGGACAAATCGGACTTGGTGGATTTACACGAACAAGAAACAAGGGTAAATCTAATGTTATTGACATGATTCAGAAATACATTGAATCAAAGGGAATGCCGATTGAGAACTGGGATATCACTGTTGGCTACTGCACTAATCTGGAAGAAGCTGAAAAGTACAGAGATGATGTTGAAGCACAGCTTGGTGTAAAGCTTCTCGAAAGACGCGAAGATTTCAAGACAAGAATCAGTATTATCTCTGGCTGCCATACAGGTCCTTACGCATTAGGAATTGCATGCATTCCTAAGTACACCACTATCAGATTATAATCAAAAAAGAAATAAGCGGAATGGTTTGAAACTTCCATTCCGCTTTTATTAACCTACTTACTCATATGGTTCATAATCCAGCCATATATTTCTTCATATATTTCTTCTTTATTAAGTTAATTGCACAACTCATGCCTGCAATCCTCGTAAAGTCTTAAATCAATATCATCAATGTGACCATGATATGAATTATATGCCCTGTAAACGCCCTTGCCGTATTCTCCCACAGGATCATCAAGTCCTGATATCATAAGCATTGGCAGATTCTTAGGAATTCTTTCTATGTTGCGCGGCTTTCTTACATACAGAATCATATTCATAAGTCCTCTGTAACCATTAACCGTAAACAGAAATGTTGTCAATTTTCCGGCATTGTATTCATCAACAACCGCTTCATCTCTTGTCAGCCAGTCATTGACTGTTCTTACATTCTTTATGCGCTTGTTATAAGCACCAAACATAATCTTAGATATCAGTCTGCTTCTGTAACGGTCACCCTTTATAAGTCTTACTACATCAGCAAGCACCTTTCCGGCAAAAACCATTGGTGCCGGCTGGTGTCCTGTTCCCATTACAATAACTCCATCAAGTTCATATCCGTAATCACATATATATCTTCTTGTAACAAACGACCCCATGCTGTGTCCTGCAAGATAATATGGAATACCAGGATACATTTTCTTGATAAGAACTGTAAGATGATGTGCATCCTTTGCAAGTGCCTCTCCCGGATTCTTATCTTTAAAAAACCCAGATCATCATCCGTGCATACTGACTTTCCGTGTCCAAGATGATCATTTCCAACAACAACAAAGCCTCTCTCTGCCATATATCTTGCAAATCCGTCGTATCTGTCAATATACTCAATCATCCCATGACATATCTGCAATACCGCAACAGGCTCGTCATATTCTGTCTCATCGGGACACCCAATAACAACATTAACAGACGTCTTTCTATCGCATGATAGAAAAGAATTGCTTTTCTTCTTTATCATAAGCCATCCTCCTTATCGTTTTACGACATTCTCAATTCCTTCAAATGCTTCATTTCCTATATAATCTACTGACTTTGGCACAACAATCTCACTGATATTCATATCAGAAAATGCTCCATACTCAATTCTTTTTAATGCCTGAAGGCAGTTTAACTTCCTTAAGTCCCTTGCAGCCAGCAAATGCATATGCCCCAATTACTTCCACACTGTCAGGAATATTTATTTGTGTAAGACCATCTTTATTATAAAATACTCCCGAAGCAATTGTCCTTACACCATCCGGAATATTATACGTTCCACTATCTATGCTTATCTTGCATAACACACCATTAACAATAATCTCATCGTTATCTGCAAGCTGGTCATACTCCCACTGTGTATCTGTAAATGCATTAGTTCCAATAGAATTAACTGATTCCGGAATCTCAATTGTTTTAAGATTATAGCAGCTTAAGAATACATTTTCAGCTATATAACTTATCCCATCTGATATAACAACATCAGTAACAGTCGTATCATCACGGAATACACCACTGCCTATTCCATCAACCTTCTTGCCATCAATCTTAGCTGGCACAATAACCTTTGCATCTGCTCTTCCTTTATCAGTAAGTCCAGTTATAACTATATTACCGGCAGCATTCTCCTCATATGTAAATGTTGCTGCTTTGGAAGTCTTTTTACATCCAATAAAACTAACCAGCATAAGCACCAGCATAATTCCTGAAATTATTCTTTTTCCTCTAAACATATCCTGCCTCTTTATTATTTATTTCTCGCCCACATATAGCAAAATGCCTGTGTTCTCGCTGCAAAATGATTATCCTTAAGAAGCTCTTTTACTTCCTGTTTTGAATACCATGCCGCCGAAATCTCCTCAAACGTTGAAGTGCTTGGCGAAAAAATCTCCAGATGCTTTTCCGATAACCACAGCATTTGTCTCATTGGAAAATCCTATTGCACTGTAGCTGTCATAAAGCTTGTCTTCAATTACAATAAGGTCAAGCCCTGTCTCTTCCTTAAGCTCACGCTTCGCCGCCACTTCAGGAGTCTCACCTTCATCAATAAGCCCTGCAGGAAAATTATACACATAATCTCCTACTGACATTCTATATTCTTTATTAATCAGAATATGTTCATCCGCTTCATCAGTTGCAACAATAACAACTCCGTCAGTCTTTTCATTTCTTATATCTTCTAGCGTCTTTATATCCTTGTTTCTGCTGATAATCTCGTAGACCTTTTTCTTGTCATCCTCAGTTGTATAATAGAGATCGTATCTGCTGATAAACCTTCCTTCATCAACTTTTTTTAACACCATCAAACTTCATGTGTATTATCTGCCTTTCCTGTCTCTCATATCATTAACCGCTTCATGAACAATATCCATTATCCATCTGTTAGAAGCTTTTCTCATAGCAATACCATATTCTATAGTAACACCAAACTTTCCATTATTGCACTCTTTTTCTACTGTTCTCTTTATCTGTTCAAATGTTTTACCAGCCTCTGCATCCGTGACATTCTTCATTACTGCAACAAAATTACCTTCATTAATTCTTGCAATATATGCTCTGTCCATAAGTATCTTCTTAAGCACACCAGCCACATTTATAAGTGCCTGGTTACCTGCTTTCTGTCCATACTGTATATTAATATCTGACAAATGATTAATATCGCAGACAACTACAGCAACGCTGCCATTATATTCATCATACTGTTTACAATGCTCCATAAAGCTGTACATGCTGTAAACTCCTGTAAGCTGGTCATAAATAACCATATTTTCAAGTTCAGCATAAGCCTTCTTTAACTCCGACACATCCTGCATAACAATAATAGTACCCAGCAGTCGGTTTTTTCATCTGAAAGTCTCTCAATCCTGCAGTCATATATTCTGTCATTATGCTTCCATTCAAATGTATCCTCTCCAGGTTTAACAGGCAGGTCATTCTCCCTGACAAACCACTCAATATTCTGTTCCCTGTTATCGTATTCAAGATTACCTGCAACATCCTTCATTGAAGAATTAAAATCTGCAAGAATTCCCTCATAATCAAACAGTACTACAGGAATCTGCATATGTTCAATTATCATTTCATGTGTAACTGTAAGCATATTTTTCTTAGAATACCAGAAAGTATTCCAGTACACCATTGTTCCCATAAGTGCATATAGAAAAATTGATATGTCAAACCTTAAGTCAACAGCTTTCATGATGAATATATATTTAAAAGCAATTATAACAATAAGCCCGGCAGCCGTAAATATATATCTTCCCCAATATGCTGATGGAATACGTATGCATTTGATAATAAGCAGTGCACTTATAAATGCTACAATAACCATATTCATAATCGCATGAATAACAAACCACAGCTCGCCTTCATAGCCGAGAACATAGACTCCTCATCATTTGTTAAGACTATATTTCAATGCCGTTTCATTAAATATATTAATTATAAATACAACTGAATCAACCATTGCCGCAAATATGCACAAAACAACTGCAGTTCTGGTTATCCTGTTTGCAAGCCTTGTTAATACGCCTGTATACGTTAAAAGCGCAACGAGTGCAAAATCCTGTGCTGCCATCATTATGCTTGTTGCCACCGACATTGCCATGTAATTATCTGTGATAAAATTGACCGAGTATGTCACAACGCATATGAGAGCAAGCATCTCTGTAAGACACACTATCCGTGTCATCTTATCCCGCTCAAGACATGTTCTTATAAACACCACGGCAAGCACCACAGCTGCAACTCCATAAAGAGACAGATACATAATATTCATATTCCCATATCTCCCATACCCATAATCTATATACATAATATTAACATTATTAAACAGCTTACTCAACTATCAGTTATAAAATTACCCTGCACTGAAAAAAGCCCCGCACGACACTTTTTTGTATCACGTAGGGCTTTCCATACCTTAAAATGTATCACATACATTTGCAGCTTATAGCTTTATTCTTATTCATTATATTTCTTACTTAACTGCTGTTACTTTGTAATCTTTATCCTCTACAGCTTTTTTTAATACATCGTTATCAACTTCCTTAGAAAGTGTAACAACTGCTGTTCCGTTCTCATGGCTTACAACTGCCTCTGTTACACCATCAACAGCCTCAAGTGCCTTCTTAACTGCAGCTTCACAGTGTCCACACATCATACCCTCAATATTCATAGTCTTTGTCATAGCTTTGTCTCCTTTTGTCGTTTTATTTTTATTTTTGCTAGACTTTTTCTTATAAATGTGGTCTTTTCCTGTATCATATATCTTTATAAGATTAAGTCTTAATGCATTAGTTACTACACAGAAGCTTGATAAGCTCATAGCTGCTGCACCAAACATTGGATTAAGTGTCCATCCAAATACTGGTATCCACGCACCTGCTGCAAGTGGGATTCCTATACAATTATAGAAGAATGCCCAGAACAAATTCTCGTGTATGTTGGTAAGTGTTCTCTTTGAAAGTCTTATAGCAGCAGGAACATCTGATAACCTGTTCTTCATAAGAACTATATCTGCCGCATCTATTGCAACATCTGTACCGGCTCCAATTGCAATACCTATATCAGCTCTTGTAAGTGCAGGTGCATCATTAATTCCATCACCTACCATTATAACACTTCCCTGCTCCTTCAGTCTTGCTATCTCTTTTTCTTTTCCTTCAGGAAGTACTCCTGCTATAACTTCATCGACTCCGGCAAGCTTTCCTATTGCCTTCGCACTTCTTTCATTATCTCCGGTAATCATCACAACCCTGATTCCCATATTCTGAAGTTCCCTGATAGCCTGTGGGCTGTCTTTCTTGATAGTATCCGCAACAGCTATTATTCCAAGAAGCTTGTTATTTCTTGCAAAGAAAAGTGGTGTTTTTCCTTCTGATGATAAGTCATCAGCCTTGTTCCTTAAATCATCAGAAATATTACAATACTCTGAAATGAACTTAAGATTACCACCTGCCACTACATTTGTATCAAGCATTCCCTTAAGTCCGTTACCAGCAACTGCCTTAAAGTCTGTCACTTCTTCTGCAAATGAATTCTTATCGCCACTCTCTTCAACATAATTAACAACTGCCTTTGCAAGTGGATGTTCACTTTTTCTTTCAAGACCATATGCTATAGCAATAAGTTCATTTTGTGGGATTCTATCACCTGTTATAATATCTGTAACCTTTGGCTCACCCTCTGTAATAGTACCAGTCTTATCAAGTGCAACTGTCTGCATCTTGCCTGTCTGTTCCAGAGAAACAGCAGTCTTGAACATAATTCCGTTCTTTGCTCCGACTCCGTTACCAACCATAATTGCAACCGGAGTTGCAAGCCCTAACGCACAAGGACAGCTTATTACAAGCACTGAGATTCCTCTCGCAAGTGCAAATCCTAAGTCCTTGCCACATAACAGCCATACTACTATTGTTATAACTGCTATTATTATTACCGCAGGCACAAATACACCTGAAACTTTATCAGCAATCTTTGCAATAGGTGCTTTAGTTGCAGCCGCATCACTTACCATCTGTATTATCTGTGAAAGTGTTGTTGTATCTTCCAACTCTTGTTGCCCTGCATTTTATATATCCTGATGTATTAAGTGTTGCTGCACTTACCTGATCTCCCTCCTGTTTATCAACAGGAATGCTCTCTCCTGTAAGTGCTGATTCATTAACTGCGGTGTTACCTTCAATGATGACACCATCTACAGGTATATTCTCACCCGGTCTTACAACAAATATATCACCTGTCATAACCTGTTCAACAGGGACGCATGTTTCCTGCCCATCTGCATAAAGTACCGCAGTCTTGGCAGCAAGCTTCATAAGACTCTTTAATGCATCGGTCGTCTTTCCCTTAGAGCGGGCTTCAAGCATTTTCCCTACTGTTATAAGTGTAAGAATCATAGCCGCTGACTCAAAATAGAATTCATCCATATAGTGCATTACACCGACCATATCACCTCTCACCTGACAGTCTGTCATGGCAAAAGTGCATATGTGCTCCACACAAATGCTGCTCCTGATCCAAGCGCAACAAGTGTGTCCATATTAGGTGAACGATGTAACAAGCCCTTAAAACCACTTATGAAGAAATGCTGATTAATAACCATTATTATTATTGTAAGCAGCATTTGTATAAGACCCATAGCCACATGATTTCCTTCAAGTACTGACGGAAGCGACCAGCCCCACATCATATGTCCCATGCTGAAATACATAAGCACAACAAGAAATATAACTGAAGCTGCTAATCTTCCATCAATTTTGTTAACAGATCTCTCAATACTGTTCTTGCAGTTCTCACAATGCATGCCTTCAATATCTACAGTCTTAACAGCAATTACAGGATTATCAAGTGTCTTCTTCTCTTCCGCAACAGTATCTCCACCACCGCCACAGCAGCCGCCTTCACCTTTCATATGCTTAACACTGCTTATAACTGCAATTACTACTATTATTGCTAATATGCCGATTATTATAGCTGTTCCCATATTATGCATCTCCTTTTATACTTCATTACCTTGTGCAAATTCTAGCGTATGAATTTGCCGATTGTCTTAACAAGCTCTTCTACCGTATCGTCCTTGCCTTCTTTAATATCTTGGACTACACAGCTCTTGATATGGTTATCTAAGAGCACCTTCGTAAAACTGTTAAGTGCTGACTGGGCTGCCGATACCTGATTAAGAATGTCAATACAGTATGCGTCCTTCTCAACCATTCCCTTAATCCCTCTTATCTGACCTTCAATTCTGCTAAGCCTGTTACAGAGGTCTTTATATTCCTTGGCATCGCGTTCTTTTGTCTTATGACAGCAACATTCTTTTTCCATTATTCCTCCTTAGTCTGGTTGTTATATTCTGTGTCTGATAAACGCTTTATTATATTTATCTGTTGTGATTGCAACATACCCTAGTGGGGTATGTTCTATTCACAAGATGTATAATATACCCCATACAGGTATATGTCAACTATAATTATTGAGATTATTTATCGAAAAATTTTTATTTAACCTGAAAATTTTAAGATAAACATACTAACTCATGATATATACTTCATTAGTATGTTTTTAAGAAAATTTTTTATAAAAATATTGTCAGAAACCCACTAATTCATTACATCTCGCTTCTTTAGTAGGTAAATTGAGTTGTATTTTCACTAACTCTGTTATCACGACTTCAATATACAAGAAAACAACCTACTAAACTCCACAATAACTGCAGTTTGGTAGGTTGTTGCATTATTTGTTATGTAAAGTTCTAATCTGCCCGGGGCTTACATCAACACTAGAACAAGCTTATCTCGTCCCCATTGCTGACATTAACAAATCCTTTATATCCACGTTCCTCAAGCTTTCCGAGGAACTTTCCCATCTTCTTAGGCTTTACATATAATGAGCATACTTTTACCTTCTGCTCTGTATTTTTCTGCTATTGCATAGGCTTCCTTAACCTGTCCCTCATCGTACATAACAGCAATCTTGTCTGCTGATGCCTTAGTCTCAACACCATTCTGCATAAGGATTGAGAAGATTCTCTCGAATCCGATTGAGAATCCAACAGCGCTTACCTGCTGTCCTAAGAACTTGCCAATAAGGTTGTCATATCTTCCACCACCTGCGATAGCACCCTTGAAATCAATACTTTCAACTTCAAATACAGTTCCTGTATAGTAACCCTGACCTCTTACTAAAGAAAGGTCAAATACAACATCAAACTGACCGTCTGAAAGCTCATTTACAGTGTTGATAATTCCTCTTACGCTTTCTGCTGGAGCTTTATCATCCAGTATAGCCTCAACACTTTCAAGGCTTATCTCCTGTGCACTTGAAACACTTCCAAAGAATCCGATAAACTTCTCAATTGCAGCAGCGTCAAATCCCTTGTCTGTAAGCTCAGCCTTAACACCGTCAAGTCCGACCTTATCCATCTTGTCAAATGTAATGCACACACTGTCAAGCTGATCCTCGGTAAATCCACAATTCTGAAGGAATGAACGGAGAAGTCTTCTGTCGTTAATCTTAACCTTGAAATTCTTCATGCCAATAGCCTTAAGAGCCTTGGTTGTTGTAAGAATAAGCTCAATCTCCGAATCCGTAGACTCTGAACCGATAATATCAATATCGCACTGAACAAACTCACGAAGTCTGCCCTTCTGCGGTCTCTCAGCTCTGTATACACGGTCAATCTGTATACACTTCATAGGAAGAGTGAGCTTGTCCTTGTTGTTAGCAAAGTAACGGCTGAGCGGAAGTGTAAGGTCATATCTTAATCCCATATCAGCAATTTCATTCTCACAGGCTGTTCCTGTCTTAGGATTTTCCTGAAGTGAACTTACAGCCTTCTCAAGACTTATCGCCTCTCTTCATAATCTTGAATATAAGATTTAAGTTCTCACCACCATCACTCTTATCAAGATTCTCAATATCCTCAATAATAGGTGTTGTAATGTGTTCAAATCCATTAGCAACATATACCTTTAATATCTCATTCTGAAGGTAATCCCTGATTTCAACCTCATTAGGAAGATAATCATTAGTACCCTTAACTGGTGTTATTTTCATAATTGTCTCCTCATTTACACACTAAGGCAGATAACCGGTATTCTCCAGCCATCTGCCCCCATTTTCTTTAATACTAACTATTTTCCGCCAGTATCGAAAATGCTTCGCATTTTGCCTGACTCTTAACAGTTACTAATTGAGCTTCATCAATTGCCTTACCAATATCATGTCTCATATATTTGTTATCGAAATCTACCCATTCAGTAGCTTCATAAGCCTTAGCTCTTGCTTCCTTAAGGTCCTTGCCAAGTGCTGTAACACCGAGAACTCGTCCTCCGTTAGTTACAACCTTGCCTTCTTCGTTGAATTTAGAACCTGCATGGAATAAGAAATAATCATCCTTACCCTTGAAGTTCTCCATTCCCTTAATCTCGAAGCCCTTCTCATATGCGAGTGGATATCCGTCAGAAGCAAGAATTACACATACACATGCGTTATCTTCAAACTGAAGGTCAACCTTATCAAGAGTTCCATCGATACAAGCCTCAAATACATCAACAATATCATTCTTCATTCTAGGAAGAACAACCTGTGCCTCAGGATCACCAAATCTTGCATTGTACTCAAGAACCTTTGGTCCCTTTGGAGTAAGCATAAGTCCAAAGAAGATAACTCCCTTAAATGGTCTGCCCTCACTCTTCATTGCATCAACAGTTGCCTGATAAATGTATTTCTTACAGAACTCATCAACTTCCTTAGTGTAGAAAGGTGATGGTGAAAAATTACCCATTCCGCCTGTATTAAGACCCCCTGGTCACCATCCTTAGCTCTCTTATGATCCTGAGCTGATGACATAATCTTAATTGTATTACCATCAACAAATGAAAGTACTGAAACCTCACGGCCTGTCATGAATTCCTCAATGACAATTGTATCACCTGCTGTTCCGAATTTCTTGTCAAGCATAAGCTCATCAACACCTGCAAGTGCATCCTCTTTGTTCTCACAGATGAGAACACCCTTGCCGAGTGCAAGTCCGTCAGCCTTAAGAACGATAGGATACTCAGCAGTCTCAAGGTACTTCTTGGCCTCTTTGGCTGATGTAAATGTTTCATAAGCTGCTGTTGGAATATTGTATTTCTTCATAAGGTCCTTAGAAAATGCCTTAGATCCTTCAAGAATAGCTGCATTCTTTCTTGGTCCGAATACTCTTAAGCCCTCTGCCTCGAATACATCAACGACACCGCCGACAAGTGGGTCGTCCATACCGATAACAGTAAGGTCAATGCTGTTTTCCTTAGCAAATGCTACAAGCTTCTCAAACTCCATTGCCTTAATATCAACACACTCTGCAAGCTCTGCAATTCCCGCATTACCCGGTGCACAGTATATCTTGTCAACCTTAGGACTCTTGCTTAACTTCCAGCATATTGCATGCTCTCTTCCGCCGCTGCCTACAACTAATACTTTCATCTTAATTCCTCCGCATATTGTTATCTATATACTTAGTCAGTAATCATTAATTAACATGTTCATTGGCAATCTTGTTAATTGCCTTAGGAAGAAGCTTCCATTCAGCCTGCTCCATAATTCTTCTCTGAAGAGTTTCAGGAGTATCACCATCAAGTACATCAACTGCTTTCTGGAATATAATCTCGCCTGTATCCATTCCTTCATCTACATAATGCACAGTTGCACCTGATACCTTAACACCCTTTGCCAGAGCTGCTTCATGAACCTTGAGTCCATAGAAACCAACTCCGCAGAATGAAGGTATAAGTGATGGATGAATATTAATAATTCTGTGGCTGTACTGATGAACCATTTTCTCTGGGATTCTTACAAGGAATCCTGCGAGTACTATAAGGTCAACATTAAGCTCATTCACTTTATCAAGCAATGCATCGTTAAATGCATCTCTGCTTTCATAATCCTTAGGTGATATGCAATATGCTGGAATATTGTTATCCTTAGCTCTTGTGAGTGCATATGCTCCGGCATTATTGCTTATAACTGCTACAAGCTCTGTGTTAGTGATTGTTCCATCCTTAATACCATCAATAATTGCCTGGAGATTAGTTCCGCCTCCGGATACCATCACCGCAATTCTTAGCATACTGTAACTCCCTTCTCGCCAGCTTCAATGCTTCCGATTACATATGGAGTCTCGCCTGCAGCCTTAACTGCTTCCATAACTGTATCAACATCAGCAGGATCAACAGCAAGTACAAGACCGATACCCATGTTAAATGTATTATACATCATATGCTCTTCGATATTGCCATCTTCTGCAAGCATCTTAAAGATTGGTGGTACTTCGTAGCTGTCCTTCTTAATTACTGCCTTAACCCCATCTGGAAGCATTCTAGGTACATTTTCATAGAAACCACCACCTGTGATATGGCTGCAGCCCTTAACCTTAACGCCTGCCTTCTTGATTTCCTTCATTGTCTTAACATATATCTTAGTTGGAGCAAGTAATGCTTCTCCTAATGTCTTTCCAAGTGAATCGTAATATGTATTAAGAGATTCCTCTGTCATTGTAAATACGCTTCTTACAAGTGAGAATCCGTTGCTGTGTACACCGCTTGAAGCGATACCGATAAGAGTATCACCGGGCTTGATGTTCTCGCCTGTAATAAGATCCTTCTTATCAACAACACCTACAGCAAATCCTGCAAGGTCATATTCATCCTGTGGCATAAGTCCCGGATGCTCTGCTGTCTCACCACCGATAAGTGCACATTCAGACTGTCTGCAGCCCTCTGCAACACCACCAACGATAGTAGCAATCTTTTCTGGATAATTCTTGCCGCATGCGATGTAGTCAAGGAAGAAGAGTGGCTCTCCACCAGCACATACAACATCGTTAACACACATAGCAACTGCATCAATACCGATAGTATCATGCTTGTCCATAATGAAAGCTAACTTAACCTTAGTTCCACATCCGTCAGTTCCTGAAAGTAATACAGGCTCTTCCATCTCCTTAATCTTAGCGAGTGAAAATGCACCTGAGAATCCGCCGATTCCGCCTAACACTTCTTCTCTCATAGTAGACTTAACAGCCTCTTTCATTAACTCAACTGACTTGTAACCTGCCTCAATATCAACACCAGCTTTTTTGTAATCCATGATTCTTTCTCCTTCAATATTATGATAAATGTAAGTTAATGTAACTATTCAGTTACTAATTAATAATTCTTATAACCGACTTCCTGAAGTCTGGCATCCTTCTTCTGAACACTTTCCTTAAGATTCTTAGTATAATCCTTAAGCCTTTCAAGAAGTGCTGCATCAGATGTTGCAAGAATCTTGGCTGCAAGAATACCTGCATTGGCACCACCGTTAATAGCAACAGTTGCAACAGGAATACCTGTAGGCATCTGTACTATTGAATATAATGAATCTCTACCGCCTAGTGATGTTGTGTGCATTGGAATACCGATAACCGGCATTGGGAAAATAGCTGCGCACATTCCCGGAAGATGTGCTGCCTTACCGGCTCCTGCAATAATAACCTTAAATCCCTTCTCCTCTGCACTCTTAGCATATTCAAAGAATACGTCAGGCTCTCTGTGTGCTGAGATAATAGTCATCTCATAAGAAATACCTAACTGTTCAAGAATGTCTGCTGCTTTTGCCATAACAGGCATATCAGAGTCACTTCCCATAACAATTCCTACTAAAGCCATATTAACCTCCTATGTCCGATAGATATAATATTAAAATTAGTGAAAACACTAATTATCATTGTACTTTGTTTTAAACTTTGCGTCAAGATAAAGGCTGTTTACAGCTTACAATTATATATTTATAATTCTGTTAAAAATGCATCATTAAGTGCAAGCGTGCCATCAAGCACGAATCTGCCGTTCTTAATCAAGTCTGTTCTTGTTCCATCCTCTGCCACAACAGTAATATTACCAATCTCATCATACGGAATGGTAATATCGGTGTGACAGTTATAATAAGCCTTGTCCGGCTCCGTCTTACGAAGAAGTGAAACCTCATTATCCCTTGAGATAATCTCCTTGCCGTCCGGATTAGTTACATACACATCTTCTGCCCTTGAATAGCATGTGTCACCGACTGCAAAATGTGGTCCCATCTTCTCAACAATAAGAATCGGAAGCTTATACACAATATCATGCTTATTGGCAAACACATATGCTGTAGTGTTAGTTCCTATAGCAAACTCTCCGAGCGGTAAAGTTTCATGGTCATATAACACATTTGCCTTGAAAAGCTCTCTATTCTTAGCTTCATCATCAAAGTTAGTGCATGTGTAGTCCTTAACAAATCCGTCCTCAAACCATTCCGTATGATTATTAAACTTAATATCATTAAGATATACACTGCTCACATTAAGCACACCTGTCGTTTTCTTAAGCACAGGTGATGTAAATACTTCTCCAAGCGGAATATTAACGTCCGCAAGACAGTTCTCAAATACAGTCTGCGTCTTATGGTCGGTTATCTTCATAATAGAAACCTTCATGTCTGTGCAGTTTCCGTTAGCTCCTTTAACCTCAACATACTGTGCTGTATCAAATACATCAATAAGTGCCTGCTGGATAGCTTTATATTTGTTATAATCAAGGGTATTAATCTTAACAGTACCCTCGAATATTTCCTCAAAATTCTGGCCAATCTCCGGTATCGGATAAGCAATTATTGTAAAAGCTTCTCTCTTCGCCTTTGATATACTCATTAACAATGCTTCCTGAGTCATTGCTGTATTTCACAGAAAGCTTCTGCTGCTTTGTATCAAGCGTTAATGCCTCGCTCTTAATCTGAGGCTCAAATGGCACTTCACCAAACACCTCCATAACAGCAGGTCCACCATGCACCTCTGCAAGCTCTTTGTTCTTCTCATATGCAAGCTTTAATGCGCCTGTCTTTCTCTCAACAAATTCGCCATCCATATAAAGTGCATTGTCAAAACGATGGTCGAAATCCATCTGCTTGTTAGGATTAGCTCCGTAATAGCCAACCTTAATGTTAAGTCTTTTATTAATCGTGTTGACCGCTGCCCTGTATATCGTAGGCTTAAGTCCAAGCTTTTCAAAGTTCTTAATCTCAGCTCTCACAAGTCTTTCAAATCCCAGACAGTATCTTATATTAACTGTTTTCTTCTTAGACAAATCCTTGCCTGTAAGCTCGAATCCAATTCTGTATCCTTCTGTAAATGTGTCTGCCATCTTCTGGATTTCTTCTTCACTGAGCGAACTAAGATACTCTGCTGTCTTAATCTCATTGTCAGTAACATACTCACCGAATCTGTACAGATATCTTACATCTGTAAGGTCAGACTCCATAATTATCTTAGTTGCAAAATCAAGTTCAGGGTCTAACAGCTCTCTTACCCGGTACTCCATAAGGTCATCACTGTAATCACTAACATACCAGTATACAGACTCTTTCATCTGCTTATAATCTGGCTTTCCACTGTCTTCCTCAGTCGATGCACACATGCAGTACACTTCAACAAAAAGCTCCATAAGTGCTGTCATTTCTGCCATTCTGCCTTCATATGCATACACAATCATTCCTCTTATCTCAACGTAAAGGAATGACAAAAGCCTTCCCTCTGAAAGCCCTAACTTTGAAGCTGCATATGCCGGATTAGCGTAGCTTGTCTCGTAAGCCTTTCCAATTACATCTTCATACAGACCTGTATTCAGATTCTTATATTCTTCAAGTGAATAATCTCTGAAAACATCAGCTTTTAAGTCAGCCGCAAGCTTATCCATCTTAAGGATAAATGTGGCAATACATTTGAAATAATCTGCAAACCCATCCGTCTTAAGCCCAGGTTCCTCTGCTATCTCTTTAATTCTTTCTATTGCAAGAGCGTAACGCTCTTCTACATTATCATTAAACAATTTCTTTCTCCTTCTGCCCTGATAAGGATTATATTCCCATTAAGAATACTGCTATCATAAATACTGCTATTACCCCACACAGCATTGAACCAAATCTCGAAGTTCCGTAGAACTTATTATCTTCTTTGAAGCTGATTAGTCCGATTACTGTTCCAATTACCGCTAAGATAAGGCTTAATATTCCAAGACTTCCTACTCTTAAGCCGCCTTCTCCTGCTGCTTTAAAAGACAGATACACTCCGTAACCAAAAGAAAGCAATGACAGTATTCCCATCGCAGTCGATATCAACCCCCAAGTGCCTGACTTTTATCAGAGAACTTGTATTTATTAAAAAGTTTCATTTTTCACCTGTCCTTTTTACTAAACATTTTAACTATTCTGTATGCTATCGCATATACCGCATAACCGCACAATGCTCCCAGTACATTAAGCACAAGGTCATCAACATCAAAGCATCCGACCTTACATATAAGCTGTACTGTTTCTATTGTAAGCGACAGTGCGAATCCATATGCAAATGTAGCAAAAACATTAATTCTGCCATTGGAAAGCCACGGCACGAATATTCCAAATGGTATGAATGCCAGCACATTTCCAATTATATTAAGAAATGCTATCCAGCCAAGCGAGTCAAAATGTCCAAGATAACGCCAATAGCGCCTGATTTCCGTGAACAGTGTAAAATTGTATTTGTAACCGCTGGCTATCTCTGCCCTTCCCATTCCTTCTGCGAAAAAGACTACATAAAAGAGCAGAATCATATATATAACAAAAAGCGCCCATTTTATAAGCATTACATAATGTTTCTTTTTCATAACAAATCTGCCCGGCAGGCATAATTAACCCACCAGGCAGTTCCCCTTCACTAGAATAAGCTATCTGATCTGTGTGCAAGAAGTCTTGCACCATTAATAATCATCATTACACCTGCACCGATACCAAAGAGTATTATCAGGATACTAAATACAAGATTAGAAGCTCCTACTGACTTTAATTTCTTATAAAGATTCTCTTCCATAATTAACCCTCCATTAACATCAGCTATTATGCGTTCTTAACACCATATTCTGCGTAATACTTGTCAATTGCTGCTTTTAGTGCATCATCAATAACTACCTTACCCTCACACTCTTTATTGTAAAGGTGTTCTACAACATCTGCCATAGATACAATTGCGCTTGTTGGGAAACCGTATCTTTCCTTAATCTCCTCAAGTGCGCTAACCTTTCCGCCAAGTCCTACTTCCATACGGTTAAGTGAAACCATAAGTCCTACGATAGTAACATCTGCCGCTCCTCTTACCTTAGGAACTGTCTCTTCCATTGACTTACCAGATGTTGTTACATCTTCTATCATAATAACTCTGTCGCCATCCTTTAACTTGCTTCCAAGGAATCCTCCCTTATCAGCACCATGGTCCTTCTCTTCCTTACGGTCTGAGCAGTATCTTACTTCCTTGCCGTAAAGCTTTGCATATGCAACTGCTGTAACTACGCTGATTGAATTCCCTTATATGCTGGTCCGAACAGTACATCAAAATCATCACCATATGTTTCGTGAATAGCCTTTGCATAATACTCACCAAGTCTTGCAAGCTGTGTTCCTGTAACATACGCACCTGCATTCATGAAGAAAGGTGACTTTCTTCCACTCTTTAAAGTAAAATCTCCAAACTTTAACACATCACTCTCTACCATGAAATCTATAAATTCCTGCTTATACTGCTCCATTATATCCTCCTTATTCAGCCCCGCTGTCCGGCAGTGCTGCTTCATATTCAATATTGATTTTTATTTTATCATAAATGTTTTCCCGTTTCAATGCGTCTTTGGAACATTACAAATACATATTAAAATCTGAATATCAACATACTATGTATGCCTTTTCCTGATTATCTGGCAGCCGGAAATCCCTAAAACCCACTAACCATTATCAATCTCATAATTTAGTAGGTTATTTCAGGCAGCCTCTTTTCATTCTCCCGCCAGTTCACCTACCAATCTGTTAAAATGTTTCTCCTTAGTAGGTCTTTTTCCTGCTTTCCAGAGGAATGAACATTCATTTTATACTTATAAAACCTACTAAAAAGGCTTCTTCCTGCCTGATTAGTAGGTCTTGTTACTGTCAATTATCTTGAATATGTGTTAATGCGACCTACTATATTTATAATAATCAACGAACTAGTAGGTTTTCTCTTTTTTATCAAAACTTTATGTATATCTCTCCCCAATCGTTTGGAAAACAAAAGTTACACCTTCAAACTTAAAAACACGATTTTTATATTTCTAATCACATATGAGATATTCCAGCACATAATCGCTTCTTTCATTTTCTTTTAAATCTCGATTAACAAAGCTCAAAACTCCTTCACTATAATTTCATCGTCAATAGTAATTTTGTTTTTCATAATTTTAAACCACACAGCAGAACCATGTATGTATTCCGAAAGCATATTACATATATCATTTTTATATTCACAATCTCTTAAAAAGCTTAAGTCTATAGTATTGTATTGTTTCATTTTTTCCGTATTTTTGTCAAATCCCGAATTATTATCAGGATATTCATATTCTGTTCCAAAATTCTCATTAGGTATCTCGATATCCATATATTTATCACCATATATGAGCATATATCTTTTTTTCCCAATACTAGACGAGCCTGTTTCTTCTATCTGCTGCCTGAGACAAAGTGTATCCGGTGAATTATACCAAAATAAAAAATATTCATCTTTGCTTTTGACAACCTTATCCCCTGGAATGTCTAAATATCCCGTATGATTATATGTATCAACAATATTCATATATGCTATTTCTTTTTTTCTTTCTTCTGAAATATAGTAATATATATAATTCATAATTTTACCCGCATCTCTTTATTAAAGCACATTAATAATTAATGCCATATCAACGCTACAGCTAATGAAGCAGCTATTATTGCTGTCATACATTTTTTCTCTTTTTATACCGAACCCATGATATGTTAATCATCGTGTTCCATTTCTGCTTTTTTCCCTTTTATTTCTTTCACAAAATTCCATAAACAATTCTATATCTTCCTTAGATAATCCACCCCATGCACTGTTTCTTTCGAATATCTGGTCAATAACCTGAGAAAAATCATTTGTTCTATATGTAATATCTCCTTCATAATATCCTATGAATTCCCCATTATCATTGGAGAAGCATACTACTTCTCCATCTCCTGACATTTCTCCTATAACCGTCAGATTATCTGGCATAAAATTATGATGGAAATCATCTGTTCCCCAAAAACATTGCACTCGATCCATCAATCAGACATTTTTCTGTAAATCTGAGCCATTCCTTATATGTCTCTGGAATCTTTACGCCATTTGCCTCCCATTTATTTAATTTATCTTCATCTATTGGTTCATTAAAATATGTTTTTCCAAGCTCATCATCATTGTCCCGCTTGTCACACCACTCATATAATTCTTCAATCTTGCTCTTTAAACTGTTATTTTCTGGTATCCCTATCTTTGTATACATATTTATTATCCTCTCTTTCCTCAAAAACAAAAAAGCAGACAACATCACATTCCGTGACATCATCTGCAACTCAACCATCTTATATCTTCAATATATCCAATACTCCCCAGACCACTGAATCCACTTAGACTTGTAGCTTTGTGTCCCTGCATTTCTGCAGGTTTACCCCTCTTTTGTTTTGAAATCTACTCATTTGTTATTTTATCATGGATATCAGGGAATTTCAAACGTACAAGTATCAATTTCTTAACGCTGTAATCGGCACAACAAATACTCCATCAGGTCTTTGATATGCAGCATTAGATAATCCGCATATAACACATAACGAATCTGGCGCAATTCCTCCACTTGCTTTAATTTCATTTTTTATTTTTATAAGATTCTCTGCCGCCATATCTATTTGGTTTGCACCCAATTTGATTTCAAATCCACACCATTTTCCATCAGGCATTGCTATAACTGCATCCATTTCATTGTTATTATAATCCTGATAATGATACAATTCTGCATCAAATGACTCAGCATATATTTTCAAATCTCTTTCACACAATGCTTCGAATAAGAATCCCAATGTATTTAAATCATTCAGTAACATTTCAGGTGTCGCATTTAACAATGCGGCTGCTAATGATGGGTCTGACAAATGTCTCTTTTCTGCCTGCTTAATACGGATTGATGATCTAAGCTTAGCCTCAAAAGGTTTCTGATTGTCTGTGAGGAAAAGTCTTTGGAAAACATCTAGATAAGCAGAAACTGTTTCCACATCAATATCTTCATCATCTATTTCCTTAATGTCATTTTTTAATTTCTTATTTGTTACAGTTGTTGCCTCATTTCTTGCAAGTGAACGAAGAAGCAGCTCCATTTTATGCTTATCTCTTTTTTACATTATCAATTCTATAAACATCATCGTCTAATACAGCCCTGATGTACTGTATAGGAAGATATGCCGCCTGTTTTAATGTTGTCTCCTGATTAGCAGGCCAGCCTCCTCTTATAATGAAATCAATAAGTTTTCTCAAGTCAACCTCACCTGATATTTTAGGTTCTATTCTACCCTCACATATATCTTTTAAAGAAATATCTCCACTGGAATTTCCACTTTCAAATAATGACATTGGTCTCATTCTCAATTTTGCAATTCTTCCAGCTCCGCTATGCAATATTCCTTTATGATTTGGTGTCGCAGAGCCTGTCAATATAAACTGCCCTTTATTACCGCTTTGGTCAACCTTATACCTGACAGCATCCCATAACTGAGGAACTTCCTGCCATTCATCAATTAATCTTGGAGTCTCTCCCTCCAAAACCAGCGATGGACTCATCTGCGCCAATTGTCTATTCTGGAAATTACCGTCTGGATTGCCAAGCATAATTTCACTTTTACAATGATATGATGATGTCCAGGTTTTTCCACACCACTTCGGTCCCTCCACACATACTGCACCAAATGCCTCTAAATAACTATCAATTATATTGTCAATCAGTCTTGGTCTGTAATCCTCTCTTTCCATATTCTCTCCATTCTATTCTTATATATCATTAATATTATTGGTTTAAGCTTAATCTATCTACATTTTCTTCTTCATCATTATAATTCAACCCGATTAATTTTTCAATTACAATCCGACATATTTTTGATTTCCAATCCGATTGTTTTTGCATTTTCAATCCGATAGATTTTTAAATTTCAACCCGATTGTTTTTGCATCATCATTTCCTTATAGCAAATAGTATAAAACTCCCAACACATTCCTCTTGACCTAAACCTGACTTTAGGTGCTATGATATAAAATGTATTAAAATATAAGATAAGGAGTATCAGAAAACATGTATATTGAGAATATTAACAGTCCTGCTGATGTGAAGAAATTAAACATTATGCAGCTTAATGTCCTTGCAGAAGAAATGCGTCACGCCCTTCTTACAAGAGCCAGCAAACACGGCGGACATTTTGGTCCTAACTTCGGTATGGTAGAAGCAATCATCGCCATGCATTATGTATTTGATTCGCCTAAAGATAAAATCGTATTTGATGTATCACACCAGTGCTATCCTCACAAAATGCTCACTGGAAGAAAAGATGCATATCTTTATGAGGAGCATTATGATGATGTGTCAGGATACACTAATCCGGACGAAAGTGAACATGATTTCTTTACTGTAGGTCATACTTCAACTTCTATAAGTCTTGCCTGCGGTCTTGCCAAAGCAAGAGATTTAAACGGTGAAGATGGTAATGTAATCGCTGTTATAGGTGATGGTTCTTTAAGCGGCGGCGAGGCTTTGGAAGGTCTTGATTTTGCTTCTGAATTAAATAGCAACATGATTATTGTTGCTAACGATAACGATATGTCTATTGCTGAGAATCACGGTGGTCTTTATGCCAACTTAAAGCTTCTTCGTGAAACAAATGGACAGTCTGAATGTAATCTTTTCAAAGCAATGAACCTTGATTACATCTATGTTGATAAGGAAATGATATTGCTTCTTTAATTGAAGCATTTGAAAAGGCTAAAGACACTACAAAAGCTGTTGTTGTCCACATTAATACTCTTAAAGGCAAAGGTTATGCACCTGCCGAGCAGAATAAAGAAAAATGGCACTGGCATGCACCTTTTGATATAACAACCGGCGAATCTCTTTCCAAGGGCGGAGAGCCTGATTTCTCTGACGCTTCTTTAGAATATCTTTTAAAGAAGATGGACGAGGACAAGCGTGTTGTTGCAATCACAGCCGGAACTCCTACTGTTATGGGATTTACTGCTGACATGAGAGCTAAAGCAGGAAAACAGTTTGTTGATGTTGGTATCGCAGAGGAAACTGCTGTTGCATTAGCTTCCGGTATCGCTGCCAACGGCGGAAAGCCGGTATTTGGCGTTTACAGCTCATTTATACAGAGAGCCTATGACCAGATTACACAAGATGTATGTATTAACGGCAATGCTGTAACATTTGCAGTATTTGCAGGTTCTGTGTACGGGATGAATGATGTTACACATCTCGGACTTCAGGATATCCCTATGCTCAACAGCATTCCGGGACTTATATATCTTGCACCTGTCACTAAGGAAGATTATATTGCTATGCTTGACTGGTCTTTAACACAGAATGAGTATCCTGTTGCTATTAAAGTTCCGGGCGGCAGCATGATTTCAACAGGTGTACCTGTAACTAAAGATTTTGGCAAGCTTGACACTTACGAGATTACTAAGAAAGGAAGCAGAGTTGCTATCCTCGGGCTTGGAACTTTCTATGAAACTGCTGTAAAAGCCGCTAATATTCTTAAGACTTCACACGGAATTGACGCAACTGTTATCAATCCTTACTACATCTCAGGTATTGACGCAAACACTCTTAATGAATTAAAGAAAGACCACGCAGTAGTTGCAACTCTTGAGGACGGCTATCTTGAAGGCGGCTTCGGAGCTAAGATTGCAGCATTCTATGGTTCTTCTGATATGAGGGTATTAAACTTCGGTATTAAGAAAGAATTTATCGACAGATACGATGTCGCAGAAGTATTAAAGGACAACCATCTTACTCCTGAACAGATTGCAGAAGATATCGCAGCAACATTATAACTATATTGTTTCATTATAATCGAAAAGACATGGCCATCATTTTTATCAATGACTGTCATGTCTTTTTTTAGAATTTATCCCTGTCTTTAGTTTCCATAATGGCTGTGGCATGATTAAATACATGCATATTTGACGTGATACCTATAGATAGTCGCATTAGTCAAGTTCTTATAGGACAATTTCAGCAAATTGCCTGCTAAACCAGCCATTTTATCTCTCAATCCACCTATCAAAAAGCTTCCTCGTGCCAGCCTTATAGGTAATTCCGCACCGAAAACACTTTTTCTGTCTGAAAACAGCCTATAAAACCTCTATAAAAAACAATCTTATAGGACAGGACGCACCTGCCTGAACGCCACGCCACACTATATCTATCTCACCAGTAGACTCAATCGCCACGCCTCAGCACGCCTCAACATTCCTTAGCAGCCTCCTCAAACTCCTCAGCCCAGTGCTTCCACGACCACATATCTTCTGCATACTGAACGCCGCTTGCCACTCTCTCCTTCATAGACCACACATCAGCCACAAGGCTTTTAATCTTCTCTCCAACTTTTTCCAGCTCATCAAGAGAATAATATTCAACTCCTGAATCCATAGGAATCTCCCGGCGCATATAAGTACTTCCGTCTGTAATACTCACACAGCCATTCATAAGTGCAAGCGGCGTCCTGTCATGTATTCCTGCCTTAAACCATGGAAGCTGGTTAATCGACAGACGGGCATTATTATATATCTTTGGAAGCTCTCCATACATTACCTCTCCACAGTCCTTAACAAACTCTTTAATAAATGGCAGATCATCTTTCATAAGAACCTCTGCCTTTGTAAGAAAAAAGTATCCCAGTTATGTCCATACAGCTTCACAGGCACATGATTTCTTATAAGCTGAACCACAATCTCCTGCCTGATTGCCGCCTGAATATAAACATCAGCCATGAAATTCTGCTGCAGCTTCTCTGCTGTCTGTGTTCCGCTGATACCCGGATATATCTTCCTTATGGCTTCCTCCTGCGTAAGCTCTGGATTATCAAACAGTATTTGTGTAAATGTATTAAAAAAATAAACATTTTCACTATCCTGCTTCTTTGCCTTAAAATACACCATATCAGGGTCAGTATAGGACGCTGTGAATATCAGGTCATTATCACGCATATCATATGGCTTCAGACCGCTCTCTGCCTGCTTTGCAGCAAGCGGAAGAACAATACAGCTGTTAATATGAGGATAGGTTTCATCAACAAACTTCTTATGCATCTCATCAAGACATATTACATTCATGTTCTTTAAAGGCACTTTGAGACTGTCATGATGATAGAACGGATGGTCAAGAATATAATGCCAGACCGCTTTTCCAAGCCTGTCAAAGCAATATCTTCCCGAATCATCACATACTGCATCCAGCTTTGTATTAACATCAAATATATAATCAAAAGGCTGGGAGTCATACTCATCAGCCAGCACACACAGCTTATCCCTCTGTGTGGCTTTATCTAACCTGATATGCATGACTTCCCAGCCCATAGCCTTTAATTCTTCACTTATACAGTCAATAAAGTAAGTTGTTGAGTCATAGCATATAGAACCATTACTTAAGAAAAGTATTCTATCTGACACAACCAATCAACTCCTTAATATCTGCTACATTATTCTTTTCCATATATTCCCTGATTCCATCAATAACCTTAATAGTTGTATATGGATCATTAAAATTCGCTGTTCCGACAGCAACTGCACTTGCACCAACCATAATCATTTCAAGTGCATCCTCTGCTGTTCTGATTCCACCCATTCCGATTATAGGAAGGTTAATTGCATTGGCAACCTGATAAACCATTCTTACTGCGATTGGATGAATAGCAGGTCCTGATACACCAGCAGTCTTGTTAGCTACTGCAAATGTTCTTCTGTTCATATCAATCTTCATACCAGTAAGAGTATTGATAAGCGAAACTGCGTCAGCACCACCTGCCTCTACAGCCTTTGCCATCTCTGTGATATCAGTCACATTAGGGCTTAACTTCATAATTACAGGCTGCCTGGCAACCTTTTTTACCGCCTTTGTAATACGCTCTGCTGAAGCTGGAACCTGTCCGAAAGCAATACCACCCTCTTTTACATTAGGGCAGGATATGTTAATCTCAAGCATATCAACTGGCTGTTCGCCTAACTTTTCCACAGCATCAACATAATCTTCTTCTGTCTTTCCACACACATTTACTATTATCTTAGTATCATACTGCTTAAGAAATGGAATATCTCTCTTTACAAATGTATCAAGCCCCGGATTTTGAAGTCCGATTGCATTAATCATTCCACCATAAGTCTCAGCAATTCTTGGTGTAGGATTGCCCGGCCATGGAATATTGGCAACACCCTTTGTTGTTACTGCACCAAGTCTGTTAAGATCAACATATTCCCCATACTCCATACCTGAACCAAATGTTCCTGAGGCAACAGTAACAGGATTATTAAATTCAACTCCCGCAATATTGACTGACATATTAATATCGCTCATTACAGTTCTACCTCCTTAACATTAAATACCGGACCTTCTTTACATACTCTCTTATTCTTAACCTTTGAATGGTCATCAATCTCAGTTGATTTACATACACATGCAAGACATGCACCGATTCCGCACGCCATCTTCTCTTCTAACGAAACATAACATGGAATATCATTCTCAAGTGCATATGCCTTAATTGCACGAAGCATAGGAGTTGGTCCACATGCAAATATAACATCTGCCTCAACCTTTTCCTGTTTTACAGCATCTAATACATTACCCTTTGCTCCAACACTTCCATCTTCAGTTGCAATATACACATCTGTATCAGCAACTGCTTCAAAATCTTCCTTAAGGAAAGTCTGGCTGTTTCTGTAACCAACTACAACATTCTTGTGGCAGTCTAATCTTCTTGCAAGCTCAAGCATAGGAGGAACACCTATTCCGCCACCGAAAAGAATAGCCTTATCAAAGCTTCTGCCTTCTGCCTTAATCTCTGCAGCAATTTTTCCCAGATCATAACCATTGCCAAGAGGTCCCTGAATATCAAGATATTCTCCTGCCTTCATCTTAGAAAACTCTTCTGTTCCCTTGCCGGCAACTCTGAATACAATTCTTAAATTATTATTCTCAACCTTACATATACTGATAGGTCTTGGTAACATTCTTGAACCATCATTAGAATATACTGATATAAACTGTCCTGCCTTAGCAGCCTTAGCAATATCCTTTGTTTCAAACCATATTTCATAGACTCCGTCAGCAAGACAATCCGCCTTAAGAATCTTTTGCATTTTCTCTGTACGCCATAATAATCTCCATTATTAACCTGTGTGTAAATATGTATAATTACTTTCCAAGTGCTCCATTAATATCTGCAATCATATCAAGAGCTGCCTGTCTTGAAGCTTCACCGAAATTCTTCTCACCAAACTTCGCATACTGCTCCTTAGTATATGCTGCAATAATTCCTCTTGAGCTGTTTACAATAGCTCCAAGTCCGTCAGGATTAAAGAAATCAACAAGATCCTTGCCCTGTCCGCCCTGTGCACCATATCCTGGTACAAGGATATAAGCCTTTGGCATAACCTTTCTTAATACCTTACCCATCTCTGGATATGTAGCACCAACTACCGCACCGACATTACTGTAATCTCCGTCCATGCTTGAAGCTCCCCACTCATTAACCTTCTCACCAACTAACTCGTATAATGGTCTTCCGTTAATAAGCTGATCCTGGAATTCTCCACTTGAAGGATTAGAAGTCTTAACAAGGATAAATATACCTTTGTCTTCCTCATTGCAAACCTTAATAAATGGATTAATTCCGTCAGAACCAAGATATGGATTAACTGTTGCAAAATCTTCGTCAAAAGGAGTAATTGCCTTAGAACCAACTTTAACCTTTCCAAGATGTGCTACTGCATAAGCCTCAGATGTTGAACCTATATCGCCTCTCTTAACATCACCGATTACAACCATATCCTTCTCGTGACAATAATCAACAGTCTTCTTAAACACCTTAAGTCCTTCAATACCGAACTGCTCATACATAGCAATCTGTGGCTTAACTGCTGGTACAATATCATATATATTATCTATAATGCCTTTGTTATACTGCCATATAGCCTCTGCTGCTCCCTCAAGTGTCTCACCATACTGCTCAAATGCAACATCTGCAAGATGCTTTGGAAGATACTTCATCATCGGATCAAGTCCTACAACTATTGGTGCATTAGTCTCTACAATCTTATCAACAAGCTTCTTAATCATTAATCTACTTTAGCCTCCTTAATTCATACGCAAAATCACTTTATTCTACAACTTTGGAACTTCTCTTTCAATAAGAATTTCTGTTCCATTATGGTCTGAATACACAACTCTTCCATTAACAAGCGTATATAAAACCTTTCCATACACATGCTTTCCTTCAAATGGAGTATTCTTTCCCTTTGAAGCAAATCTGTTGCTATCAATATCATACTCTTCTGTAGGATTAACAACTGTTATATCAGCAACTTTTCCCGGTGCAAGAACTCCTCTGTCAATTCCAAGTATCTTAGCTGGATTATAGCTCATTTTCTCAACCATCTGTAACGGAGTAAGTACTCCTGTTCTTACAAGCTCAGTAATAGTAACCGGAACTGCTGTTTCAAGACCTACTACACCAAACGGTGCTTCATCAAAAGGTCTTTCCTTCTCAGTAGGATGATGTGGAGCATGGTCTGTTGCAATAACATCAATAACCCCTGATGCAAGCGCTTCTTTAAGAGCCTTTACATCATCTGCCTTTCTTAAAGGAGGGTTAATCTTAAAGTTAGCATCATCCCCGTTCACCGCATCCTCTGTCAGTGTGAAATGATGTGGGGCAACCTCTGCTGTCACTGGAATCCCCTGTTCCTTGGCAATCTTTATAATAAATGCTGATTCCTTATTAGACACATGACTTATATGCAGCTTTGCACCTGTATTCTTTGCAAGAAGAATATCTCTTGCAACAATAACATCCTCAACGGCATCCATTATTCCGAAAAGACCAAGTTCCTTGGCTCTCTCTCCGGCATTCATAACACCTCTTGCAGCCAAGTTAGTATCTTCACAATGTGCAAATACCGGAATGTCAACCTCTGCTGCCTGCCTCATAGCCTGCCTTGCAGTTCTTGCATTCATAATAGTTCCGCCATTGTCACTGACTGCAACAGCACCTGCATCCTTAAGAGCCTCAAAATCAGTAAGATACTCACCCTCCTGACCTGCTGTCATGGCAGCTATTGTATACAGATTAATGTCAGTAACCTCTTCTGCCTTATCTGTTACATACTGCAGCATATCAACATTATCAATTACAGGTTTCGTATTAGGCATCATGCAGACTGTTGTATATCCACCTCTTGCCGCAGCTCTTGCACCAGTTCTTATTGTTTCCTTATGTTCAAAGCCTGGTTCTCTGAAATGTGCATTAAGATCAACCAGTCCGGGCATAACCATGCATCCTGATGCATCAATCACTTCATCAGCCTGTGACTCATCAATATTCTCTTCCATTGCTGCAATAAATCCGTCCTTAATAAACACATCCATAACTTTGTCTGTTTTACTTGCATGGTCAAGTACTCTGCCTTCTTTAATCAGTATGTTCATTCGCCCAATCTCCCCTCTAAGTTTTTCTCTTCAAAAATATTGGCTGGTACAGGCTTTCCAAAATAATATCCCTGTATATAATCCACGCCAAGACTTTTAAGCAGTTCAAACTGCTCCTTATGTTCAACACCTTCGACAACAATCTTAGTACCGATAGTCTTGGAAAGGTCAACTATAAGCTTAATGAATGCCTGTGCATACTCATCTTCAACAATATCATCAATAAATGTCTTGTCAACTTTAATAATATCAAAAGGAAGCTGTTTTATATAGTTAAGTGAAGAATAACCTGTACCAAAATCATCAAGTGCAATCCTAGGTCCTAACTTCTTAAGTCCTATAATAATATCCATAACTCTCTGCATATCATTAATTGCAAATGATTCTGTAATCTCCAGCACGATATTCCTAGGATTAACTCCTGTCTTATCAAGAATTCTTTTAATATTCTCAACCACGTTCTTCTGTAAAAGCTGCACTACCGACAGATTCACATTAATATAGAAATCCGGATATCCATTATCATTCCATAGCTTACATCTTCTGCATGCCTCCTCAAGAACATAGTCACCAATTGAAGTAATAAGTCCAAGATATTCTGCCAGCGGTATGAACTCACCCGGTCCCATAAATCCCAGTGCTTTGCTGTCCCATCTTACAAGTGCCTCACAGGAAGTACACATCTGTGTGTTGACATCAACAACGGGCTGATAGAATACTACGAATTCCTCAATTCCTGTAGAAACTGCCTGTCTCATGTTATTCTCGATATCAAGTCTCTTGGCTGTCGAATTCTCAACCTCACTGCTGTAATAAGTATAGCCGTTCTTTCCTGACCTCTTTGCCTCATACATCGCAACATCTGCCATTCTTGTTATTTCATGAACATCAACACTGTTATCCGGGAACACAGCAACTCCCATACTCATAGTACAGAAATATTCTGTCTCCATAAGATACCACGGTTTGTTAAATAAAGCAGTTATATTGCCAATAATATTATCTATGTCTCCAAATATTTCAGGTTCAACTATTATTACAAATTCGTCTCCACCCATTCTGTAACAATGTCCACGCAAACCTGGAATTCCCGTAAGTCCTGCCGCAATCTGCTGTAAAAGAATATCTCCATACTGGTGTCCAAGACCATCATTAATGTGCTTGAAATCATCAAGGTCGATAAACAGTACCGCTCCTTTAAGTCCTGCCTTTTCCGTTCTTCTTATAACTTTTCTTAAATCGACTTCACATTTCATACGGTTATACAGACCGGTAAGGAAATCGTTATGTGCCTGAAATTCAATCTTCTGCTGATTCTTTTTCTTCTGGGTAATATCTACGGCGGTCACAACAATAACCTCACTTCCGTCAATCCACTTCAATTCAGAAAACCTCACCTCAAACCACAATCCTGACTCTGTATTGTAGCGTTCCATGGATGCTCCGATATTTCTGTGTACATCTTCGCATGTAAACACATCCTCCAGACATTCCCTTATTGTATCCCGAACCTCCTGTACATTAGCTGCCATCTCATTCTCAAACAATATATTGCCAGAATACCTGCTGCACACAATAATTCCAGAGCCTATATTATCAAGAATCTTCTGTAAAACATCATAAGATGATATCAGTGAATTATTAATCACCTTGCTCTGTGCTATACCATGAAGTACCAGTGCCATGTCGCTTATGTATTCCTTAATCTTATTATCTGATACTGCCTGTACATCATTACTAAGAACTATAAGATACATTGCTTTTACATTATTAATTAAAATCGGTACTGTTATGCTCAGCTTTACTCCAAGTCTATCCAGAAGCCCTTTCTGTGCTGTATCCGCATTTCCTTCGTATGTAATCTTAATTGCATCTGAACATAATACAAACTCTGACCGTTTAACCGTGCCTGATTCATCTTTAAAACAATTTCCGGTTTCAGATATCACATGCATAGTGTCACTTTCCCTGTCTATCTGCATTACAACAGCATCACATATATCCATGCTGTCAGTTATGCATTCAAGAACACTATCTGCTGCCTGAGTAAATGTAACATTATTTTCAAGCATACGTATAATCTCTGAAAGCCCTATATTTCTGTTATTATCACTACTCAAAATATTCCTCCAGCAATACACAAATCTAATAATATTATAGCCTATTACAATCTTTTTGAAACTGATTTTTGCATGATTTTACAATCATTTCAATATACATTTTTAATTTCACAGATAATTAATTGTTTTATCTATTTAAGGGTGTTATTATATCTCTATATCAATTTATTTATGAGGATTATTATGGACATTATTAAATTTAACACAACATTAAAAGCTTCTGGAAAGGATTATTTCAAGATTGTATTTTGGAACAGATTTATAAGAAATCCCATTGAGCTTATTCTGTCATGGCTTCCTGCCGTAATTTCGCTTGTGCTTCTATGCCTTCATTATTATTCCAGCTTTTTACTGATTCTTTATGCTGTATGCTGGTTTTACCCAATATATATTTTTGGATACCAGTTCAGATCAAGTGTTAACTATCATTTAAAGCACAGAGATCCATCAGAAGAAGCCCCATGTACAATTACTCTTATGAATAATGCTATTATGGCAGATATTCCTGAGCATAATCTTGTATACACATATGAGTGGAATCAGTTCACTAATGTTTACAACAAATTCGGCTATTACATGTTATTTAACAAAGGACGTATGATTGTCATGTTAAGTCAGAAGGACATGCCCGATGATATTAAAGCTGCTGTTCCTGCGTATATCAAGTCTCATGTTGACAGAAACATTTGCAAAATCAACTTCTAAAAACAATACACAAAAGGCGTTTCAAACAGTTAAAGTTGAAACGCCTTTTATCATCTTTTAAGTTATCTTGCAAGCCATCCGCCATCAACAGCCAGTGTAAATCCATTAACATAATCCGATGCAGCTGATGAAAGGAACACAACGGCTCCCTTCATATCATCAGGAGTTCCCCAGCGTCCTGCCGGAATTCTATCTATAATAGCTTCACTTCTGTCAGAATCGTTCCTTAACTGTGCCGTATTATTAGTAGCCATATATCCTGGTGCAATAGCATTAACATTAATGTTATGGCATGCCCACTCATTACACATAGCTTTTGTAAGTCCCATACCAGCACTCTTACTTGCTGTATAAGAAGGAACTCTTATGCCTCCCTGATATGAAAGCATGGAATTGATATTAATAATCTTACCACCATGTCCCTGCTTAATATACTGCTTTGCAAATGCCTGGCTTAAGAAGAATACCATCTTCTGATTAACCTGAATAACACTATCCCATTCATCTTCTGTGAAATCAATAGCATCATTTCTCTTAATAAGTCCTGCATTATTAACAAGAATGTCAACCTTTCCAAAAGCTGCAAGTGCACCATTCACAATAACATCTATAGCTGACATATCTGAAAGGTCTGCTATAACCTCAGCAAATTCTCCTCCATCAGCTTCAATAAGCTTCTTAGTATCCTCGCAGGATCTTCTTGCAACACCTACAACCTTAGCACCTGCCTGCGCAAGTGCAACGGACATTCCCTGTCCAAGACCTGTATTTGCACCTGTAACTACTGCAACCTTTCCATCAAGTCTGAATGCATCAATTATAGACATATATTCTTCTCCTTCTAAATCTGTTTAATTAAAACCTATTATATTATTAGCTATCTTGTATCCCTGCTTAGATATCCATCTTCCTGCAGATGTAGGGATATTAACAGACCAGCCCAAAAGACTGTGTCGTAACTTCTTGTAAAGCACTTCATCTTTGTCCTTAGCATACTGCCAGAGTGCCTTCTTCTTCGCAAGATGTTCCTTTGTTCCAGATACAATTAAGAATATAGACGATACTTCCATCATAATTCTTAAATAGTTAATCATATATTTTCTACAGTTAATATTCTTAGGATTTTCTGAAATAAACGAATCAATCATTCTCTTATTAACAGAAAGCTGCTGGTCAATTCTTGAAATCATAACTGTTTCATTAACTGACTGGTCTTCCCTTCCAATAAAATATCTGTAGAAATTAACATTCATATAGTACATTTTCTGAACAACCGGCAATGGCTCAAATACAAATATATTATCTACATAAAATGTATGCTCAGGAAGCTCTAATCCACAATCCTTTAAAAGCTGTGTTCTGTATATTACTGAGTGCATAAGAATATACTGGTCTACCTTAAAATCGCCTATATTAATATCATCCCATGTAAACATCTGCTCTACAGGAAATACATTCTCATAGTGAATGACTTTCTTTCTCTTAGCACCAACCTTTTCATATACATAATTCGCAATAAGCATATCCGGCTCGCTGCCCTCTTCAAAGCTTCTTAATGTAGCAAGCATTCTCTTATAGCTTTTAACATCAACCCAGTCATCGCTGTCTACAACCTTAAAGAACATCCCTGTGGCATTGGCAAGACCTGTATTAACAGCCTGTCCATGTCCACCATTTTCCTGATGTACAGCTTTGACAATATCCGGATATTCCTTTTCATATCTTTTAGCTATTTCATATGTATCATCTTTTGTTGAACCATCATCAACTATAATAACCTCAACTTCATCCCCACCGGCAAGCACTGTATTAATACAATGTTCCATATACTCTGCGGAGTTGTAACATGGAATTGCAAATGATAATAATTTACCCATCAAATTTCTCCTTTACATTCTGTCAGGGCATTCAATCGCAAGTAAATCAATACACTGCTCGAGAATGCTCTTCGTAAGGCTTATAAGTGCAATATAGCTTGCTTTCTTAACCTCGTCAGGTTCTGAAAGTATCTTATTGTTATGATAAAATCCGTTAAATGAGTTAGAAACCTCATATATATACTGGCATATCTTATGTGGCGCATTATCCTTATATGCCCCATCAATTATATCTGCAAACTTAATAAGTGATAAAGACAGATTCTTCTCACTTTCTTCTGTAGCAGCCATAATCTTAAGGTTATCTGTGCTTCCACCATTTTCTGTATATTTGTTAAGGATAGACTTAATTCTTACAATTGTGTAAAGAATATATGGTCCTGTATTACCCTCAAATGATGAAAATCTCTCAATATCAAACACATAGTCCTTTGATGCCTGATTAGAAAGATCTCCATACTTTAATGCAGCAAGTCCTACTATCTTAGCTGTATCTCTTGCTTCTGTCTCTTCAACAGTTCTGTTAGACATAATTTTCTCATATACAGCTTCATTAATATCAGATATAAGATGTTCAAGACGCATAACACCACCTGAACGTGTCTTAAATGGCTTGCCATCCTTTCCATTCATAGTACCAAAACCAACAAATCTCATATCTGCATCTGGTCTTACAATTCCAGCCTTCTTAGCTGTTCTGAATACCTGAGTAAAATGAAGCTCCTGTCTTTTATCAGCGAGATAAATGTATGTATCCGGCTTATATAACTTCTCTCTCTCAACAATAGTTGCAAGATCTGATGTAGCATAAAGTGCCGCACCGTCTGACTTTCTTACTATGCAAGGAGGAAGTTCCTTAGTATCACCCTCCTGCTGGATATCTACAACAGTTGCACCCTGGCTTTCATAAGCAATTCCGTCTGCAATCATCTTATTAACCATATCGTCAATATATGGCTGTGCATCTGATTCACCTTTCCATAAATCAAAATGTACATTAAGATTATCATAATTCTTCTTAAGATCAGCCTTAGAAACTTTCATAATATGATGCCATATTGCACGGCATGCCTTGTCACCGCTCTGTAACTTAAGTGTAGCTTCATGAGCTCTTTCTGCAAATGCAGCATCTTCCTTAGACTTTGCAGAAGCTGCCGGATAAATCTCCTCAAGCTCTGAGATAGTAAATGGTGCTTCCTCTGGATACTCACCGGTAAAACTGTCATCAAAATACGGAAGTTCTGGTTTTCTATCTCTTAATTCTTCAATGATAAGTCCCATCTGCAGACCCCAGTCTCCAAGATGGACATCACCTATAGTTTTATTTCCAGCAAATGTATTGATTCTCTTAACACTTTCTCCTATAACTGCAGAACGTAAATGTCCGACATGAAGTGGCTTTGCAGCATTAGCTCCGCCATAATCTACAATAACAGTCTTTTCCTTATCAGCATTAAAATATCCAAACTTCTCTGTTTCAGACATCTCATTAAGATATCCAGCCAGATAATCCTCACATATATTAATATTGATAAATCCAGGCTTAACACTCTCAATCTTAGAAAACATCTTGTTATCCGTTAACTTTGCAACGACCTCATCAGCGATCATAAATGGTGCTTTCTTATATGCTTTGGCTGCTGCCATAGCACCATTACACTGAAACTCGCACAGGTCAGGTCTGTTAGAAACTGTAACTTTCGCATATGCCTCATCATATCCACATTCAGTGAATACATTTTTTAATCTCATCAGTAATAAGTTCAATAATCGTCTTCATATTCTCCACCTTTTACAATATCTAATAAACCACCTTTACAAGAAACAGCCCATAACTCTCTGCCGGTAATGACATCTGTACGTTTTCCCCATCAAGACATCTCTTCACATCTTCCGGCTTCTTAATACCATTGCCTACATCAAGAAGCATACCAATCATATATCTTGCCATATTATGAAGGAAATCATCAGCTTCCATCCTTATGTAAGCTCTTGTTCCTTCATACTGAATGTTTATCCTCTTAATAGTTCTCTCTGTGCTTTTGTTCTTCTTTGCTGTTGTAAATGCCTTAAAATCATGTTTTCCTTCAAAATATCCGGCAGCCTTTCTCATGGCATCAAAATCCGGCATACTGAATGTATGATACGCATATTTTCTTCTGAACACATTAGCTACATTACCTGTATCCAGTCTGTACTCATATATCTTGGACTTTGCATTAAGCTGGCTGTGAAATCTTTCATCAACCTGTGAAACAGACATAACCGCAATATCTCTCGGCAGATATCTGTTAAGATAATTCTTAATATCAAGTGCCTTAACTTCCTTCTCAAGCTTGAAATTCGCTGTCTGGCAAAGTGCATGCACGCCCTTTTCTGTTCTTGATCCAACATACATGTCAACTGTCTCACCAGTCATTCTTGCTATTATCTCACACAGTCTGCTCTCTATAGTATTCGTGCTGGCATCCCTGCCCAGTCTTTGCCAACCATCATATCTTCCTCCATCGTACTCTATCTCTTTACGGTAATTATACATTATTCGTCTTCCAAAACCTTTTCTATTGTATTAATAATTACAGCACTATCAAATGGCTTCTGAATAAAATCAGCAGCACCTCTCTTTAATGCCTCAACCATATTAGTCTTCTGACCAGCGGCAGTTACCATAATAACTTTTGCCCCAGGGATCAATCTCAATAATCTCTCTTACTGCTTCTATACCGTCCATAACAGGCATTGTAATATCCATTGTAACAACATCAGGCTTATACAACCTGAATTTTTCTACGCCTTCTACCCCATTAACTGCCTCTGATACAATCTCGTGTCCAGCCTGTTCAAGCATATTTCTTAAGAACTTTCTTGAAGTCTTAGAATCATCTACTATCAAAATCTTCGCCATAACTATTCTCCTTATTAAGCTGAAAGCTGGATTTTATTATCAGCAGCCATTAAAATCTTAAATACATTATCTTCAATATTGAAAGTCACAACATAAAAACCGGTATCTGCCGTAACTTCTGTATCTTTATAAAAAAACTGGCGGGTGAAGTGTTACTTCAATATCTGCTTCCCCAAGTTTAGTTGCATATGCCCCATTCATCACATTAATAAGTTCACATAATGCATCATAAGCATCTTCATCGAATTCTTCAATATCTTCCTGTGCAAATGTCGATGCCACTTTCAAAAAGTTCCCTGTTATCACCAGCTACGCCAAGAAACACATCAATATCCCCATCCATAACCTGACAGCCAATAAACTGACCCTTATATTCTCTTTCGTAATCTATCTGGTTCAGTTCAATATTACAATCCATGAACATTCCAAGACTTTTCAATGTACACTGCATCTGCGTCTTGTAATAATCATTGTCCACATGCAGAAATGTTTCAACAAGTGTATCCGTATCTCCCTGCTTTATGACTTGTAACTCTCTGTCAGTGAACACGTTATCTGAGTGATTCTTTGCAATATATCTGCCGAGTATTCTGTCCTTCATAGTTTTTCTCCTTCTCGTTGATTTAGCGCCCCAAAATATACCCTGTTCATTCACATTAATATATAAATACTTAGTCCATTATACATCATACCATTGTTCAATAGCAATAATTTCAGAAGAAATTACATTTTATCATGAAAAAAAATACCCGGACAACACAATCTGTCCGGGTTGAATACTATTATTAATTACTTATCTTCCACTGAGTAGTTAGGGGCTTCCTTAGTGATATGAATATCGTGTGGATGACTCTCTCTTAATGCAGCAGATGACATCTTAATAAACTTACCTGTCTCCTGAAGCAATGGAATTGTAGGTGCTCCACAATAACCCATACCTGAACGAAGACCTCCCATAAGCTGGAATATTGTATCTTCAACAAGTCCCTTATATGCAACACGTCCTTCAACACCTTCTGGAACAAGCTTCTTAGCACCTGTCTGGAAGTATCTGTCCTTGCTTCCATTCTCCATAGCTGCAATAGAACCCATACCTCTATAAACCTTATACTTTCTGCCCTGGAATAACTCAAATGAACCAGGAGCTTCATCACAGCCTGCAAGAAGACTTCCGAGCATACATACACTACCACCGGCAGCAATAGCCTTAACAATATCACCTGAGAACTTGATACCACCATCAGCGATAACTGGAATACCGAACTTCTTAGCTTCTGCATAAGCATCCATAACTGCTGTTACCTGAGGTACACCAATACCAGCAACAACTCTTGTTGTACAGATAGAACCAGGTCCTATACCAACCTTAACTGCATCTACACCAGCTTCGCAAAGAGCCTTAGCAGCTGCACCTGTAGCAATGTTACCAGCGATTACCTGTAAATCAGGGAATGCTGACTTGATATTCTTTAATGTTGTAATAATATTCTTAGAGTGACCATGTGCTGAATCAATTACAATACAGTCAACACTTGCATCAACAAGAGCCTGAACTCTATCCATAACATTAGCTGTGATACCAACAGCAGCACCTGCTAAGAAGTCTGCCCTGTGAATCATGTGCTGATGCCGGATACTTAATCTGCTTTTCAATATCCTTTATTGTGATAAGCCCTCTTAACTTGAATTCATTATCAACAATTGGAAGCTTTTCTTTTTCTTGCCTTGCCAAGGATCTTCTTAGCTTCTTCAAGAGTAGTTCCAACTGGAGCAGTGATAAGATTCTCGCTTGTCATGCACTCCTTGATTGGTCTTTCAAAATGCTCCTCAAACTTTAAGTCTCTGTTTGTGATAATACCAACAAGCTTACCGTTATCATCTGTAATAGGAACGCCTGAAATTCTGAACTTACCCATAAGTTCGTTAGCTTCCTGTAATGTATTATCTGGATGTAAGAAAAATGGATCTGTAATTACTCCATTCTCTGAACGCTTAACCTTGTCTACTTCTTCTGCCTGAGCTTCTACTGACATATTCTTATGAATAATACCAATACCGCCCTGTCTAGCCATTGCAATTGCCATTCTATGTTCTGTTACTGTATCCATTCCCGCACTCATAAGCGGAATGTTAAGCTTAATATTCTTTGTAAGCTGTGTTGATAAGTCAATCATGTTAGGTGTTACTTCTGAATACTGTGGAACTAATAACACATCGTCAAATGTAATGCCTTCACCAATAATTTTACCCATTTTGCTAAAATCCTCGCTTTCTGTTGTGTTTTAATATATAGAAAAAATCCGAATAAATAAATTAATCCGGATGTTTCTACGAGTATCTGACAGCTTAGTCAGTTTATAAATATATTACAAGAGAATATAACAAAACTGCCGCTAAAAGTCAAATATTTTTTATAAATGTGCAACTCCGTTGCCAACAGCACTTACAATTGCTTCTTTCATTGAATCATCCGGAAGCATAAACAGTCTTATCATCTCATTGTCATTGTCATATGTGTATATTACAATATCTCCGGGGTCATCAACTCCTGATGAACAATTGTATGTCCTTAACTGCTGCCTTGCCTTGCCCAAAGCTTCCTGACTGTTTACTTTGGCAACCAAAGTTGCTCTTGTAAGGTCAAAGCTTCCCACATTCTTTCTCACAGACTTAGCCATAATCTTATCTATAGTGAGGCTTCCGTTAACATATGAATATTCATATTCAGCGTTATAATATTCAAATACAAACACCGTAAAAAATATAAATATAACAAGAACTATTACACCCAGCCATCCTGTCTGCACAATTGTTGTCGCTGCGAGCAGACATGCAATCACAAGTATTATTCTGTAAAAATTGAAATCTTAGGAGCGGTAACTTTAACAATCTGCTCTACTGTTCCTTCTATCATAATTCAATAACCTTTCTTTAAAGCAATATGCCCGGCGGGAAATTTCCCCACCGGGCTGTAAGTTTTAATTATTATGTGGAATTACATCATTCCGCCCAGCCTGCACCACCTGCTGGCATTGCTGGTGCATCTTCTTTGATATTAGCAACAACTGATTCTGTTGTAAGGAGTGTTGAAGCTACACTTGTAGCATTCTGTAATGCACTTCTTGTAACCTTAGCCGGATCAAGGATACCAGCATCTATCATGTTGACATACTCTTCCTTAAGTATGCATCAAATCCTGTACCAACTTCAGACTCTCTTACCTTATTGATGATAACAGCACCTTCAAGACCTGCATTGTATGCAATGTGGAATAATGGAGCTTCAAGGGCCTTTAAGATAATCTGGGCACCAATCTTCTCATCACCACTGAGTGTAGCAGCAAGTTCTGCAACCTTCTTAGAAGCGTGGATATAAGCAGAACCACCACCTGAGATAACGCCTTCTTCTACAGCAGCTCTTGTTGCATTAAGGGCATCTTCCATACGAAGCTTAGCTTCCTTCATCTCTGTTTCTGTTGCAGCACCAACTCTGATAACAGCTACGCCACCTGCAAGCTTAGCAAGTCTTTCCTGTAACTTTTCCTTATCAAAGTCAGAAGTTGTCTCTTCAAGCTGTGCACGAATCTGTGCAACTCTTGCTTCGATATCTTCCTTAGCACCTTCGCCGTCAACGATAACTGTATTTTCTTTCTGAACCTTAACTGACTTAGCTCTACCAAGCATATCCATTGTTGTATCCTTAAGTTCAAGGCCAAGTTCTTCTGAAATAACCTGACCACCTGTAAGAATAGCGATATCCTTAAGCATTTCCTTACGTCTGTCACCATATCCAGGTGCTTTGACAGCTACAACATTGAATGTACCTCTTAACTTATTAACGATAAGTGTCGTAAGAGCTTCACCTTCAACATCTTCTGCAATGATAAGAAGCTTAGCACCGCTCTGGACTATCTGTTCAAGAACTGGTAAGATTTCCTGAATATTAGAAATCTTCTTATCTGTGATAAGGATATATGGGTTATCAAGGTTAGCTTCCATCTTATCCATATCCGTAGCCATATATGCTGAAATATATCCTCTATCGAACTGCATACCTTCTACAAGATCAAGCTCTGTCTTCATTGTCTTAGATTCTTCGATTGTGATAACACCATCATTAGAAACCTTTTCCATAGCATCAGCTACCATCTGACCTACTTCTTCATCACCAGCTGAGATAGATGCAACCTTTGCAATCTGGTCTTTTCCTGTAACCTTCTCGCTCATATGTGCAATAGCTTCAACTGCACAATCAGTAGCCTTCTTCATACCTTTTCTTAAGATGATTGGGTTAGCACCTGCTGCTAAGTTCTTCATACCTGCATTAACCATAGCCTGTGCAAGAACTGTAGCTGTTGTTGTACCATCACCTGCTACATCATTAGTCTTAGTAGCAACTTCCTTTACAAGCTGGGCACCCATATTCTCAAATGCATCTTCAAGTTCGATATCCTTAGCGATTGTAACACCATCGTTAGTGATAAGTGGTGCACCATATGATTTATCAAGCACTACGTTACGTCCCTTTGGTCCGATTGTTACTCTTACTGTATTAGCTAACTTATTAACACCTTCCTCTAAAGCCTTTCTTGCTTCAATTCCGTATTTGATTTCCTTTGCCATAATAATAGCCTCCTAAATAAATATACTTCTTATATGTTCAAACCGCCCTCATCTGCAACTGACATTGTCAATTATTCAATGATAGCAAGAATATCATTCTGCTTTACAACGATGTGATTCTCATCATCATCAAGCTTAACTTCTGTTCCAGCATACTTAGAATATATTACCTTATCACCAGGCTTAACCTGCATTGTAACTTCCTTGCCATCAACAACCCCGCCAGGTCCAACTGCAACTACCTCTGCCTGAGATGGTTTCTCCTTTGCCTGTCCAGGAAGGACGATTCCTGATTTAGTAGTCTCCTCTGCAACTAATGCTTTAATAACAACTCTGTCTCCTAATGGTACTAATTTCATTATATATTCCTCCATTCCGCTGTCTAGAGTGAACCCTTCATGGCAGCATTCATTTTACTGTTAGCACTCATTCTTTTCGAGTGCTAACCACTGCACATAATGTAACACTTCACGCTTTTATTTGTCAACAGCTAATTCAAATATATTATATTTTTTAGATTTTATTAATAATTATTATTTAACACCCATTTTTATTGATTTTCCATAATAAAACAGATACTGCTGTGCAAATCCCCCAGTTCCCCAAACTGTTCCTTTGCAAAAGCAGCAATCTTATCCTTTGGAGTGTCCACACCGCCAAAATACATTGTCTCCATAATTCTTTTAATCCACACATCAACAGGAAATGCTTCTTTCTTTCCAAGTCCGAAAAGGCTTACGCAGTTGGCAACCTTCTCTCCAACACCTTTTATTGTCATAAGTTCTTTAATGCACGATTCATAATCCATGCTCTTAAGTTCATTTTTATCAAACTGACCTTCCCTATTCCTTCTTATTGCATCCATAATATAAGGTGCACGGAATCTGTCTTTAACTCTTTAAAGTCCTCTTCACTTGCATTGGCAAGCTGATCAAGTGATGGAAATGTATACATATCTACTCCGCCATATGTCCCCTTATATGTACCAAACTTTGCAGATATATCAGATACTATCTTCTTAATATGGGGTATCGGCTTATTCTGCGATATAATGAATGATATAAGAGTTTCAAAAAAATCCTGATTAAGAATCCTCACTCCCCACATGCTTTCAATTGCATCTTTTAACTTATCATCTTTTTCCAGCAGCTTTTCTTAATTGCCGAATAATCCCTGTCCATATCAAAATAATCTTTCCATACATTTACATATTCATCTTCTTCCGGATCATAGAATGTAACGGTATCGTCCTCCTGTGAAACATGCAGTACATGCCCCTTTGCAGCCAATACATAATCCTCTTCATCAAGCTTTACAAAATGAAAACACTGACCACATTCCAATGTCTGTGCCAGTCGAAATCACATACATTTTTAATTTATAATCTGACATAAAATTCCTCCATAAATATGCTTTACATTTGCAATTATCTCGTTATACAATCGTATATGATTATAACAGAATTTTCAGGAGACCACACATGAAACATATAAAATATTGGGCGTCTCTTTTAACCGGAGCCGTAATTCTTGCATCCCTATACGGATGCACATTACCGTTTACGAATGATAACAGCTCTGACAGTTCTACAGAGATTTCATATACAGCATTTGACAATAAAGCAACTGACACAGAAGATATAATTAATTTCATCATAGAAGCAATGTCGGATAACCAGACTTCATGTAACATATTTGTTCCCGACCCTGACCTTATAGATGCCAATGAATGGCTGACAAGAATAAGCGGAATTGAGCAGATAAAATGTGAATACCATAGAATTAAAGATGGTTATAACCTTGTTGTAACATTTGAATGCTGGGATAATTATGCAATTATAAAAGCTTTTAATTCAGGAAACACTTCCCAGTTAAACAGCCGTCAGGTTGAACTCTATAACAAATACATAGAAGTTCTTGCCGAAGTAACCTCACCTGCAAGAAGCGATTATGAAAATGAACTGGCAATCCACGATTATCTTGTATCACATATAACGTACATTGATAATGGTGGTTCAACTTTTAATGCCTATGACGCTATGATTAATGGTGAGGCTGTATGCAGCGGTTATACAGAAAGTTTCAAAACATTTATGGATATGTTAGGAATCGAGAATTATACAATATCCGGAAAGGCTGGTAACGAACAACATATATGGAATGTTGTTAAGCTTGATGATGACTGGTATCAGGTAGATGTCACATGGGATGACCCGGTAGGCAGCTCACAGGAATATATTGACCACAGTTACTTCAATATATCTGATTCAGATATGGCAATTGATCATAAATGGACATCTGATTCCAATGAAACTAATCCAGCTAACGGATATATATATACATATCCTGTTCAGGCTAAGCTTCATTCAGCAGGAACACAATATGAACTTGACCGTTATATATTAAGGTGTATTAAAAGCCGTTCCCAGCATATAGAATTCACAACAACTAACGACCTTGATATTAAATCCGCTGTTTCCAGTGCCGGTGTACAGCTTTCGTACTCATATAAAACAACCATACGAAACAATTATACAATGTATTCTGTTACATTTTCGTATTAACAGATATTATTACATGTGCAAACAGCCCTGCGGTATCTCACACCACAGGGCTGTTATTTATCATCTTGTATTATTCCTTTTTCCTGGTTCATCTGCTATATAAGAACCATCCTTTATCATAGCTCTTATCAGTGAATCTTTCGCATTCTTCCATGGCTCATCAATATATTTATGGTCAAACTTATTAATAAACCATTCAACATCATCTCTTACCCGCTTCATATTCTCAATATAGAGACTGTTAGTTGTCTTAATAAATTCATCTAACATATCCCCCTTTAAAGAATTAGCTGCCTGCTCAAGCAATATGCCATAATGCTTCGTACAGAATCCCTTACATGCTTTATACTTTTCCCTGAAATCACTATCATGCTTATACATATGAAATATAGTGTCCAGATATCTCTGAAATGTGTTATCAATCCTTTCACATACAAAGCATGTGCCTTCAAGCTGTTCAGTATACGTTGTCACAGCCGGTTTATCTGCTTTCTTAAACATAGACTTTCCTGCCACTTTTCCATCTTGCAGACTTTCAATATCATTAATCACCCTGTCAAGATGTGTCTTCATGACAAGTGCAAAGCCAAGTCTGTTCTCACAGTCATACACTTTCTTTAAATGTTTCTGACAGAAACCCTTTTTATCGGTCACAGCCCTTATATCATCTTCCATATAACTAGGTCCCATTGTATAGCTTACTGCATCATCCTCCAGTGCCTTATACATTGAACAAATCGGACATTCACAGTCTGATGAAAATGCATCATTAACAGGTATAGTATATATCTTCTCTTTCATAAGTACTCCTTTAATCAGTCTTTTATAAATGTATTCTATCATAATATTTTATTAATATCATTCTATTTATTATTTTTTAAATTCCGGGTTATATGCATAGAAGTTCTTAGAATCCAGCTTGCTCTGTATAATCGACATAGCTTCTCCGAATCTCTGAAAATGCACAACTTCTCTTTCTCTTAAAAACTTCAGCGGTTCATACACATCCGGATCATCACGGCAGAGTCTTAACAAATTATCATAAGTACTCTTTGCTTTCTGCTCGGCTGCCATATCCTCTGCAATATCAGTTATTGCATCCCCCTTTGACTGGAATTCAATTGCGCAGAAAGGTACACCTCCTGCAGCCTGCGGCCATACTCCAACCGTATGATCAACATAATATGCCTCAAACGGAGTTCCTTTTATCTGTTCCATTGTAAGATTTCTTGTAAGCTGATGAACCATTGTACTGACCATTTCAAGATGACCAAGTTCTTCCGTGCCTATATCAGTCAGCAATCCGGCAACCTCCCTGTATGGCATGGAATATCTCTGTGAAAGGTATCTCATTGATGCTCCAAGTTCACCATCTGGTCCACCATACTGCGAAATAATCATTGCTGCCAGCGTAGGATTACAATTCTTTATATTAATCGGATACTGAAGTCGCTTTTCATAATTCCACATATTACATACCTCCCTTATATTCCCATGGCATAGGTGTTGCCACCCACATCCAGTAGTTGTCATTTACCATATATTCCATGCTGAGAGGTCCATAATAATCCGAATATTTTTTCATAAACTGTACATATTTATCCTTAATTTCTGCATAATATTCAATAGCTGCTGCATCATCCGGATGGGTATCAAGATAAAGCATAGTTTCAACAAGTGCAAAGCCAAGCTCATAAATATTCTTCATAATCATAGCTTTTTCATTTCTAATATTATTACAACAATTCATGACCGGCCTCCTGTAAATGGTTTATCAAGTACAGGAAACATAGTTCCCCGCATAATTGCCCGCGAAGGCTCATATAATTCATCCCAACGCTGCCACGGTACATAGCACATCGCCGGAACCTGTTGTGTCATCATCATAAAATAAGCTCCATATACATGTATCACTACAGTATATGGAGCTTTTCACTTATTGTTGTATGTCCTGTCATGACGGATGTGTTGTGTCTGTTTTATTGTTTGTGTTCATCTGCAAATGTACACAAACTTTTAGTAGCTCATAACCTCATATCCGTCCTCAGTCACATGCACCATTATTTCCCACTGTGCTGAGTACGAATCATCATCTGTATATATTGTCCAGTTGTTGCCCTCGTCTATATATATGTCTGGAAGTCCCGCATTTATCATTGGCTCAATTGTGAATACCATGCCAGGTGCCATGACCATTCCTGTTCCCTTCTTAATTACATAACTTACAAATGGGGTTTCGTGAAATTCAAGACCTATTCCATGTCCACCAACTTCTCTTACTACTGAATATCCATTAGCCTTTGCATGTTCATTTATTGCCGCCGCAACATCTCCAAGATGTCCCCATGGCTTAACCTGTGCAAGACCTAACTCAACACATTCTTTTTGCAACATCCACCAGCTTCTTATGCTCTGGTGCAACATTTCCTAAACAGAACATTCTTGAAGAATCTGAAAAATATCCGTTTAATATCGTTGAACAGTCAACATTAATTATATGACCATCAAGAAGCTGGATATTCTTAGATGGTATTCCATGACATACCTGCTCATTAATTGAAGTACACACACTCTTTGGAAATCCTTCATAATTAAGAGGTGCTGGAATTCCACCCATCTCGGTTGTTTTCTGGTATACCAAATCATCTATATCCTGAGTTGTCATTCCTGCATGAATATTCTCTGCAACATAATCAAGCACAGCAATATTAATCTTGCTGCTTTCTCTCATTCCTGCAAGCTGTTCTTCATTCTTTATAATATTTCTTGGTGGTACCTTATGAAACTTTCTCTTGAAATTATCTAATTTTCTATCAAATTCCATGTGACAGTCACAATATTTTTTCCCACTGTTACACCAGCAGGGATCTTCTTTTCGTAATGCTTTCATCACTATTCTCCATTTTCTCTACTGCTCCATAGCTTCCATAATGGCTGGGAGGAACTGTTTCTTTCTTGAAACAACATTCTTTAGTATATATGTATCCTGCTGTTTGTCAACTCCAAATGCCTGTGACATTATTGTATCCGCATTTTTACCTGAACACAGTACATAAGAGCATTCTGTTGATATGTCTGTCATAAGAAAATATACTACATCAAGCCCGCCATCACCTGTTACTGTATCTATAAACGGCACTTCCTTTGCTTTTATCTTCTCTATATCCTCAGGTCCCATTGCATTAACCTGCCCCACACCTACAGTAACATCATTAATTGCGAACTTCTTAAAATCCTGATAGAATATTTCTCTGTCTGTCTTTTCATCAAGATTACTTCCAGCTCCAAACATTTGTCTTCCGTACACTTCAGGGGCAATTCCTGCAATATCAGCAAGCTCCATTGCCGCTTCTATATCATCAGGTGTACATCTTGGAGATTTGAATATTAATGTATCTGATATAATCGCTGAACACATCAGTCCGGCTATAACAGGTTCTATATTAATTCCTGCCTCCTGATACATCTTATAAATAATTGTTCCCGTACAGCCAAGAGGCTGGTTTCTGAAGAATACAGGTGTGATTGTCTGTATAGGTCCTAATCTGTGATGGTCAATTATCTCAAGAATCTCTGTATCTTCAATTCCATTGACTGCCTGGTTCTTCTCATTGTGATCAACAAGAATAACTTTCTTTCTGCCTGAACGAAGGAGATTTCTTCTTGAAATAGTTCCTACATAATTACCGTTTTCATCCTCAATAGGGAAATCCCTGAACCTTTTCTTAGTCATAATTTCCTGAATATCTTCAACATAATCGGTTGTCTTAAAACATACAATTCTGTCTCTTGGTGTCATAAAGAATCCAACCGGAATTGCCTGATTCATAAGCCTTGCAACAGTATATGTATCATAATCAGTTTCAATAATAATACAGTTATGGCTCTTTGCAACCTTGGCAATTGTATTGGATACCTTTGCCCCTCACATATTATAAGACATTTTGCCTCCATCTCTATTGCACAGAGCTGTGATTCGTATCTGTTACCAAGAATTACAATATCTCCCTCATCAATCATGCTCTCCATCATATCAGGGTTAGCCGCTGCAATAAGCATCTTTCCTTTGTCAAATATCTCGCTTTCATCACCTGTAATTACTCTTCCCCAAGTGTTTCAACAATATTAGCAAAACTTGTCTTAGCATTTGACAATACTCTGTTATCAAATGTTTCAAAATACGATTTGGCAATGTCATCAATTGAAACAAGACCTGTAAGTTTTCTGCCTTCTGTAATAGGAAGTGTTACAACATTAAGCGAATCCATCAATTTCCATGCATTGCGCACCGAAATCTCTCTGTCTATTCCCTCTGTATGCCTCTCTATATTCATTACCTGTGGACGTACATCTTTAATATATTCCGGAGCCTCTACACCGAATCTGTTCAGTACAAAATGAGTTTCCTCATTAAGATGTCCCGCCCGCTTAGGCACATAATTATCTGTTCCGGTTATCTTATTCTTTAAATCAGCATAACATATTGCCGAACATATTGAATCTGTGTCAGGATTTTTATGGCCTATAACCATAATTTCCTTTGCTTTTTCTTTATATTCTTCCATACCCTGTTTGCTATCTCCTTATAATTATCTAAACCACTCTATTCCTTCTTACATTAAAATAAGTCTCCTATGCTTCACCATAGGAGACCATTCACTTTAATTACTTTCTGAAAGTCACTTTTTCAGTTTCATCAGTATAACCAATTGTTCTCATATAGCTCTTGAACTCTTCTATCTTATTACTATATACACCATATGCATCATAGCACTTCTGGAAGTATTCAAGTGCAAGTTCTACATTACCAGACTCCTTGGCGTTCCAAGAATCAACAGCATATTTATGAATCTGTCTGTGTGCCGCATCAAGATCCTTAAACTGTCTGCTTCCTGTAATACGCGTATCTGTCTGTGCTTTCATCCACTTACCCAGCTTGCAGCTATCTGGATTATTAAGCTGTGTAACCTTAAGAGTTTCAAATCCAACAGCATTATTATATACTCTCCACATAAGGATAAAGTGGTCAATCTGGAATATTCTTATCATATCCTGTGTTGTAACATTAGAGAATGACCTGAACATATCACTTCTTGCAGTATCAATATATCTGCCAATCTTATAGATATGAGTACCTGTAGCCATACAGTTATCAGATAACTTATCATAGCTTGCCGCAATACTGTCTACCTGCTTGGCAAATTCTGTCGTAATAGATGACTGTGTATCAATATCTGCGAATATTCCGTTAACAGCATCATTAATTGCAACCATCTGGTTATTCATTCTTTCAATATCTGAAAGTGATTCTTCAACCTTTGAATTACCTTCTGAAAGCTTAACAGTTGTATCATCCATGGATACTGCCAATCTTCCAATATCATCATTGAGTTCCCTTACATAATTAACAATATCATCAGCAGATTCTGATGTACTGCTTGATAACTGTCTTACCTGATCAGCAACAACTGCAAAACCTTTTCCTGCCTCTCCTGCTCTTGCAGCCTCAATAGAAGCATTGAGAGCTAACAGATTACTCTGGCTTGCAACCTTCTTCACAATATCAACAATCTCTCCAATCTTATGAATCTTGTCCTGAAATTCCTGTACCTGTCTGTTAATATCCGAAATCTTTTCTGATGACTCATTAACAACCTTAATACTCTCATTCATATTAGCTGTACTGTTCTGTGTAGCAGCAAGCATCTCATGAGTATTGTCCTTAATATCAGCCATGGCAACATTAATGTGGTTAATAGATTCTTCAAGATCATGTCCTGACTCTCCCATAGCACCAATAGCCTGAGCCTGTGACTGCACCTCATCCATCATATTCTTTACATATGAATTATCGCCAATTGACTCCATAGCCTCATTAAGTCTCATTACGAAATTATTATTGAATCTCTTATAAGTCTCAACAACTTCATTAAACTTATTGGCAACCTCAGGATTTTCAAAAAGTGTTGTATCAGCCGGTGATTCACCTATATGCGATATCTCACCAGATATTATCTTATCAAATACATCAAGCAATGTATTCAAATCATTACCTGACGCTGCTTTAGCTGTTGTTTTATTCTTTCTAAACATAACGCGCCTCCATATACAGATATTAAATTATCTACACTGTAATTTTCTATTATGATACCATAATTTCTCATTAAATGACAATCTTTTTATTACTTTTGTGGAACAAAATTACAGAAAAATAATACTATAACAATAAAAGCAGCTACAACGGAGAATTTCATTGAAGAATTTCAGCAAATATATATTATTATTTATTATTATGACCATCATACTGGTCACAACATTTCCAATGACAGCCTGCAACAAAGAAAATGCAGACAATTCCGTTAAAAAAATCACTCTCTGCGAAGTTACACACTCTATATTCTATGCACCACAATATGTCGCCATTGAGAATGGATATTTTGCCGACGAAGGGCTTGAGCTTACCGTAACTAATGGTTTTGGTGCTGACAAAGTAATGACAGCCTTAATATCCGGTGATGCAGATATTGGATTCATGGGTTCTGAATCATCAATCTATGTATATGCCGAAGGCTCTGATGACTATGCTGTCAACTTTGCCGGACTTACACAGCGTGCCGGCAATTTCCTTGTCGGAAGGGAAGCCAATGATAATTTTGAATGGTCTGAACTTAAAGGAAAAACTGTTATCGGCGGCAGAGCCGGCGGTATGCCCCAGATGTTATTTGAATATATTCTGAAAAAGAATAATATTAACCCTGAAACAGACCTTGAAATCCTTCAGAATGTTGATTTTGGTTCTACAGCAGCCGCTTTCACATCAGGAATAGCTGATTACACTGTAGAATTTGAGCCTTCTGCAACGCTCCTTGAACAGCAGGGTGAAGGCCACGTTATCGCCTCGCTCGGTGTAGAAAGCGGCTATGTTCCTTACACAGCATATTGTGCAAAGAAAAGCTATATCAAGAAGAATCCTGATGTAATCCAGAAATTCACTAACGCTACACAGAAGGGGCTTGATTATGTCAATACACATTCATCAGCAGAAATTGCGGCCATCATTGCACCTCAGTTTAAAGAAACCGATATTGCAACAATAACCGCAATTGTTGAAAGATATAAATCACAGGATACATGGAAAACCTCTACTGTATTCACCGAAGACAGTTTTAATCTTTTACAGGACATTCTTACGCAGGCTGGTGAGCTTAAATCTCCAGTTCCTTACAGCAGCCTTGTAACAACTGAATTCTCTGAAAAAGCTCTAAATAAGCAGTAATACATTTTTAATATATCAGCCTTTAAGCAGGTGTCTGAAATGACGGTTATGGTTCTCTAAGAAATCTATCAGCCATGCCGTCATCCTGCATACATATCTGTACAGAGGCAGCGACAGAACCATCATCATAACAGTAAGATTAAGTGCCAGCCCCTTTAATACAACCATTGCAAATAATGAGCGTAAAAATATCATCGAAAATACAATTCCGTATGCCATTGCAACGCACACACATACTCTTATTATATCGAATGGCTTACATACTCTTACCAGTGCTGCCATGCCCACCGTAAGAAGCACAAGTGTTGCTGCAGTCGCTGTCTGCTCATGTGGTGCACCTGTGCAATTGCCATATATTGTTATAATCGTAACTACAATAAAATCCGTCAGACCTGTAGGCAACGCCTTTAGTACTACATTTAGCAGGAAATCACCCTTTATAAGACTCTTATTAGGCTGTAATGCCAGAAAGAAAGCCGGTACACCTATTGTAAATATTCCTAAGAATGATAACTGGGTCGGATATAAAGGATACAGATTAACTGATATAAGTGTAAATATCGTAAGCAGCATTGAGAATATATTCTTTGCAAGAAACAGCGATGCTGAACGCTTAATATTATTGACAACCCTTCTTCCTTCTCCAACAACATCCGGCATCTTTGAAAAATCAGAGTCCAGAAGAACTATCTGAGCAGCATTACTTGCAGCATCACTACCTGATGCCATAGCCACACTGCAGTCAGCACATTTTAATGCAAGTACATCATTGACTCCGTCACCTGTCATCGCCACAACATTTCCTGCCATCTTAAATGCTTCTATAATCTTTTTCTTCTGTTCCGAATAACTCTTCCAAAAACAGTATATTTCTGAACTGCATCTGCTATATCCTTATCTGTCTTAAGCGTAGTCGCATCTATGTAATGTGTGGCATCATCTATCCCTGCCCGTATTGCAACCTTTGATGCAGTCAGCGGATTATCTCCAGATATAACTTTAATTGCGACCCCCTGCTTTTTAAAATATTCAAATGTTTCTTTTGCCGTTTCTCTTATCTCATTCTCAAGGATTATAAAAGCCATAGGGATTATCGCCTTTGTGACAGCCTCTCCTGTTATCTGCTCATTTGCCAGCCCAAACACGACAATTCTCTCTCCATTACATGAATACTTATCAATAATATCCCTATAATCAGGATATGAATCAAGAAGCAGATATTCAGGTGCTCTAACAGATATACGTCTTTCCCATATCTTGCGCCACTGTATTTATTCTGAGAAGAAAATGGAAATACCTGGTCACACTCACATTCTTCTTCAATTCCATAATACGAATGTATTGCTTCCATTGTTGCGTTGTCAGAGCTGATTGCCGCCACTACATTTTTATAATTCTCTCTGTTTCATGGTAATCAGTATGTTTTCCGTAACCATCTGTGTAATCCAATATTTCAACATGAGTAACTGACATATCTGGTCTGGTTATTGTTCCAGTTTTATCAACACACAATACATTAACTCTCGCCAGTGTTTCTACACAGTTCATCTCATGTACAATAACATTCTTCTTTCCAAGTCTCATAACGCTGACAACCAGTGCAACACTTGCAAGCAGATACAGCCCTTCTGGAATCATTCCGACAAGTGAGGCTACCATTGAATCTATGCTGCTCTTTACTGAGCCCCCAACTGCAAATCTGCTCTGTAAAAACAGTCCTGCTCCTATAGGTATTATAAGGACACCGATTGTCTTAACAAGCTTATCAAGAGATTGCATCATATCTGTTTTGTGTTTCTTTCGTCCTGCCTTTGCTTCTATTGCAAGCTTTGCTGCATATGCGTCAAGACCAACATTTGTAAGCACAGCCTTACATTCTCCTGACACAATAAAACTGCCGGAGAGTAATATATCCCCGGCATTCTTGACAACCTCGTCAGACTCACCAGTAACTAATGATTCATTGACACGAACAAACCCATCAACAAGAATTGCATCTGCACTCAGCTGGTTTCCAGCTGAAAATACGCACAAATCTCCCTTAACCAGAGTCTCCGAAGCTACAGTATGTAATTGTCCATCTCTTATAACCGATGTCTTAGGTGCATTAACCACCGTAAGTTTATCAAGAACCTTCTTAGCTCTTATCTCCTGAATTATTCCAATAAACATATTAGAAATAATTACTGGAAGAAATGTCATATTATTATATGACCTCACAAAAGCCAGAAGAACAGCAAATACAGCAAATATCAGGTTGAAATATGTAAATACATTGCCCGCAACAATCTGGCCAATGGTCTTGGATTGTTTTCCAACTGACACATTGACCATGCCATCATTTGTTAACTGCTCTACTTCATCTGCTGTTAATCCTTTTTTCACATCAGTCATTTGAGTATTTTATCTCCTTCATAATGAATTGCTTGATAAATAAAGCTATTCCTCCCACAATCACAAGCTTAACAAGAAACAAAACAATAATATTAGTAAGTGAAAATGCATTATATAACTGGAACATTATATTAGAAACAAACTGTGCAATTATCGCATAATATGCATACATATAATTAACCTGTTTCTTTACTACGCCATATGCAACCATAAACAGCATTATATTAAGTGCAATATCAAGAACCGCAGATACAGCCATTAAAAACCACAAAATCGCAGGCGAATCAATCAGCTGTGATACATTTGAAGTATATAATGTAATTACATCACTCTCAGCCATTCCGCTGTTAAACATATCCGAGATGAATTTTTCTAATCCATTAGCTGATATTGCCTGTGCATATACAAAAAATGTAAACATTGACAATGCATAAGTAATAACGGTATCTCCAATTGCAAGACCCGTTCCTGCCATAAGCACGTCCCCTGTTCTGTTATATCTGTCAGTCATCATCTTTGCCGTAAACCATCTTGCAATACCAAACCCTGCTGCAAGCAGAATATTATATATAACCACATATGCATTGGTATTATACGTAAATGACTGATCAACATTAGGTATAAGCGAAAGAACACTCATCAAAAGCTGTGAAAACATAAACCCAAATAAACATACGAAAGAACACCTAATGCCAAAGGTATAAATCTTCCCTTCCATCTCTTAATTACCAACACAAGAAGAACTATCAGAACAGATATAACAAGTATTGCGCCTGCTGATATCATACTGACAGTTGCATTACTCACTGTCTTGTCATAATTAATATTTAAATTCTCCATAAAACCTCCAGATTATATTATCAAAAAAAGGCGGTCCAATATTAATTGTGACCGCCCCCATAATCCTATTGTGTTACAATATATCTTTCTATATATAATATAAAAAAGGCACACTGAAAAACAACCGATTATAATTTTGTTACGTTAGTAGCCTGAGGACCCTTTGTGCCATCTGTTACATCAAACTCAACAGCAGCACCTTCCTCTAAAGACTTGAAACCTTCCATATTAAGTCCTGAATAATGAACAAAAACATCCTTTCCAGACTCATCACTTATAAAGCCGTAACCCTTCTGGTTGTTGAACCATTTAACTGTACCCTTCATTTCAAGTACCTCCAAAAAAAATCTTGATGTTTGAAACACCTTACTAATATTACCATTTCAGGTACCCGCTGTCAATTAAAGATAGCACATTTACTGTTGTTGTGCGTTTTTCTTACTCTGTTGCTTTACTGTAAAAGTTGTACGGCTGAGTTCAACTTTATCATCGCCCTTCTGTGCAACAACAACTACATCGTCCTTCTTTACATTAATACCATTAACTCTTAAAAGACGGTCACTCACCTTTTCCGTGGTATATTCTTTCCCGTTAATCAGAACACAACTGTAATCGTTAAAACTGCTGCCCTCAATAAACACCGTATCATTATAATTATAGACATCTGTTATCTCAATATCATCTATACCCATCTTAAGATTTGTAGCCTCATATGGTGTTTCTCCACCATAAATTTCCTTTTTTACCATACAGAATGTCATATTCCAGAATTTTGAGATTCTTCAAATACTCATCTTCTGGAAGTTTCTGCTTTGACTGATGATATTTCATGATATATCCCTCAGATATACCAAGTCTTTGCATTACATACGCAGACAACTGATATGCCTGAATATTCTTTTCCTGTCTGTCCATATCAAAGTTACTCCAGATTACATACTGTGTCTGGAATTTATCTCCGTTAGTAAGCATTTCATCTGTAAAATCAAATGTAGGTAAATGATCTCCATAAAGCACAAGTACAGTTTCTTCATCTCTCTCTGATAAAGACTGTATAAGCTCACCTATGAACTTATCCATCTCATGAATCTGGTTTACATAATATTCAAATGATGTCTGCTGTTCTGCAACTGGAAAGTTAGTCACTTTAATCTCTGGTGTGTATCCTTCCATTGGTGTAGATGGATAATCACCATGTCCCTGTACAGATATTGTAAACACATAGTCAGTTCCAGCTGTTGAATCAAGTGCCTTAGTAATCTCTCCTGTAAGAATATAATCCTTAGCCCATCCCATAGGCGTTTCTTCAAACCCATCCATATATTCAATTGAAGTAAATGTTTCATATCCCAGATGTGAAAACACCAGATTTCTATCATAGAATGTTCCATCATTATTGTGTATTGCATGAGTTGAATAACCAAGCTTCTTAAGGTCATAGGCCATAGACTCACATACCTTGGATTTCATAATTGTTCTATATGGATATTCACCTGGTCCAAAATCATCAATATTAATTCCTGTCTGTACTTCAAACTCTGTATTACATGTTCCTGCTCCAAAGCATGGAACTGAGAGATATCCTGAAGAACATTGAGATATAAGTTTTTGATAATTAGGCAGCGGATTCTCTGATAAAGTTATTCCTTTTTACATGTGTAGGATCAAAAAAAGACTCCAGTTGGACAAATATAATATTAGGAGTCTTTTCACTCGCTTCAACATCAACATTATCAAGATCATTCTGAAGTGAATCCATATATTCTTCAGAATAATCTCCTGATTTCTTAATTCCCCGGTCAAGCACACTGCTCACAAAGCAGTGACTGAATCCGTATTTTCTTATATGCCTGGGCAAGATTACCAAAGTGACCTTCAACAGTTCCTGTAAACAGAAGGGTAATTCCCATTCCATATGCTGCAAGAAATACAAGTATCATCTGTACTGCTGCATATGCAACAAACTTTGTCTTCTTAATTGTCACCTCAAGCTTTGGAGCTTTCCGCCACAAAAAAACAAGTCCTGCAATAACCGCTATAACCAGCAATGCAATAAGAATAATCTGTATAACACTCACATATAATCCTGCAACCTTTATAGCATCTTTTATAAGATAAAAATCCATTGCCGTAAATGGCGTTTTTCTTGAAGAAAGTATTATAAAATTAGTAATTGCCAATCCAATCCATACAACAGAAATTACACTGTATACAAACATTCTTCTCTAAAAAATAATGCAAGTGCCATGCTTGTCATTATTATAAGTGTATTGTATATAAAAATAATTGGATGCATAAATGGAAATGCAAGTCCCATTATTCCTCTTCTGTTAAAACATTCAACTATTAGTTCAAGAACAATAGAATAAACTGCTGTGTGAACCAGATCATAGGTCCATATCTTCTGTACAAAAAGCTTTAACCCTGTTCATAATGATTATACGCCCCTTTAGTGCTAATTCTTTTTAATAGTCTCCAATACATCTCTTGTTTTATTTTTTAATTTCATGCTGGCTGTTCTGGATATAAGCAAAGCAGAACCATATCTTCTTGCCTCATCTGTCTTTCCACAATGGATTCCAATGCTTGTGAGCAGATATGTTATCGTATTCTCGTCCATTCCCGCTATTGGAGGATATTCAGTCTCTCTTGCCTGTTTAAAACCTCTGTATGCATCTTCCAGATACTCTTTTCATATCTCTCATACATACTTATACGTTCTTGTGCTGCTCCATTAGCCTTTGCCTCTTGTATCTCCCCACGATATATCCACGCCAGCTTTAAGCAAAGATATGCACTCTCACTTATCTTGCCACCTGTCACCATCTCTGTAAGCATCGCCATCTTGCATCGTTTCACAGCTCTCTCGTAGCTGTAAGTTTCTGTTCCGGCTCCTTTGCAGTAAACCTTGAAGATACATTGTCCCTTACAGCCTGTCTCTGTTTTTTGCAGTATGATGTCCAAACAGACGTATACTCGCTGCATAGCCACAATGCGGACACATTATTATATCATATTTACATGTATCAATCCCTTCATATAGAGGCTTTAATATATCATCTGTCCCAATAAATCTTGCTTTTCCGGTTCTTACCTGCTTTGTTTTAAATTCCTTCCCACATACATCACATTTGATTGTCTTATCAAAAATATAATCTGTTTCCTTCTTTTGTCCAATACCTTCCATCAGGATAACCTCACTATTTCTGTAATTTGAATGAACTCTTAAGTGAAACTATCCTGTTAAATATAGGCTTACCCGGTTCTGAATCTTTATTATCAACGCAGAAATAGCCATTTCTTACAAACTGGAACTTATCTTCACTTACAGCTTTCATAAGCTCTGGTTCAAGATAACACTCTGTAAGAACAGTCTTAGAGTTCGGATTGATATTCATAGAACCATCTTCTTCGTTATAAACGCCCTTTTCTTCATCTACGATATTCTCGTATAATCTGACTTCAGCTTTACAGCCTTCTGTAGCAGAAACCCAGTGTATTGTTCCCTTTAACCTTACGGCCTGTGAAATTTCCACCCCTAGTCTCAGGATCATAAGTACAATGTACTTCTATAACCTTTCCATTCTCATCCTTGACATAGTCAGTACATGTAACAAAATATGCATTCATAAGACGCACTTCATTACCAGGGAAAAGTCTGAAATACTTCTTTGGAGGTTCTTCCATAAAATCTTCCCTTTCAATGTATAATTCTTTAGTAAATGGTACTTTTCTTGTTCCCATTTCTGGATTTTCCTGATTATTGGCAACGTCCATATATTCAACCTGATCTTCTGGATAGTTGTCAATAACAAGCTTAACAGGATCAAGAATAGCCATCATTCTCTTAACCTTAAGCTTTAAGTCTTCTCTTATGCAGTATTCAAGCATAGGATATTCAACTGAACCCTGTGCCTTAGTAACACCTACAAGGTCCACGAACATCTTTATAGATTCTGGTGTAAAACCTCTTCTTCTTAAAGCAGCTATAGATACAAGCCTTGGGTCGTCCCAGCCGTCTACAACACCATCCTCTACAAGCTTCTTAATATATCTTTTACCTGTTACTACATTAGTAAGATATAACTTGGCAAACTCAATCTGCTTAGGATTTTCCTCTGGTGATGTCTTATATCCTGTCTCAATAATAACCCAGTCATATAATGGTCTGTGGTCTTCAAACTCAAGTGTACAGATAGAGTGTGTTATTCCCTCAACAGCATCCTCAATCGGATGTGCAAAGTCGTACATAGGATATATGCACCACTCATCACCTGTTCTATGATGTGTCATATGAGCAACCCTGTATATAATAGGATCTCTCATATTGATATTAGGAGAAGCCATATCAATCTTAGCTCTTAATACTTTCTCTCCGTCTGCATACTTACCTTCCTTCATCTCTTCAAAAAGCTTGAGATTTTCCTCTACAGAACGCTCTCTGTAAGGACTTTCCTTGCCCGGCTCTGTAAGTGTTCCTCTATACTGTCTAATCTCCTCCGCAGATAAATCATCTACATAAGCTTTTCCCTTCTTGATAAGTCTGATAGCAGCTTCATACATCTGTGGAAAATAATTAGATGCAAAAAGGACATCTCCATTCCATTTAGCACCAAGCCATTCAACATCCTTCTTAATAGAGTCTACGAACTCAACCTTTTCCTTTGTTGGGTTAGTATCATCAAATCTCATATTAAACTGACCATTATATTCCTTGGCAAGTCCATAATTAAGTAATATTGACTTGGCATGTCCAATATGAAGATATCCATTAGGTTCTGGTGGGAATCTTGTGACTACCTTCTGGCAATGGCCCTCCTCAATATCCTTATCAATAATCTGTTCAATAAAATTCTTAGAAAGAGCTTCGTTTTCCATGTTAATCCTCCCTGTTTTCGTATTTAAAAGGTAAAGATTATTGTACCCTAAATTCTTACATAGTTCAACCAGTTGTTTAATTATACTGGTCTTTATTCATTATAATATCATACAGCATCTCCACAGTTTCTCTTATCTGCTTTCCCTGCTCATTAAGCGTAATGTCTGCATATTTCTTATAAAGTGCGGCCCTGTCAGCATATATCTCTTCCACAGTTGTCTTTCCATTAGACACAACCCCACGTTCTTTAAGACTTCCAAGTCTCTCCTCAAGTGATTCTGGTGGAAGTTCAAGATAAACCACAGTACCAATATCCTTAAAATGTTCCATTGCCTCTTTTCCATATACAGCACTCCCACCTGTTGCAATAACCGTGTGGTGTGGACTGATGGAACAATTCACTTCATTTTCAATCTGTATGAATCCTGCATCTCCGTGCTTTTCAATTATCCTTTCAAGAGTCATTCCCTCTCTTTGCTGAATAACAAGATCTGAATCAATGAATCCAAATCCTATCTTCTTGGCAAGCACTACTCCAAGTGAACTTTTTCCGCTTCCCGGCATGCCTATAAGTATAATATTATTCATGTGTACCTCCATACGCCTGATATTTATCTTGTACAGCAGTCATACATTTCCTTAAGCTCATCAACTGTAAATGTATAATGTGAATTACAGAAGTGACAATTAACCTCAATTGGCTCACCATCATCAATCATCTTCTGTATTTCTTCTTTTCCTACACTGATAACAGCTTTGCTCACTCTGTCCTTAGAACAGTTACAGTAAAACTTTGTTGGAATAGTGTCAAGAATATCAAGCTCCATATCCCCAAGAATATGTTCCAGAATCTGTTCAGGAGTCATTCCTTCCTCCAGCATGGCTGTAACAGACTTAATCTCCTTAATTCTAGCCTCAAGCTTATCTATAAATTCATCCGTTGCCCCCGGCATAAGCTGGATAATAAATCCTCCAGCCTGCTCAACAGTATTATCCTTATTCATAAGAACGCCAAGTCCTACAGAAGATGGAACCTGCTCACTTGTTGCAAAATAGTATGTCAGGTCATCAGCTATCTCACTTGTAATAAGAATAGTATCTCCAACATAAGGCTCTTTAAGTCCAATATCCTTAATTACACTTAAAACACCAATTCCTACCGCATCTGCAATATCAAGCTTTCCTTCCTTAAGTGGAAGCATAACCTGTGGATTGCCAACAAATCCCTTAACTTCCCCCTTAGGATTAGCTGTAACAGTCATACTCCCGATTGGACCATTGCCCTTAATCTGTACAGTAAGTATATCTGAATCATTCTTCATCATTGCGCCCATCATCGCTGGACCTGTAAGAAGTCTTCCCAGTGCTACAGTTGCGATAGGACTCATGTTATGTCTTTCTTTTGCTTCTTCAACAAGCCCTTTAGTTGTAGCGGCAAATGCTCTTACCTGTCCACCTGCTGCTGTGGCTCTAACAATATAATCACCCATAATTATCTCCTTATTATTTCTCAATCACAAAATATAATCTTTCCGACTTATCGTCAGGCATATCCTTAGTAAATGCATTATACACATTTTTTCACGGTAAGTCCAGCCTTATTAACTGCACCTGTAACCTCATCTATAGTAAAGCCATGCTGATAGTGCTGTTCTTCAAATCTGTCAAATGTACCATCCTCATTCTTAACAAACACAGCAAGCTCATATTCATTATTGCGTTCTTTCTCATCATAATAATTGTCCCATATAAACGCTGAATCTTCCCTATTCTCAGCATATGTATTCTCAGCAAGTATATCCCTGAAAAAATGTATTGTCTTTAAATCAAATATAAATACACCGCCTTTTTTAAGGTTCTCACTAACACATGCAAATACACTTTCAAGGTCAGGAACAGATGTAATATAATTCATGGAATCCCCTATACTTATCATACCGTCTACTTCATAAGGCACTTCGAAATCCCTCATATCCTGACATGTATATATAACCTGCGAACCCTCTTCAAATGTTTTCTCAGAAGCTATAGACAGCATATCCTCAGACATATCAAGTCCAACACAGTCATAGCCTTCCTTAGCAAGCATTCTTGTAACAGTTCCTGTTCCACAGCCCAATTCAAGCCCTGATGAATCACCTGACACACCATTTTCCTTAAGGAGAGCAATCATGTACTGTCCCCATTCGTCATATGGTATATTGTCCATATACTCATCATAGACATAGGCAAATCCTGTATATGCTTCCATTATAATTACCTCTTATCATTCCTGTACTTAACATTAAAATGACCTGCCATTATCTGGCAGGTCTCAGTGTTTAAAAGCTATGCATTCTTTCCACAGCACTGCTTATATTTCTTTCCGCTTCCGCATGGACATGGATCATTTCTTCCGATTTTCTTGCCCTTAACAACAGTTCCAGAAAGCTTCTGCTTCTTGTAAAGGTCTTTTCTTGTCTGCTCATCAAGAAGGTTATCCCACTGTGGCAATTCATAAAGCCAGTCAGCCTTGCAGCCTACCATGTTGTAATAAAGTTTTTCCTTGTCATAATCGAGACTAACTTCTGTATTCTCATCCATAGTTTCAATTGGATTAGGAGTCTTTAAGCTGTCATTGATTCCATCAAGAAATCCTGTCATAAGAAGCACTTCCACTCCATACTTATCAGCAAGTTCTTTAACAGTTCCTTTAACTACTGTATCCGGATCTGCAAGAATCTGCTCATAAATTGCCTTCTCCTGATTAAAATATGAACCCCAGAATTCTGAAGCGTTCTTCTGATCCATCTCTGTCTCGTATGCGAGTTTTCTCCATGTATCTAATAATGCCATGTCTGATTGTTACCTTTCAAAATATTTATTAATTATGTGTACTGGTTATATGTATAACCAGATGAGTATGAATACAGTCCATTAGATGTATAAGAATTCTTAGTAGATAATTCTGATAACTGTGATACTGCATTACCATATATAGTTGAAGCCTTGGCAGATATTGTCTGTCCAAATGAGCCGGAATCCTTGAATACCGACTTAACCACAGCCATATCTGAAGCCTTTAACTTATCCTCGTCTACCGTCAGCTTATTATCTGAGCCGACAGATATACCAATCTTCTTAAGAAGATCAGCATTAGCCCTTGTATAGTTCACCATATTAGATGCACTGTTAAGCACATACCTGCTAGAAGAATCTGCTGTAGATGATACTAAAGAATTATAATCCTTAACAAATGAAGATACTGCCTTTGCAATCTTATCAGTATCATATTCTTTAGCTGTATTGCCATCTTTATCTGTCTTATCAACTTTAGACCACAGAGAGTACTTCTTAAGTTCTGATGCTGAATCCACAAGTGATGCTGCGTTGTCTCTATTTACCGTCGCATTATTCTTCTGTATATCAATACTGTGTACCTTACCGGTATTCTTATTGGCAGTCGCACCATTCGTTGATTCAGAAGCCTGATTGCTGTAATACTTCCTCATCAGTTTGCTATAAGAGCCATTCTTTATTGAATTATAAGTTGTAAAATCAATGCCATATGACAATGCTGTTCCACTAGACGAATTATTAAGTCCTGCGAACAATGCTGATATTGTACTGGCATTATAAGCATTAATTGACATATGCATACCTCCTTGTCTATTGATTCTGTTTTCTAATAGTTACATCGGCCTCCATGCCTCATTTAATTATAACATTTTTTATCTGTTACGCAACATTTTTATAAATAACTTGAGCGGCATGCCAATGTAATGTATATTATTAAGTATCTGACATTGGAGGTCTTATTCATGAAACGATTAAAACGATTTGCTGCATTAACTGCAGTCATACTCTGGGGCATAATGATAATCGCCACTTTAATACTTGCATTCATAGACAATGAGGCATGTCATAAAGTATTTACAGGTCTGCTCTTCACAGACATTGTATTTCCTGTTGTAATATATGCAATGACACTTGTATACAAGATTCTTTCAGGAAGGAATAAGCAGTAATTTTACTGCCTTCCTTCCATGATCTTAATTGTAGCGCTTGTTCCAAGCCTGTCAGCTCCGGCATCTATCATGGCAGCTGCTGTGTTGTAATCTCTTATTCCGCCTGCCGCTTTAACCTTACACTTTCCTTCCACATGGGCTTTCATAAGTGCAACATCACTTATTGTTGCACCACCTGTAGAGAATCCTGTTGAAGTCTTGACGTAATCAGCTCCTGCCTTAACAGACAGTTCGCACGCCTTAATCTTCTCCTCATCAGTCAGAAGACAGTTCTCGAATATAACCTTTAAAACTTTTCCTGCACATGCATCCCTTACTGCCTTAATATCCTCATACGCAGCATCATATTCACCTGCTTTAAGAAGTCCTACAGGAATAACCATGTCAATCTCATCCGCACCATCTTTTACTGCTTTCTTAGTCTCATAAGCCTTAACGTCTGTATTCATAGCTCCCAGCGGAAATCCAACAACAACACATGTCTTAACATTACTTCCAGAAAGACATTCCTTTGCAAATGCTGTATACATTCCATTAACACATACTGATGCAAAATCATACTTTTTTGCTTCTTCACATAATGTACGGATATCATCCTTAGTCGCTTCCGGCTTTAAGTTAGTGTGGTCAAAATATTTATTAAACTTCATATATTTCTCCTTGTTTTGCGAAGCAAAATCCGAACCCCTCAGGTGAGGAGAGGGATTTACCTCAATTACCTATAAAAAGACCGTATCTGCAAAACTGTTGTACTGCAGATACGGTAATGTTAAATGTTATTATTTAGAAAATTTACTCTTTCTGTGAATAATCTCGTGTCTTCCTGGTCCATTTGAAACCATTGTTATAGGTGCTTCAATTTCCTGCTCAATAGCCTCAATATAGTTACGGCACTCGACAGGAAGCTCTTCATAGTTAGTAATTCCTCTGATATCTGACTTCCAGCCTGGCATAGTCTTTAATACCGGCTTAGCTTTCTCAAGCTGTGGAGTAGTTGGGAAATCCTTAGTAATCTTTCCATCTATCTCATAGCCTACGCACATTGGAATCTCATCAAGATATCCAAGTACATCAACTACTGTAAGAGCAACTTCTGTTGTTCCCTGCATACGCACACCATAACGTGTAGCAACTGCATCGAACCAGCCCATTCTTCTTGGACGTCCTGTTGTAGCACCGAATTCACCACCGTCTCCACCTCTGCGTCTGAGTTCATCTGCCTCATCACCAAAGATTTCGCTTACAAATGCTCCGGCACCAACTGCTGAAGAATATGCCTTAACAACTGTAACAACATCTGTAATTGATGCAGCCGGAATACCAGCACCAATAGCACCATAAGGAGCTAATGTTGATGATGAAGTTACCATTGGATATATACCATGGTCAGTATCCTTAAGAGAACCTAACTGACCCTCAAGTAAAATCTTCTTTCCGTCTTTAAGTGCCTGATGAAGATAAGCTGATGTATCACATACATATGGCTTAACCATCTCTTTGTATTCCATAAGTGTATTAAATATATCTTCTTCATTAAGAAGTGGCTGATGATAAAGATGTTCAAGCATTACATTCTTTAATGTACATACATTGGCAATCTTCTCTTTAAGTTCCTGCTCATCTCCAAATAATTCACTTACCTGGAAACCAATCTTAGCATACTTATCTGAATAGAATGGAGCAATACCTGACTTGGTAGAACCAAATGATTTACCAGCAAGTCTTGCTTCTTCATATGTATCAAAATCAACATGATAAGGCATAAGAATCTGTGCCCTGTCTGATACAAGAATCTTAGGCATAGGTACATTTCTGTCTGTAAGGCTCTTTAATTCCTTAACAAGATATGGAATATTAAGATGCTACGCCGTTGCCAATGACACTTGTTGTATGGTTATAGAAAACTCCAGAAGGTAAAAGATGAAGCGCGAACTTACCATAATCATTGATGATTGTATGTCCCGCGTTACCTCCTCCCTGGAATCTTACAACGATATCAGATTCTTCGGCAAGCATATCTGTAATCTTACCTTTACCTTCATCACCCCAGTTAGCACCAACAATAGCTTTTACCATAGCGTCCTCCAATCTGTTTTAAAAAACACAAACATTAAATTAAGCTATTGACGGAATTGAACCCGTGACCTCTTCATTACCAATGAAGTGCTCTACCCCTGAGCTACAATAGCATGTGTCTTAACACACCTATTCATAATATTATAGGTTGGTTATTTTGTCAACTTTATTCCTTATCCTTTGTATAGCATTATCTATAGATTTTGGCGGCTTATCAAGCATCTGCGCAATAGCTATATAATCTTTGCCAGACATATATAATTCCAGCACATTTTTCTCAAAATCACTTAACACACTGTATAATTTATCTTCTAAACTTTCAGCATTTTCCTGATCAATAAAAAGTCTTTCCGGATTCTGTTCCTTATCAGACTTTAGTACATCCACCAGCTTTACCTGAGAATCATCTTCTGGATTGACCGGCTCATCAAAAAGAAACATATGTATTAAGCGGCGTATTCTTCTTTCTGTTAGAAGCTGTAACTGCATTAAGAATCTGCCTGTTTATGCACATCCCTGCAAATGTCATGAAAGAAGCATCCTTTTGCTTATCATAGTCACGGACAGCCTTATAAAGTCCTATCATTCCCTCCTGAATTAAATCATCACTGTCTCCTCCGGCAAGAAACATAGCCTTTGCTTTCTTTCGCACTATATACTTATATCTTTCAAATATATACTCAATTGCCTGCTCATCACCTGCCCTGTACATATCAATAAGCTCTTCATCAGGATACTCTTCCAAATGTTTCATAAAAAACTCCCTAATTAAGTCTCTGACGGACTATTTCGTATGCAAGAACACCTGCTGCAACTGAGGCATTTAAGGAATCAATGTCACCCTTCATAGGAATTGAAGCAACAAAATCACATTTCTCTTTTACAAGACGGCTTACGCCATTGCCTTCATTACCTATAACAAGGCCGATAGGTCCTTTGAGATTAAGATTATACATTGTCTCCCCGCCCATATCAGCGCATACAAACCAGAGTCCCTGCTTCTTAAGTTCCTCGATTGTCTGTGAAATATTAGTAACCTTGGCTACTGGTGTATAATTAATTGCACCTGCTGATGTCTTGGCTACTGTCGCTGTAAGTCCTACAGCTCTTCTCTTAGGGATAATAACACCATGTGCACCTGCAAGATTAGCTGTTCTTATTATTGCACCAAGATTATGTGGATCTTCTATCTCATCAAGAATGAATATAAATGGATCTTCTCCCTTTTCCTTAGCTGCTGCAAGTATATCTTCAACTTCTGCATATTCATATGCTGCGACAATTGCAACAACTCCCTGATGATGTCCTGTTCCTGCCAGTCTGTCGAGTCTTTCCTTATCAACATAACTGATAAGTGAATCTGTTTTCTTTGCTTCTCTGACAATACTCTTTATTGGTCCATCCTGACAGCCGTCAAGAATAAAAAGCTTATCAATAGTTTTACCAGAGCGGAATGCCTCTAATACAGCATTTCTTCCCTGAAATGTTAATTCATTGTATCTCATATATTTCTCCTTAATATTAACAAAGCAGAATCCAGTTATCCATTACAGATATGGATTCTGCTTTGCCGGCTCTACTTTAACTCAAGGCTTTCCAGTCCTGCTTTAACCAGTTCCATCATCCGCTCATACTGCCCGCTAAGATACAGATATCCCATAAGAGCCTCAAAACCCGTTGCTCTTCTGTAATCTCCAATGCTTGCATTCTTGGCAGATGTGTATGACTTTGCATTACGTCCTCTCTTATACACAGCTTCCTCATGTTCACTGAGCATTGGCTCTATTACACCTATCATGGCAGATTGGGATTCAGCCTTAACAATACTGCTCGTTTTCTTGTTAAGCTTATTAACCTGCATATTTCCCTGTTCTATAACCCATGTCTTAATGACAAGGTCATATATGCTGTCCCCCCGATATATGCAAGAACAAGAGGTGATAACTGCGAAGGCTCTGTATGCTTCATATCCAGACCTTCATATATGCATTTTACAAGGTCGTTATCTAGGCTCTGCTCCATCTTACGCCCTCTCTTGTATCCTTAAGAACAATCCCCTTTGCTAATAACTCCTCTCGAATTTCATCAGATCTTGCAAAATTCTTATCTTTTCTTGCCTGCTGTCTCTCGGCAATAAGTGCCTCTATATCTTCATCAAGCATTTCTTCCTTCTTGTCTGTCTTAAGTCCAAGAATATCTGTGAGAGTTGTAATCTTCTTCATAAGAGTATCGATGTATTCCTTGGAATTGTCTGAGCTTGAATTAGAATTAGCAAGCTTAACTAATTCAAATACTGCTGATATTGCATCAGCTGTATTGAAATCATCGTCCATTGAATCTTCGAATTTCTTATAAATGTCATCTATAGAAGCTATTATCTTCTTCTCATCCTCTGTCATTGGAACATCTTTGGCATTCTCTGACAGATGTCTTAAATTATCAACTGCAGTTAAGATTCTGTCTAATCCGTTCTTGGCTGCTTCCATAAGGTCATGGCTGAAATTAATAGGATTCCTGTAATGTGCGCTTAACATGAAGAATCTTAACACTTCAAGGTCATATTCCCTTTGCTTATATCTCTTACTGTAAAGAAATTACCTAATGACTTAGACATTTTCTTATTATCAATATTAAGGAATGCATTGTGCATCCAGTACTTGGCAAACGGAACTCCGTTAGCGGCTTCTGACTGTGCAATTTCATTCTCGTGATGCGGGAATATTAAATCCTCACCGCCTGCGTGAATATCTATCTCATCTGCAAGATACTTCTTAGACATTACAGAACACTCTATATGCCAGCCCGGACGTCCTTCACTCCAAGGTGATGGCCAAGATGGCTCTCCTTCTTTCTTAGGCTTCCAGAGAACGAAATCAAGTGGATCTTCCTTCTCGTCTTCACCTGATACCTTAAGGCTTGTGTGCATCATCTCTATGTCCAGCCTCTAAATCATCTATATTCTTCTTAGATAACTTTCCGTATTCTCAAAACTTTCTTGTTCTGTAGTATACAGTTCCATTGACTTCATAAGGCATAACCTTTATCGATAAGTGTCTTTATCATATCAATCATACCGTCAATTTCCTGTGTAGCAAGAGGATGTGTTGTTGCTGGCTTAATATTCATTCCTGCCATATCCTTTTACATTCAGCAATGTATCTTGTTGAAATCTCCTCAGCAGATACACCTTCTTCATAGCCTTCTTAATAATCTTATCATCCACATCTGTAAAGTTAGATACATAATTAACATCATATCCCTTGTACTCAAGATATCTTCTTACTGTATCAAACACTATCATAGGTCTTGCATTACCAATATGTATAAGGTTATACACTGTTGGTCCGCATACATACATTTTAACTTTGCCTTCTTCTAATGGCTTAAACTCTTCTTTTCTTCTGGATAAAGTATTATAAATCCTCATGTCAGATTTCCTTTCATAATCACACTTTAGTTATCATCATACGAGCTGCGGCTTTCATTGACGCTGTTCTCAAGGTGTGCAAGTCTCTTCTTAAGTCTTGTTCTCCTGCTTTAAGTTCTCGATATCCTGCATAACAGGATCTGGAAGATGTATCTGGTCTAAATCATCAAACAGTCTTACGCTGTCCTGAATAACAACTCTTCCTGGAACACCAACCACTGTAGAATTTGCTGGCACATCCTTTAATACAACAGAACCCGCACCAATCTTGCAGTTATCACCTATGGTAACTGAGCCAAGAATCTTTGCTCCTGCTCCTACCATAATATTATTCCCCAGAGTAGGATGTCTCTTCCCTTGTTCCTTGCCTGTTCCTCCAAGTGTAACGCCTTGATAAAGTGTTACATTGTTACCGATAATAGCTGTCTCTCCGATAACAACTCCATGTCCATGGTCAATAAAAAGTCCTTCGCCAATCTGCGCTCCCGGATGTATCTCAATTCCAGTCTGTCTTGCAGTTTTCTGTGAAATCTTTCTCGCCTTGTAATATTCGCCCTTAAGATATAACTTATGGGCTTTTCTATATTTAAGTATTGCCTTAAAACTAGGATAAAGATATACCTCTTTATCCGACTTAATGGCAGGGTCTCTGTCCTTTATTACTGCTATTTCCTGTTTTACATAATCTCTATATTTCATAATCTGTTAATCCTGACTTTTCTATTCTTAATTATATTATATGAATTAAAGCTGCGAATGTATTGTCAGTTCTATTTGTTCTGACAGCCCATGCAGCCACCACAGTCAGGTCTACAGTTTGTCATATCAGCCGCACCGTATATATAATTAGAAACAGAATTAAGTGAGCATATTGCCTGTGAAGAAATACCCTCTCCACTTCCGGTAAATCCAAGACCTTCTTCTGTCGTAGCCTTAACATTGACTCTGTCAACATCAATCTTTAAAGCATCTGCGATATTCTTTCTCATATCATCAATATATGGGCGCATTTTAGGCTTCTGTGCAATAATTGTAGCATCTATATTCTCGATTATATAATTAGCCTCATCTATCTTCTTTCCAACCTCTTCCAGAAGCTTGATACTTGATATTCCCTTGTATCTGTCATCTGTATCCGGGAAATGCTTTCCTATATCTCCAAGTGCAGCTGCACCCAGTAATGCATCCATAATGGCATGAAGAAGCACATCTGCATCAGAGTGTCCAAGCAGACCTAATTCATATGGAATCTCAACTCCGCCCATGATAAGCTTACGGTCTTTAACCAGTTTATGAACATCATATCCCATTCCAACTCTCATATAGCTCCTCCTTAATCTTGATTGCAACATTAATTGTTTACCTAGTCCATATAAGTAAAGCACATTTTAGCTGGATTATCAAGTGAAATTGACACCAGCTCACTTTACCTTCTTATATCCACCAGCCGCCTCAATATCCACCACTTCAAACACAGTCAGCACATCCCCATGCACCTTGAATCTGATATCAAAGCCTGAAAATGTTACCCCATAAGCCCTTGTCTCGTCTGTATCATAAGCTGGTCTTGGATCCTGCTCTAATATTTTAACCGCTGCTGTCTGTTTGTTTTCCGGCATTATTGCAAGCAGGTCTGATGGAAATATCACTTTAAGATTTCTGTTATAAGTGGCTGCCGTAAATCCTTCTTTTGCCTCTGGGTGTGAGTCTGTGAATTTTACATACGGCTTGATATCGTATATCGGCGTGCCATCAACCATATCCACCCCTGAAACGAATAGTACCGGTCCTTTATCTGCCGTATATTCTATGTGCTCTAATTTCACACATGACAACCCTATATCATTCGGTCTGAACGGCGACCTTGTTGCAAACACTCCCATTCGTACTTTCCCTCCAAGTCTTGGAGGAGTTACCGTTGACGCTATAGTTTTCTTCTGCGACTTGGAAAACTGCCATAAAACCCATATATGTGAAAAATCCTCCAATCCCCTGAAAGCCTCTGGTTGTCTGTATTCTGGTTCAAATGTTATGACACCTTTTAATTCCTCTATCAATCCACTCTGTCTTGGAATCCCAAATTTTGTTGGAAAATCTGTTGAAATGTGACCTATTATGTTCATTTTACACCTCTGGATTATCACTTTTTTATTGACCTGCCCCATAAAAAGAACTAATATTAATTTATTATAGAAAATATGAGGTCTTTAGTCACAATGAAAATCAATAATCTTATTGTTAAAATATTTTTATGTATATATCTTGTAATAATTATAACCGGAGTTGTCATCTTTGAAAACATCGGTTTTGGCGGTGGCGGTCTTGAAAAAACATTCACACTGCCAGCAATTCTGAAACCCAGCCAGTTACTGTTAAAGATATCAGTTCAGAAACTGTGTCTAAAACAACGCCTGCTGTAACAGTTAAAGAAACTGCTTCTTCTCAGGATGTAACAAAACAAGAATCCACCGTCGTGACTGAAACTCAGACAGAAACTGTAGAATCTGAAACATCCTGTGAATCCTCCGAGCCAGAAACCGTTCAGACTGAAGTCCAAAACACACAGCCTGAAACAGCCGCCCAGCCATCGTATACATTTGCAAATGGACGCATAACCAATACATCTGCTCTTAAAAGTTACCGTGTGACAGGTGCTTCCTATGTCAATATGCATAAAGACAAAAACGGCAGCCACTCCTTTGCAGTTGTGCCAGGAGGGACTACCGGTTCTATATCATCTGTTGGTGCTTATTACACCCTTATTGATTATAATGGTACAAGCGGTTATGTATACAATTCATACCTTGAAGTGTATTAGAATTAAAACAATACAAAGCTGAGTGCAATAACTGCTATACCAAGAATTATTCTGTACACACCGAACACCTTGAAATCATGCTTCTTGATGTATCCCATAAGGAACTTGATTACGAATACTGATACAAAGAACGCAACAAGGCAACCTACAATGAGGACAACCCACTCTGTTCCTGTCATAGCCATTCCCACAGCAGCATATTTAGCAATCTTTAAAAGACTTGCTCCGAACATTACAGGTACTGCAAGGAAAAATGTAAATTCAGCCGCAACGCTTCTTGATACTCCGATTATGAGTGCTCCGATAATTGTTGCACCTGATCTTGATGTACCTGGAAATACTGCTGCTATAAGCTGGAACAGACCTATTATTATTGCTGCCTTATAAGTTATCTCACCTATACTTCTGATTGCTGGCCTGCTGCCTTTCTTTGCATTCTCCACAACTATAAAAACTATACCTACAACGATCAGTGCAATAGCAACAGGGATTGGATGATAGAATAATTCATCTATCTTATCATCGAAAATCAATCCGACAATTGCTGCCGGAATACATGCTATTATAATCTTAATCCACATTGCAAGTGCGCCATCTTTCCAAGCTGCTTTCTTACCACTCTTAGTCTTCTTCATATAGAAAGGCCACAATTTATTCCAGAATAATATAACTACGGCCATTATTGCTCCAAGCTGGATAACTACCTGAAACATCTTATAAAAATCTGCGGATACATTAAGTTTGACTACCTGGTCAAGCAGAATCATATGCCCTGTACTGCTTATAGGCAGCCATTCTGTAATTCCTTCGACTATACCGAAAAGAATTGCCTTTAAAACCTCTAGTAACATGACTATCTCCTTAATATTTAATTATTATGCTTCATTCTTACCAGTCGCCTCTGCAAGTTCTCTCTTATATCTTGCAAGCTGCCCCTCAGTATTCATTATCCTTCTGCTCTGTTCAGATATTGTCTGGTTAAGCTGTTCTATTGTTTCTGTCTGGTCATCTTTCTTTCCTGCAACAACAACCATTCCAAGACACACAATAACAAAAAGCCCTACACCAGCCATGGTACATATACTCTGTCCTATAAATATAAATATTCCGGTTCCAATAAGAATAAGTAATCCAGTTATTCCAAGAATAACTATCTTTAGTCTGTCTGATTTCTTCAAAGCATTTCCCTTCTTTCCTGAAGCATTTGCTTTGTATTATATACCACTTATGCCTTTCTGCCAAGACTAATGCCTAAGCTGTCAGCCTGTCTTATAAGTTCATTATCTACGTTAACCATCTTCGTTTTACCTGCAGTCTCGTCTGATATTGCACCCTCAGCCATTGCGATTATAGTAAATTTCTTACCCTGCTTTTCACGCTTTCTGATTGTATTCAACACCTCATCAACATTATATGGAATTTCAGATATAAATATGATATCAGCACCGCCTGCAATTCCTGAATGCAATGTCAGCCAGACTGTTTTATGTCCCATAATCTCAACAATAAACACTCTGCTATGTGAGGCTTACGTTGTATGAATCTCATCTATAGTTCTTGTCGCAACATCTATAGCTGACTGAAATCCAAAACTCATCTCAGTTCCTTCTATATCATTATCAATCTGCGGAATTATCTTTTCATTCATACTGATTTCTTTACTTGGCTGTGGAACTCTTTTCTTATAAAAAAAAGCTCAGGCTTATTCTTTAACACGTTCTGCAGCTGGAATACAAATGACATATCCAGTGGAGTTCTCTCTTCAATCAGGTGTTTTGCACCTATTTCAAGATAATCTGTAAGCTTTTTCTTTGCTTTGTCGTTTATTTCTCTGTTTAACTGGACACATACCGGATTACGCCTGTTTCTCTGCTTAACCATATGTTCCATCATATTTCTGTAATCAAGGTCCTCATCATCAAATGAACCAGCATCTATATCTGCATTTTTTCTGTGAATTTCATATCATTCCTCATTTTCTTTTAACCACATCTTTTCTTTGGCAATAATTTTATTGTCACACTGGTGTGTAAAATCCACTATCGGAGTTATGTAAAATATATGTAAAGCTAAGGTAAATGTAATTGACACATTTTCTACATAAAGGTACAATCAAGCAGGCAGTAAGGAATATGGTCAGAATCCATAACAGCTCACTCTACTGTATGCCGACACGTTTTTTATATTATGCCACTGTAATCAGCAGCAGCTTTAGTTTTGAATACGCTATACATTCATCCTTAACTTAAGCATGGCACTGTGCACGGGAAGGCTTAAGAAATGGCTTAAGCGGCAAGTCAGGATATTTACTGCACTATAAATTTTCACATCACCTGGTGAGAGGTGGTCAAGGAGGAAAACATGAAACAATTAAAAAGAAAGGTATTTGCATTTCTGGTTGCTGCATGCTTAATCTGCATGAATATCGTACCAGCTTTCGCAGATACAACAACAGACGCTACAGTTCCTGCTGCAGCCGATGTAAGACAGGAAGCCCAGCTTACCGCTTCTTACCTTATGAACAGTATTGATTTCTCTACATATGCTGATACCGGTGTATTCTATGGAGTTTCAAGAGACCTGTTCCTTGCAATCCGTTCAGGATATGACTGCTCTAACCAGCTTGCTGCATATCTTGAATTCGTTAAGAATAACATTAGCGAAGATGGAACTATAAGCATCAATAACGGATACAACGCTAAGAATTATTATATTTCAAGCTATACATATCTTATAATGATTCTTTCTGCATCAGGAATTGATGCTACGGATTTCAACGGAATCAATATTGTCAGTAAATTTGATAAAATTATTAACACATTTTCAGTTGATGACTTAAGCAATAACAGCATGAATATCTATCACATTGGTTCAGTATATTCAGTAGTTAATGCTTACAAAGACACCATCAGTAACTCAGACAAAGTATTAGCTGATATCAAGTCAGCTCTCCTTGCAGCTTGTACTGCTGATGGCAATGGTATTGACAACTGGGGAAACTCAACTGATAGTAATGGATTTGTATTTCCATTCTTTGCATCATTATATGATACAGATTCTAATGTAAAGAAAGCTGTTGACAGTGCTGCAGACTATTCTAAGCAGACTATATTAACAGATGGCACATCAGGATATAGTGTTCAATATCCAACACCTGGCAACACTAATTCGTCTGGTATGAACCTTGCATTCTTTGCTCAGTACAACAATCCGGATGTTAATACTGCTGTTTTATATAATTCAATTGTTAATAAGTTCAAATCAGCTTCAGGTAATGGTGCTTATATTAATACATACACTGGTCAGGAAGACTTCAAATCAGCAACACCTGATGCATTACAGGGTATCATCACTTACCTCTATACTCTTGAGGGTAAAACTAACCCATTTGATATAACCGCTGATGTTAAGGCTATTGCAGACGCAAAGAACGCTCCTGTAGAAGAGCCTTCTACTGAACCTTCTACTGAGCCTTCTACTGAGCCAGCCACAGAACCTTCTACCGGCAATGAAGTATCACCTGCAACTGGTGATGTTAATGTTTACATGTACCTGCTCTTAGCTGCTTGTGCTGCTACATTCGCATGTGTAACTGTTTACAATAAAAAAAGTGCCCGCTAATAACTGCAGACACACAGCTCTGCCGCCGGAATCCTCGCGATATCCGGCGGCAGTTTTTATATATTGGTAATTCACACCATAGTATAAGCTTTTTCTTCTGTGTATTTGCCAAAGACCCACTAAGTCACTATCGATCATCGCTTCCGTAGGTTTTTTTCAAGGAATATATTTCATCCAATTAATCTCAATCACCTACTAACCAAATGCTTTGTTCCAATTTAGTAGGTCTTTTGCATACAACTTTCATGCCAGACAGCTTCTCTTGTTAAAAAATGGCCTACTAAAATATATCTAATCCGTTATTGAGTAGGTTTCTCGCCCCTCAATAGCAATATCATATACCTCAATCAACCCACTCAATCGCCTAAAAATGCTATTATAGTAGGCTTTCCAAATTATAGCAGCTCTCTATAACCCATATTTAATTCTAGCACGCGTAAGCTTTCCAAGCAGTCCATCACCAAAAAGAAATGCACACACAGCCGCTCCGCCCGCATGCATTGCATCATAAGGCGCACCTGTTATGTACAGAAGTTTCAGTGCCTCCCATGATATATTGGCACTGCCTGAATCCGTATATGTGCTGTTCATCATCATGGCTGCAATATTCATAATTCCACCATATATAACAAACACACTTATAAATGTAAATATTGTCACTGTAATGAAATTACACGGTATGCGGCTTCTCATAAGAAGAACTGCCATAATAATTCCAGCAAGTCCGAAAGCATACAACCTCCAGCCAAAAATGTCTCTCCTCGGCTTTGTGGTAAATAAATACACAATATATCCTACAAGCTCCGAGACAACCATACACACAACGGGAACAGCCATAACCGAAAGACCTGTTCTTGCCTGCTTTCTTACAATCTCTTTCTTATCATCAAAGTATCCGACAAGCTCCGGCTTATAAAATGCAATTCCCGCAAGAACACCAAGCAGCCCCCACGCAGCCATTTCCCACGGAGTCCATACCCCCTGCCCCATAAAGAAATTACATACAAATCTTGACAGTACACCTGTAAGAAATCCTGTCTGTGGTCCAAATGCAATCCCTGTTATTATGACAAGTTCTGTACCCGCATGAAGCGGTATCGTATACGCACATATTATATTAGCAACAACTGTAAGAGCTGACATAACTGCAATCATCACAACATGCCTTGCCTTCGGCTTCCTCTTTTCAAATGTAAAGAAAGGAATGGCAATTGCAACAGCCAGTATAATAATGCTTATAAGCATATAATTAACACTCATTATCTATTATCCTCTAAACATCTGTGAATCGTTTCAACAGCTTCATCACATGTTACACAATCTTTGAAAAAATCGGACATAATCCTGTTAGTATCCGTTGTGAAAAATATATTGCCTGCAAAAGAAGCTGTGTGAATCTGTGTAACTTTCTATGTTTCTGTCAAATATTAATCCACATTTGTCGGCAAATAATGCACAGAATTCCACATCGTGTGAAACTATCACAATAGTTTTTCCCATATTCTTTAATTCTTCCAGCCATTCACCCATCTTTTTACAGAAGAACGGGTCAATTCCTTTAGTTGGCTCATCAAGCAGAATAATATCCGGTTCATACAGCAGAATCTTTGCAAATGCAAGCCTCTGCTGCTGCCCTCCACTCAAATCATACGGATGCTGCTTTCTCACCCTTAGAAGTCCCGTCCGCTCCAGCATATTCTCAACAAGCACAATTCTCTGTTTTCTGTCCATATTCTTAACAGACGAATTTCTCTTATCCATAACTGCTGATGCTAATTCTTCCTCAACACTTATCTGATTAAGCAATGCCATAGGATTCTGCGGTAGCACTGCACATCTTCCATTCACCTTCACCTTACCTGATATAGGCTTTTTAATTCCTGACATAAGTCTTAAAAGCGTTGTCTTTCCTGCTCCATTACTTCCAAGCAGAGCAGTTATCCTGCCCTTCTCTATATCAAAGCTGATATTTTCAAGTACATTTGCAGAATTCTTAGTGTATCTGAAAACACATTTTTAACTGAAACCGCTGTATCCCCGGTTTCGTAATGCTTATCCTGTGATACATAAGATTCTCCTTTAATATTAAGACTGGCTATCCATTTCCTGCCCTCTTTAACTGTAAGCGGGCAGTCTGTTTCAAATGTAATATCCTTCTTACAGCCCTCATATATCCTTACAGATGAAGGAAGCCCATAAACAAGCGGATTCTCTGTCTTAACAAGACTTTCTGCTGTCTTTCTAGGAGAACCATTATATATAAGCTTTCCATTCTCAAGCACAAGCACTTTGTCTGCTTTAGAATAGATATCCGCAAGATTGTGTTCAACACACATAATTGTTATTCCAAAATCCTTGTTAAGCTCCAGAACTGTATCTATGAACTTCTTCTTAGCAAGCGGGTCAAGCTGTGCCGTCGGCTCATCAAGCAATAAAACCTCTGGTCTCATAACCATTATGGAAGCTAGATTAAGAAGCTGTTTCTGTCCGCCAGACAATTCCTCTGTATTCTCATCATACCAGCCGGTAATACCGAAATATTCAGACATTTCTGCAACCCTGCGCCTTATGTCTGCATTTGGCACGCCGAGATTTTCAAGCCCAAATGCCAGTTCATGCCATACCTTATCAGTAACAATCTGGTTGTCAGGATTCTGTCCGACATATCCAATCTTAACTGCCGCTTCTGCCTGACTTAAGCTGCTTATCTGTCTGCCGTAATATTCTGCTTTTCCACTAAGTCTCCCCTCTGGAATCATGCTTTTACCAAGCATCTTAAGAAGCGTAGTCTTTCCGCTTCCTGAAGCGCCTATAATCAGCGCAACCTCGCCCTTCTTTATATCAAATGTTATATCTTCAAGTACCAATACATCACTTCCTGCATACCCGAAAGAAAGTGATGAAACATTAATAATTGTGTCTGTCATTATGCAATTACCTTTCGTTATATGAACTTCGTCTCTTATACTGCACATCTCCTATTATCTCTATTATCAATGGAGTTACTGTCAGTATTACAAATGCTGTAACTGCCAGCACTCCTTCTACACCTGATTTCGTATAATATATTACAGGTAGATAATATACTGCAAGCTTCTTTCCTGCTATTGGAATAACAGCCATCACAAAACATACAAGCATTATAATTATCGTAAAGGTATCCTTTAGTGTGAATCTGAATCTGTTAAAGCTTGTCCTTCCTTTAAGTCCATATCCCCTGCTCTCCATAGACATAGAAGTTTCCATTGAGCTTTCAAGTGACCATGTTATAAGAGTTGAAAATTCATTCGCAAAATGTCTGATTTTTTCAAAGATGCCATTCTTATTCTCCACTCCTCGAAGTCCCATCTGTGCGTCATGTATTTGTCTGTATCTCTTTCTCATAAGCGGTATCATTCTTAATATCATAGAAAATATCATGCCAACAGAAGGAATAAAACTTCCGAACAGATACATCATTTTCTCCGAAGAAAGATAACTGGCTGCAACACTGCACCATTGTATGACTGCAATTAATAAAAGACTTATAACTGCGCCGTATATTATATTCTCAAGACATACCATGTTATCGTTAATATAAAACAACGGTGTAACTCCGCTGTGATTAAAAATTGGCTGGATTAACACAGAGAATATAACAACAGGAATTGTTATCATAATATTCTTCTTAATAAAAGAACCACCCTGCATATATATTCCAAGGGCAAGTGAACCTGCATACGAAACCGCCAGTATCACCGGGTTCATTGTGAACATGGTTATCACCAGCACAAGTGCAATGTAGATGAAATTCGTCCACGGATGCATTACTGCAAATGCTGAATATTTAGTTACTTGTCGCCTAACTGGCACACGTATATCCATTTTATTACATCTCCATCTTTTACTGTATACTGATTAGCCGCCATCATAGGCAGAACTCCATTAACTCTGTAAGTCCAGCCACTTTGTGGTCCTACATTCTTCTCTGACAGATTATTAATGCTTGATACATACGACTTATCAGAATTAGCAACTATCGGAATTACAGGATCATGCATTGCTGTAACTGCTGCAAGAACATCATATACAGTAAAGCCTTCAACTGCAGTGTATGTTGTAACTTCAAGTATAGTTCCATCATCAGGGATACATGATGCAATTGACGTATTAACAGTGTCTTTTCTCGCTGTCGCATTATCGCATCTTATCTCTATAGTACAACTGATTACCTTGCCTGCCGGTCTGGTATTCTGTGAATTATTCCCTGAATCATCATTTCCCGAATTGTTACTTTCTGAAGTATTATTCCCTAAATTGCTGCTTTCTGAATCATTGCCACCTGATACGGCGTTTCCGTTACTCCTGTCTGATTCTCTACCACCTGAACCGGAATTATTATCTGTAACTGTTATATTATCCGTTGAGCCAGAAGCAGAATTGTCATCTGAAACTGTTCCATCACCCGTTCCATCAAAGCTGCCGTTGTCTGTGGCATTGGCATTATCGGTACTGATGGTTTCATCCTGTAATCTATCATTATTATCTGGTCTGTCGGGCTGTGTCTGACCCGAATCTGCCATATTACTGAATTGCTTTCTGTAGGAATCAACAGAACGGATTCTTACATTGGTTATTAAAAATATAACTAAGGCAAGACCTATTAACACAAGACCAATCTTTTTTATATTTCTGTATTTGTTAAACATTCATATTTCTCTTTAATATTTCTTATTGATTTTACTTTGAAATAATAACATATACAGTCAATCTATTCAAACCTTCTTAACAAATTAACATTTTAGGGCATAAAAAAAGCAGCTTACGCTGCGAATGCTTTAAGATAGCTACTTCCATATGAGTACCACCTTTCTACATTCCATGGTCTATAAGTTTACATATCCGGGAACCACAGCCATCCCCGTCTTTTGGCTGTCCCCTTCAATGCATATTCATAATAACCATTTAATGTAAAAGGTGTAATCATATTCATGTATAATTCTTGTAAAATTCTAACTCCAGTATCCTAGTTCTACGCCTTTCTTGTATACACCAATTCCCTTTGTATAATATCCATAACAGTTAAAATGTGTCCAGTCATATCTTAATTGTTCAGATATATTACCTTTCTTGAAATTCTCAAGGTCATCTGTTGTTGTATCAAGTCCGCAGTCACTTAATCCATTCTGAATCATATATGTTCTCGTATTAAAAAAATGCTCGCCATATGCTTCTCTTAAGGCTGCTTCCCATGCTGTATCACCGATTCCCACATAATTACCGTCTTCTCCATACTCTCCCTGATTAACATCTACAGAATCAGCCGGATCATCCGTATCTCCGAGTACTATATAATATTTGCAGCCGGAATTAAGTATTATATTATCATATTGAAGAATAAGCTGCTGATAATCATTTTCCCAGCCGCCATTACTTCCCATTTCAAGTATTAATATATCTTTCGCACTTCTTTCCTGTGATGCCCTTGTCATTGCCTGTGTTCCGCCAGAAATTGTAACTTTTTCTACGCCTGAAGTTTCTGCTGGTTTTTCTGTTGGCTTCTCCATTGGTTTTTCACCAGATGTTTGTGACTCTGTTTCTTTTATCACTGTGTCATATTCTGTTACTATATCACTCTCTGCTTTTATATCTGCTCCCTGTCTTGAATATGCAGCTGTTTCACTTTCATATATAACAACACTATTATCAGTAGAATTGTCATATGCTGCATATCCCTTTGTAAGTTTAATCTCAACCTGACCATCACCTGTATTTTTAACATCACACAAATAACCATTTATATACATATCACCCGGATAAGGATCATAATCAAATCCATATCCACTATAATTATCTGTTTCAAATACATTTTCATTTTCATCTATAATCTGAGCTATTGCCGAATCAGTTTCACTTATTGTAATATCCCTGTCTATATAAACCTTTGTTCCACCAGCCCTAAAAGTAATCTGACTTGAATTTTCTCCTGACCCTCCAAGATTATGTGTTGGTATATTAGTCAGTTTTCTATTGTAACAGGTGTAGTCCACCCATATATATCAATTCCATTTACTTTTCCTTCAGTTGCACTTCCTGCTCCGGCCATCATACTATCCCCATAGCATGTTATTTCTCTCTTCTGTCCATCATATGGGATAAACTCGTCCGTAAGCTGCCTTGGCGGAAGTTCAAATGCCTCCTCATTTTCTGTTGATATCTCATTTTCAAAAAATTCTTCAACCACTTCCCTATCTACTACTTCTGCACTCTCTTCCTGCGTTGTATCCTCTTCTGTGGTTCCCTCTTCTGTAGTCTCTTGCACTGTAGTTTCCTGCACCATCATTGTATGCACAGTTGTTTCTTCTACATTTTTCTTTTTTTCATTCTTATTATGTCTTAATTGCACAGCAATTATGGAAACAGTTATTAATGCTATAACTAAGACTGACACTACGCTTATAATTAGATATTTTTTCTATCTTTAGTACCTAGTCTTAACATGTCTTTCATATAATTTTCTGCTCTTTAGTTTTATATATTATTATACGAAATGAAGTTTAAATAAGTTTAAAAAATTTTAAAAAAAAAAAACTTCCGCGAAATTATATCACAGAAGTTTTTCTTTGTATATTATATTAATTATGTTGCATAAACCATGACATCATACATCCGCCATCTGCACTGGCTTCAAGCACTTTTTAATGTTATCAGGCTTAATTCCTCCAATCGCAAACACTTTTACTGTGGGATTAACAGTATGAGCCGCTCTACACACTTCTTTAAGAAAACTAAGTCCTGCCCCCATCTTCCCCGGCTTGCACTGTGTCTCAAATATCGTTCCAAGCACAATCTGGTCTGCTCCTGCGCGGACAGCATTCACTGCCTCTTCCATACTGTGACACGATACACTCACACAATCAAGCCTCTTTATCACATCTGCCTGTTCTTCACACATTTGTTTAAAATGTTCCATTGAAAAATGTACATTTCCACAGTCTGCATACTTTGCCGCACTGATATCACTGTGAACAAACATTTTAACAGAAGCTTTCCTGCACATTACCTGTATGTGTCTGGCAAGTTCCCTGTAGTCCTGCCTGTCCATATCCTTTTCACGAAGTATCATGGCATATGGGTGCAGTGCCACACATTTTTCAATCTGCGTAATGTACTCATTCATAGTACACTCTGCACCACCGCTGCCACTCACAAGGTGCTTGTTCGTTATACATATATATTTTCTATACATAAATGTATTCATTCACGACTGGCTGAAGCCCGCCATCCTCCATATCCTTATACATTCTGTCAAATGAACGGTTATCATTGATTTCAAACTGTTCATCTCCGGCATCACCATCTTCTTTTCCTGTATATTTAGATTCATGGTCGCCGATTCCTGTTGAAACACCTGCTGAAACTTTAGTGGCACATATCTTGGTTATACCATTTCTAAACTGCGCACTCTCACGGCTTGAAACTGTTATTCCAACGAATGGCAGAAATAATCTGTACGCACAAAGCACCTGACATAGCTGCTTTTCACCAACATCTCTTGGATTAATCTTATCATTGTTGATTATCGGACGGAGTCTCGGACAACTTAAGCTCAGCTCGGCATGTGGATATTTACGGTTCAGATAATACACATGAAGTGCCGTTGCAAGTGCGTCTTTTCTGAAATCATCAAGTCCTAACAATGCTGAAAAGCCTGCACCTCTCATACCTGCCATAAGTGCTCTTTCCTGTGCATCAAATCTGTATGGCCATACTCTCTTATGACCTAACAAATGTAATGTCTCATACTTTACAGGATTATATGTCTCCTGAAATACTGTTACATAATCAACTCCGCACTCATGAAGATAGCGGTATTCATCCACATTTACAGGATATATCTCTATGCCGATATTCTTGAAATATTTTCTTGCAATCTTAACTGATTCACCAATGTATTCAACGTCTGAATATTTTCTGCTCTCTCCTGTCAGTATCAGGATTTCTTCCATTCCTGTATCTGCAATAACTTTCATCTCATGCTCAATTTCCTCGAATGAAAGTTTCTTTCTATGAATATTATTGTAGCAGTTGAAGCCACAGTATATGCAGTAATTCTGGCAGTAATTAGCTATATAGATAGGTGTAAATATATACACTGTATTGCCAAAATGTTTCTTAGTTTCATTCTCTGCTTTTCTTGCCATCTGCTCTAAGTAAGGTGCTGCAGCTGGTGAAAGCAATGCCTTAAAATCTTCAATATTACATGTTTCTTTGCTTAATGCCCTCTCCACATCTGCGGCTGTGTATGAGTCATAGTCATACTCATCCATTGCCTTTAAGACTTTATCCTTAATATCTGAATCTATAATTTCCATGTCATCAAGATATTTCATATAATCTGTTCTGAATGACGGGTCCTGCTCTAACTTATGTTTTCTCTCTAACGCAGCCGGTGGAAGCTGGTCACTGTCTATAAAATACACCTGATTTTCTTCGTTCATTATTCTGCCTTCTTTTCTATTATATTTTAATGTTCCACATTTAGCGTAAGAATCCTGTCAATGGGTCAGATGCACTTCCACCTCTTGCAAGAACTCTTCCCATTCCTGTAAGATATGCGCTTCTTCCTGCCTCTATAGCCTTCTTAAACGCCTCTGCCATAGCCGGAACATTTCCTGCGGTCGCAATCGCTGTATTAGCCATAACCGCAGCAGCTCCCATCTCCATTGCCTCACATGCCTGCGAAGGCTTGCCAATTCCTGCATCCACGATAATTGGCAGATCAATCTCATCAATAAGTATCTGTATAAATGCTTTGGTTGAAAGTCCGTTATTGCTTCCAATCGGTGAAGCAAGCGGCATAACGCAGGCAGCTCCGGCATTCTGTAAATCTCTTGCCACATTCAAATCAGGATACATGTATGGCATTACAACAAATCCTTCCTTAGCAAGTATTTCTGTTGCTTTCACTGTCTCATAGTTATCTGGGAGAAGATACTTTGCATCATGCATAATCTCAATCTTTACAAAATCTCCACAACCCATCTCACGGCTGAGTCTAGCAATTCTTACCGCTTCCTCTGCATTTCTTGCTCCTGAAGTATTAGGAAGAAGAGTTACTCCCTTCGGTATGAAATCAAGAATATTCTCTTTATTCTCTGTGTTGGCACGTCTAAGAGCAAGTGTGATAATTTCAGCACCGCCCTGCTCAACTGCCGCCTTAATAAGATTCACATTGTACTTTCCTGAACCTAATATGAATCTGCTGTTGAACTCATGTCCTCCTAATATTAACTTATCTTCTTTCTTGTCCTGTGCCTTATTTTCCATCTTTGCTTCCTCCTGTTATCTTTTTTTATTATGTTTCTGATGACTGTTCTTTTTCTGGCAATACTTCCTGCACCTATAGTCTGTCCTGCCTCTTTTTTATGTTCTCAATCTTGTAATTGCTGATTGAATTTGTCCTCTTACCGCTAGAAAACCTATAAAAAATGTATTTTCTGTCTTTTAGTAGGTTCGCGTCAGCTCTCTTATTTTCAGAAAACCTACTAATCAAACTCTTATAAAGCTTCTTATATGTCTTTCTTTACTCTCATGTTTTAATACGACCTATAAATACCTTGTTTATCTCGCTTTTATAGGCTGTCAGCTATCACAAAAAGCCTACTAAATCTTGATTTTCTCACGCCTTGTAGGTTTCTTAATATTTCCCTGCCAAATATTAACCTACTCAATTTCAAATTCTGTAATTGTAGTAGGTCTTTGCCTATTATTAACCGCTCTGACATTGCTTATAAGCAACCAGACTTCCTGAACTCAGACTAAAATCATATTAAAACTGTCCGCCACCAACAAAATGCAATATCTCAATCACATCTCCATCATCAATATTAACCTTGTCAAAATCTTCCCTGTGAATTATTTCCATATTCTTCTCAATCACAATGCCTACAGGGTCATACCCTGCCTCTGTTACATAAGCAAGAAGTGTTTTCCCCACAACCTTTGAAGCTTCCACCTGCTCTCCGTTAATCTGTACCATAGACTCTCCTTTCCCTTCGTTGTTCATTATGGGCATTCGCCGTATAAGCTGGAATTTGTGCAAGCACATTCCAGCTTGCACGGCTCATTGCTTCGCGAGCAGCTCATATGCCAGAATTTCATTCTGGCATTGTCGCGGCGCTCCTTGAGAACCCATATAAAGTTCACAGCTCGTGCAAGCACGACTGTGAACTTTCCATGCCTTCTCTCATCGCTGCTCGCGCAAAAAGGCAGAACCGCTTTCCAGCTGGTTCTGCCTTTAAAATCATAATATAAACACGCCGGAAATCTTTTATTACCGACGCCTGTTGTATGTTCGCTGACATGATTCATTCATATAATCCTGTCTGCTGGTCTTGAAAAGTGGTGTCCCCAATTCAACGCCTCAATTAATATAACATAAGCTGGCTTAATTTACAACTACCAGCCCTGTATATTAATCTCTGACAGTCTCACTTCTTTGTATTCCTGATTAATATACATTCTTATCTGTTCCACCTCATCATCTGAAAATGACGCAGCTTTTTCATTATAATACACATCGATTGTGTAACTGTCATCTTCGTTACTTTCTGCTGTCACATAGAATTCTGCTGGTCCGAACATTGTTTCAAGTTCTTTTGTGGCTTCACCGCATAAGCTGCCAACATAATTCTCGTCAATATCTACATCATCATGCTCATCATAAGCAAAATCCATCTGTGGATTATAACCTTTTCTCATCACTGGCTGTCCCTCTAAAGAAGTGGCTGCATCTGTTCCAATACCAGACTGTAAAACGTAAGTGCTTTCCTCAACACCTGTGTTACTGATTTTGCTTGCATTACCCTCACACGCGCAAAGAAACGCCACCCATGTACACAAGAATACAACACATGAACATATACGCAAAACAAAAGACATAGAACATAAGCCTCCGTGTTTCATAGCAAATTTCATAACAATCACCTCTGCCTATATTCTATGCCTTTTTAATATAAATAAAAGTCCCGTTACCGCTCATTCCTCCAGGCCTCAACAACCCCGCCGATAAAGCCGGAATAAGTCCGAAATATCCAACGAATGTAAACATCCATTCCGTTCCCCTGAATGCAAATATGCTTACAACCGCCCACACTACGAAGCCGATTACACACCATGCAAGTGTGTTAAGAAGAAGAAACAGATATTCATATTTCTTTTCGGTTAAATGAGTATTTTTACAAATGTTCAGAAGCATTTTCATCGAAACCTCCCTTCGTATCAAGAGCAAATATTACCCATTCTGCAATGTTAGTTGCATGGTCTCCTATTCTCTCAAAATACTTGGCAACCATAAGAAGATCTGCAGCCTGCTCACCATTGGCTGAATCTGCCTGTATCATTGCAATAAGGTCATCTCTTACCTTTTCAAAAAGGTCATCTACCACATCATCATATGCTATAACTTTTCTTGCCTTGTCCATGTCCTTCTCAACATAAGCTTCAATACTTCTGATTAACATAAGCATTGTCTCAGAAGCCATCTGGTTGATGTGCTCTAACTTCTTTATGTATAGCTGATTGGCAAGTTTAATAGTTATCTCGCCGATATCTGCTGCCTGGTCGCCAATTCTTTCCATATCAGTAACCATCTTTAAAGCTGCTGTAATTGTTCTTAAATCCTTAGCTACCGGCTGCTGCTGGATAAGAAGATTAAAGCAGATGCTCTCAATAGTCTTCTGCTCCCTGTCAATCTCCTCGTCCTGAAGCATAACCTTTTTAGCAAGCTCTGCGTCCTGTTTTACAAGGGCATCAACTGCCTTTCGTATAGAATCTTCAATTGCAGAGCCCATCTTCATCATTTCTTTATTAAGTCTGTCAAGCTGTTCGTCAAATTTACTTCTCATCATCCAAACCTCCCTGTGATATAATCTTCTGTTCTCTTATCCTGAGGGTAAGAGAATATCTGCTTAGTATCTCCAAACTCAACCATTTCGCCTACAAGGAAAAATGCTGTCTGATCCGAAACTCTTGTTGCCTGCTGCGTATTGTGTGTTACCACAATAACAGTATATTTCTTCTTTAAGTCTTCCATAAGGTCCTCTATCTTTGATGTTGATATAGGGTCAAGAGCTGATGTCGGCTCATCCATAAGAGGAACTTCAGGCTGTACCGCAAGAGCTCTTGCTATACAGATTCTTTGCTGCTGTCCACCTGAAAGACCCATGGCCGATTTTTTCAATCTGTCCTTAACCTCATCAAAGATAGCTGCTCCACGGAGACTCTCCTCGACTATCTGGTCAAGTCTTTTCTTATCTCTTATTCCATGAACTCTTGGGCCATAAGCGATGTTATCGTATATGCTCATAGGAAAAGGATTAGGCTGCTGGAATACCATTCCAACCTTCTTTCGAAGGATTGTAGTATCAACTGATGGATCATATATATCCTCACCATCAAGAAGCACCTTGCCATCTATTCTTACACCGTCAACCAAGTCGTTCATACGGTTTAATGTCTTTAAAAATGTAGATTTACCACATCCAGATGGTCCGATAAATGCTGTTACCGCATTTTCCTGTATATCCATGTTCACATCCTTAAGGGCGTGATTCTCGCCATAATACAGGTTCAGATTTTCAACTTTAACTTTAATCTTATTGCTCATATATTCCTCCCAAATTAGTGCTTTTCAAGCTTCTTAGCGAGCCTCTTTGTACCAAAATTAATAAAAGTACAATTACAAGAAGTACAACCGCTATACCGAATGCCACCTCAAATTCACCCTTGCTTGCGCTTAAATAAAGCTGAATTGTAAGTGTTCCGCCCGAGTGAAATATTTTCTCAAGAAATGCATCAAAAGTCTTTGGAAGAAGATGTGCACTTCCCGCTGTAAAAAGCAGTGCTGCCGATTCTCCAATAATTCTTCCTATCGCAAGGATTACTCCGGTTACAATTCCGGGCATTGCTGACGGAAGAAGAATTGTTCTGATTGTGTACCATTTACCTGCACCTAAACCTACCGCTCCTGTTCTGAAACTGTCAGGTACAGTCTTTAACGCTTCCTGTGTATTTCTTGTAACAAGCGGAAGCACCATTAATGTAAGTGTAAGAGAACCTGTCAGAAGTGAATATCCCATGTGACATAACTGTCCGAAGAAAAGCATTCCAAACAAGCCAAATATAATTGATGGAATTCCTGCAAGTGTCTCTGTTGCAAATATTATAACTGTAACAAGCTTTCCCGGTTTGGCGTACTCATTTAAATAAATTGCAGCACCTACACCGATTGGCGTTGTAATTATCATAGTAAGTAATATTATTATCAATGTGTTCAGAATATTACCAGCAATTCCCACAGTTCCGTGAAGAATTGATGTAACACCTGTAAGAAATGCCCAGTTTACACGCCTTGCGCCCTTTGCGAACACATATATAATAATTCCCAAAAGCAGGAGAACTGAAAATGCTGCACATACATATATTGCTGTATAAACTGCTATTTCTTCCGGATGTCTTTTCTTGGCTTTAAGATTATCCATTTGCTTTCTCCCCTTTCTTCTGCATAAATGTAATTATCAGGTTAATAATCATTATGAAAATGTAAAGAACAAGTCCTACTGTGAAAAGAACCTGTCTGTGTACTCCATCTGCGTAACTCATCTCACTTACAATCTGTGTTGTAAGAAATCTTACTGAGTTAAATGGAAGCGGAAGATTTACTGAACCACCGGCTACCAGATTAATAGCCATTGCCTCACCTAAGGCTCTTCCTATACCTAATACGATGCCTGTTATAATCCCTGACTTGGCTGCTGGAACTACAACCTTGAATATTGTCTGTATCTTAGTTGCTCCAAGAGCAAGTGATGTTGCTCTTAAATTCATTGAACTGCCCTGATTGCTGACGCGCTCATATTGATAACTGTTGGAAGTATCATTATTGCAAGCACCAGCACTGCAGCCAGGGAGGTTGGCTCCTCCTGTGTACTGATGTGTTGTGGAATTCGCGAATACATGCTTTTCTAATTTATAAAGGAGGGGGTTTAATAGCATTAATCCGAGAAGTCCGTATATAACAGAAGGAATTGCTGCTAACAGTTCAACTGCCGGCTGAACTACTGCTGCAAGTTTTTTTTCCTGCTATCTCTGTCAAAAAAACTGCTGTTAATAATCCAATTGGAACACCGAGAAGAATCGCAAGTGTTGTTCCTGCAATTGATGAAAGAATTATGTATACAATTCCATATGCAGGTGGTGTAGCCGTTGGTGCCCATACTGTTTTAAAGAGCAGATCTGCTATTCCGACACTTTTAAGACTCTCTGTTCCTTTTATAAACATATAGATGGTAATGGAGCAGACTGCCAGGATAGCTACTACCGCACATATAAGGAATATAAACCGTGCCACGCTTTCACTTGCATGCTTTGACTTTTTATTACCTTTTAAAGAACCATTTGCTGTTGCCTTAACAGCTTCTGGCGTTTTATTTATTCTATTCATACCAACATTTATAACCTCATCCATGTCAATCTCTCCATTCAGAATCTATATTAACCGCGGCTTACTCTGGGAGAATTAAGCCTACGCCCTTGATAACCTTCTTGCCTGCGTCAGACTTTACGAAGTTGAACCATGTCTGAACAAGCTCACTCTGTGATGAAACAGAACCCTTAGTAGCCATTACAAATGGTCTTGAAAGTGTATACTTACCAGCCTTAATGTTATCCTCTGTTGCATCTACACCATCAAGCTTTAAAGCTGCAACTGTCTTATCAACTACATCTAATGAAACATATCCGATTGCACCTGGAGTTGCTGCAACCTTGGCAAGTACAGCACCTGTACTGTCAAGTTCCTGTGCATATGCACATTTATTCTTAACTTCAAGAAGTTCCTCAAATGCTCCTCTTGTACCAGAGGCTGCCTCTCTGCCGATTACTACGATAGCTTCGTCTGAACCACCGAGGTCCTTCCAGTTAGTAATCTTACCTGTGTAGATGTCTGTAAGCTGCTGCTTTGTTACATTAGTAACCTTGTTGTTCTTGTCAGTAATCATTGCAATACCATCAATAGCTACGATGTTCTCTTCAATACCTGCTGACTTTTCCTTGTCTGATAAAGCTCTTGAAGCGTTACCGATATCAACTGCTCCGGATGTTACTGACTCGATACCTGCGCCTGAACCTGTATATTCTGTTGTTACTGTTACATTAGGATATTCTTCCATGAATGCTTCCATGAGAGCGCCGCACATCTTTTCCATTGATGTACTTCCTGCTAACTGAATCTTTCCTGAAAGCTCCTTAGTTGTGCCTCCGTTTGCTGAGCCATCTCCATTTGATGATGTACCTGTTCCACAGCCTGCTAATGCTGCAAGACCTAATGTTGCTGTTAATGCAACTGTAAGTAACTTTTTAATTCCTTTTCTCATAACTTTCGTTACCTTCCTCTTTTTTTATTTGCAAGCATTAACACAAGATTTTCATAGGGGCTTGAATCAGTTTCCTGACCGAATGATATGTGAGTCGTCTCAAAAAGAAAACCCTCTGCATCTGCTTGCAGAGGGTATGTTATCAATGTTATGTAAAATGCATAATCTCACGTTCGTAAAGTTTTTGTAAAATGTATGTGATTGATTATTTTATTTAGACATACAGCAGTATCTGTATCATCCTTAAAATCGTGCCGTTTTTCATAATTTCTTCATGATTACCATTGAGAATATTGATATATAATATATTTTATAAATTATATTGACATATACTTTTCGTATTGTTATTATATATTACACATTGATGCATCATTTTATATTTTAACTATATCTCACATATGAAACATTTAAGAAAGGCGACATATGAATAATAACAACCGCACTACTCACCAGAAAGATGTCTCTCTTAAGACTTTCTGGCGCGATAATGAACATTTTGCAGACCTTTTCAATGCTACTGTCTTTAATGGCAGGCAGGTGCTTAAGCCTGATAAGCTTACTGAGATGGACACTGATGTTTCTGCTACTATCCAGTCTAAGAATTACAATGAATCTATTACCAGAAACAGAGATGTTGTAAAGAAGATGTCAGACGGCGTAGAGTTTAATATTCTCGGTCTTGAGATTCAGGATAAGACACATTATGCCATGCCTTTGCGAACCATGACCTATGACGCACTCGGCTACATAAAGGAATACAACGACATCAAGAAACAGCATAAGCTAAATAAGGATTCTTTCAGCTCTCCTGAAGAATTCTTATCTGGAATTGACAAATCTGACCGCTTCCACCCTATCATCACGCTCGTTTTATACTATGGTGATTCATTATGGGATGGCCCATCATGCCTCGCTGACATGATGGTTTCCATGCCTGATAATATCAAAACTTACTTCTCCGACTATAAGTTAAATCTGGTTCAGATACTTGATTCTGATAAGTATACATTTTATAATGAAGATGTAACAGATGTGTTTAATATTATAAGAAACATATATAACGATGATTTCGAATCAATATATCGTGAATACGAATCCCGCAATGTAGATATTGATGTAATGGAACTGATATGCAGCATAACCTCAGTTCCAAAGCTTATGGACTTATGTATAGATAATGAACAAGGAGGGACTGTCAATATGTGTGAAGCAATGAAACGATTTCAGGCTGAATGTGAAAGCAAAGGCAGAAATGAGGGTATTGAACTTGGCATAGACACTGAAAAAGTCAATTCCATAATTTCCATGCTAGAATTCGGAATAACTAAAGAACAGATATTAACTAAATATACCAAAGAAGATTTAAAAAGAGCAGAAGCTGCTATCGCTAATAATAACTAATATTAAACAGGCTGTGCCTTAACGATTATATGTGTTAAGACACAGCCCTTTTTATCTCAAAGTCTTTCTAAATATTATTATAAAATACACCGTTCCTATAATAGATGTAAATGCCCACGCACTCGCATACACAAGATAGAGTGACATCAGCGTATGTATACTTGCAAATATTGTACACACCCACACGATTCTGAACACAACAGAACCCATTATTACTATTATTGTAGGTATAACGCTTCTGCCAAGTCCTCTTGCTCCCGCTGCCGCATTATCCATAAATGCGGATATAAAATAAGAGCATCCCATTATTCCAAGTCTTATTGAGCCATAATGCAATACATCCGGATCACTTGTAAATATGCTAAGAAACTGTGTCCTGAAAACTACAAGCAATGCACCAAGCACTGCTCCTATAATAAATGAATACATCTGTGTAACAAGATATGCTTTCTTAATTCTGTCACGCTTTCTTGCTCCAAGATTCTGTGCTATAAAGCTTGTACATGCAGTATAGAATGCCGCCATCATATCATACACAATGTTATCAGCATTAGCCGCAGCCGAATTGCCCTCAACAACTACATGGTCAAATGAATTAACTGCCGACTGTATGTACAGATTGGCAACTGCAAAAAGTGAATACTGTACTGCTGCCGGCAGGCCAATCCTTAAAGCTCTCGCTGCTATATGCGAGTCCATTCCTATATTTGTTATATAAAGTCCGTAATCCTTGCCACAGCCAAACAGGAATTTAAGTATCAGAAATGCTGATATATACTGTGATATTATACTTGCCAGTGCAACACCGACAACCCCAAGCCTGCATACTATTACAAAGAACAGATTAAGTACCACATTAATTATACCTGCTGTAATAAGATACATAAGTGGCCTTTTAGTATCTCCAACTGCACTTAACACGGCGTTACCATAGTTATACATTGCAAGTGCCGGTGAACCAAGAAGATATATTGTAAGATATATAACTGCACCATCTATCAGTTCTTTCTTAGTTCCTATAAGATTCAGCACCGGTCTTGAAAGGAACAGCCCAGACAAAAGCAACAGCAGTCCCGCAATCATACATATTACAATTGAAGTGTGGACTGCTTTCTTTACATTTGCACTATTCTTAGCCCCCACAAACAGCGCAACTACAGCATTGACACCACCTGCTAGTCCTAGCAGGATTCCGGTTGTCAATGTAATAATTATACTCGTTGAACCTACCGCACCAAGTGCCAGTGGTCCTACAAATTTACCAACTACCGCCACATCACACAGGTTGAACATAACCTGCAGTACATTTGACAACATAAGCGGAACTGAATACATTAATATTTTCTTTGGCAGGGGAACCTGTCGTCATATCTATTTCATTTGATTTCATAACCTTATCTTAAACCCTTTAAATAATCCTTCTGCTCTGGTGTAATGCGGTAACTCTCTACAGCCTTCTGTATTGACTTTCTGTGTACCCATTCAGAAAGTCTGTGTTCCTGTATATAAGGAATCGCCGCATCCCACTGTTTAGCAAGTGCTGTAGCCATATACCATGCAATCATCATATTTACATAGTACTCCTCTGACTTAACACCTGCAACAAACTGTATATATTCTTCCTTAAAATCCTTGTCAAGGAACAGGCGCATCATAACGCCCATTCCGTATCTTTTAACATATGTGGTATCTGCTGCAATCCACTTCTTCGCCCTTTCAAGAATATCTTCTTTATTCTTATCAAAACACTTTGGAAGCGGTAAATCACAGGTTGCCCAGTTATCAATATATGGAAGGAACTTTTCAAGCTCACTTATGCACTCAACATAATCCTTAATCTGCCCTATAATCATCATATGAAGATTATTCTCCTCATAATACTTATGTGGCAGCTCACGCATAAACTGCTCAGTTTCTCCGCTCTTTGCATACTCCTTTGCAAATTTTCTCAAAACCGGAATCCTTACTCCTATAACAGCCTCTTTATCTACCCCCGGCATAAGGCTGCTGTGAAAATCCCTGTACGCTATATCCTGTAACTTAAACAGTTCTTCCTGCAAATGTGTCATTATTCCCCTCCTGTGTGAGCTGGCTCATCGCCGCGGGTTGCGCGAGCAGCTCATACTCCAGAACTTCGTTCTGTCGTTGTCGCGGTGCTCCTCGTAAAGCCATACAAAGTTCCCAGTCCGTGCAAGCACGGCTGTAAACTTTCCATGGCTTCTCTCATCGCTACTCGCGCAAAAAAATGGAAGCATCACCTGCTTCCACTTCTTAGATAGTAGCGAGAGAGGGATTTGAACCCACGACACCACGGGTATGAACCGTGTGCTCTAGCCAACTGAGCTATCTCGCCATAATATTTACTGAATGTCTTAAAAAGAAATGGGGCCTACAGGGCTCGAACCTGTGACCCTCTGCTTGTAAGGCAGATGCTCTCCCAGCTGAGCTAAGACCCCACATTCAGAACAATTCGCTTGATTTCTCTCGCAAACTGCTCTGCTATTATAATATTAAAACTTGATATATGTCAAGCACTTTTTTTGACTTTTTTCAAAACTTTTTCACAAAATTTTAATTAGAACAAATACCTCGTCCACAACAGGAAATTCTTAATCAGCTTCATTCTGCGTTCTCTCTTAGGCGTAAGCGCTACAGGCTGCACATTATATGGATTATCGTATGTGCCATCAGCATTAGCCTTTCTTGCACTATGCTCATACGTCTGCATGGCACCTCCAAGCTGTTCATTAATCTCCTTGCTATCAATAACAAGCATAAGCTCTGTATCAAGATACACGCTTCTCATATCAATATTAAATGAGCCAACCACCGATATATCATCATCTATAAGAACCGACTTTCCGTGGTATGAATATCCGCCTTCATATTCCCACACTTCAAGCCCTGTGCCAAGCACCTTATCCTTATGTGCATAATAATCTGCTGATCCAAATGGATTGCCATTATTGCCTACCGAATTAGTCATCAGTGACACATTTTCAACAGAATCGCATACCTTCTTTAATCCGTCATACATATACTCATTGCAGATAATATAAGGCGTATGTATCTTAACCTGCGAATCCGCCTGTTCCATAAGCTTAGTAAGCTGATACCACACTACCGGCTTTTTTGCGCCACATTCTATCGGATTGCTAAGAAGCGCTATATTATTGACTTCAACTGTTTCGTCTGTATAATCAGTGTCAGTCAGGTAATCTTTGTTATCTGCATAATAAATGTTGTAATTATCAAGCAGCTCTTTCCTTGCCGCCTTAACCTTCTTATTGCCTGCACATTTGTTATTCTTTAAAAATGCCTTGCTCTCCTTATAGTTCCAGACACTCTCATAATAAGCAAGAACATCATTCACAGAGCTGGTTTCATCAGGACTTTCGCAGTACACAAGCACATCTCTGTCGTAATTCTTATGTCCCGGATATGCTCCCAGAAAATAGTTAAATGTATTTCTTCCACCAAGTATATAATTAGTCCTGTCGGCTATGACATATTTGTCATGAAGCCTTCCCATTGACTGCCACGGCTTGAAAGGATTGACCTTATTGTATATCTTCACATTCACATTGTCTGATGACGCAAGTGCCTTAAAATCAGGATTGCCCTTCATCTTGGTAAAACCGGATACCCCGTCAACTATAACATTGACCGATACACCTCTGTCTGCAGCATCAATAAGTGCTCCAAGCATCAGCTTTCCGCTGTCATCTGACCTGAAGTCAAATGTAGAGAGTATAATCTCACTCTTTGCATTGCTTATCATTCTTATCCGCTCTTTAAGCGCCTCGTCATTATCCTCAATAATGCGCGCCCGCTCGGCGCTTGTTCTCTCTTTCCATATGCCCTGCTCATCAAGCTGTTTAATCTCATCAGCAGTAAGCTCTGGCTGTTTGTGGTAACTTATCAGGGCGCAGGCTACGATTGCGGCAATAAGCACCACAAGCAGTATCACTGCCCCAAGAATTATTCTCTTCATAAGTTTTCTCCTATTGTAAGACTTCACAACAATACTCCTTAAATATCCATCTATCCTCATCACTGCCCGCGCAGTAAAGGCGTGCTGTATATACATAATTATATATACAGCACGCCTCTTATGACATTAAATATTTATGAAGAATTATAAATTATCTGATATAGTTGGTCTTAATCTTATTCTCACCCTGTGGAAGCTCAATTCCAGCCTTCTTTGCTGCATCTACTGACTTAACAAGCCATGCAAAATTCTGACCTAAAAGTCTCATTGTCTGCATGCCCTCCTCGTCCTTAACAACTTCGTCTGGTGTATTGCCATGTACTATATTCCAGTAGTTGGATGACACAACCGGCATCTGGTTAATCTGGAAATACTTATTCAACACATCAACAGTTGATGTTGTTCCACCACGGCGGGCAGATGCGATTGAAGAACCACATTTGTAACGAAGCTCATTGCCATATGTACCAAATAATCTGTCGAGGAACATCATTATCTCTCCTGTTGGAGAAGCATAGTAAACAGGTGAACCAACTATAAGTCCGTCTGCATCAGTTATCTTAGCGCCAACTTCCTTGACAACTGCGTCAAGCTCGCCCTTTACAACTCTGCTTCCAACTGCAACTATCTCAGTCTCAATTCCCTGTGCCTCTAATTCCTTAGCAACAACAGAAAGCGCTGTATATGTACAGCCCGCATCTCTTCTGCTGCCATTAACTAATACAACCTTCATGTTATAACACCTCCAAATTATTAATTAAACATTAATCTCTGCCTTCATGCCAAGCTCTTCCTTATTAGAATCAAGAATAGGCTTGATAACATTAGCAAGATACTCGTCAACCTGTTCCTTAGAACGGCCAACATACTTCATAGGATCAAGCTTTGACTGTAACTCTTCAAGAGTAACACCGAACATTGGCTCTGCTGCAATAAGTTCAAGAAGGTTATTATCAAGACCTTCCTGCTTAACTCTCTTTCCTGCTATCATAGAAAGCTCTCTGATCTTCTCATGAAGCTCCTGTCTGTCTCCACCAGCCTTAACTGCATCCATCATAATGTTCTCTGTAGCCATAAATGGAAGCTCTGCCATCATATGCTTAATAATAACCTTGTCATATACAACAAGTCCATCAACAACATTAAGGTAAAGATCAAGTATTCCATCAACTGCAAGGAAGCCTTCTGGTACAGAAAGTCTTTTATTAGCTGAGTCGTCAAGTGTTCTTTCAAACCACTGTGTAGATGAAACAATAGCAGGGTTAAGTGCGTCACTGATAACGAAAATCAGCAAGTGAAGCCATACGCTCACTTCTCATAGGATTACGCTTGTAAGCCATAGCTGATGAACCAATCTGTGACTTTTCAAATGGCTCTTCAACTTCCTTAAGGTGCTGTAATAATCTTATATCATTAGAGAACTTATGTGCTGATGCGGCAATGCCTGCAAGAACATTAAGAACTCTTGTATCAACCTTTCTTGAATATGTCTGTCCTGATACTGGAACACACGCCTCAAATCCCATCTTTTCTGCAATCTTTCCGTCAATCTGGCGGATCTTATCCTGATCTCCGTTGAAAAGTTCAAGGAAAGATGCCTGTGTACCTGTTGTACCCTTTACAGCCTAAAAGCTTCATTGTAGATAGTACATAGTCAAGATCTTCTAAGGTCCATAACTAATTCATTAAGCCATAATGTAGCTCTCTTTCCAACTGTAGTTGGCTGTGCTGGCTGAAAATGTGTGAAAGCAAGTGTAGGCTGTGCCTTATATTTATCAGCAAACTTAGAAAGTTCGTTAATAACATTAACAAGCTTCTTACGAACAAGCTTTAAGCCCTCTGTCATAATTATGATATCTGTATTATCACCAACATAACAAGATGTAGCACCAAGATGAATTATTCCCTTAGCCTTAGGACACTGAAGACCATAAGCATATACATGTGACATAACATCGTGACGTACTTCCTTCTCACGCTTCTTCGCATCTTCATAGTTAATGTCATCCTGATGAGCCTTAAGTTCCTCAATCTGCTCCTGTGTGATTGGAAGTCCAAGTTCATGCTCTGTCTCTGCTAATGCAATCCATAACTTTCTCCATGTCTTAAACTTCATATCAGGAGAGAAAATGTACTGCATCTCTTTGCTTGCGTATCTTTCTGCAAGTGGTGTCTGATATCTGTCGTTCATCTCGTATCGCCTTTCATATATCAAAAATTCATTATTCAGCCATCGCAGGGCTATATACAGATTAAGTATATCATAGCATCACTGCGTTTGCAATTTATGCCTTTATGTTATATTCTTAATGCTTCTTGTTATTTTCATTATGCCAACGCTTAATATAAGACATATTACAAGCCTCATGATAAATTGCATAAGCATATACTGCCATATTGTCATATGTAACAGCATCCACTTAAGAATTCCAGATGCATATAGTCCCATTCCAAGTTTATTCCCCATAAATGTAAGACTCACGACCGGCGCATTCATGTAAGGTATCCCATATATATGTCTCATCCATAAGAATTCCATTCCACATATAATAACAGTCATTATTATTGTAATTGTTATGCACGACAAATATTTATTGCATCTCATCTTATTACGTCCCAATGCTGTACTATGTTCAAAAAGTATCATGCCGCTGACTCTTTCAAGTCTTCCTGCATCTGCTGACATAAGTATAAAACCGCATATCAGTGCAAGATTTACCATTATTCTGCGATACAGTCCTTTCTTGCCCAATATCACTTCATATCCTCTGTCCGATATCATCCATGCTCTTATATTAAATGTTTCATCCATATGTCCGATATATTCAATCTTGTCCGCGTATTCCCTACGACTTTCTATCAGCTTTAGTATCTGCTGTTGTTTTGTTTTCAGATTAACATAACTACCAATATCAACGCTTTCATCTCTTGTCAATATATCTCCATAATCATCTATGTCAGCTTGCAGCTCATCTCTCTGCTGGTATAGATTATCAAGATAATCCTGAAAATATGTATAATCTTTCCCTCCATGTAACATGTATTCACTATCCATATACTTATTGTCATCTGTATAGTGATACTGGCCTGTCTGGCATACATACGCTGTAACTGTCAGCATTACCACAACAACCCAGCCACAATGAGAAGTAAATATAAATTTATGTATTTCCTTAAATAGAAACGGAATCCTTGCAAGAATTTTCTGACAGCCAGCTGATACACAATCTGTAAACCGTTTTATAAATGTTGTATTTTTGTATGGTTTCATTGAAGCAGACACATTTATAGCAATATAACCTATTACACCTGCACATATAATATGCACGAACAGCACCACTGAAAATACAGGAAATACATAAGTTCCCACACCCCAGTTTCTATATGATGAAAATGTAGCATTTATATTAATTATATTAATAATATTAATATAATGCAGACCATTCCACACGCTATGTATGTCTATATGAGAATATATAAACTGCTCCACAGCCGCAAATATAAGCATTGTAACCAGTGCATAGACACGATTACGGAACATAACAAAAACCCCCATATAGTAATGCATAGGGCAACTATACACACCATTGATATCAGATATAGCACCGTCACATACTTTATTTTGCTCCACGGATATGTAAATTTATCAAATGTCTCAATTGTCTGCACTGGATTTACTAAGTCCCTGACGCCTCCTTGCAGCATTGCCGCAATAAACGTAGACCAGTATATCAGAGTATGTGTAAAAGCTCCTGTAACAACAATAACTCCCGTCTGCTTTATCGCATACATGATTCTTCCATTAGCGCAGCTATATGTTATGCTCCACATGCCATTATCCCGCTGTGCAAACATATCGTATATAACAAACATCATTACAAGCATAGTAAAGAAATATTGATAATAATAAGTTGTATATGCCTGCACCCCTTTATACTCATCCTCTGGTAAAATAACGTTCTTTACTCGTTCAAAATCCCTTGCCGTCTGCAATATATTCGCATACGAAAAACTTCCAGCTTTATTAAAAATACTATATTTCTTAAGTTTATCAGCATTATCAATTATTGCATTCACTTCTTCGTGATAATTCTTAATATATGTCTCATGAGCAACATTTTCTTTGTTGATTATATCTTCATCCATTACCGGCTTATTGTCATACAAAAAGAATACAACATTAACTGTTACAGCAATTAACAACAATATAATCCGTTTATAATTGATGATACGTTTTAATTCCTGCATATTTCCCCCTATATGCCAATCATAACCTGTATATTTGTATCCTGCTTATATCACTCTTAGATATACTTTCTACTCTATAATAATCAGAATCTTCGCTCCCATCCATATAATAAACATGGACTCCTACAATCATTTTATTGATATCGTCAATAACACTCTTTATCTCAACATACTCAGGCTGCATATAACTATAAGCTGCTTTATCAGATGTTGGGAGTTCATTTATAATTATTAACTTTAACTTATTTTCATCATTTCCATATATTGTTTTTGTTTCGCCTTTTATATCCATCTGTTTTTTTGTATATTTATTCTCACTCATATCACTGTAATCAAATATGCAGGATGCATTATATGCCGTATACTCTAATTTCTCTATATTTTCATCATTATATAATGATGGCCACTCTATAATACCGGCAACAATATACGCCATTTCATCCTTTTCTCCCAATCCATTGCCTAATTTTACTGGATTTACCATATATGTTCCAACCAAATTACCATCGGCGATATCTTTAGATATTATTGGGTATGTCACCTTTAACTTAATGCCTTGCTCCGTTATATAATTTATTCCATCTATAACTGTCATTTCTGGTTCCTGTACTGCATATTGGTTATTAGTCTCTGTTTGTGTCTGTGTTTCTATTTCCTTTACATTGCATCCTGATGATATCAATATAAGAAGAAACATCATACAAAATCTATACATTCCTTTCTTAAACAGCCTTATATACTTTGTCATTCAAACACCTGCTTCCAATCTCCACCAGTCTCTATATCATCTTTTTCATATACATAAGACCTTCTGCATCGTTCATACTTTTATAAAATAAATACCTGTCATCCCCAAAATATAACGCCAATGCATCAGGACACAATATCTCATTAATAACATTTCCACCTTTATCAATAACTATATATCTGTTTTCTGAAAAGCCATATAATTCCCACATATAATAACAGTACTTATGATTATTAAGATAAATGTATTCTCCATCTGAAGATACACTACACATATCACATTGTTCTGTTGACTCCCATATTTTTTGTGATATATCACTTCCAATATCTATCTTGTAAAGCCCCTCTCCCGTAACAAAGTAATACATTGTTCCATCCACAACATAATAATCATTAATATTCTGTCCACTCACTTCTTCTATCTCATCATTGCTGCACGAATAGCTAAACAAACCTCTGCTATGCACACTTATGGCTTTATCTGATATGGAATCGGCTTCCCTCACAGTAAAAAAATATTTTATCACCAAAACATTTAACATTAGTTATTGATATCCCTTTTCCAGTAACTTCATATACAATTTTCTTGTCTCCTGATGTCAGAGATACTTCTATTATGCTCTTTGTAGTCTCTTGCTCATCAGCAAGGCCACTCCCATCATATATAAAAGCGTATTCCCCTGAAAAACAGCTCGAATCGAGTCAACCCCATCATTAGGTATAAGTTCACCTATAACTTCTCTTGTTGTGCCACTCTTATCCATGCGGCATAACTGTGCCATGCCATTAGAAAGTCCAAAATAATATATATATCCTCTATAATAATATATACTCCTCAATGCCGCTCCATTTCCAAAAAAGCATTACAACTTGAAGATTTATGATCACACTCAGGTTTTGCACACACAGGTATAACATCATTTGTCTCCAGATTCAAAAACAACAACTTCTGTTCAAAATTCATGTAATAATATCCATCTTCAACTGCAGCCAGATCATACCATCCATCTGTATCCCAGTAATTCTGAAAATCACTGTCTCCTGTTACCCCGATAAGACTTGCATAATCTAAGCCCTTCTCTGCTTCTGTATTCTTATGGAGTAGAACATATGTCACCATCGCTCCCACCAATACTGCAATAAATATAATTGGAATCACATACCTAATGCCTCTTCTCTTCATTTAATATCACCTCCCTAGTAAATGAACTGGCTCACTAAAAATATTTTTCCATTCTTCGGCTTTTTTCAATTTCTCTCTTATCCATATACATGAGCTGGTCTTCTCCCATACCCATGCGCATATGTGTACAACGCTTTATATAAGCCTTTAATACCACATCTATTTTATTAATTCAATACCAATTGCGTGAAATGACACTTTTCGTGTTTAAAATAACATTTATTTTAATATTCTCATCGGTTATAATAACAATAGTTTTATTTTATGGAGATTGGATAATGAATATATTTATATGTGATGATGACAATTTGATATGCGAGCAGATTAAAACTCTGTGCGAAAGTTATTATACTGAACATAAACTGAAAAGACCTGATATTTACATATTTCACTCTGGTGAAGACATTCTGGCTTCAGATATCAAACCCGATATTGTATATTTAGATATCCAGATGTCTGGCATAGATGGCATTGCCGTTGGTAATTCGCTTGTTAAATCTTATCCCGCAGCAATAATAATTATTATAACTTCGTTTCCGGAATATCTTGACGAAGCCATGCGCTTTCATGTATTCCGTTATATTTCAAAGCCTGTTGAAAGTAAACGTGTTATGCGTAACCTTGAAGACGCCATATCTGAATTCAATTCTATTGGCGGCAGGATTATTGTAAAATGTAAAGGCACAACCTATATATTATCAGCAAAGGATATCATTATGGTGGAGGTTAATCCTCACTGCCGCAATCTTACTATCCACACGGTTTCAGATACATATACAACCACCCAGACTCTTGCCAGCATTAAATCAATGCTTCCGTCTGGCAGCTTTTATCAGAGCCATCGATGTTATATAGTGAATATGAATTATATTATGTCTTATAATAACAGCAGAATATATATGGAAAATCATCTTTACGCTGATATTGCCTTGCGCAAGTATAATGATTTTTTAATACCTATTCAGCATTTCTTACAACATTGCGCTAGTTTATTAATCAGAGGGGGATTTATGAATTTAATATTGTACTATTTATTTGTATATCTTATAGAAGCCATTATTCTATGGCTATACTGCAACCGGATATTTACTTCACGAAAGAACACATTTTTATCTCTTTTAATCACTATTGGCATGTTCAGTCTGCTTATACCTGTAGCAATTCTCACTAATGCGGCACTCAATGCATTTTGCTCATTCATTGTCTATCTGTGCTGCATCGTGCTTAATTATGATTCAAAACCGGTTTGGGCACTGTTTCATGCCCTTGCCCTGACAATTCTTATGGCATTATCAGAAGGACTTATTGCCGCAGCTATTCCTGACATAACGATATATGCATTCCGTGATGGAAACATACATAGTTCGGCATTTACATTTGTTATATTAAGCAAATCTGTCTATTTATGTATTTCACAGTTAGTAACCAGAATTTTCTCTAAAGATACAGTCAATAATGCTTCTATACGCAAAAGCACCCTTATGCTGTATCTGATACCTGTTATGTCCTCTATCATACCGTTTCTCTTGGCTATATATGTCTCAACGGTAAATTGTCTGGCTCTGACTCTGTTATTGTATTCATATGTCTGGTTCTGCTGCTCTCAATCAATATCCTGACTTTCTATCTGCAGCAGGATATCAGCCAGAAAAAAATGTTGAATATGCCAGATTGCAGATTGAATTACAGAAAGAGACTGACACTGAACATTATTATAATTATGTTCAGGAAGTTAATGAGAAACAGCACATTCTTATTCACGATATTAAGAACCACCTTAATACTATCAGCCAGCTGAATGATGGGAAACATATTGACGAAATAACCGGATATATCAATAACATTCTGGGAAGTGATGCACTAAGAAAATCCAAAAGATATTGCAAAATTGATATACTGAATGTAATTATCTCAAGATATGCCGAACAATGTAGTAATTCAGATATAAGCTTTGAGGCAGACATCCGCGCCAACACCCTTGAATATCTTCCCGCACAGGATTTCACTTCCATATTCTGCAATCTTCTTGATAACGCCATTGATGCATCCCTATCATGTGATGAACCATATATAGATTGTAATGTTTCTCTTATCAGAGGCGGCAACGCTGACCTTATAAGCATTGCTAACTCATGCAAATCATCTCCTTTAGGACATGACGGAAAACTTCATTCCAGAAAAAAGGACACTGGTTTTCATGGATATGGTCTTAAAAGTGTAAAGCGCATTGCAGATAAATATAATGGTCTGCTCAATTATGTTTACTCGGAGGAAAAGCAGGAATTCCGCGTTGTGGTTATGCTGGAGCATCCTTAGAAAAGCTTTCCAGCTGCCATAAACTGCGGTATATTTTCATGAATGATTCCATTTCTTTTTGTATCATATCATTTCTTGTAAGCACATATTTAGGATAGTTATCTTTAATCATCTCTAATGGAGCATACTCTAGATCCTCTGTTTCTCTGTTTAACATTGTTGTCATCGTCACCTGAACATAACCATAGTTGTTCATATTATCTCTCATAATGAAATCACATTCTAACTTTCCTATTCTTCCAATACTGATATCATACCCCTTTGATTTTGCATAGTTAAAAACAACATTTTCAAGGGCTGGTCCATAATTAATTCTGTTATCAGTATTTGTTGCAAAATAGAAACCCATATCTGATAAATAATACTTCTGCTCACCATTTATGGATTTTTGGATTTTAAATCAAACCTCTTACATTCATATATTATTTTTGCATCCATTAATATATTAATATAACGGTTCAAAGTTTCTCTCTTTATGTCCATTCCAGATTTATGAAGTTCTTTCAAGATACTCTTCAAACTAGTTGTTGAGCCAAAGTTGTTAATAAGATATGTCTGCACTTTTTCAAAAACTGAAACATTACGTATCTTTACCCTGTGCTTAATATCCTTTTCTAATATTTCTCCTATAACACTCTTAATATATGTTCTCTTATGGTCTGGATTATCATAAAATATTGTTTTCGGAAAATTTCCGTTTTATATTTTTATTATAGCAAAAGAAATGTTTTTTTTTTCAAGTTAAGGGGGTATTTTTTTACTTTTTGTAAATTTTACCCCCTTAACTCGATTTTCTACTATTTTAATCCTCTTTAATATTCCCTTTTTTCACATTAGGCATTATAAGTTTCTCATATGAATATTTCCAGATTTCTTCTGAGCCTTCTCCTGTTCGTGCATTTCTTTTTAATATCTGGCTAAGATGCACCCCTTTTCTGCCCAGCTTTTTCCTTTTGAAGCATCATTTAAGATTACTGGCTGGAAGTTATCCATAGTTCTTGCAAACTTTGCCTCCGGTGTTTCCTGTGCCTCGAATTCCTCCCACAATTCACGCATATATTTCCCCGGTCTTCTGGAAGAATACTGAATATTCTGTCAGCACATTTTAACTCTCTTTCACGCTGTGTCTTCTTAGCATTTTCATCGTAAGCATATGTATCGCCTGCATCTATCTCTACAAGGTCATGTATAAGAAGCATTGTCATTGTGCGGAGCACATCAATCTTTTCGTTGGCATATTCAGACAACAGCACAGTCATAATTGCCATATGCCATGCATGCTCAGCGTCATCTTCCTTTCTTGACGCATCCGCTAGATACGTCTGTCTGCCAATGCTCTTTTCCTTATCAATCTCTCTTATAAACTCTATCTGTCTGTCAAGTCTGTCTTTATCCATGTTAACCTCTATTCCTGTGCTACTTTTCAGCGCATCTTAAGTTTCTGCTAATCCGTCAATTCCAGTGACGCAACCTCGCCAACAACTATAATAGCTGGTGATGGGAAGTCTGCTTCTTTCACCTTTGCTGCAATATCCGAAAGTGTTCCGACAAGCTTTACATATGTACCATCTGTATTCTCACCGTGAATTACCGCAACCGGCGTATCTGACAACTTTCCATATCTCATCAGCTTTTCCGTAATCATGTCTATACTCTTTAATCCCATAAGGAATACAAATGTTTCATCAAGCTGCGCATATGATTTCCACCTGATTTCTTCAATCTCCGGTGGCAGATTATCAGCCGTATGTCCTGTAATCACATGAAATCCACGGCTTGCACCCCTGTGTGTCACCGGAATTCCCGCCATTCCACACAGACCGATACTTGATGTAACCCCCCGGAACTTCATGTACAGGTATGCCATGTACTTTGAGCGCAAGTGCTTCCTCGCCGCCCCTGCCAAACACATAAGGGTCACCACCTTTTAGTCTCACAACATATCTGCCTTCAAGAGCTTTTTCTACAAGAAGCTCATTAATCTCCTCCTGTGCCTTGGAATGTCTGCCACTCCTCTTTCCGGCGTATATAAGCTCACAGCTCTCCGATGCAAATTCCAGCAGATGCTCATCAATCAAATCATCATACACTATAACCTCTGCCCTTCTTATCTCTGACAGACCTTTGAGTGTAATTAATTCATATGAACCGCAGCCTGCACCAACAAGAACTGCTCCCGGCAGTATCTTCCCGCTTCCATTATCAAGATATTTCTGTAAAAACGCATTTTCTTCCTTGTTGCTGCACACTCTGTCTGCTTTCATGCAGAATTCAGAAACTTCTCTTATAAATGCTGCTCTTTTTCTGTCATCATCTATCTTTTCTTTGGCAAGTGTCCTGACATCTGAAAGATAATCTAATATGCTCTCTATATTATCAGATACATTTGCTTCAAAATCTCTTCTTAACTTAGCTGCAACATGCGGACTCTTCCCACCTGTAACAAAGCCTGCAACCATATCACCCTTCTGCACAATTGAAGGGAATATAAAGTCGCACAGTTCCTGGTTATCCACAACATTTACAGGAATACCCTTTTCTTTGCACAATCTTGCAGCTTCTTTATCCACTTCTTCCCCAGCCGCCGCAATAACGAAGTCAACATTTTCAATATCTTCTGGTGTGAATATTCTTCTTTCAACACTTATATTATCGCAAGCCTGCGCCATAGCCTCTATGTCAGAAACTATAGACGGTGCAACAACTTTAATCTTCACGCCAAATTCCTTCAGCCTGCTTATCTTTCTTGCTGCCACTTTACCGCCACCGATAACAAGGCATTTCTCCCCTTCTATTTCTCTAAAAACGGAAAATAACTCATCCTGTTCCCCTTTTCTTGTAATTATTGTCATGATACACTTTGAAACTGTTAATTTCTATTTGCTTTAGCCTGATTTTCTTTGCTTGTTGTCATGATACGTACCCGCTTTGCCGTAGAATATTAGACGAAACAACCTGATTTTCTTTGCTTGTTGTCATGATACCTATAAATAGTCGCATATTCAGCAATTTAGTAGGTAAATTTCGTTTGTGACTATTATAATAGTACTACATTTTTACTAAAAATGCCTACTAAATAACATATTCCATGCTTTTAGTAGGCATCTTGTGTCATATATTCTATTATTCTGCTAAAAAACACCTACCAAATCAGCACATATGTTAATCTTATAGGTATTCAGCCAGAAATTGCCTTCATATTCAGCAATATTATGCTTTCAAGGCACATCCACTGTCCGCGACACGGCTATAGCAAGCCTCAACCAACCGCCACATCAGAGATGTCCTCCAGGCAGCATGCTGCAATCGCTTTATCAGCCCATCTCACCGCGGATATCAATCTTAGGCGGTTCAATTGGATAATTGCCTGTAAAGCAAGCGTCACAGTAACCTGTCTGTCCACATATCATCTCACTTAACTTGTCAACCTCAAGATAGCCTAATGAATCTGCTCCAATAATTTCACAGATTTCATCTACAGAATGGCCTGATGCGATAAGCTGGTCTTCTGACGGAATATCTGTTCCAAAATAACATGGGTGAAGGAACGCCGGCGAACTTATTCTTACATGAACTTCCTTAGCACCTGCTGCCTTAAGAAGATTAACAATTCTTGCACTTGTTGTTCCTCGTACAATCGAGTCATCAATCATGACAACTCTCTTGCCTGCAACTGCTTCCTTAAGTACATTCAGCTTAACTTTTACGCTTGATTCTCTCTGTGCCTGTTTCGGCTTAATAAAAGTTCTTCCGACATAATTATTTTTTATAAAAGCATTTCCGTAAGGAATACCTGACTCCATAGAATAACCAAGTGCTGCTGGATTTCCTGATTCTGGAACACCGACAACCAAATCTGCTTCTACTGGATGTGTCTTTGCTAAGATTCTACCCGCATTAATTCTTGACTCATATACGCCCATTCCGTCAATCTTGCTGTCAGGTCTTGCAAAATATATATATTCAAATATACATCTTGCTGTATTCTTCTGGCAGAGTGACTTATCAGACTTGATTCCGTCTTTAGTAATAGTAACAACTTCACCAGGCAATCAACATCTCTTATAAATTCAGCACCTACTGTATCAAGTGCACAAGTCTCCGATGATAAGAAATATGTATTATCTCTCTTTCCTATACAAAGAGGCTTGAAACCAAATGGATCTCTTGCTCCGATAAGCTTTCTAGGACTCATCACGATAAGTGAGTATGCACCCTTAATCTTCTTCATTGCATTTTTAACACAGCTTCTTCTACCGTAGGTGTATTAAGTCTTTCTCTTGCTATTAAATACGCAATAACTTCTGAATCAATTGTAGTCTGGAATATAGCTCCTGTATATGAAAGTTCTTCCCTTAACTCAACCGCATTAAGAAGATTACCATTATGTGCCATTCCAAGCGTACCCTTAACATAATTTAATACAAGTGGCTGTGCATTCTCACGGCTGCTGCTTCCGGCTGTTGAATATCTTACATGTCCGACACCTATATTACCATTAAGCTTTTCAAGCTTTTCAGGATTAAACACTTCATTCACAAGTCCCATATCCTTGTGGGAAAGAACCTTTCCCTTAGGACCTTCTGTATCACTCACAGCAATACCACAACTTTCCTGTCCTCTGTGCTGAAGGGCAAAAAGGCCATAATATATTGTAGATGAAACATCATTGCCATCGAAATCATATACACCAAAGACTCCGCATTCCTCATGAAGTTCATCTTCAGCATAGTGGCTGTCATTAATATCAATCTGATTCATAATTCTCCATTCCTTATCGACTGTGATTATTTGAAAAATCCTTACCAGTAAGAAGCTTATATGCCTCTTTGTACTTTTCTACTGTCTTCTCGATTACATCATTTGGAAGTAAATAATCACTGTCCGGATTAGCCTTTAACCAGTCTCTTACAAACTGCTTGTCATATGATGGCTGGCTCTTTCCTGCCTCATATCCTTCTAATGGCCAGAAACGTGAGCTGTCTGGTGTAAGCATTTCATCACCGATTACAACTTCGCCATTCTCATCAAGACCAAATTCAAACTTAGTATCAGCAATAATAATTCCCTTGCTTAAAGCATATTCTGCACACTTCTTATAAAGAGTGATAGTAGCATCCTTAATCTTAGTTGCATATTCAAGACCCCTGCCTGGGAACTTCTTCTCTAATACCTCAATACTCTGCTCAAATGAGATATTCTCATCATGGTCACCAACCTCAGCCTTAGTACTTGGTGTATAGATTGGCTCAGGAAGCTTCTCTGATTCCTTAAGTCCTTCTGGAAGCTTAATTCCACAGACTGTTCCGTTTTCCTTGTAGCTTGCCCAGCCACTTCCTGTTATATATCCTCTAACGATGCACTCAACAGGAAGCATTGTAAGCTTCTTGCAAAGCATGCTTCTTCCAATATATTCATCCTTCTGGAAGAATTCCGGCATATCATTAACATCTACAGATATCATATGATTAGGAATAACATCCTTAGTATAATCAAACCAGAACTTTGACATCTGTGTAAGAATTGCTCCCTTTTCTGTAACCTTATTCTTTAAAATGTGATCAAATGCTGAGATACGGTCTGTAGCTACCATAACAAGCTTGTCATCGCAATCATACACTTCTCTTACTTTGCCTTCATAAAGTAATTCACATTTTCCCATGAGTTCATCCATCCTTTTCTTCTTAATATAATTATTAGTTAAAAAGTTATCAAACCGTAGTGTTTATGCGGTTTAAAACAAACAAAAATATTATATACCAGCGTCCATTCAAAATCAATAGACTTTATCTTTTGCAATAATACATTGCGCATTACCTCATTAAAGTGTATTATTAAAAATATAAATATAGTCAGTTTTTAGAAGTGTACTATTCACTTGGATAATAATATTAAGATGGGAGATTTTATTATGGCTAATGGAATTGAAAAAGACGTTTTAAAAGAATGAAAGCAGACCTGTCACTCAATGTTTCATCTTTATTTAAGCAGGATAACATGGAGATTAAAAATCTTGATTCTCCTATTAAAGTTATCAATATATCTGAAGGTGGAATTGCATTTGAATCAAAGAGCATGCTGCCTATCAACTTCTATTTTAACGCTGCACTTAATCTTGGCTCTGAAACAGATACTCTCTACAGTGTTGTCAAGATTATAAGAAGTCAGGCGATTGAGGGCACTGACAATTATCTTTATGGCTGCGAGTTTGTCGGTATGGCACCGATTCTTGGTTATATCTTTGATGAATATGAGGCTAAGATTGAAGCTGGGAAATAATTTTAAAGATTTAACAGACGCTTTAGCTTTCACGCCATCGCACCCGGTTACTTTCTATGACGATAACGATTCATCTGTCCAGTATGTACTCAACATACAATATAAAGATGGTTCTTCTTAAGAACTGTCTATTGTAAAATGCCCTGCATAATAGCCATTGGCTAAATACGAGCAATTATTAGCAGCCCAAGCAGAAAAGAAAAATTAAGATACAACACATAAATCTCAGCAGCACATATATCAGTGCTGCCGGGATTTCTTTATAATATCTCATAAGTTGTCTGTTCACTTGTAAGACAATCACATTCAACACGATTCTCACCACTTGTAACAAATGATGAAGCCTTAATGTGTATATCAGTGATTGTCTCAGGCATATCCTTTAACGGCTCTATAACAACCGCTTCCTTTGCTCCGAGGCAGTTAATTCCTTCAAAATTAATATTCTTAATATAAGGAATATCGTCCTTGTCAATTCCGTTAATCTCTTCATTTCTGTTAAGAGAATTAAGCACATATGACATTGTAAGAATTATTGCCTGTTCCTTGATATCAACCATATTAATATTCTTTATATTAATATTTTCGATAACTCCGCCTCGTCCAAGCGCGCTCTTCATGCGGACTCCGACATCAGTTCCAAGAAAAGTACAATTCTCTACCAGTACATTTTTAATACCACGACTCATCTCACTTCCGATAACGAAGCCGCCATGTCCCTTATTAACAAGGCAGTCATGGATATATACATCCTCACAAGGTCCTTCAATCTGTCTTGCTACGGCATTCTTGCCTGACTTTAAACAGATTGCATCATCACCTGTTTCAAATGTACAGTTATGTATATGAACCTTCTTGCATGATTCAACATCAATTCCATCACCGTTCTGCGCATAATATGGATTGCTCACCGTAACATTTCTTACTGTAAGATTCTTACAGAAAAATGGGTGTATATTCCATGCCGGTGAATTCATAAATGTTACACCATCAAGAAGAATTCTTTTACAGTGACGAAGACTTACCATTACAGGTCTGTAGAAATCATAATATTCGCTTGCTTTCTCAAGTGCATTCTCAGCGTCAAGCTGGATATTATGCTCATTACCTTTAAATGAGCTTTCTGTCGGCATCCATATGCCGCCCTCTTTAGTATCAATTGTATACTGGCTCTTTTTCATAAGAGCTTCCCACTGTCTGTCAGTCAACTTAAACTGTTTTACAGGGCGCCACAGATCACCGCTTCCATCAATAACACCGCCACCGGTTATACCGATGTTAATAGCATTTTCAGCTGTGATAGGAGACTTGGCTCTTATACACTCCTGACCTTCATAGTTAGTGATAATAAGTGGATACTGGTCAATATCTTTAGAAAATTTAAGTATTGCATTCTTCTCAATTCTTAACTCAACATCGCTCTTAATCTCGATTGGCGCTGTAAACCAGATTCCCTCAGGAATCACAACAGTTCCGCCGCCCTTTTCTGAGATATAGTTAATAGCCCTGTTTATAGCATCAGCATTTCTTGATGCATCTTCAATAGTATAGCAGTATGGTCTTGCACCATAGTTGTCAACATATACTATTCTGTCAACAAATGCTGGGAGTTTTACATCAAAATTAACTTTTTTCATTCCACATCTCCTTTTGGTTTTAAGTTCATGTGTTACTTTAAAAGCTCCTGTAACAAAGCATTTACCATTCCCGGATTAGCCTTACCCTGCATAGCCTTCATAGTCTGTCCGACAAGATAGCCGATTGCCTGCTTTTTGCCGCCTTTATAATCAGCAACTGACTGTGGGTTATCAGCAATAACCTTCTCAACTGTTGCCTTAAGTGCACCTTCATCATTAACCTGCTTTAAACCGTGCTCCTCAACATATGCGTCAACATCAACATTTTCAGCAAATACATGCTCAAATATCTCCTTAGCTGCTGCATTGTTGATTTCCTTTTTTCTCAACAAGAGTAATAATCTTGGCAAGGCTTTCAGGTGAAAATGTTAATTCCTCGGCTCTGAATTCTCTTCCAGTCTTAGCTGATTCTTCCTTCATGAGTCGCATTGTCTCACCCATAATCCAGTTAGAAACCTTCTTTGGCTGGTTGCAGATTGCTGTAGCTTCCTCAAAGATTTCTGTGAACTTCTTAGAATCTGTAAGAATCTCTGCATCGTATTCAGGAAGTCCGAATTCTTCAATATAACGTGCCTTCTTCTCGTCCTTGAACTCTGGCTGTTTTGCCTTAAGCTCTGCTAAATACTCATCACTGATGTGGATTGGTACAAGGTCTGGGTCTGGGAAATATCTGTAATCCTGTGCATCCTCTTTAGAACGCATAGCATAAGAATATTCCTTATCATCATTCCATCTTCTTGTTTCCTGAACAACCTTCTCGCCTGCTTCGATTAAGTCAATCTGTCTAGCTGTCTCGGCCTTGATTGCTCTTTCAATAGCTGCAAATGAATTGAGGTTCTTTGTTTCTGTTCTTGTTCCGAACTCGCTTGAACCACGCTCTCTTACAGAGAGATTGACATCAGCTCTCATGGAACCTTCCTGTAACTTGCAGTCAGATGCTCCAAGATACTGGATAGTATTTCTTAACTTAGTAAGATAAGCAATAACCTCTTCTGCATTTCTCATATCTGGTTCAGATACAATTTCTATAAGAGGCACACCTGAACGGTTATAGTCAACATAGGATACATCCTCCCACTCATCATGTATAAGCTTACCTGCATCCTCTTCCATATGAATCTCGTGGATTCTTATAGACTTTTCTGTTCCATCTGATAATGTAACATCAACATGACCGTTACGGCAGATTGGAAGATAAAGCTGTGATATCTGATAATTCTGTGGATTATCAGGATAGAAATAATTCTTTCTATCAAACTTGCAGTCTCTTGTTATAGAACAGTTAGTTGCAAGACCAACTGCCATAGCATACTCTACTACCTTCTTGTTAAGAACCGGAAGAGAACCTGGCATACCTGTACACACAGGGCAAGTATGTGTATTAGGCGCTCCGCCGAACTCAGTTGAGCATCCACAGAAGATCTTTGTCTTTGTAGCTAATTCAACATGGACTTCAAGTCCGATTACAACTTCATAATCTTTCATAGCTTATGACCTCCTCCTTATTCAAATCTTCCTCGTGCCTGCTCATAAACGTAGCCCGCACGGATAAGGTTATTTTCTTTAAAGCAGTCGCCAATAAGCTGTAAGCCGATTGGAAGACCATTCTTGTCCTTACCGCATGGAACAGAAAGTCCCGGAAGTCCGGCAAGATTTACGGAAATTGTATAAATATCACCAAGATACATCTTGATAGGATCAGAAAGTGATGAACCAAGCTTAGGTGCTGTTGTAGGTGCAACAGGTCCGAGTATTACATCATACTTTGCAAATGCTTCATCAAATGTTCTTAATAAGAGCCTTAACTCTTAATGCCTTAAGATAATAAGCGTCATAATATCCTGAACTTAATACGAAAGAACCGATCATAATTCTTCTCTTAACCTCAGGTCCAAAGCCCTCTGAACGTGTCTTCTTGTACATGTTGTGGAGTCCTTCGTATTCTTTAGTTCTGTAACCATACTTAACGCCATCGAATCTCTCAAGGTTAGAACTTGCTTCTGCTGCTGCGATTGTATAGTAAGTAGGAATTGCGTACTCAACAAGGCTTAAATCAAACTCTTCGACGATTGCGCCTTTGCTTCAAGAACTTTGGCAGCCGAAGAACAGCTTCCTTAACCTCAGGATCAAGTCCTTCTCCAAAGTAATCTCTTGGAATACCTATCTTAAGTCCCTTAACATCATCTACTAAAGCCTTTGTAAATGAATAATCATCCCTACCAATAGATGTTGAATCCTTATCGTCCTTTGCCTGCGATAGCTTCCATGATAGTTGCACAATCAGTTACATCCTTACATAAAGGTCCAATCTGGTCTAATGATGAAACCATAAGCGATAAGTCCGTAACGTGAAACTGTTCCATAGGTTGGTTTGATCCCTACAACACCACAGTAAGATGCAGGCTGTCTGATAGAACCACCGGTATCTGAACCAAGTGCCGCAAAGCACTCATTTGCTGCTACTGCTGCAGCTGAACCACCTGATGAACCACCAGGAACGTGCTCTGTATTTCTTGGATTCTTAGTTGCTCCGAATGCACTTGTTTCTGTTGTTGAGCCCATGGCGAACTCATCCATGTTAGTCTTTCCGATAATTACAGCTCCGGCATTCTGAAGTCTTTCTACAGCGTCTGCTGTGTAAGTTGGAACGAAGTTACCGAGTATTTTAGAAGAACATGTTGTAAGCATGCCTTCTGTACACATATTATCCTTAATAGCAAAAGGTACACCAGCTAAAGGTCCCGTAAGCTTTCCAGCCTTGATATCCTCATCTGCTTCCTTAGCTGCTGCAAGAGCTTTTTCCTTGTCAAATGTCACATAGCAGTTAAGCTTGTCTTCAGACTTTTCAATCTGAGCAACAACAGCTTCCATAGCCTCTGTTGCTGTTGTCTCACCCGCTTTAATCTTTGCAGCAAGTTCAACGGCTGTACAATCTAATAAACTCATATGCGTCCTTTCTATGATTCAACAGTTTTAGGTACAATAAATCCTGATTCATTACATTCAGGTGCATTAGCAAGAGTTGCCTCACTTCCGTCACCATTAGTAACAACGTCTTCTCTCATTACATTATTAACAGGGAACACATGTGACATAGGTTCTACCCCTGTAGTATCAAGTTCTCCGAGCTTGTCAATATAATCAAGCATACTTGCCATATCCTTCTTGGCAGCTTCCTTCTCTTCATCAGAGAGTTCAAGCTTTGCAAGGATACCAACATACTCAATTGTCTCATCACTAATTACATTAGCCATGTGTGCGTCTCCTTTCGTTGTCGTTATATACGCCTGGAGAAATTGGATAAATCATCACAAGACACGCTTTCGCTACTTGTCGCTCGCAGCGGTACTAAGCGAAATCGGCCACCTCCATCTGAAAAGCTAGCTTTTCAGACTCCGCCAGCCGATTTCGCTTAGTGCCGGCGGCTCCAAAGTGTCTTGTTCACGCTTTATCCAATTTCTCCAGGCTCACACATCTACCCCGGAACGAGACGCGACATCGCTGCGCTCGTCGCCGTTGGGCGAGATGTAGTGGAAGTCTCTACCTCTTTGCATCAGAGGAGGTCATATTAAATTAGCGGTTGTTGGCAACGAACAGGCAGCGAGGTTTTATAAGTTCGCAAGCAAGGTGCTTTGGAGCCGCCGGCACTTGGTGAGCTGGGACAGTTGGCACAAAGTGCCAACAAATCCCAGCAAACCTAGTGTCCGCTGCGAGCGACAAGCAGCGAAAGCGTGCCTTGCGGTGAACTTATAAACCTCGCAGCCGTCCGTATATCCACTAATCCCTAACCTTAATATGAACTTCCCTAAGCTGCTGCTCTGTAACCTCATTAGGTGCTCCACACATAAGATCCTGTGCTGTACCACTCATTGGGAATGGAATAACCTCACGGATATTCTCTTCATTTCTAAGAAGCATAATCATACGGTCAACACCTGGTGCCATACCTGCATGTGGTGGTGCACCGAACTGGAATGCGTTGTAAAGTGCTCCAAATTTAGCCTTAAGTACTTCTTCATCATATCCGGCAATTTCAAATGCCTTAACCATAATCTGCATATCATGGTTACGCACAGCACCTGATGATAATTCAACACCATTACATACGATATCATACTGATAAGCAAGAATATCAAGTGGATCCATAGTATTAAGTGCTTCAAGACCACCCTGTGGCATAGAGAATGGATTGTGTGTGAAACCAATCTTCTTAGTTTCTGGGTCTCTTTCAAACATAGGGAAGTCATTTACATAACAGAATCTGTATGCATTTTTCTCAATGAGATCAAGTCTCTCACCAAGTTCGTTACGAATCTGTCCTGCAAAGAATGCAGCCTTATCTTCCTTATCAGCGATAAAGAAAATAGTATCTCCTGCCTGAAGTCCTGCAAGGTCTTTGATTTCTCCCTTGAGTTCTTCTGGTATAAACTTATCGATTGGTCCCTTGTAGCTTCCGTCTTCAAGAACCTCAAGGTAACCAAGTCCACCCATACCAATTCCTGTAGCGAACTTAAGAAGCTTCTCGTGCTGGCCCTTTGAAAGCTTAGCGTGAACATTGATAGCTCTTACAGTCTTATTCTGAAATGGCTTGAATGTACATTTATTGAAGAAATCAGAAAAGGTCTATAATTCTAAGTGGGTTTCTAAGATCTGGCTTATCTGAACCGAATTCAAGCATAGCCTGCTTGTAGCTTATAATTGGATAAGGAGCCTGTGTAACTTCGTATCCTTCTGGTGCGAATTTTGCAAATGTTTCTGTGAGAACCTCTTCACCGATTCTGAATACATCTTCCTGAGTAGCAAAGCTCATCTCGAAGTCAAGCTGATAGAATTCTCCTGGTGAACGGTCAGCTCTTGCATCTTCATCTCTGAAGCAAGGAGCTATCTGGAAATACTTATCAAAACCAGATACCATAAGAAGCTGCTTGTACTGCTGTGGTGCCTGTGGAAGTGCATAGAACTTGCCCTTATATTTTCTTGATGGAACGATATAATCTCTTGCGCCTTCTGGTGATGAAGCACAAAGAATAGGTGTCTGGATTTCAAGGAAGCCCATATCTGTCATCTTCTGACGAAGGAATGAGATAACCTTTGAACGGAATACCATATTATCCTTAACCTTAGGGTTTCTTAAGTCTAAGTATCTGTACTTAAGTCTTACATCCTCTCTTACTTCCTTAGATGTCTGGATTTCAAATGGAACCTGCTGGTAAACCTGTCCTAATACTGTAATCTTCTTAGCTTCAAGTTCAATAGTTCCTGATGGAATTTTAGGATTGTAAGTTTCCTCATCTCTCTGCTCCATAATACCCTCGATAGCGATACACTCTTCCTTATGAATACCATCAAGTAATGTTGTATCACGAAGTACTACCTGAAGTACTCCATACATATCTCTTAAATCGATAAATGAAACTCCTCCGTGGTCACGGATGTTCTCAACCCATCCTGCAACCTTTAACTCCTTGCCGATGTAACTTTCATTAACTTCACTTAAGTTAACATCTCTGTACATGTTTGCCATTGCAATCTCCTTTCTTTTCTGGACAGGTAAAAATGTTGTTTCTGTCCGGTTTCTGTTTAATATAACTACATCCCAGAAAAAACTAAAACCCCGGGATGTAATATACATCCCGGGGCGAATAAACTGATGTTATCCGCGGTACCACCCGCATTGAAAAGTTCTAAGCTTCTCATCTCATTGCACTTAACGCGTGTAACGGAATGACCTACCCAGCCGTGGCTGCTCAACCATCCAACTCCAGAGTGTTCCTCTTGACAATTCCCTGTGTATGCTTTCAGTCGGTGGCATCACTTTCCTGTCAGGTTCCATGAAAAGAAGTCTCTTTCCCAGTCTTTAATATATTCATATAGATAAATGATAACATAGTCAATATCACTTTTCAAGTGCGAATTTTCCCTGTATGAAATTAATATACATTTTTATGAATTATGATGGTACTTTTCTCAATTTATTATCTTAATTAAATAAGCTTAATTGTCTTTACCATTGCATCCATATTCTTCTTTATTAGCTCAATCTTATCTGCTGACTGTGACTGTTCCTGCTCAAGACCGAAGAAACCAACAGTATTAGGACCAGCCTCAAGCACATATCCATATATATAACAATCCCATGTCGTATCCTTATCACTACTTGACTTTGCTAGAGTAAGCTTTCCTTCAAACTTCTTCATCTTTATTCCATTAATCTCTGTATCAGTAACTGATGCTACTGTCACAGGAACATCCTTTGTATACCCATTTATCTGCTCTGAAATACCATCATCAGTCCATAAAAGCTGTGATATACTTTCAACTATAGTCTCTTTCGTAACAGATGTGAGAGGTAATACACTTTTTTATCAAATGATCTTGATATATATAGGTCTGTCTTGTCCTTCGAATTATATATTATTTTTCCACCGCCACCAGTAAATGTATATCCCTTAGGTATCTGTGCTGTAAATCCATTAAATATACTAATTTGACTTTCTAACTGGTCATTACTCTGACTAGTTGACTTTTCTTCACTCTTAGAACTGCTTTCCTGCGTCTGGCTAACCTGTGAGTTCCCTTCATTACCAGCAGTTGTTGTATTCTCCTTCTTCCCACATCCTGCTAATACTGATGTAATCATCAATGCTCCCATTACTGCACATGTTAACTTTTTTCATTTCATTATTCTCCTTTAACCATTATTATTTATTGATTTATTATCAATATCCTGCTGTTCCCTTATACTTAACGGTATACCATTTTGTTCCTGATAGCTGACTCGTTGTTGTTTCTGCCATAAATGGTAATGCCATCATAAGTGGCTTGACTTCAACTGTTGAAAAGTGAGAATATGGGCAGTGCAATAGTAGCTTTATATTCCCAATATTGCCATAAGCTATTGCACCTCCCTCATTATTCTTGATTACTTATTAATCTGTATTGTCTGAACCATTGCATCCATATTCTTCTTTATTAAAGCAATCTTATCTGCTGGCTGTGACTGCTCCTGCTCAAGTCCATAAAACACCATGGTATTTACCCTTGTTTCAAATACATATCCATATATATAACAATCCCATGTTGTATCCGTATCACTGCTTGACTTAGCCAATGTAAGCTTTCCTTCAAACTTCTTCATCTTTATTCCATTAACTTCTGTATCAATAGCAGAAGTAATTGTCACTGGAACATTCTTTGTATATCCACTTATTTGTTCTGAAATACCATCATCAGTCCATACATGCTGTGATATATACTCAGATATCTTTTTCTTCTGTCAAATCAGAAAGTGGTAATTTTTTCTTTGTTTCTAATATTCTAGATATATACAAATCAGCTTTATCTTTTCATTAAATATTATTTCGCCTGCATTTCCAATTTTAGTATAACCTTTTGGTAATTGTGCTTTATATCCAGCAAAAATAGCAATTTGACTCTCCAACAAATCATTACTCTGACTAGTTGACTTTTCTTCACTCTTAGAACTACTTTCCTGCGTCTAGCTAACCTGTGAGTTTCCTTCATTACCAGCAGTTGTTGTATTCTCCTTCTTCCCACATCCTGCTAATACTGATGTAATCATCAATGCTCCCATTACTGCATATGCTATTTTTCTTGTCTGCATTTTAATCCTCTCCTCATTCTCATATTGTACAATTCTTACATAGAATTATCGTGAGAATTATAGCACTTTTCCCCCCATTGTAAATATTTTTTATAGTATATCGTGTCTTTTTATCAATCTGAAAAGCAGACTGCCATATTCATAATAAATCCATTTATGTCTGTTTCAAGACTTCTATCCCTAACTCTTTATGAAAATATTGTAATGCTGAAAATCCATATTTTCTATCAAACATTTTTTTATGTAGCTTTCTTTTCCCATTCATACATTCCATATATTCTTCTACATAATCAAGTGCATCTTTTTTTTATTCGTTCTAAATTTATCATCGTCTCATTATACTCATCTTTATCAACGATAGCATCTGTAGAATCCAAATAATTTGTCTTAGTTATAATGATTATTTTACTATAGTCCAATCCCGATTTATGTGCTTTAGATCTTTTGGTTTTGAAAAATGAAAAGCATATGGATGATGTATTTCTGTTCTATATGGAATGCATATAAAAAAAGTCATAATGAGTCTAAAATAATAAGCAATTATATGCTCTCTGGTTCTTCTTCAATACTTCTCTATATGGCGGATCAGGATATGCATTATAAAAATGTTCCGTCAACCTAAGAATCTGATAATCATTCTGTGGTGAATTCATTCAATTGTCTCCTCTGGAAATAGCCACTCGACTGAGTAAAAAGAAACGAGAGACTATACAGCCTCTCGTAATTAGCTTCATCATTCGGTCACTTTTTATTTTACCGTCCTGTCAGAACCGTCACAGGACTCATCATTAATGACGAAGAAGAACATTTCTGTTCTCAATTGTATTATATGCTTTTATAGCATAAATATCAATACTTTTTATTTAATTTTTATTGAATTTCTATTGGATGTTCCTTCACATATTCCCCAATCTTCTTATCCGAAGCAAGTATATGATTAGACAGCCAGCCCAGCAGGAATCCTATAAGATCCATAAGATATTCCTCCTGATTATCATCCATTGCCTCAAGCTCCCTGAAATCAATATTTACAAGCTTTTCTACAAATGCTGAATGTGCCCTTTTCTGTGCTTCAATTTCAGGATATCCGATTTTCTTCATCAGTTCTTCCTCATCACTGAAATGCGTCTCCGTGTATTCCCTCAGTTCTGAGAGAAGTCTTATGATTTCATCATATTTATCATCAAGAAGTTCTGCATGTATAACATCATTAGTGTCCCTGATAATATCAAAAAGATGCTTATGCTCCTCATCGACAAGCTCAATTCCTGTTATATATTTGTCTGTAAATGCAAATGCGTCATCAACATTAGTTTCTGGTGCCATCTTTCCAATCATCATGTCGCTGCTCAAGATGTGGCTGTAAAGCCATCTGGTAAGATAAAGCAGCAGCTCATTAAGAGAATTTCTTGCTGCCTCCGGTGAAGATTCATCTAACTTAAATGTATTAATCTTTTCTGCAAATGCTTTGTGTTCTCTCTGCTGTATTGGCAGCTCCGGGTCATGAATACTCTTCATGTATTCTTCTTCATGAGCAAAATGTGTAATAGCATAATCCTTAAGATTATCTATAAGATTCTTCGCAATTGACGCAGCATTATCTGTTTCTTTTACCAGTGCAAATGCTTCATTAAGCATCTGGAACAGTTTTCTATGTTCTTCATCAATATTATCAATGTGTATCATACAGTCTTCTGTAAATTCGTACATATATATCAATCTCCTCGTGCTTATATTTGCCTTGTATTATAACACCTTTTCTTTAAGCTGTGCAATGCTGTCCACC
>VOFH01000467.1_pt1 | contig 190001 bp, 186 predicted proteins | sample 5384091 | NCBI WGS metagenome assembly VOFH01 (sample SAMN12384727, study PRJNA508395) | human gut metagenome | isolation source: healthy gut G | host: Homo sapiens | reverse complement strand
GAGGCCATCCGTGAGTTGGAAGGTGTGACCGGCATCATGTTCCTGCAGCAGCCGGACGGTGCCCCCTGGAAGATTTTGGTCAACGATACCACCATGTTCAAGGAGGTCTACTTCGACTTCCCCGAAGAAGAGTTCCGCCGGATGCTTGCCAACAGCAATGTCATTCTCCCCGGCGAACCGGGCTTTATCCCGCCTGTGCAGGCATAAGCCAAATGATTTGAGAGCCACCGCAAAGCGCGTGCCCGCCCAGGGCCGCCACCTTGCGGTGGCCCTTTTTATTACGGCATACTGCCTTTCTGTGTTCCTTTCGGAGACCTAAAAGAGACATAGGGCAACACCACATAATTCCCGCCTGACGGCTTAAGCACCGCTCCGGCGGCTGCGGCACCTCGCTCGCCGTATCGGCACTTAGAATTATGCGGTATTGCCATAGAAAAATCGGTATACCGTTAAAACAAGTGAAGCGCCGCAGGGCGGCGCGGAACGAAAGCCGCAACCTTAAAAAATATCAAAAAATCTATTGACAACGCTCAACCACCAGCTGCGGCTGCTGAAAGCCAGCAAGCTGGTCAAGTTCCGGCGGGACGGAAAAACGGTGTTCTATTCCCTAGATGATGATCATGTGCGCAGCATGATTGCGCTTGGCATGGAGCATGTGGAGGAATAAAACGCCCCCAACTCTTGTTACCCCTTATTTTTCAAAAAATATTGATCATAAAACCAAAGGAGATATTATCATGCAGAAGAAATTCAAAATCGAAGTTGATTGTGCAAACTGCGCCGCCAAAATTGAAGATGCCGTTAAAAAGCTGCCCGGCGTGAACAGCGCTTCCGTCAGCTTTATGGCCCAAAAGATGGTTCTGGATGTCGATGATGATAAGTTCGATGCCGTGCTGAAGGATGTTGTTAAGACCGCCAAGCGTGTTGAGCCGGACTTTGAGATCGAGCTGTAAGCTCCTTGCATCAGCATTTTCGGACGGTTTCCAACCGCCTGAAAGTTTCGGAATCCATTCCAAGCGGCGGACATGTGCCGACGCTTGGAATACCTTGCAAGCAAAAAAGCAGGTCCGAGTGCCGTCCAGGCATGAGAACATGCTTCTTTGCGGCAGGGTGGTTCCAAAGGAGGGGTGCAGGAGCGTGGCGCAGCCACACTGCGGCGAACCCCACCTTTGTAGCGTGGAGCTTTTGTGACACGCTCAGGGCGGTTTCCAACCGCCCTTATTTTTGCCCCTTTTTTCCTGACGAACACCCAAAAGAGAGGTCTTATCTTATGACAAAGAAGCAGAAAAAGACGCTGAAACGTATCATTATTTCAGCGGTGCTGTATCTGGCCATTATTCTGGCTTCCAAACTGGTGGCTATCCCCTGGTATCTGGAGCTGGTGCTCTTCCTGGTGCCGTACTTCATCATTGGCCACGATGTGCTGCGCAAAGCTGTGCTGGGCATTGTTCACGGCGAAGTTTTTGACGAAAACTTTTTGATGGCCGTTGCCACTGTGGGAGCGCTCTGCCTGGGTGAGTTCAGTGAGAGCGTTGCCGTTATGCTGTTCTACCAGATTGGCGAACTGTTCCAGAGTTACGCCGTCGGCAAAAGCCGCAAGAGCATCAGCGATTTGATGGATATCCGCCCCGACAGCGCCAACCTGGAAACTGCCGACGGCACGGTAAGTACCGTTGATCCCGACGATGTGCCCATCGGCTCTGTGCTGGTCGTGCGCCCCGGCGAGAAAGTTCCCATTGACGGCGAGGTCATTTCTGGCGAAAGCACGCTGAACACCGCCGCCCTTACCGGCGAAAGCAAGCCTCGCTTTGTGCATCCCGGCAGCGAGATCATCAGCGGCTGCGTGAACGGCGACGGCCTGCTGAAGCTGCGCACCACCAAGCTGTACGGTGAATCCACCGTTGCCAAGATCCTGGACATGGTGGAAAATTCCAGCCTGAAAAAGGCCCGCGCTGAAAACTTTATTACCAAGTTTGCCCATTATTACACCCCCGCCGTCTGCATCGGCGCTTTGGTACTTGCCATTTTACCACCGCTGGTGCTGGGCGGCGGCTGGCTGACCTGGATCAGCCGTGCGCTCACCTTCCTGGTTATCAGCTGTCCCTGCGCGCTGGTCATCAGCATTCCTCTGAGCTTCTTCGGCGGCATCGGCGGCGCTTCCCGCTGCGGCATCCTCATCAAGGGCGGTAACTATCTGGAAGCACTTGCCAACACCTCCATTGCTGTGTTTGATAAAACCGGCACCCTGACCAAGGGCGTTTTTGCCGTCAGCCAAGTCAGCCCGGCCAACGGCTGCACCGAAAAAGAGTTGCTGGAACAGGCTGCTTTGGCCGAAAGCTTCTTCCAGCCATCCCATCAGCAAGAGTCTGCGCGAAGCCTGCGGCGAGCTGGATGCCCGCCGTGCGACCGATGCTCAGGAAATTGCTGGCCACGGTGTCCGCACTATGGTGGACGGCCATGTGGTGCTGGCAGGCAACGCCCGCATGATGGACGACAGAAAACGTCAACATGTACCAAAAAATACGACGGCACCGGTTCGGCACTGTGGTCTACATCGCGGTGGACGGCAAATTCCGCGGCCTTCTGGTCATCTCCGGACGAAGTCAAGCCCACTCCAAGCAGGCCATTGCCGCCCTGAAAGCCCAGGGCGTGCGTACCGTCATGCTGACCGGCGACTCCCCCCGCGTGGGCGAGTACGTGGCCAAGGAGTTGGGCGTGCAGGAGGTTCACGGCGGCCTGCTGCCTGCGGATAAAGTGGAATGGGTCGAAAAATTGTTGGCTGCAAAGAGGCCCAAGACCGAGCTGGTCTTCGTGGGCGACGGCATCAACGACGCCCCCGTGTTGATGCGCGCCGATGTCGGCATCGCGATGGGCGCCATGGGAAGTGACGCTGCTATTGAGGCCGCTGACGTTGTTCTGATGGATGACGACCCGGCTAAGATCAGCCTGGCCATGCGCATCTCCCGCAAGTGCATGCGCATCGCCTACGAGAACATCGTTTTCGCCCTGGCGGTCAAGGCCGCCTGCCTGGTCCTGACGGCCCTTGGCATCACCAACATGTGGTGGGGCGTCTTTGCCGACGTCGGCGTCATGGTCCTGGCCGTCCTCAACGCCACCCGCATGCTGAATACCCGCAATTATCAGGTTTCTGATGAATAAATTTTATGCCAGAGGGGCCGCCACGCGGCCCCTCTGGTAAGACAGTAAAATTCAAATTTCTTGGAACAGGCATGATTTCGGGTCATGCCTGTTCCTCTTTTAGAAGCTCGTCTACGGGGATGTAGCCTACGAGATCATATTCGATATATACCTTCTGTCTGCGTTTGCCGCTGGACTTGTTAGGTGCTTCTACATAGACCGCCTTGGCAAGCTCTCTGAGGGCATAGGGTGTCAGCTCCGTGAGGGTGCCGTTTTTCTTTACCCGCTGAACAAACTGCTCGATATTCTCTGCCTGCTGCTCCTGTTCATGGATTCGCTGTTGCAAACTCTTGACCTCAGTCTTGAGGTTTTTCTGTTCCTCGGTGTAGTTTTTGCTCATCACGGCGAAGCGTCCATCATCCAGCTTTCCGGCGACATTGTCCTCATAAATGCGGACGAACAAACGGTCCTGCTGAACTTGCAGAATAGCAAGCACAGCAGGTGTAGCTACACTCTGCGATTTTTGCAAAATCCAGTTTGCTTGCTAACCCCATAGATGGAGTTAGCAAGCAATGCACGGCGGTACCCACTCGTGCAAAAACTTGTTGGGGCGCGGGTCGCCAGTGGCGACCTCAAAATGCAATGCATTTTGAAGCGCTTGACCGAGCCGGCAGGCGAGACCACCCCAAACCCTTTAACAATTTCAGAGAAATCGGCTGCGCTCCTGCGGAGCTGAACATCAATCTATCTTCGGAAAGTGAGTCAGGGATTTTTCGGCTCACGGCGTTCAGGCAAATCCGGTTTTTCCTCATATCCGTCAATCGCCACTTGGCGAAGGTAAGCGCTCATATTCTCTATCCCAAGCTGCGCCATCCTCACCTTTATCAAGCTGAGTTCTTTTTCATCTACGAAGAATTTGACCTGTATCGGTCGCTTGCGATTCCTGTTATCTGGCAAAGATACCGCCCTCCGAATTTTGAATATGCGCTCTGATAGTTGCTTCGTGTTCTTTGCAATAAGCATAACTATTCCGCATAAAATCCTCGATACTCTGACTCTGGTACATGGCATCCAGCGTGTCCAAAATCGGTTTGCCATCCACCACCATATCGAAGAAATAGGGGTAGATGCAGCCGCCGTTCTCTCTGGGGAAGTAGGGATTGATGGAACTGAGTCGTTCATCCTTCATCACAGACTCAACCACCATCTCACTCAAAATCCATTTGAGTGATGGGCGTTCATATTCGTCGTAACTGTCTCCGAACAACCTATTCCATACATGGAACCAAACAAAATGTATGATCTCGTGTATTCCACCACCGATAGCGCCTCTTTCGCTGTTTAGATAGAAAGTATCATAACAGCGTTCTTTTAGAAACCGTGGTTCAATGGGATTCAAGCTCAAATTGCACTGTATGTCGTTAAATAAGTTGGCACAATCCACGTCAAAGGCATCCGATAAAGCTGCTGTAATCTGTGGCTTACAAGCGTTCCAATGGCGAATATATAAAGCCACCTTTTCGTTGATCGTATCTTCTAACTTGGCATAAACGGCTCGCATTGTTCGCTCAATGTATTCGTTCCTCTCGGAGAAAGGTAAACTGATAGCATAGGCTTTATCAAGCTGCGGATAGAAACGGTATAGGGGTTCAGACCAAAAGGCTGATTCGGCTTCGGTCTGAACGTCCATAATCCGCTGAATCATATAATCAACGCCCGGATTTACAAATTCAATGTCCATAGTCTTCTCCAATCAAAAGCAAAACGGATTTACCACATTCTCCGCCCCGAACACTTTTATCGCCATTCGATACATTGCCTTGGCGTGAATGCGGTCATGCCAAATAAATCGACGAAGCACCTTACGGAGAGACCAATCCTCGCCATAGCTGCCTTTTCTGACGGTATTTTGCAGAAAATCAGGGTTAGATTCAAGCGATTCAAATCCCCGCTTGCGGCATTCGTATATGTTGCCGTCATGATCGGCATCCACAGCAATCTCCGCAAAATAATATGTATTCACATTCTTTGTATGCTCGTACATTTCATTTGCCGTGCGGGGGACTCGTCCGTAAAAGGTCTTGCGCTCTGGTATAGCGGCTTCGTTCTTATCCGGGATAGATTCGTACAATGCAAGGAAATCCTTTGCTGACTTCAGCGCAAGGGTTTTAAGCGCCTCATATTCTTCTATTGTCAGTTGTGCTTGTTCGCTTTCAAAAAGCACATCGGAATCCGCATCCTGAATCGTAAGCTCGGAGCGTTTTTCTCCGACGATCACGATTTCTGTTTTGCCTGCGGCATCCATGCCCAGCCAGTTGCAATAAGAAACGATTTCCTGCGGCATCTTTGCCTTTGCGATTTCAAGGCTTTCGCCACGGGTATATGCACCGACAAAATTTGTGGCATAAAGCAAAGTGTCGTTGCCATTATGCTCCCATACGCAGTTAATTATCATAACGCTCCTCCGATCTGAGGTTGCTCCGAAGATCAATACTCGTTGATCGCTTCAAGATCTTCCTCTGGATTGCTGTCCATATTGAACGTAAAAGACAATAAATTTTCCATCCGACGAACCTCTCGCTTGTGTGTGTACACACATTGTAGCACGGCGATAGTTCGGTTTTCAATAGGCTTTTCAAAAGTCAGCACTTTAAAATGTAGCTTTCCTGCGTTCGCAAGCCGATTTGACGGTTTTTACGTTGCCGGCCATACTCAGCATTGAAATCCCCACCTATTGGTTTTACCGTTTTGTGGGGTGATTAACGCAATCGCAAATATTCATGCTCATCAGGGAACGATATTCATCATAGCGTGATTTGCTGTTTCGTGGGGGGTTACCACGAGAACGGCAACTACTTCATCCGTTTCACTATCCTTGTCTTACAGAGCAGAAAACAAGCGCTTTTCGACCCTTAAACGCACAAAAACAGGCGGCATCCAACCGAAGTTGAATGTCGCCTGTTTTGTCCAATCCTGTTCCACAGTTGCCGATTTCGTAATTTTCTCAAATTACTGTCTTACCGGCACACGCCACTACGCGGCCCCTCTTTTTTATAACAGCATCCACCGGCAAGCCTACCTTTTTTGGGTCACAAAAAGGTGGGCCTAACGGGAGAATCCCATGATAAAAGGCCCTGCCGCAAGGTAGGCAGGGCCGATAAACCGCAATGCAATATTAAGAATCAAATTTCCGGCTTCATCCAAGCCCCATCTTTCAAACACTCCAGATGCACATGGGAAGCCAAATCCGCCTCGGCAGGGATGGCCGCGACCACCCCAATCACATCCCCGGCGGCCGCATCGCCGCCCACAACACAGCTGGGTGTAACCCCGCAATACCGCCAGGTGCAGCCGTTTGCATCAACGATCTCCACCACGCCGCCCCAAAGCGCATCGTCCTCCACAACAGAGACCCGCCCGCCCTTCACGGCGGGCACCTCATCCCCGGCAGCAGCGGCAGCATCCACGCCATTGTGCGTCCGCCAATCGCCAAGGGTTGCATTGTACACCAGCTCGTCGCCGCTGTAGGGGGCCAGCACCTTACCCTGCCAGAAGTCCGAAGACTTTGCCGCAGCACCGGACGGCGCGGCAGAAGCGGCGGGTGTGGGCGATGCAGCGGGCACACCGGAAGCAGCATTCGAGGACGGCGATGCCGATGAGGCAGGCGCAGGCGTGCGCACCGGCTCGGGCTGGGTCGTATCGGGTTTGTTTACGGTCGTATCGTCCTGCCATGGGGTCTCCTCCTGTGCGGTGCCGGTCAGCTCAACAACATGGTTCAAGACACTGCGCAGCGCCAGCACCCCGGCCGCTGTGGCCGCAAACACCACCGCCAGACAGGCCAGATACAGCCCCTTCTGCTTAAAAAAATGCTTCAAATGCTCCATCGTCCCCGGTCCTTTCGGCAAAATTTGTGTATGCCGTTAGTTTGGACCGGGGACGATGGGTTTATTCACACATTTTGTAGGACTGTACACAAAAGGCCCCCTCTGCTAGGGGGCTGCTCTGGGTCGCGCCTTATTTCTCGTGCAGCACGTCCAAAAGTTCCATCACCCGCATGGTGCGCATCCGGGCTGCCGCCTCGGCATCCGCGTCTTTTTCCGCAATGATCCGTGCAAACTCCGCAAATTCATAGGCCATACGGTGGCGTTCCGGCTTGGGGCCGTCCACACGGGTGCCGCCGCCGCGCACGCCGCCCAGTACACTGTACACCACGGGCAGGGCGTTGGTGCCGCCCTCCACCACCAGGTAACCGCCCGGCCCTTGCAAAACCATGCCGTTGCGGCCCTCGCTGTCCTTAGCGGCCAACGCCGCTGCTGTGAACCCGCCATAGTCCAGCAGCGCCAGACCGGCAGTATCTATGCCGTTTGGCCCGCAGCTGGGGCGGTACTCGGCCCGGCCGGGCACGCCCAGCAGCCCGCACAGCAGGTGCAGGTTGTAAACGTTCATGTCGTTCAGCGCACCGCCCAGACAGGCCGGGTCAAAGGTGGTGTTCCAGATGCCCTTCAGGTAGTCATCGTACCGGGCGCTGCGGGCGCAGAAGCTGGCCATCGCGCCGCGCACCTCACCGATCTTGGGCAGCTCGGCCTGCAAAAAGGCGTACTGCGGCAGGTAGGGGATCGTGATAGCCTCCATCAGCACCAGCCCCTTGGCGTCCGCCAGGGCAAACAGCTCCCGCGCCTCGGCCGCTGTGGCGGTGAAGGGCTTTTCCAGCAGCACATGATACCCCGCCTGCAGCGCCCGCTTGGCCGCCGCATAATGCAGGTGGTTGGCCGTGCCGATGTACACGGCATCGAACCCGCCCGCCGCGTAGGCTGCGGCCTCGTCGGTATACACGGCCGGCACGCCGTACTCCGCCGCCCAGGCATGGGCCTTCTCGGCGCTCTGCGGCCGGCAGATAATCGCCGTCACCTCGACCTCCGGCCAGTTTCCGATCTCCCGCATTACCTCCGCCACGATTCGGCTGGTAGACAACACTGCAATTTGTAAAGCCATTTTCAGCACCTCGCACATCTTCATTTGTGGGTATTATAGCATGATTTTCTTATTCCCGCCTGACGGCTTAAGCACCGCTCCGGCATGCACCTCGGCCAGATGCCGGTATTCCTCCCCATTTGCCGCAATAGAAGCTTTCTGTTTCTCCGAAACCGTCCCAACCACCTTTCCCGGCACCCCCACAACAAGGCTCCCCGCCGGGATAACGGCATTTTCCGTCACCAGGGCCCCCGCTGCCACCAGCGAGCCGGCCCCAATCACCGCACCGTTCAAAATCGTGGCGTGCATGCCGATCAGACAATCATCCCCCACGGTACACCCATGCACCACGGCACTGTGGCCAATGGACACATTCCGTCCAACCACCACATCCAGCCCCGGGCCGGTGTGCAGCACGGCGTTGTCCTGCACGTTGCTCCCCGCACCAATGGTGATGCGCGCGGTATCGGCCCGCAGCACCGCGCCGTACCAGACGCTGCTCTCCTCGGCCAGGGTCACATCCCCGCCAGCGTGGCGTTGTCCGCCACAAACGCCGCCGCACCCACCTGCGGCACACGGCCATCCACTTTATAAATCGCCATAACAGCCCCTCCTAATTGCTTTTCTCCATCATACACCTCCGCCCTTAAAATTGCAAAGCCTGCGCCCCTGTGCTACAATATTGAAAAACAGGCCTGCCTGACGGCTTAAGCACCGCTCACTATATTAAATATTGCCCTATCACGTTGCTTCACACCGCAAGGAGACCCATTATGCCCATCACCCCCACCAACATCAAACTCATCTGCAGCGACATCGACGGCACCCTGCTGCAATACGGCAAAAAGACGCTGGAAGCGGAAATCCTCTCCCAGATCAAAGCCCTCTCCGCCCGGGGCATCCTGTTCTGCCCGGCCGCGGGCGGCAGTATACCAGCCTGCGCAAACTGTTCGCCCCTGTGGCGGACGATTGCATCTACCTGTGCGAGAACGGCGCGGTTGTCTACCGCGGTGGCAAAGTAATCGCCAAAACGCCGATGCCCCGCGCCCTGGCAGAAGAAATCGCCTGGGATTTCTGGAACAACACCGAGGACTTAGGCGAAGTGATGCTTTCCGGCGAAAACATGTCCTACCTGATGGAGCGCGGGCACGGCGTGGTGGACCGCATCAAGTTCATTGGCAACAATTATACGGTCATCACAGACCCCGCCCAGATCCCGGAGGATATCGTCAAGGTGTCCGTCTATTTGGTGGACGGCGTGGAGCCGTTTGTGGAGCGCTTTGTGCCCAAATGGCAGCAGGCCAACTGCGCCGTGGCGGGACCCAAGTGGATCGATACCACCGTGGCCAACAAGGGGATTGGCGTACAGAGCATCTGCCGTGTGCTGGACATTGACCCGGCGGATGTGATGGCCTTTGGCGATAACTATAATGATGTTGCCATGCTGGATTTGGTAGGTCACCCTTACATTATGTCCACTGCTGCAGCGGAGCTGCGCCGGCGCTATGCAAACCATACCCCCCGGCCGGAGGATACCCTGCGTGCCTTCCTGGCCAGGCAGGAAAACTGAAACTGAGTGAATCCACAATATTGTTAAAAACATTTTGTTGATTTTGTGAAAGCTTTTACAAAAAACGACAGGGTGGAATGCAATGTTTGCATTGACTTTGCTCAACATTGCTGGTATAATCAAATTGTTAAATTCTCCACAGGTTTGTTGAAAAGCTGTGGAACAGAGAGGAAGACGCATCTATGAAGCAGTTTGATTATACCATTCAGGAAGCAGTTGGCATCCATGCCCGTCCGGCCGGTTTGCTGGTCAAAGAGGTCAAAAAGTATAAGAGCACTGTTACCGTCATCAAGGACGATAAATCCAGCAACGCGCTGAAACTGATGGCTTTGATGGGTATGGGCGTTAAGTGCGGCGATACCGTTACCGTTACCGTGGAAGGCGAGGACGAGGATACCGCAGCACCGGCACTGGAAGCTTTCTTCAAAGAGCATTTGTAATTGAATCCTTTTGTTTGCGGCACCTGCCCCAGCAAGGCCCTTACCCGGCGCTGTGGCAGGCAGCCGCATTTTGTTTTCTGCTGCATTTGGTTGTATAAAATAACCAGTCAGGATCCCATTGAACACCAAAGAAAGGACGCTTGTTATGATCAGTATTCAGGGCAAGGGCGTATCTTCCGGCGTTGGCGTTGGCCCGCTTTATTTCTATCACCGCACCAAAACCGAGATCCCCCGCTATACCGTGACCGATCCCGATGCCGAGTGGCACCGTTTCAAGGGCGCGCAGACCGCCGCCATTGAGCAGCTGGGCGAACTGGCCGAAAAGGCCCGCGCCGAAGCCGGCGATGAAGCCGCCATGCTGTTTGAGACCCACCAGATGATGGCCGAGGATCTCGATTACGAGGAAGCCATCTCCGACCATATCAACAATGAAAAGATGAACGCCGAAGCCGCGATTTCGGATACCGCAGTTCAGTTCGCCGCTATGTTTGAATCCATGGACGATTCCTACATGCAGGCCCGTGCGGCAGATGTGCGCGATGTATCGGATCGCATCCTGGGGATCCTGTCCGGTGCAGTGCAGGGCGGTATTGCTTCGGATGTGCCGGTGCTGCTGGCTGCGGACGACCTGGCACCTTCGGAAACTGTGCAGCTGGATAAATCCAAGATTTTGGGCTTCATCACTGCGGGCGGTTCCGGTTCCAGCCACACGGCCATTCTGGCCCGCACCATGGGCATTCCCGCCATTGTGGGCGTGGGCGATGCCCTGAAGCCGGAGTATGAGGGCCGCTCCTGCATTATTGACGGCGCTACCGGCAATGTGGTGATCGACCCGGACGATATGACCCGTGATTACCTGCTGAAAAAGCGGGAAGAAGAGCTGCGCCTGCAGCGCCTGCTGGAGACCCTGAAAGGCCAGCCCAATGTGACCAAGGATGGCAAGAGCATCCGCATTTACTGCAACATTGGCTCCCCGGACGATGTACATGCCGTGCAGGTCAACGATGGCGGCGGCATCGGCCTGTTCCGCAGCGAGTTCCTGTACCTGAACAGCCCGGATTACCCCACCGAGGACCAGCAGTTTGAAGCCTACAAAAAGGTTCTTGCCGATATGGGCGGCAAGGAAGTTATCATTCGCACGCTGGACATCGGCGCCGACAAGCAGATCGGCTACTTTGACCTGCCCAAAGAGGACAACCCCGCCATGGGCATGCGCGCTCTGCGTATTTGTCTGACCCGCCCGGAAATCTTCAAGACCCAGCTGCGTGCCCTTTACCGTGCTTCCGCGTTCGGCAAGCTGGGCATCATGTTCCCCATGGTGACCAGCGTGTGGGAAGTGCGCGAAGCCAAAAAGTACTGCGAGGAAGTCAAGCGCGACCTGAAAGCTGAGGGCATTCCCTTTGCGGAGGATGTGCAGGTCGGCATCATGATCGAAACCCAAAACCTTCGACAAAAACGCCTTCAACCGCTCGTTTTCCGGGTTGGCAAAAAACTCCTTCGGCGGTTTGTCGACCTTGACGACGCCTTCGTCAATAAAGATCACACGGTTGGCAACCTCGCGGGCAAAACCCATCTCGTGGGTCACACACACCATCGTCATGCCGCTGCGGGCCAGTTCTTTCATCAGTTCCAGCACCTCGCCCACCATCTCGGGGTCAAGGGCCGAGGTCGGCTCGTCAAACAACAGCACTTCAGGGTTCATGGCCAGTGCACGCACAATGGCAATGCGCTGTTTCTGGCCGCCGGAAAGCATGTTGGGGTAAACATCCGCCTTATCGGCCAGGCCAATGCGCTCCAGCAGCTCCATCGCCTTGGCGTCAGCTTCGGCCTGCTTCATCAGGCCCAGCTTGACCGGAGCCAGCGTGATGTTCTTTTTCACCGTCAGGTGCGGGGAACAGGTTAAAATGCTGGAACACCATGCCCATCTTCTGGCGCACATGGTCAATGTCGTGGTCGGTCACAGCCTTGCCGTTGAAGATGACCTCGCCGCCGTCCGGTTCTTCCAGGCGGGTCAGGCAGCGCAGAAAAGTGGACTTGCCGCAGCCGGAGGGGCCGACCAGCACCACGCAGTCGCCTTTGTCAATGGTCAGGTCTACGCCTTTCAGCACCTGCAGACCGCCGTAATTCTTTTTCAGTCCTTTAACGTCGATCACTTTGTGCCAGCCTCCTCTCAAATTTTGCCAGCAGCGCGCTGAACAGCATAACCAGCACCAGATAGATGGCGGCAACGCCCAGCAGCGGGAACATGGCTTCGTAAGTACGGTTCATGATGCCCTGTGCAGCGTACAGCAGCTCCTTGCCGCCAATAACGGTGATGAGCGAGGTATCCTTGAGAAGGATGATGAACTCATTGCCCAGGGCAGGCAGGATCGAGCGAATTGCCTGGGGAATGATGATCTCAAACATCGTGGTCATGTAGTTCAGGCCCAGGCTGCGGCCGGCTTCCATCTGGCCGGGGTCAACGGCCATCAGACCGCCGCGGATGATCTCCGAAACATACGCACCGGAGTTAATGCCCAGTGCCAGCGCGCCGACCATGGTAAAGTTGCGGCTGTTGGCAAAGATAACCATGCTCATAATCAGCATCTGCACCATCATGGGGGTGCCGCGGATGACCGTGACATACACCTGGCACACGGCGTTCAGCACACCCAGGATCGGGTTGCGGTGGTGGGGTTTCTGCTGGGCATGACCCACGCGGACCATAGCCACGATGGCGCCCAGCACAACGCCCAGTACCAGCGCAATGGCTGTTACCAACAGCGTGGTACCCACGCCCTTAAAATACTGCTGCCAGCGGTCAGAATACAAAAACGCCTGGTAGAATTTCACAAAGAAATCCTGTCCAAAGTTCAGCTTATCGCCGTTTTTTGCCATTTCTGAAAGCATTTCAAACTGTGCTTCCATCGCACCACAACCTTTCCCGGCCGCGCCGGTGATCTTTTACGGGTTCCTAGGGTGTATCTGATAAGTCAAAAGTGCTGGAAAATTCGCTGAAAAGCAACAGCTGCAAGGCGCGAATCCGCTGCAATACTGGATGTATTGCAAGGATGAGCAACGCAGCAGATGTGCTTTTTAGTAGAATTGAACAGCGCTGAGGACTTTTCAGATACACCCTAACAAACAAAAGGCGCGCCGGTGCTCCCGGCGTGCCCTTCTTCGGACAGTAGGTGTTCAAACGCCCCTACGTCAGATTTTACTCTGCCTTGATGTATTTGTCAACGATGCTCTGCAGGGTGCCGTCAGCCTGCAGTTCTTCCAGGGCGCCGTTGATGGCGTTCAGCAGCTCGGTGTTGCCCTTGGCCACGCCGATGGCGTAATCTTCCTGGGCATAAGCGGTGTCCAGCAGCTTCAGGCCGGGGTTGGCAGCAATAAATTCCTTAGCGGGAGCGTTATCAATAACAACGCAGTCAACCTGGCCGTTGTTCAGCATCTGCACGGCAGTCAGGCCGTCGTCGTAAGCAACAACGTTCTCATCGCCAAAGTCGTCAGAGCAGTACAGGTAGCCGGTGGTACCGCGCTGGGTGCCGATGATCTTGCCGGCCAGATCGTCAGCGGAAGCAATGTCAGAATCCTCGGGCACGATGATGGACTGGATGCCGGTTGCGTAAGAGTCGGTGAAGTCCATCACGTTCTGGCGCTCGTCGGTAACGGTAACGCCAGCCATAACCATATCGGCCTTGCCCTGCTGTACAGCCAGCAGTGCAGCGTCAAAGTCCATATCATCGATCTGCAGCTCCAGGCCCAGCTTGTCAGCAATGGCGCCGGCGACCTCAATGTCGATGCCCTCGAGATCACCACTGTCGGTGGTCATCTCGTACGGGGGGAAGGCTGCGTTGGTGGACATGATCAGCTTGCCGGCGTTGACGGTGGTCACTTCGCCGGCGGCCTCGTCGGTAGTTTCCTCAGAAGCAGCCTCGCTGGTCTCCTCGGAAGAAGCAGCATCGCTGGAGGCAGCCTCAGAAGAAGCAGCAGAGGAAGCGGAGCCGCCGCAGGCGGCCAGGCTGAGCACCATAGCGGTGCCCATCAAAAGAGCAGTCAGTTTTTTCATGGTATATTCCCTCGAATCTTATTCAATAAATTCCCAAGCCCTCACTTGGTATGCATCCAGTATAGTTGCATAAATATGTAAAGTCAATGTATAAAATCAAATTTTGGCACATTACTGCCGCCCGCGCCCCCCACGCCCCCACTTTTTGTGCAATTTAGCAGAGAGGGTGCCTCCAAATTCTCAAAATTTTCCTCTTGACTTCCCCAAAATCTTGTGCTATAAATAAACTATCTTCATCCTGACAAAGCCATGAGGCAGACAAACGGAACGCACCCCAGCCACACAAGAGAGAACCGCCGCGGCAGACCCGCGTGGTGCAAGCGGTTTTGTGCGCAGCTGTGTTCTTACCACTGCCGAGCGCGGGGGCGAACCTCCGCCGGGTACGGCCCGTTACAGCCGGCACGAGCGGCGCTTACCTTATATAGAAGCGCAATCTGGGTGGAACCGTGGAGCTGCATGCTTCATCCCTTTTGTAAGCGAGAATGGGATGGAGCATTTTTTATTGCATTTTTGTGCAATTGCAAAAGGAGCGTACCAATGAAGATCATTTACAAAGACGGCACTGTTGCCGAGTGCCCGCAGGAAGAAGAGCTGCACGTTCTGCGCCATACGGCTGCCCACATTATGGCACAGGCCATCAAGCGCCTGTATCCGCAGGCCGACTTTGCCTTTGGCCCCGCTACCGAAAACGGCTTTTTCTATGATGTTGACCTGGGCGATACCAAACTGAGCGATGAAGACCTTGCCAACATTGAAAAGGAAATGAAGAAGATCTGTAAGGAAAACCTTGCCATCAAGCCGTTCATCCTGCCGCGCGATGAAGCTGTGAAGCTGATGACCGAGCGCCAGGAGCACTATAAGCTGGAGCATATGGACGACCTGGCCGATGAGACCGAGTTCAGCTTCTACCAGCAGGGCGAGTACGTTGATATGTGCATCGGACCCCACCTGACCTACACCAAGGCTCTGAAGGCGTTCAAGATCACCCAGCAGAGCGGCGCTTACTGGAAGAATGACAAAGAGAACAAGATGCTGACCCGCATCAACGGCGTTGCTTTCCGCAACCAGGAAGAGCTGGAAGCCTGGGAAAAGCAGCAGCAGGAAGCCCGCGAGCGCGACCACCGCAAGATCGGCAAGGAAATGCGCCTGTTCATGACCGACGACCTGGTTGGCCGCGGCCTGCCCATGTTCCTGCCCAACGGCTACATCATCTGGCAGCAGCTGGAAGATTACATCAAGGGCAAGGAGCGCGAGCGCGGCTATCTGCACGTTATGACCCCCTGCATCGGCACCGTGAACCTGTACAAGACTTCCGGCCACTGGGATCATTACCGTGAGAACATGTTCCCCGCCATGGAGATGGAGGGTGAAAGCTATGTTCTGCGCCCGATGAACTGCCCCCACCACATGATGATCTACGCCAACCGCCCGCACAGCTACCGCCAGCTGCCCATCCGCATTGGCGAAATTGCCCACGACTTCCGTTATGAGTCCAGCGGCACCCTGAAAGGCATTGAGCGCGGCCGTCATTTCTGCCAGAACGACGCCCACCTGTTCTGCACCCCGGAGCAGATCAAGAGCGAAGTTGCCAATGTCTGCAGCCTGATCTTTGACGTCTACAAGGATTTCAACATCACCGATTACCGCTGCGTGCTGTCCCTGCGCGACCCCGCCGACAAGAAGAAGTACCATGACGACGACGCCATGTGGAACCATGCCGAGAACGCCCTGCGCGAGGTTCTGACCGAGCTGGGCATCCACTTTACCGAGGAGATCGGCGAAGCCGCCTTCTATGGCCCGAAGCTGGACGTCAACGTCAAGCCCGCTGTCGGCGCCGAATACACCCTGTCCACCTGCCAGCTGGACTTCTGCCTGCCCGCCAAGTTCCACCTGACCTACATCGACAAGGACGGCTCCGAGAAGACCCCCGTTGTGCTGCACCGTGCCATCCTCGGCTCTCTGGACCGCTTCACTCGGCGCCAAGGAAGTCGAAGCCAACAACATCAGCGTCCGCGACCGCCAGGGCGAGACCACCACGATGGATCTGGAAGCCTTCACTGCCAAGGTCGTTGGGGAAATCAAGGATAAGACGTTTAACGTTTAATTTTTAGCTTCTGCGCTTTACGAGAGCGGCCACCACGCGGCCGCTCTCTTTTTTTACGGCTTTCTGCCTTTATGTGTTCCTTTCGGAGACCCAAAAGGAACCAAAAAGGTCCCCGCTACTTCCGATAGCGCGCGAGACTCGGCCTTGGGGCCGCAATACCTCTTCGGTCGCCTTGTGGTGGTTCAGCATCTGCCTGCACAGCATTTTCCCCAGTGTTCTTTTGTCATCACATTTACATGCTCCACTCGCGTTTCATGGAGAAGCGGCACCGGCACCTCACTGCAGGTATGGTGAAAAACAAAGCCCAGCTTTTCCTGTACGCGCTTGGACTTTTGGTTACCGTCATAAAACCCGCACCAGACCACTTCCATGCCAAGGTCCTCAAATCCATGCCGCAGTAACTCTTTAGCCGCTTCCGGCATATAGCCCCTGCCCCAAAAGGGCTGACCAAGCCAATAACCCAGCTCGCACGCATCGTCGCGCGTTGTCATGTTGGTATTGCCGTTTAAGCACAATTCTATCGAGCCGATAGCAATGTTATTTTCCTTTTCGCAAATTGCGTAGCACTCCGGCCCATTTAACACATTGCGGATGATCTCTTTGCTTTCCTCCACACTTTTATGGGGCGGCCACCCTGTAATAGGGCCCACTTCCGGGTCACTGGCATATTGAAATAAACTGTCTGCATCCGCTTCCGTCCATTTCCGCAGCAACAATCTTTCGGTTTTTAACATGGCTGACCACCCCGATAGCGTATTTTTCCCCATTATACCACAAATGCCCCGCGCAGGCACCTGTTTTGGGTGTCCGCGCGGGGCGTTGCTCTATTAAAAATTCAACTTTACGCTTTATCTACTGCGTAATCGTCCCAGCTATCAGCCACCGCCGCACCGGAGGTATCCACATTAGTGCTGTAGCTCCCCACAGTAACGGTCACTTCGCCGTCTGATTCAGTCTCCACGGTCAGTGATACCGCCGACACCGCCGTAACAGTACCCGTATAGCTGCTGCCAGCCTGGGCCACAGTAGCCTCGGCGCTGGTCGTCTCGGCCGTTGCGGTGGTATCGCTCTCACTCTTAGCACACCCCGCCAGCGAAACGGTCATAACCGCCGCCATCGCTCCACAAAGAATCTTTTTCATCAAGGATCACTCCTAAGTTTTTGTTTTATCGTCCCTGAGAACACCCCCATTCTATCCCCCAAACCTTAAACGAAACTAAAAAGGTTTGTTAGAATTCTGTGAATCTTTGCCGCCCGTTTAAAAGCCCGACGGTCAGTTGCTTTTTCCCCCATTTCATGGTAAAATGTAGTATCTATCAGTATGCAAACTATCGCCCATTATATAAAAGGAAAAGGTGCCCTCCATGGCTGTCGTCAAGCGCAACTTTACCGTGCTGTACAAGCAGACGATCCTGGGCCGCTGTGGATCATCCTGAACCCGCTTATCACCACGGTGCTCTTCAACGTGTGTTCGGCGGCATTGCCGGGCTTGCTACGCACGGTCGTCGCCAAGCCTTTTCCTGTTCTACATGGCCGGCAACACGGTGTGGACTTTCTTTGCCTCCTGCATCAACGGAACTGCCAATACCTTTGTTGCCAACAGTCAGGTGTTCGGCAAGGTATATTTTCCGCGGCTTACCACACCCATCAGTCAGGTGCTTACCAGCCTGATCAACTTCTTTATCCAGTTTGTCATGTACATTCTGTTCTGGGTCTACTTCGCCGTGACCGGGTCTGGTGTACACCTGACAGCCTGGGCGTTCGCTGTGCCGCTGGTCGTGCTGGAAGTTATGCTTTTGGGCCTTGGGGTCGGCATTATCGTTTCGGCCCTGACCACAAAGTACCGTGACCTTGCCATTGCCGTCAGCTTCGGCGTACAGCTGTGGATGTATATCTCCCCTGTGGTCTATCCGCTTTCCAGCCTGGAGGACTCCCCCCGGCTGCAGATGCTGATGCGCCTGAACCCCATGACCGCCCCGATCGAAGTGTTCCGCATGGGAACCCTTGGCACCGGAACGGTGGAAGTGGGCAACCTGATTTACAGCCTGCTTTTTACAGCCGCCGCCCTTGTGCTGGGCGTTGTGCTGTTCAGCCGCATTGAAAAAACCTTTATGGACACCGTGTAAGGAGGGGCGCAGATGGAAAACCAGACGAATGCACAAAATCAGCGCGTACCCGTTATTCAGGTATCCGGGCTAAAAAAGCAGTACAAGCTTGGTCAGATCGGCGGCGGCACGCTGACCCACGACCTGCAAAGCTGGTGGGCGCGCGTCCGCGGCAAAGAGGACCCCAACACCGTCATTGGCACCGATGCCCGCCTGTTTGGCAAGACTTTTATGGCGCTGAACGGCGTGGACCTGACCGTTTACAAGGGCGAAGCCCTTGGCATTATCGGCCGCAACGGTGCAGGCAAATCCACCCTGCTCAAAATTCTGTCCCGCATTACCGCCCCTACCGAAGGCGAGATCCGCCTGCGCGGGCGTGTGGCTTCCATGCTGGAAGTCGGCACCGGCTTCAACAACGAAATGACCGGCCGCGAAAACATTTACATGAACGGTGCCATCCTTGGCATGACCCGCGCCGAGGTCGATTCCAAAATTGACCAGATCATTGAATTTTCCGAGTGCGGTGATTTTATTGATACCCCCGTCAAGCGGTATTCCAGCGGCATGTTCGTCAAGCTGGCGTTTTCCGTCGCTGCCCATCTGGACAGCGAGATCATGGTCATGGACGAGGTCCTGGCCGTGGGCGACATGAAGTTCCAGCAGAAATGCCTGGGCAAAATGAGCGATGTTGCCGGGCAGGAGGGCCGCACGGTTTTGTATGTCAGCCACAACATGTCCACCATCCGCCAGCTGTGCACCCGCTGCGTGGTGCTGGACCAGGGCCGCGTGATCTTTGACGGCGATGTAGAACAGGCCATTGCCGTGTATATGGAAACCACCGATGTGAACGTGGTCCACTATGACCTGCTGGATGCTTCCCGCATGAACGCCAGCGCAGGCAAGCGGATGCGGCTGGAGACCCTGGACTTTGTGGGCAAGGAATCCAGTGTGTTTGCGGACACCGAAAAAATTCGGGTGCGCATTACCTGGCGTGTTTCGGAGCCGTTTGCCGGGGTACACTTAAAGCTGAACCTGCATTTCCGGGATTCGACCCCCGTGGGCATTACCCACCCGGTCAACCTGGGTGCCGCCGTGCCCGGCAAGCTGTATACCACTGAGTTTGAGTTTGACCCCAGCCTGCTGGGCGAAGGCCAGTATTTCTTCTATGTGGATGTGTTTGACGGCGTGCTGACCCAGGCTGTCTGCCTGGACAAGCCAGTGACCGAGTTTGCGTTTGAGGTAACCTCCGGCGATTTGACCATGCCGGAATGGGCACCGGGCTGGGGCCGCATCCACTTCCCGCCGGTCAAAGTGTTGGAGAATGGATACGATGGGTGATATTTTCATCTGCCACACGCTGTATCATGTGTTAATCGCGCTGGTGCGCGCGCTGCGCAGCCGCCCCGGCAAGTCCACCCTTGTGCTGAGCACCTGTGTGCCGGAAGCCGAAACCCTGCGCGCTAAATTGCTGGACGCCGCGCCGGATCTGTGGGACGCTGTTTTGATCGTGGACGAGGAAAAGCTGGACGCACAGAACAGCGAAAGCGACTTTTACCGCCTGCGCCACCCGTTCCGCAAGCCGTATTTTACGTTGCCCAAGGGGCATGTGTACATCAGCAATGACTGGAGCGCTTTAGGGCGCTACCTGCAGCGGGAGCGCCGGGTTTATACCCTGTGCGAAGATACCTTTGGCGGCACGTTGGACCCTGACCAGCACCTGCTGGACGAGCAGCGCACCACCCCCCGCGGCCCCTACCGCTACTGGGGCGACAGCCCCTGCTGCCGCACGGTGGAAAGTGAAGACGCCGCGCGGTGCAGCATTTTTGGCGTAGACAAGCTGGTAACGGTGTCCAAAGCGCAGCTACTGGAAAGCCTGATGGAGGAAGAAAAAGCCATCATCCGCCGGGTGTTTTTGGCTGTTCCCCTGCCGGAGCATGTGCAGGGTGCCTGCCTGCTTTTGCCCCGCAGCTTTGTGCTGGACGGCCTGATGGATCAGCCCACCCAGGACGCCATGTTTGCGGCTGTTGCCAAGAAATACTGCACAGAACCGCTGTTTATCAAAACCCACCCGCGGGATACCACGGATTATTCCAAGCTGTTCCCTACTGCTGTTATCCTGCCCCGCACCATGCCAAGCGAGGTTCTCAATTTCTGCCTGCCCTTCAAATTCCAGCGCGCCGTCACCGTGCAAAGCTGGGTCCTGCGCGGCTTTACCGCCGCGGAAGAAAAGGTGTTTGTGGGGCTGGAAGAGGCAGAAAAGTTGGTGCAGGGGTAATGCCTCCCCTTTGAGGGGAGGTGGCCGAGCGCAAGCGAGGTCGGAGGGGTGGCTCCCTTACTGCCGCCTAAATGATAAGCCGGAAGGGGACGTACCATTCTATGCGCCTGCCGCATAATTCCAACAATCTTGCCTATGTTCGTTCTCTGCGCAAAAATATGACCGATGCGGAGCGCAAATTATGGTATGAATATCTGCGTCCCTGCCCCTACAAATTCACACGCCAAAAGAGCGTTGGGCCCTATATCCTTGATTTTTATTGTGCTTCTGCTCAGTTGGCAGTTGAAATTGACGGTTCGCAGCATTACGAACCGCAGGGGCAGCAGCAGGATGCTGCCCGAACTGCTTATTTGCAGGCGTTTGGTATTTTTGTTCTGCGGTTTTCCAACCGGGACGTTCTTCTCAATTTGGAGGGTGTTGCAGCCGAAATTGAGCGTACGATTCTGATGCGGATATCCAAATAGATTTTCATAACAATCTATAACTCTTTCTTAGGGAACCACCCCTCTCAGTCCGCTGCGCGGACAGCTCCCCTCAAAGGGGAGCCAATGCTTCTTTTAGGAGGTTGCTTACTATGACTTATCGGCGTTATTCCCGCCCGTTATGCCAGCACGCGGATGCCGGGCAAGCCGCTGGCGGATATTTTGGGCAAGCCCATGATCTGGTGGGTGTACCAGGAAGCCAAAAAGTGCAAAAAGCTCGATGATGTGTTTATCGCCACCGATGATGAGCGCATTGCCGAAGCCTGCCGCACCTACGGCATGGAATACTGCATGACCAGCCCCGACCATGACACCCCCACCGGGCGCATCTGGGAGGTTTCCACCAAGGTGGAAGCCGACCTGTATCTGCAGATCATGGGTGACGAGCCGCTGATCAACGTAAAGGCGTTTGATTTGATTCTGCCGGATACCCTGCCGGAGGACCCGTATTATGTTGCCGTGCTGACCAACCGGATGGAGCACCCCGCGGATGTGATCGATTTTTCCAACCAGAAGGTCGTGACCAACGCCGCACGGGAAATTTTGATGATCTCCCGCAGCCCCATTCCCTACCCCAAAGGCACGCTGGATTTTGAATACGAGAAGGTGACCGGCATCCAGCTGTACTCCCGCCGGGCGCTGGCGTTCTACCACGACACACCGAAGTCCATTCTGGAAAAAGCCGAAGAGAACGATATGATGCGCTTTGTGGAAAACGGCCACAAGGTACATGCCATCGTCAGCCCGTACAAGACTGTGAGCGTTGACACCCCCAAGGACCTTGCCCTTGTGAGCGAAATCCTGAAAGGAAAAGAATAAATGCCCGATATTAAACTGTTGGACTGCACCCTGCGTGACGGCGGCTATGTAAACAGCTGGAACTGGGGCTTTGCTGCAGCCAAAGATATTATCGCCTCGCTGACCCGCGCCGGGACTGACATTGTGGAAGTGGGCTTTCTGCGCAATGTGGATGGCTACAACCCCGATGTGACCGTCTGCAACACCATTGAAGAGCTGAACAGACTGCTGCCTGCCCACACCGGCAGCACCATGTACAGCGGCATGGCCATGCGCTCCAATTATGATATTGCCAAGCTGTCCCCTTATGAGGGGCACGGCATTGAGATGCTGCGCATTACCGCCCACGATTACGATATCCGCGAAGGCATGGATTTTGCCCGCGAAGTCAAGGCCCGGGGCTACAAGCTGTCCATCAACCCCATCAACATTATGGGCTACGCCGACAAGGATCTGCTGTGGATCTTTGACCAGGTCAACGCTATCCACCCGTGGCAGTTCTCCATTGTGGATACCTTCGGCAGCATGCGCCGCCGGGATTTAGAGCGCATCGTCAGCCTGGTGGACCACAACCTGGCCCCGGATATCCGCGTGGGGCTGCACCTGCATGAGAACATGGCGCTCTCTTTCTGCCTGGCGCAGGAATTTCTGGACAAGCACCTGGGCCGCGATACCACTGTGGACGGCAGCCTGATGGGCATGGGGCGCATTCCCGGCAACCTGCCCATTGAGCTGATTGCCGACTATATGAACGAGACCCTTGGCTGCCATTATGACATTGACGAGATGATGGACGCCATCCAGGACCATATCGCCCCGCTGAAAGGCGAGACAGCCTGGGGTTACACCCCGGCTTACTTCCTGAGCGCACGGTACAACCTGCACCGCGATTACGCCGAGCATTATCTGGACAAAGGCGATTTGACCAACCGGGACATCAACCATATTCTGGCCGGTTTTGACCGCAGCAAGGCCACCGCATACGATAAAGACTATGCCGACCGCCTGTACCGCGAATACCAGAACCGCGCCATTGACGACACCGCCGCGCTGGATACCCTGCGCACCGCGTTTGGCGGCAAGACCGTGCTGGTGCTGGCCCCCGGTGCCAGCCTGGCGGAGGAAACCGGGCGCAATGCTGTGGCCGCCGCCAAGGCGGACTGCATTGTTTCAGCCAATTTCTGCCCGGAATTCTGCCAGCCGGATTACGCATTTTTTACCAACAGCAAGCGGTTTGAAAAGCTGGACCTTGCTGCCCTGCCCTGCCCTGTTGTGCTCACCTCCAACCTGCGGCCGCTGCCGCAGGGGGCGCTGGCGGTCAATTATGACCGGCTGGCTGCCCCGGATGTACAGAATGCATCCCTTGGCAGCAACAGTGTACTGATGCTGCTGCGGCTGCTGCGGCTGTGCGGTGCCAAGGCCGTGCTACTGGCCGGGGCCGATGGCTACAAGCCCGGTACCCCCGCCTATGCCGACAGCCTGCTGCACGCTCACACCGGGCGCGGAGCTGCGTTCAACACCGCCATGGCAGGTGCCATCAAAGCCTGCGGGCTGGATGTGACCTTTATCACCCCAAGCGAATACGCAAAATAACGAGGTTTGCCCATGATTCGACTTTTGGTTCTGGATGTAGACGGCACCATGACAGACGGCGGCGTGTACTATGATTCCACCGGCAACGAGCTGAAAAAGTTTGCCATCAAGGATGGGGCCGGGATCGTGCTGGCCCGCGCGGCAGGGATGCAGGTTATGATCTGCACCGGGCGCGAATGTGAAGCCGTGCGCCACCGTGCCCAGGACCTGCACATTGACTATCTGTTCCAGAACGTACACGACAAAGCCGCCTTTTTGAGCAGGTTTATGGCTGAGCACAGCCTGACCAAGCAGGATGTTGCCTATTGCGGCGATGACCTGAACGATTTGACCGCCATGGCCCTGTGCGGCTTTGTGGCCTGCCCGGCCGATGCTGCCGGCCCTGTGCTGGGGCGGGCGGATTTCATCTGCCGCCAAAAAGGCGGCGAGGGCGCTGTGCGCGGCACGGTGGAAGAGATCCTGCTGCGGGACGGCCGCCTGCCTGCCGCCGTTAAAAAAGCCTTTGGCGCAGAGATTTGATGGGTGCGGCTAAAACGTTAAATATTCCGGTGTTTGTTTTGGACACCCCCTGAACGCTGAACCACCAAAACCGGGAGGAGCCCGTATGAGCAAAATAAAGGATTTTCTGAAAAGCCCGCTGGGCACCGCCTTGTGCGCCGCTGCTGCCTGCCTGCTGGCCGTGGTGCTGGTTTGGTTGGCCGCAGTGCGCCCCAACAATGACAAAAGCCTGTCGGAGCGCATCAGCGATGATTACAGCCAGTACAGCGCCGAGCTGGACGAAGCCAACGGCGCTGCCCAGACCTTTGATACCGACAATGACCTGCTGGCCATGGCCTTTGTGTTTGGCACCAGCAACGGCCAACCCACCGGTGAGCTGCATCTGGAACTTGCCGATGCCGACACCGGCGAGGTGCTGGCCCGCTCCACCGGCGATATGGCGAACATTGTGGCCGGGCAGTACACCGGCATGGGGCTGGATACCCCCGTGACCGGCAGCGCAGGCCGCCGCTACCGCGTGACCCTGAAACCGGAGTATACCGGTTCCGGCCGGTTGACCGTGGGATGCAGCAACGGCGCTGTGCTGTGGAACGATACCTTTACCGTAAACGGCGAAGCCGTGGACGGCACGCTGGCGCTGCTGGTGACTTACAAACAGATCGGCGGATTTTTGACCCGGTTCTTTTTGCTGGTCGGGCTGCTGGCCAGCGTTGTGGTGTTCCTTGGCATTTATTTTGCCATGCGGGGCCGCATGCCGCTGCACAGGCTGGTGTTTGTGCTGGTGCTCTGCTTTGGCATGCTGTACAGCTTTGTGCTGCCGCCCTATGCCGCGCCGGACGAAAAATACCACATCAACCAGTCTTTTACTTTAGCCTGCAAATGGGCCAACATGCTCTCGCCGGATGAATGGCGGATGGGCAATGTGCCGCTGGATATGACCTACCGCCGCGAGCACGACTTTGCCCCCCTGCTGCAAAACGAAAAGACCACCGTGTTCAGCTGGCAGGAACTGAGCGAAAATCTGTTCACCACCACCCCTGACAGCTTTGACAGCCACACTGCGCTGGAAGAACTGCAGACCGACCGCAATCCCACGCTGTACCTGTTCAGCGCGGCAGCGGTGTTCCTGGCATATGTTTTTCACCTTGGCTTTGTTCCGGCGCTGATGCTGGGGCGCACAGCAAATTTAATTGTGTTCGCTTTGTTAGCGGCGCTGACCGTTAAAGCCGCGCCGTTTGGCAGGCGGGTATTCGCTGCGGCGGCCCTGCTGCCCATGACGCTGCATCTGGCGGCTTCTTTCAGCCGGGATTCCCTGCTGCTGGGGCTGGCGTTTGCCTTTACTGCGCTGTGTATGCAGGCGATTTTTGGCTGCAAGGACGGCACGGTGCTGCCGGTGCGGCTGTGGCTGCCGCTGGCGGTGTTCGGCATCCTGCTGGCACCGGCCAAACTGGTTTACCTGCCGCTGGCAGCGTTGTTCCTGCTGATTCCCAACAGCCGCTTTGGCCAGAGCGCCGCAACCAAAAAAGCCGCTTATCTGGCCGGATGCGTGCTGCTGGCGCTCAGCATCAACCGCGCTGTGCTGGTCACCTCGGTGGCCGGTTCTGCCGGGTTTGAAAATCAGACTACCCAGACGGAAACCACCTCCGCACAGGGTTCTACCCCGGCTGCCGCGGTTTCTTATACAGCAACAGAGGCAGCTGACAATCGTACCCTGCATGCCGCCCCTGCCGCGGGTGACGGCAAAACATCCAACCGGTTTGCCAACATGCCTGCCGAGTACCGCGAAAACACGGCTTCCAACTTTGTGCGCCGCCTGTATTACTGCGTGGAGGGCGTGACCGAGATCCCGCAGAAGGAGCTGGAGTTCTGGGTGCAGGCCTTGCAGGAGGGCGATGTGACCGCCGCCGTTCTGGGCCAGAGCTTTTTCTTCAGCCCGGAGGAAGTGGAGCATTCCAGCCTGACCGATGATGAATTCATGAGTGCGGCTTCCCTGGTTTACCTGGACCGCGACCTGATGACCACCGACGCCGAAATGTGCCGGGAACGGCTGGCCACTGCTGACCGCCGTGACTTTTTCAAGTCCATGTTCAGCAGTGATGAATGTGCAGAGCTGCTTTCCGCCTGCCAGATCTACCCCGGCGTGGAGGATGACCGCTACCCGCTGGACCGCAATGTGCTGATCAAAGAGATCGAAGCTGTCCGTACCGTGCGGGACAGCCAGAGCACCCCCAGCGAGGAAGACCAGACCACCTTTACCCCCGGTTACATTCTGCACAATCTGCCCGCCGTGGCTATGCTGCTGGTACGCAGCGTGGTGCAGGATGCCGACAACTGGGTGCGCGGCCTTGTGGGCGGCAGCTTAAGCTACAGCTCGCTGGACCTGGCCTGGTTCTGGGTGTTGGCGCTCTACCTGCTGCTGTGGTATGCCGCCGTTCCGGCGCAGGATGTTCCCGTGCCGGGGCTGCCCCAGGGGCGCTACCGGGTGTGGTGTGCGCTGGCCGCGCTGCTGTGCGCCGCGTTGGCCTTTGCCGGCTGCCTTGTGTGGACCCCGACCTATTACCAGACCGTTTACGGCTTCCAGGGGCGGTATCTTCTGCCCGTGCTGCCGTTGTTCCTGCTTACCTGCCTGCCCCGCCGGGTTCAGGTTGCCAGCGGCAAACCGTCCGCCTGCACCCTGGTCTGCTGCCTGTGCGTAGTCAACGCCGGGGTATTGCTGAACGCCATGCTTGCGGTGATTGCCCGATGACGATTTGTTATTTTTCTGCGCAGTACCTGCCCACGGTGGGTGGTGTGGAGCGCTACACCTGGAACCTTGCCCGCTGCACTGTTGCCGCCGGGCACCGCGCCATTGTGGTTACCAGTGCTCTGCCCAACCTGCCGGAGCACGAAATTGACGGGGATGGCATTGAAATTTACCGCCTGCCCGTCTGGCCTGTCATGAACGGGCGCTTTCCTGTCATCAAGCCGGGGGCGCGCTTCCACGTGCTGACCGCGCAAATCTGGGCGCAAAAGCTCGATTTCTGCGTGGTGCAGACCCGCATGTACACCCAAAGCGTCTGGGCTGCCCGCGCGGCCAAGCGCCGCGGTATCCCCATGCTGGTCATTGACCATTCCACCGGATACATGCCGATGGGCAACGGCCTGCTGGGGGCCTGCGGGCGGCTGTATGAGCAGCTTGCCTGCCGCCTGGTGCACGGCACCGGCGCACCGTTCTATGGCGTTTCTGCCGCTGCCTGCCGCTGGCTGCACACCTTTGGCATTACGGCTGCAGGAACCATGCCCAACGCCATTGACCCCGCTGCTTTGGAACAGGAAGCCGCCCACGCGCCAGACTGGCGCGCCAAGCTGAACCTTGGCGACCGTAAGATCGTGCTGTTTGTGGGCCGCCTGATTCCCGAAAAGGGTGCCGGATTATTAGCCCAGGCCGTGGCCCAGCTGCCGGGCGTTGTTCTGGTGGCGGCTGGCAGCGGTCCGCAGCAGCAGGAACTGGCGGACCTTGGGGCCGTTACCCCCGGTGCCCTGCCGCATGATGCGGTGGTCCAGCTGCTGCGGCAGGCAGATGTATACTGTCTGCCCACCCGGTATGCCGAGGGCTTTCCCACCACCTTGCTGGAAGCCGCGGCCTGCCGCTGCCCCATCGTGTGCACCCGTACCGCTGGAACCGAGGAGCTGCTGCCGGACGATACCCACGGCATTGTGCTGCCCGGCCAGCCACAGGACGCCACGGTGGAAACCATCCGCGCCGGGCTGCAGACCCTGCTGGATGATCCTGCCCGCGCCCATGCCTGTGCCGAGGCGGCGTACCGCAATGTGTACGCGCACTTTACATGGGATGCCGTATTTGATAAAATGATGGGGATCATAAACCAAAGCTGACATCTGCCCGGTGTTTGCCGGGCAAGTGGATAAGGAACATTTGTTATGTCAAAATTGCTGATTATTATTCCTGCATATAATGAGGAAGCCAATATTGTCAAGGTCGTCAACGGCATTGTCAAGAACTACCCACAGTATGACTATGTTGTAGTCAACGATGGCAGCCGTGATAAAACCGCGGCCATCTGCCGGGAACATGGGTTCCGCTTGATCGATCTGCCGGTCAACCTGGGGCTGGCAGGTGCATTCCAGACCGGGCTGCGCTATGCCGCCGAAAACGGGTATGACTGTGCCATGCAGCTGGATGCTGACGGCCAGCACCGACCGGAATATATCGCCGCCATGCTGGAAGAGCTGGAAAGCGGGGCCGACATCGTGATTGGCAGCCGCTTTTTGACGGTAAAAAAGCCCAAAAGCCTGCGCATGCTGGGCAGTTACATCATCAGCTGGTCCATCCGGCTCACCACCGGCCGCGCCATCTGCGACCCCACCAGCGGCATGCGGCTGTTCAACCGCGCCATGGTGGAAGAATTTGCCCAAAATTTGAACTATGGCCCGGAGCCGGATACCATCAGTTACCTGATCAAAAACGGCGCTGTGGTACGCGAAGTACAAGTTACGATGGGCGAGCGCGAGGCCGGCCAAAGCTACCTGACCTTTTGGCGCAGCATTGAATATATGGTCAAAATGTCCATCTCCATTTTGCTGATTCAGTGGTTCCGCAAGCGGGACACCGAAACGCCTTACCCGGAAAGGAGCCTGTAAGCCATGTTTGATCAGCCAATTATCCGTGTATGCCTTGTGTTGGGCAGCCTGATCACCGCAACCTATATTCTGCGCCGCGTGCGTTTGGCTAAGGTGCAGATCGAAGATACCATTTTCTGGCTTCTGTTCAGCGGCATTCTGCTGATTTTGGCCATCTTTCCCGGCATTGCCTACTGGGCGGCGTATCTGCTTGGGTTCCAGAGCCCCATCAATTTTGTTTATATCGTCATCATCTTTTTGCTGCTGGCCAAACAGTTTTTTATGTCCATCCGGCTCAGTCAGCTGGACAGCAAGGTGCGCATTTTGACCCAGCGCGTTGCCTTGAACGAAGAAAAGATCGAACGCGAAAAATTAGATTTGTAGTCACCAGCAAAAACAGGCTTTCGGTCATCGGCACGGCAAAAAATACAGCCGCCGGGCTGGCCATCAGCAGGGCCAGCGTCAGCACCGCCTGGCGCTCGCCCCAGCGGCGGCTGACCAGGGTGTACAGCGATACCGCCGCCCCGGCAAACAGCGGCCCCTGCACGGCCAGCCCCAACAGCGGATAGCTGCCTCCCACCAGCAAATGCACGACCCGCAGCAGCGCCGGGAACAGCGGAAAGAACACGATCATCAATTCCTGCTCCGCAAACGCGCCGCCGGTGCCGTAGCCGTACTGCGCCAGGTCGATGTAATGCCGCGCGTCGGTGTTGCCGTAAAACTGCCACTCCATGGCCTGGGTCAGCCCCACGCCGGGGTTGTTTGCCTGCGCCGCATGGCAGAACACCAGCTGCAGTACGCACACAAACAGCAGCCCGGCCAGCGCCGCCATGGCCTTGCTGCTGCGGGGCGGCTCACCGCCAACAGCCGCAGTATCCGCCATATCATTGCAACAATGATCTTGCCTTCCTGGGTGGTGGGGTCAAACTCCATCCCTTTCATCATACCGCGGATGTAAGCGGCCTTTGCATTCAGATCCATAGCCATAAGGGAAAACCTCCTTCACGCACTGTAAACAGGGTGTTTGTTTTTGCAATTTTCCAAAAAAGCCGGGACGCGGCAAAAACCACGGCCCGGCCATTTGTTTTAAGATCAGACGCGCTCCATATACTCGCCGGTGCGGGTATCGATGCGGATCTTGTCGCCCTCGTTGATGAACAGGGGCACGCGGATCTCGGCGCCGGTCTCGACGGTGGCGGGCTTCAGGGTGTTGGTGGCGGTGTTGCCCTTGAAGCCAGGCTCAGTCTCGGTAACTTCCAGCTCGATGAAGTTGGGGATTTCAACGCTGAAAACCTTGCCCTTGTAGGACAGCAGTTTGCAGATTTCGTTTTCTTTGCAGAACTTGAAGTTTTCCGGCACATCGGCAGCGGCAACGGGGATCTGCTCGTAGGTTTCATTATCCATGAAGTAGTACAGGTCGCCATCCTCGTAAGAGTAGGTAACCTCACGGCGCTCAATGAAAGCCTGGGGGAACTTAGCGGTCGGGTTGTAGCTGGTTTCAACAACGGAACCAGTAATCACGTTCTTGGTCTTAGTGCGCACAAAAGCAGCGCCCTTGCCGGGCTTAACATGCTGGAACTCAACGACCTGAAGGACCTGGCCGTCCTGCTCAAAAGTTACACCGTTACGAAATTCGCCTGCAGAGATCATATAGGAACTCCTCCATAATTTTAGAATCGGGCCTGTTTGAAAAAGCGGCCCCGCCGCCCATCAAGCAATGCCATTGCATTGTCATACCTGTAAGTATTTTACCCGAAAAGTGCCAGTATTGCAAGAGGTTAGCGGGATTTTCGGGTGATATTTTGGTTTTTTTCGGCTTTTGTTGGCTGTTTTTGGGCTTTCTCAGCCTTGTTCATACAGTTTTTTCAGCGCCGCCGCATCCTCGGCCTGGGTTCCGGCGGATTCACAGATAATGGTGGGCGCCAGGCCACGGGTTTTCAGCAGCTGCATCAGCGGGGCAGGCGGCGGGCCAAACTCGGTATCCGCAAAAGTCAGGTGGCATTTTTCCCCACCCTTGGTGTAGGCAATGCGGGAAAAATGCGCATGGAACTTTTTGGCCCGCTCCCCCGGCAAGGCTGCGGCAATGGCATCCAGGATGGCGGCGTAATCTGCCGGGGCGGTCTCATCGTTCAGCTCGGTGCCCTGGCTGCGGGCATACAGGTGGCCAAAATCCACGCAGGGAATAATGCGTTCATCCACACTGCAAAGGGCCAGCACTTCATCCAGCGTGCCCAGCTGGTTCACCTTGCCCATCGTTTCAGGGCAAAGGATACAGTCGCCATAACCGGCTTCATCCACGGCCTGAACGGCGCGGCGCATGGTGTCCAGCGCCTTTTCCAGTGCGGCTTCCCGGCTCTGCTTGCCGCAGCTGCCCGCGTGGAAGATGACCCTGCGGCCGCCCAGTGCCTTGACCAGTGCGCAGCTTTGCAGCAGGTAGTTCACGCTGTTCAGCCGCTTGTCCTCCTCCAGGCTGCTCATGCTGATGTAGTACGGCGCATGGACCGAGAAAGTGATGCCTTTTGCATCAAACGCTTCTTTTAAGGCGGCGGCTTTATCCAGCCCCAGGCGCACACCGCGCCCACACTGGTATTCAAACGCCGTCAGCCCAAAGGAAGCCGTATACTCCGCCATGGCCTGCGGGTCAAAGCTGCGGACACGGTAGCTGTCCGAAAGCCCAGCCGTGCCAAAGCGCGGTGCTTCACTCATACAGGCGGCCCCCTTTTTGGTAATACCGGTCCAGCCAGTAGGGTTCAAACCTGCGCTTGAACTGCACACCGCGCTGGTGGTCGCCCCCACGCGGCATGGTATACAGGCAGGAGATGCCGTACAGCCCCGCGGCAAGGCGGTCCGTAAAGATCTGGTCGCCCACCATGGCCATCTGATTTTTGCGAACGCCAAGGCGGCGGCGGGCAACGGCCAGGCCGACCGGCAGCGGCTTGCAGGCCAGCGGCACCCAAGCCAGGCCCACACGGTCCGCAAAGGGGCGCACGCGGGCGGCGGTATTGTTGGAAACAATCGTCAACCGCACACCCGCGGCACGCATAGTATCCAGCCATTGCTGCACGGTGGCATCCAGCTGCTGGCTGCCATCCCCCGTCAAGGTATTATCCACATCCAGCACCAGGGCGGTGATACCGTGCTGGCGCAGGAACTCCGGCGTGATGGCCTCAATGGCACGGAAAATATATTCAGGGGTAAGAAGCATAGACAAACTACCTTATTATAAGCGCGGGGCAGCGGGCAAGCGCCACCCCGGTTTTTAGATATAAAGAAAGAACAGGCCCGCATCTCTGCGAACCTGTTCTGCCGTTCCTTTGGGTAAACACGGTTATCGAAAACGGCGGCATAGCCGCTGCGATGGCTCCGGATTACTTAAACTTGCGCTTGCGGGCGGCTTCGGACTTCTTCTTGCGACGCACAGACGGCTTCTCATAAGCCTCGCGCTTGCGCACCTCAGCAAGAACACCGCTGCGGGCAGTGCTGCGCTTGAAACGGCGCAGGGCGCTCTCAAGGGATTCGCCCTCTTTGACACGGATCTCCGACATCTTTTTCCCTCCCTTGGTCTGAGACAGGAGTTTGCCGGTCAATCAAAATTACAATCAACCAGTAACTGAAATTATACTATACTTTATAGGCTCCTGTCAACCACGATTTTACGCGTTCTGGCCCACTTTTTGAAATTTCATAAAAAGTTCAGTTTTTTGCCCTCATACGCGGGGTCTGGGCAATAGTTTATACAAAATAATAATGAATAAAGAATAATGCTGGTGCGCCGCCCGCAGCGGCGCAAATAAAATAGGTTGGCTGCTCTGGCTGGAATGCTTTTTGCCGGAGCAACTGACTTGGTTAAAATGTGACGCCGTGGGCGGCACACATCCATTATTCATTATTCTTTCTTCTTTTTTCTTTACCCAAACTTTATGCCAACCCCAATGCGTGCAGCCCCAGCAAAGCACCGTAAATCACCGGCTGGTGCAGCATATAAATCAGCAGCGTGCGGCTGCCCACGGCGCACAGGGGGCGCAGGGCTTTGGGCGGCAGGCCGGGCTGCGCGGTGCAGCGGGCGCGGAACCACCGCGCAAAAAAGTACCCCACCCAATACAAAAACACCCACGGCAAAAGCGGGAAATAATCCGATGAGGAAAACACCGTCAGATCCGGCAGACCCAGCCAGAAAAGATTCGGCTTGTACCAGGCGGCGGGTAGGGCCGCCAGGTGCGTTCCCTCAAACCCCAGCCAGCCCTGCGGCAGCTGGTTCAGCAGGGCAAACAGCACCGCGCTGCCCGTAACCCCAGCCAGCGGGGGCAGCTTTTCCAGCGCGGGGTGCAGCAGACAGGTCAGCAGGGCCGCACAGCCCAGCAGGTGCAGCACGCCGAACCAGATGACCTCCTCCGGCATGGCAACGGCGGTTGCCACGGTCAGCACCACCGCGCAGGCCGCCGTGAGCAGGCCGTTCTTGAGCGGGCGGCGGGATAGGGTAAAGCTGTAACCCGAAAGCAGAATAAAGCTCCAGCAGATATACTGCTGCCACACAATTCTACCACACCCCACGTCGTCTTGCAATTATTCCGCATTTGCGGTACACTTAGATGGTTAAGGGTAACACGGCATAATTCTAAGTACCGATACGGCGAGCGAGGTGTGCCAGCCGCCGGAGCGGTGCTTAAGCCCATAGGGCGCGAATTGTGCTGGGTTGCCCAAGGGAGTGGTAAATCTATGCAGGACATCCGCTTAATCGGCCTGGATCTGGACGGCACGGTTTTTGACGATGCCAAACACATCAGCCCGCGCAACCTGGCTGCTATCGAGGCCGCCGTACAGGCAGGCATCATTGTGCTGCCCGCCACCGGCCGCACCGCCACCGGCGTACCCCAGGCGTTCACCAGCATCCCCGGCGTACACTACGCGCTGACCTCCAACGGGGCCTCGGTGGTAGACATGCGCACCGGCGAGCATATCGTCGACCAGCCCTTCTCGCTGGAGGATTCGCTGCGGGTCTATGATGCGCTCAAGCCCTTCGGCGGCGTGTTCAGCCTGTTTGTGGGCGGCAAAAGCTACGCCACCAGGGCCGACAACGACCTCATCGACGTGCTGGTGCCGGAAAACCTGCGGGACTACTTCCGCAAGACCCGCATCGAGGTCCCTGACCTGCGCACCGTCCTGCAGGAGAAGGTCGGCCAGGTGGAAAAATTCAGCGTCATGTACCCCAAAGTGGAGCTGCGGGACGAGGCCTGGCGCGCCGTGCTGGCCGCCTGCCCGGACGTAGAGGCCACCACCAGCCTGGGCAGCAACATCGAACTGAACGCCCCCGGCGTTACCAAGGGCAGCGGCCTGCTGGCCCTGGCCGAAAAGCTGGGTCTGCGCCGTGACCAGGTCATGGCCGTGGGCGATTCCGGCAACGACCTTTCGATGATCGAGGATGCCGGTTTGGGCGTAGCCATGGGCAACGCCACGCCGGAGATCCTCGCAGCCGCCGATGCCGTCACTGCGGACAACAACCACGACGGCGTCGCCTTGGCCATCGAGAAATATGCTTTGCATCGTTAAAAATACACATTATAAATCAATGAGGTGTTCCATGAAAAACGTATTGGTCGGGCAGTCGGGCGGTCCCACTGCCGTCATCAACTCCAGCCTGGCAGGCGTCTACGAGACTGCCAAGGCCTGCGGCGCCGAGCACGTCTACGGCATGCAGTACGGCATCGCCGGTGTGCTGGAAGGCAAGCTCGTCGATCTGGACGCGGTCCTTTCCGACAAGATGGAAATTGAGCTGCTCAAGCGCACGCCGTCCAGTTACCTGGGCAGCTGCCGCCACAAGCTGCCCCAGCCCGATGTGGACGAGGCCCCCTTTGTGCAGCTGTTTGACCTGTTCAAGCAGTACGACATCGGTGCCGTGTTCTACATTGGCGGCAATGATTCGATGGACACCATTGCCAAGCTTTCCGCTTACGGGGCTGCCAAGGGCAGCGAGATCCGCTTTATCGGCGTGCCCAAAACCATTGACAACGACCTGATGTACACCGACCACACCCCCGGTTACGGCAGTGCCGCCAAGTACATTGCCACCATCCTGAAAGAGGTCATCTGTGATTCCAGCGTGTATAACATCCGCAGCGTAACGGTGGCCGAGATCATGGGCCGCCATACCGGCTGGCTGGCCGGTGCCGCCAGCCTGGCTGCCGGGGCTGGACTGCAACGGCCCGGACATCATTCTGCTGCCGGAGCGCCCCTTTGACGAGGAAGCCTTCCTGGCCCGCGTCGCCGAGCTGGAAAAAGACCGCCACAATGTCATCATTGCGGCCAGCGAGGGCGTAAAAAACAAGGACGGCGTTTTCCTGTGTGATTTGGTATCCACAGCAGGCCAGCTGGATGCTTTTGGCCACAAGGCGATTTTGTCCGGCACCAGCCGCTACCTGGCGGATTTGATCCATGTGCGCCTGGGCTGCAAGACCCGCGCGATCGAGTTCTCTACCCTGCAGCGCTGTGCCTCCCATCTGGCAAGCCGCACCGACATTACCGAGGCATACCAGGTGGGCGGTGCCGCTGTGGAAGCCGCCGTGCGCGGCGAGACCGCCAAGATGTCCGCCATCAAGCGCCTGAGCGACCAGCCCTACCGCATCGAGACCGAGATGGTCGACGTGACCCAGGTCGCCAACTTTGAGAAGAAGGTCCCCGACGAGTGGATCACCGCCGACGGCATGCACGTCAACGCCAATTTTGAGCGTTACGCCCGCCCCCTGATCCAGGCCGAGCTGACCCCCATCTACATCAATGGTGTGCCGCGGCATATTCATCTGGATTGATTTTGCGCTTTGCCCGCCCCTTTTGGGGTGGGCTTTTTCTATTTTCCGTCATACCGCACAATTTCGTCGCAAAAAGTTTATTTCCCTTGCCGAAAGTCAACCTTCCTGCGCAATTTTTGCAAGGTTTCAGCACTCATTTTGTCCCGCCCCATGGCACAAATATTCCATACTGCGGAATTTTTTTCCATACAGTCCCATCCACCCCGCAAAGCACGTTCCGCACTGTGGAACGCAAATACCAAGCTGTTCGAGATCCTGGGCGAACTGGATATCGGCTATTTCTTCTACATCGGCGGCAATGACAGCATGGATACCATCGGCAAGCTGGCTGACTACGGTGCCCATATTGGCAGCGATATCCGCTTTATGGGCGTTCCCAAGACTATTGACAATGACCTGATGGTGACCGACCACACTCCCGGCTACGGCAGCGCCGCCAAGTATATCGGCGTTGTCATGAAAGAGATCATCCGTGACGCCACGGTGTACGGCACCAAGTACGTTACCATTGTGGAGATTATGGGCCGCAATGCCGGCTGGCTGACCGCCGCTGCCTCCCTGGCAAAGGGTGAGGACTGCGAGGGCGTGGATATGATCTGCCTGCCCGAAGTTCCCTTTAATGTAGACCGCTTTGTGGAAAAAGTGGAGCGGATGCAGAAAGAAAAGCCTTCCATCGTGATTGCTGTTTCCGAAGGCGTTAAACTGGCTGATGGCCGCTATGTCTGCGAGCTGGCCGACGATGTGCACGCAGTTGACGCGTTCGGTCACAAGGCCCTGACCGGCACGGCCCGCTTCCTGGCCAACACGGTGGCCCGCCGTCTGGACACCAAGACCCGCTGCATCGAGCTTTCGACCCTGCAGCGCTGCGCCGGCCACCTGACCAGCCGTACCGACATCACCGAGGCATACCAGGTGGGCGGTGCTGCCGCCAAGGCCGCTTTTGAGGGCCACACCGGCGAAATGGTCGCACTGGACCGCATTTCCAACGCACCGTACCAGTGTACCACCAGCCTGCACCCCATCAGCGAGGTTGCCAACCTGGAAAAGAAAGTTCCGCTGGAATGGGTCAACGCCGACCACACTGCCATGCTGCCGGAGTTCCTGGCTTATGCTATGCCGCTGATCCAGGCCGAGCTGACCCCCATCTATGTTGAGGGCTTGCCCCACCATATCTACCTGCCGGAAACCTGATTTTTGCCGCGTAAGCCTCTACCTTGCGTGAAGATCGGTACTTATCGCATATAGAATATTGATTGGCCGCCCCCCTGATTTAGGGCGGCGGTTTTTGTTTGGGGGATCTTCTAAAGTGTCAGTAGGGCGGCCAAGTCGGAGCGCCAGGTTAGAGATGCACTCTAAAAATATTGCTTTTTCTTCAAATTCTCCTGCACACAAAAATGTGCGGCCCCGCTACATTCACCGCCCGGAGCCGCACATTTATTTTATATAATGTAATTCGTGAAAATAATTAAAGTTTTTCGCCAGGCCTTTTTTCAAAAAGGCCGAAAAGACTCCCCGTAACTGCCTTAATAGAACCCGTAACTCGGCAAAATCTTGGTGCTCTGCGCCCACAGGGTCGGCACGGGCAAGCCGGACAGAACGGGATAGAACCAGGCAAAGCACACCAGCGCCGCAATGCACAGCCCCGCGCCAATCTTTGGCGCGGCCCTGCCGCTTCATCTGCGTTAAAACCAGCACAATGGCCGTCAACGCAAAGACCGAGCTGGGGAAGTAATGGTACATGAAAGTGCAGCGCGATACCAGCATCCAGGAAAGCAATTGGCTGGCGTACAAGATCAGAACGCCCGCTCCCTTTGCCGTGCCGCGAGCCGAAACCTGACGCCACAGCAGCAGCAAAATGCAGAACAGCCCCGCCCAGCAAATGACCGGGTTATAAAAACCCGCAATGCTGCCCTGAAGCCCAGCTTCCAGGTAAGAATTTTTGTAATACCACACTGGGCGCAGGTCCAGCAGCCAGGTGTACCAGCGGCTTTCAAACGGGTGGGTTGCTTTCAGGGTGGAATGGTACCAGTACATGTAGGTTTGGCAATCCCACCAATCCCGCAAACCAAAGGTAGGGTCTTTCCACCAATAAGGCAGGTAGGATGCAAGATAGATCAGGAACGGCACAACGATGTAAAACGCCACACCGCCCACAGCAGCCATCCGGAATTCTTTCCAGAAGCCCGGCTGTTTTTGCTTCCAGCGGGCATACAGCACACCCAGGTACAATACCGCAAGCCCTGCCCCGGCATAAATTCCGGTCCACTTGGATGCACACCCAAGCCCAAATGCCACGCCGCCCAGCGCCATGGGCAGCAGCGAGCCGTTTACGCCGTTTTGCAGCACGCTCTGGCAATACCATACCATAAAATATGCGCCTAACAGGATAAAGAACGTACCGTAAATATCGATTGTGGCAATGCGGCTTTGGGAAAATCGCATGAACCCAGCGGCAATCAGCGCACCTGCCATGGCCCCGGCCCAGCGTTTGTGGGTCAGACGGCGGGCAAAGCACCACATCAGCGGCACCAGCATCACGCCGAACAGCGTTCCGGCACAGCGCCAGCCAAAGGCTGTCATTCCAAAAATAGCAATGCCCAGCATGATAAAATCTTTGCCCAGCGGCGGGTGGGTAGTTTCGTATGCCGTCATGCGGTGCAGCATTTCGTACCCAGTACGGCCATGATAGATTTCATCGAAATACATGCTGTTCAGCTGGCTGATGGTATTTGGCACTTCGCTCTGCTCATCAAACAGGGCATCGCCGCCCGTTACCGGCACCAGCGCACCGGTGGCATCCCGCAGGGCCAGTTCAAACATCTGCGCATTTTCAATCGTTGCGGTCAGGGTCTGCCCTGCCGGAGCCGTGATGGCCGTTTTGGTCCAGCAGAACGGCGTTGCATAGCTCAGTTCCTTCCGGTACAGCTCATTGCCCGCTGCATCCGTGATGCGCAGGCTGCCGCCGGTGGAAATGCCGGGGTACACCCAGATTTCCACCGCGTCCTGCTGCGGGGTAAAGTCGATGGTTGCCGTGCTGTCCGTAGCATCCACAGGGTTCTGCGGTGCTTTCATGCTGCCAAGGTAGGCAAAGCTCACCACAGCAACGATCAACGTCAGCGTTGCCAAGGCTTTCTTCTCTTTAGCCGTCCAAGCAGGCTGCGGATCAATGCGCAGGGTGCACAGTTCCAGCTTTTTCTGCACTGTTTTTGTTTTATCTTTTTCGATGGTTTCCACTTTTGCCAGTGGAGAAATCGCTCCATGGCGGCAGATGGCCCACGCGGTGAAAGCCAGCAGCACAAAGGCTGCCGTTTCGGCAAAGCCGACTGCCATGGCAAACTCGCGGCTGGTATCGCTGCTGAGCCACTCGTCATCGCTGCCTACCAGGGTATACACAGTTTCCAGGTTCAAGAAGCCCGTTATCGACAGACCAAACCCGGCGCCATACAGACGGATGTCATTCCAGCGCGCCGCAGCAAGCAGTACCAGCAGCATGCCCAGCACCAGGTAACGCTCGTGCATGCAATGGGCAAAGGTAAAAATCCCCACCGTGTAAAACGCTGCCAGCAGCAGCGGGGAAAACCGCCCCGCCCGCCAGCTGATGACCGCCAGCACCACAAGCAGCACCGTGATAACAGCGATGTTGAAAATGCCCAGCACTTTCCAGCTCAGGTTAAACACCGGGCAAGCATCCAGCGCCTGCCAGTTGCCGCCCAGCGCTGCAAACCAGTTGAACGCATTGATGGTGGCATACTGGTAGCCAGACGCCGTGGTGATGTACTTATCGATCAAGGACGGCACCAGATTTTTTGCCCCGTAAAACGGCAGGCCCGCCAGCAGCGGCGGCAGCAAAGCCAGCGCAGCACCGCCAAAAATCTGGCCGACCGATTTCAGCGGGCTTTTGCCATCCCGCACGGCATCCGCAATAGCCACCAAAAAGCAGACGGCCAGCACCGGCCCAGCCAACAGTGCCTGCGGCTTGATGGCCAGCGCCACGCCGTACAGCACCACAGCGAGCAGGTAGCGGCGCTCTTCCAGCAGCCAGAAGCAGAGCAGCAGCGGCAGCGCAAAAGCCCCATCGATCTGCTTCCAGATGCCGGTATCAAACAAGGTCAGCGGGCAGAACGCCGCAAACAGCACCAGGCAGCGCTGTGCCCTGCCCTGCCCCATATACCGGCGGCTGATATGGTCCAGCAGCACCACGGCGGCACAATCACAGATTGCGGGGATCAGTGCCAGCAAAAAATAGGTCCAGCGGGATTCATAGCTCAGTTGGAGCGCCTTGCGCACCAGGCTGACCAGCCCCAGCACAAGGATGTAGCCGGGCGGGTAGTCCGCAAAATAATCGGCGCTGTAAAAGGCCGCGGGACCTTCGCTGGCCAGCTTATCCCCCCAGGCCACAAAGCAGCTCATATCATAGGTGTAGCCTTCAGTAACAAGGGCCAGCAGCAGGCGCACGGCAAGCGCTGCGGCCAATATAATATACAGCGTTCGCTCTTTCTGTTTGGTTCTGGTATTTGTCATTCTGAACTCTCCAGATAATGCAGCGTATTTGCCGCTGCAATAAAATAAGGAACTGGAAGCAGAGGCAGATGCTTCCCTGTTTCCAATTCCTTTGTTTTGCCGTGATTGTGCAGTAATAGTTATAGCTTGGTCAGCTGCGGGCCCTTGGCGGTATCCATCACATTCCAGCCCAGCTCAGTGATTTTGGCGCGCAGAGCATCGGCGCGGGCAAAGTCCTTGGCCTTTTTGGCTGCGGCGCGCTCTTCCACCAGCTGCTTCACTTCGTCGGGGGCTTCCTCGGCCTTGCGGTTGTACATCAGGCCCAGCACACCGGTCAGCTCGTCAAACGTGGCGGCGGCCTTTTCCAACGTAGCCTTATCGGCAGCATCGGACATGGTGTTGATGTCCTTGACGAACTCAAAAATGGCGGCCAGAGCATCGGGGGTGTTCAGGTCGTCATCCATGGCGGTCTTGAACTTTTTGCGTGCTTCTTCGCACTTTTCAGTCAGGGCAGTGTCAGTGCCATGGGCATTGCGGATGGCAAAATCCAGGTTATCGCGGCAGGTGTACAGACGCTCCAAGCTGTTCTTGCAGCTCTCGATCAGGTCCACCGTATAGTTCAGCGGCATGCGGTAACCAGCGGTCAGCATAAAGTAGCGGATAGGCTCGTAGCCGTACTTATCGGCAATTTCACGCACAGTGAAGAAGTTGTTGGCGCTCTTGGACATCTTCTCGTTGTTGATGTTCAGGAAGCCGTTGTGCATCCAGTAGTGGCTGAAGGTGCAGCCGTTGGCGCACTCGGACTGGGCGATCTCGTTCTCGTGATGGGGGAAGATCAGGTCCTGGCCGCCGGCATGCAGGTCGATGGTCTTGCCCAGGTGCTTGCGGGCCATGGCGCTGCACTCAATGTGCCAGCCGGGGCGGCCGTGGCCCCAGGGGCTTTCCAGTAGGGCTCGCCGGGCTTGGCGGCCTTCCAGACGGCGAAATCCGCGGGATCTTCCTTCAAATCGTCATCCATCTGGCTGCGCAGGGCGCGGTTGCCGCTCTCCAGGTCATCCAGATTCAGATGGCTCAGCTTGCCGTAGCCGGGATCAGACTTAACGCGGAAGTAGACATCGCCGTTGCGGGCCACGTAAGCATGGCCGGAGTCGACCAGGTCCTTGACGATGTGGATGATCTCACCGATATGCTCGGTAGCGCGGGGGCGCACGGTGGGCGGTCTTAACGTTCAGGCCCTCGGAATCTTTGATGTACTCGGCCTCGAACTTGCGGGCAACCTCCTGCATGGTGGTGCCGTCCTCCTGGCCTTTTTTGATCAGTTTATCGTCAATATCGGTGATATTGGAGACATACAGCACCTTGTTACCAAGGTACTCCAGATAGCGGCGCAGCGTGTCAAACACGATCATGGGGCGCGCATTGCCGATATGGATATAGTTATACACCGTAGGGCCGCAGACGTAGATACGGTATTCACCGGGAGTCTGCGGAACAAATTCCTCTTTCTGGCGGGACATGGTGTTAAAGATCTGCATGATACACTTTCCTCTCTCAAAAAGGTTTCCTTGGTTTCTATTATAGCCGCCGCAGCAGGCGGTTGCAAGACTTAAGTTGCTTTTATAAGCAGGGTGCGCCGAATGGGCGTGACTTTTTGCCCGCAGGCAAGGCGCTTTTCCGCAGCAATCCTGACGGATTGTAAGGGAAAGCAACGCAGTATGCGAGCAAAAAGGCCACTTAGGCGGTGCGCAATGCTTATAAAAGTAACGTATTATCCGTTATTTGCAAGCTCTGTTTCCAGCCGGTCCCACACGGCGCTGAAATTGTAGGGGAACTGCTCGTCCTCCTCGGCCAGCCAGCGGCGGTAGGCGTCCAGCTCGGCCACTGCCGGGGCTTTTACGCGGCGGTAGGCCGTGATGGTGTAGCCGTTGCCCATGTCAAATTCCGCCGCCACCTCAAAGCAGTGCAGGGTCTCGACGTTCTCCAAAAAGGCGCTGTTGATCTTCTCGGTATGGTTGCTGGGGTCAAAGGGCGTGCAGGTCAGCACGATCTGTGCCGTAAACAGCTCTTTCGGGAAGGCATCGTTGCCCGGGTTGACCGCACCGTAAGCCAGAATGGAGCGGATGCTCTCGTCCGGCAGGGCCGCCGCGCGGAAGACATCGGCACTGTAGGTCAGGCCGTGGCAGATCATGTAGGCGGAGTTGTCCCCCTCGCAGTTTTCCCGCAGGAAGTCGTTCACCTCGGCAATCTGGGCCATATCGGTGCGCTCGTTATCGATGGTGAAAAACAGGCCGCTGTACCACGCGCCGGGCAGCTTGATAGGCATCAGCTGGCTGCACCCCGCAAAGTTGATAGCGCACCCCACGCTGACCAGCGCGGCCAGGGCGCGGCGCAGCCATTTGCCGGGCAGGTTCGCCGCCAGCAGAGCCAGCATGTACAGCCCCAGCAGGTAAAACGGCGCCACCGCCAGCGATTGGTGGTCGTCCATGTTCTGCACTTTGGTCACGAGAAAGACGGTGAGCACCGAACCAATGGCCGATAATACAGTCAGGAATCTTGTTTGCTTTTTATACAGTGCGTACAAAATCCCGATTACAAACAAAATCCCGATGAAATACCCCAGGTAGACCCGCTGGTGGTCCAGCTCGGCCAAAAAGCCGCCGGTCTGGTAGGTGGCGTAGCGGTCGCTGTAGTCGGCCTTTACGATGCGCCAGAACATGGGCACCAGCGGCACGCCCACACAAATCAGCGATGTAACAGCAAATTTCGCAAAACGAAGGGCTGCTGTCCCCTGCTTTTGCAATGCTGCCCGTACCAGCACCCACACGCCGTACAGTACAAAAAAGGCTGCCACGGTAAACATGTAGCTGCGGCGGGTCAGCATCAACAGGCCGGTAAAGGCAGCCATGCTCACCAGCCGCGCCGGGGCAGGGGCTGAGAAATCATACCCGATGCCCAGTGCCAGCAGCATCAGCGCAAAGGCCACACCCAGCAGGTCCGGCATGCCGCGGTACAGCGCAATATGCAAAAGCGGCAGCAGGGTGGTCATGGCCAGGCCCAGCGCGGTAAACAGGCGGGGCGCTTTGGGCCGGCACTGGCGGCGCAGCACCGCCAGCAGCACCCATGCGCTGTAATAGGCCAGCGTGGGCACCAAAAGCCCGCACAGCAGCGCAAAGGTGTTGGCCGTGCGCGGCGTGAACATAAAGAACGGCTCGGCCAGCAAATTGATGACCAGCGGCGCGTAATCATTGAACCAGGTCTTATAGATCGTCGAACCTACGCCGGTAAATACGCCGTCTGCAAAGTTGGATTCCAGCCGGATCTGCAGGTTATAGTAGGTGGCATTGTCCCACAGGTACAGGCTTTGCCGCCCCACCATAGCGTGCAGGTAAAAGGCGGCGCTGGCCGCGATGCAGATGGCCAGCACCACGGCGTCGAACTTCGTCAGCCGGGCATCCAGTGCTTTGGCCGCGCGGCGGTAAAGACACCAGGTGCCCAGCACCGCCGTGCAGGAGAGCAGCAGCAGCCAGACATCCACCGGGTGCCGCCCGCTGCCCAGCATATCAATGCCCTGCAGCGCGGGCATAAAGTGCGCCACGGTGCTGCACACAAATTTAACGGCAAAGATACACAACAGAAGCAGGACGGCCCGCTCTGCACGGGTCATCCTGCCGTAAAAATTATGCAGTTTTGTTTGGAGTGTTGATTTTTGCAAAACAATAGCTCCTTGATGGTTGGATTCAGCCGCTCCCTATTGTAGGGGTCGATGCGCGCATCCGCCCCTGCAGCAGCAAAGGTATTACTTTGCCTGCATAAACAGCTGGCGGTTCTGCCACAGGTAGATGCAGCCGGACAGCAGCGTAGCAGCGCCGCACAGCCAGCACAGCACCACGGTCACCAGGCTGACCACGCCCACATCGGTAGGCCCGGCCAGAGCGGCATGGCAAAGTAATAGAAGATGATGGTCAACATCTGCAGCACGGTCTTGACCTTGCCCCACATGTTTGCGGCAATGACGGTACCGGACTCTGCCGCAATCATGCGCACACCGGCCACAGCAAACTCGCGGAACATGATGATGGCCAGCACCACGGGGGAGCAGACACCGTCCACCACCATATAAATAATGGCGGCGGTGGTGAGCATTTTATCAGCCAGCGGGTCCATAAACTTGCCAAAGTCCGTTACCAGATGGTTCTTGCGAGCCAGGTAGCCATCCAGGAAATCCGTAAAGCTGGCCACAGCAAACAGAATGCCCGCTATCAAGGCATACGTTGCGTTGAACCGGAGCGTGCCCATATGGCTCATGGCAGCAAATACCATAAAAAACGGCACCATGATGACACGCATCATCGTTAATTTGTTAGGTAGATTCATGGTTTATTCCTCCACTTTGCTTTCCGCATAACCATAAAGATCATAAGTATCGGCATCGGTGATGGTAACGTTATAGAACGCGCCGGCTTCCAGCGGGGTATCTGCCGGGGTCATGATGCTGCCATCAATTTCCGGGCAGTCTGCTGCGGAGCGCAGCAGGTACATGCCGGTTTCATCGTCCACGCCATCGCAGATGCACTCATAGGTCTTGCCGACCTTTTCTGCTTCCTTTTCCGCGCTGATCTCGGCCTGCAGCTCCATAATGTGGTCTGCGCGGCGCTGCTTGACTTCCTCGTCAATCTGATTGTCCATCTTGGCGGCCACGGTGTTTTCCTCGGCGGAGTAGGCAAAGCAGCCCAGGCGGTCAAACTTGACGGTTTTGACAAAGTCGCACAGCTCGCTGTACTGTTCCTCGGTCTCACCAGGGAAACCTGCAATCAGGGTGGTACGCAGCGTGATGTTGGGGATGGCCGCGCGCAGGCGGCGGATGGCATCCTCAATTTCTTTGCGGCCGCCGCGGCGGTTCATGGCCTTCAGCACCGCGTCATCGCAGTGCTGGATGGGCAGGTCGAGATACGGCACCACCTTATTGTTGCGCACAAGGGCTGCGATGAATTCATCGGAGATACGCTCCGGGTAGGCGTACAGCACACGGATCCAGCGGATGCCCTCAATGGTGTTCAGCTTATCCAACAGTTCGCAAACTGCGCCGGGTTTGCCCCAGTCCTCGCCGTAAGCGGTGGGGTCCTGCGCCACCAGGATCAGCTCTTTCACGCCCTCCCCGGCCAGCCAGCGAGCTTCGGCAACACAGTCGTCAATGGGGCGGCTGCGCAGCGGGCCGCGGATGAGCGGGATGGCGCAGTAATGGCAGCGGTTGTTGCAGCCTTCGGCAATTTTCAGGTAAGCATAGTGGCGCGGCGTGCTGATAACACGGGCACCGCCCAGCTCCATATCGCATTTGGGGCCATAGCTTTCCACCTGGCCCGCGCCGTTGGCGGTCAGGCGCTCCACAATGGCGGGCAGAGCGGCGTTGGAGCCAATGCCCACAACGGCGTCCACTTCCGGCATTTCGCTCACAATCTGGGTTTTATAGCGCTCAGCCAGACAGCCGGTCACGATCACCTTCAGGTTGGGGTTCTGCTGCTTATACTGGCAGGCCATCAAAATGTTCTCAATGGCTTCCTCTTTAGCAGACTGGATAAAGCCGCAGGTGTTGACAATAATAATGTCCGCCTGTTCGGGGTCCGCAACCGTCTGGTGGCCCGCCTTGATCAGCGCGTGGCAGAATACATCAGCATCGACCTGGTTTTTGGGGCATCCAAGGGAAATAATTGCAATATTCATGTATGGTTGTTCCTGTCTCTCTTTTCAGTATGTTATGTTGGGCTCTGCCGCTTGCTTGGGCAAAATTCAGGCAAAGCTATCCGTTCGGTGCATTGATACTACAATGCCGCAGGAGCATTTTTTGCCCCTGCGGTGTGTGCTTTTTTGTGTTACGCTTCGGTTTCTTCTGTCTCGGCATCTGCCAATGCCTGGCGGATCACGCTGTGGGAGAACCCGCGCCGTGCCAAAGCGGCAGCTACCTGCTGCCATTTGCCCTGTGCCAGCTTTGCGGCATAATGGCGTTCCACCAGTGCACGGGCATTGGCCAGCTCCGGGTTTTCCTCCTCGTCCTCCTCGCTTTGGGCGAATAGAGCTTCCACCGCTTCGGCGGCCGCGCCGCGGTCAATGCCTTTGGCGTGTAGATCATCCAGAATTGCACGGCGGCTCTTGCGCTTGCGCAGCAGCTCCGCCGCACGGCGGCGGGCAAAACCGGCGTCATCCAGCAGGTTCAGCTCCTGCATTTTTGCCACGGCGGCGGCAGCGCTGTGGGGGTCAAAGCTGCGGCAGAGCTTTTGATAAAGCTCCCCAGCTGCATGGTCCCGCAGGGCCAGCAGGTCCATGGCTTTATCCACAGCCTTGCGGGTGTCGCTTTTGGTCTGCAGGTCATGGATCTGCCATTCTTCCAGCTCATCCCCGGTATGCAGCCCCGCCATGGCAAAGGTATCCTCGTCCAGCGAAAAGGCAAACTCGCCGTCAAAGAACAGCGCATAGCGGCCTCTTTTTGTTTCTACCTGTGTCAGCTTCGGCATCGCTTATTCGTCAACCATGATGTCGAGGTCCATCTCGCTGCCGGTGGTCTTGGGTGCATCCGCCATGGGAGCGGCAGGGGCATCTTCAGCAGCAACGGGGGTAACAGCCGGCTTCTCCAGCGGCTTCACGGTTCCCTTTTTGCCGGCCGCCAGCAGACGGTCCGCATTTTCGCGCACCTGCTTTTCAATCTCAGCAGCCACATCAGGGTGTTCTTTCAGGTAGAGCTTGGCGTTATCGCGGCCCTGGCCCAGGCGAATATCGCCATAGTTGAACCATGCGCCGCTCTTTTGCACAATGCCCAGCTTAGCACCCAGATCGATCATTTCGCCCAGTTTGGAGATTCCCTCGCCGAACATGATGTCAAACTCGGCCTCACGGAACGGGGGTGCCACTTTGTTCTTGACGATCTTGGCGCGGGTACGGTTGCCGATAAAGGAACCGCTGGCGTCCTTCAGGCCCTCAATGCGGCGCACATCAATACGTACAGAGGAATAATATTTCAGGGCGCGGCCGCCGGTGGTCACTTCAGGGTTGCCGTACATCACACCGACTTTTTCGCGCAGCTGGTTAATAAAGATACAGACGGTGTTTGTTTTGCCGATGATGCCGGTCAGCTTACGCAGAGCCTGGCTCATCAGGCGGGCCTGCAGGCCAACGTGGGAATCGCCCATTTCGCCTTCAATTTCGGCTTTGGGCACCATGGCAGCAACAGAGTCCACAACAATAGCGTCAATCGCGCCGGAGCGTACCAGAGCTTCGCAGATTTCCATGGCCTGCTCGCCGGTATCCGGCTGGCTGACCAGCAGGCTGTCAATGTCAACGCCAAGGGCGCGGGCATAGGTGGGATCCAGGGCGTGCTCAACGTCGATAAAGGCAACCTCGCCGCCCAGCTTCTGGGCTTCAGCCAGAACATGCAGGGCCAGGGTGGTTTTACCGGAAGATTCCGGCCCATATACCTCAATGATGCGTCCGCGTGGCAGGCCGCCGATGCCCAGCGCCAGGTCCAGCCCCAGGCTGCCGGTGGAAATGGCATCCACCTGCATGGCAACGTTGGTCCCAAGCTTCATCACGGCGCCTTTGCCAAACTGCTTTTCGATCTGGGCCAGTGCCGTCTCCAGCGCTGCCTTTTTATCCCCTGCCGGGCCGGTGGGGAGCTGCTTGGATGAACTTTCCTTTTTTGCTGCCATAAGTTTATATCTCCTTATCTGAGCGATCGTGCGTTGTATCCCATATGCACCACAGGCAACTGCGGTGCTGTTTTTATTTTGTACGGCAGGTGCGCCGCTATCCAAATGGTCGTCCTGCGTTTATCAGGTATTATTATAACCAATCGCGGCACGAATTACAACCATTTGTTGTCATCTTTTCAAAATTTTCTTCGCATTTTCCACATTTCAGCTGCAAAACGTTGAAAATCAGATTTATTTCACCCGTTGGGCGTACACCACACGGTCGTTGCCGCCGTAATCCTTCCTTGCCTGCACTTGCTGCCAGCCGTTTTGGCGGCATATCTCCATCACATCCGCCCGCTGGGCACAGCCAATCTCAAACACCAGCCACCCACCGGGGCAGACAATATCACGGTAGTGGGCGGCAATGGCGCGGTAAAAATCCAACCCATCCGTTCCGCCGTCCAGCGCCATAGCTGGCTCGTGGGCGGTCTCCGGCATCAGGGCCTGCATCTCTGCCCCGGTCAGGTACGGCGGGTTGGAGATGATCAGCTGCACGCTTTGGGGCATAAGCTCTCGCCAGTATTGCAGCACATCCGCTGCCTTTGCCTGCACACCGGTGCCATGTACGTTGGCTTGCAGGTATTGCAGCGCCTGCGGGCTTTTTTCCACACAGGTCACGCTGGCACTTGGCACAAAATGGCGGATGCCAATGCCCAGGCAGCCAGTTCCGGCGCACAGGTCCAGCACCCGGGGCTCAGGTTTTCCCATCTGCTGCAACAGCTCAATGGCAGTTTCGCACACCACCTCGCTGTCTGCGCGGGGGCAGAGCACACCGGGGCCGACTTTGAAGGTCAACCCCAGAAAGTCCCACTCCCCTGCCAGGTATTGCAGCGGCACCCGCTGCATGCGCTGAGCCGCCAGTTCCGCCAGGCACTCAGCCTGCGGCCGGGTAAGCGGTTCAAACAGCAAGCGCGGATCTTTTCCAGCGGCAATGCGCAGCAGTTCGCGGGCGTCGTAATCAGCATCGGGGCAGCCTGCGGCCTGCAGAGCATCCTGCACCATGCGCACAGCCTGGCGCGGCAGAATGCCCGCCAGCTGCTGTGGGGCAAGCGGCGTTACCATTGGCCGTCCTCCGGCTTTTTGGGCAGTACGGGGGTAACGGCGGCGATGGCCACTTCAATCATGTCATCTTCCGGCTCAAAGGTCGTCAGGTGCTGCAGCCAAAGCCCCGGCGCCGAAACAGCCCGTGCCAGCAGCGAGTTGGAACGCCCTGCCCACTTCAAAATCTCATAACAGATGCCCACCAGCAGCGGCAGCATGGCCAGCTTGTACAGCACGCGCAACATGGTACCGCTCCACGGCAGCACCGCATACAGCACAATGCTGACCAGAATGACCAGAATCAAAAAACTGGTGCCGCAGCGGGGGTGGAACCGCGTATGTCTGCGGATGTTAGCAACCGTCAATTCCTCACCTGCCTCATAGCAGGCAATCGTTTTGTGCTCAGCCCCGTGGTACTGGAACATGCGGTGGATTTCCTTCATGCGGGTGCAGAGGAACATGTAACCCAAAAAGATTGCCAGCTTGAGCACTGCTTCCAAGATGACCCGCGGCCAGCGCCCCATGGGGATCACTTTTGCCACCAGCCCAGTCAGGAACGTAGGCAGAAAGGTAAACAGAAAAATTGCCAGCACTACACCTGCGCAGGCGGAAAGGGTCATCAGCACACTTTGTACCTTGGGGCCGGCGTGTTCGTCCAGCCAGCGGTCCAGCTTGCTCTCGTTCTGCTTTTCTTCCTCTTTTTCCTCTTCCGTCATGGCAATATCGGCGGAGTGCATCAGGTATTTGTACCCGTTCATCAGGTTTTCCACCATATTGCACACTCCGCGCACCAGGGGAACTTTATTGTACCAGTGGGTGGTCACATCGGAATAGCTCAGATCAATCGTACCGTCCGGGCGGCGTACCGCGCAGCAGATTTTTTCAGGGCCGCGCATCATAATGCCCTCCATCAGGGCCTGGCCGCCCACAGAGGTACGGAATTTTTCAGTTGGACGTTGTTCTTGCGGCATGGGTTCTCCTTTATTTTTGCGGTCAAATCGGCTCGTGCAGATGTTCCTGCCCAGCGTGGTAGATGGGCATGGTGATGGTAACGGTGGTACCCTGCCCCAACGTTGAGGTGATATCCGCCGTACCGCCCAGTGCTTTGGTGATCTCATCCACCACCGCCAGGCCGATGCCGGAACCACGCACGGCGTTTTTGGCTTTGAAGAATTTCATCTTTACGTTTTGCAGGTCATCCGGCGCAATGCCGCGGCCCTGGTCCCGGATGCTGGCCGTTACGGTGGTGGCGGTGCGGGTCAGGGTAAAGAAAATGGTTCCTTCCGGCGGCGAATATTTGATGGCGTTATCAAATACGTTGACAAACACCTGGCGCAGGCGGGCGGGGTCAGCCCAAACGGGATACGGCTCCGGCGGTTCGTCATACACAAGGTGCAGCCCCTCCTGCCGGATGCGGGCTTCCACAAACAGGGCAGCGTCGGTGGCTTCGGCCACAAAATCCAGCACCTCGCAGTTCAGCTTGATGCCGTTTTGCAGGCGGGAAAAATCCAGCAGTTCCTCCACCATATCATACAGGCGGTCGGTCTCACTGCGGATAATGGTAATACCCTTGCGGTAGTTTTCGTCATCGGGGTCACGGATGTTGGCGATGGTTTCCACCCAGCCTTTGATGCTGGTCAGCGGAGTGCGCAGTTCGTGGCTGACAGAGGAGATGAACTCGTTTTTCATCCGTTCCGTTTTTGTCAGGTCCTCGGCCATCTGGTTGATGGCTTTGCACAGGCGGCCGATCTCATCGTCATACGGGGCATCCGGCAGGCGGGTGGTCAAATCGCCGTGGGCAATGCGATTGGCGGTGGCTTCCACCTGGCCCAGCGGCCGCACAATGGTGCGGATAAAAAACAGGCCGCTGAACACCGCAAACCCCAGCACCACCGCCGCCACGCCGAACGAAACCATCAGCGTGCTGTACCACTGGCGGTCCACCAGCGTCAGGCTGGTAACAAGGCGCATGGCCGTCACATTGCCCGCCGCATAAGGCACCAGGCTGGTAACAGCCATCACGTGTTCGCCGTCCGCTGTGCGGAAAGTGACCATGCCGCTGCCGGTGGAGCCGGTGACAGCCTGATAAAAATCCCTGCCCTCGCTCAGCAGGTTCTTGTTCATGGTGCCGCTGGAGGTTGCCAGCACCACGCCGGAGGAATCCAACAGCATGAACTCGAACTTATCTTTTTCATCAAACTGTTCCACCGTGCGGCGCAGGGACTGGCTGCGGCTTTCAGACGTTGCCTGGCTGCTGCCGGCGGTGCCGGTTGCCTGCAAACGTCCCTCCACGGTGGAAAACCGCGCCTGCATGGCACGCTGCACCCCGCCGTACAAATTCTGGTGGCTGTAATACAAAAACAGCCCCAGCGCCGCAGCCAGGATGCAAATGGTAATCATCAGGCTGCCGCGCAGCCAGCGGCGGGTAATGCTCTGCACAGGCGGCAGCCCCCTTTCCATAAAAATGCGGTAATTATGCGTTCCAGCGGTAGCCATAGCCCCAGACGGTCAAAATGTGCTGGGGGCTGCTGGGTTCATCTTCCACTTTCATGCGCAGGCGGCGGATGTTGACATCCACGATCTTGACATCGCCGAAATACCCCTTGCCCCAAACGCCTTCCAGGATCTTTTCGCGCACCAGGGCAGTGCCGGGGTTACGGAAAAACAGCTCCATGATCTGAAATTCCACCTGGGTCAGGTCAATGGGCTTGCCGGATTTGTACAGCACGCGGCTTTTTTCATCCAGCACAAAGGGGCCGCTGACCAGCTGATCCGGCTCGGAGCCTGCCTGTTCATCGTCCGCAGTGGCGCTGCGGCGCACTCGGCGGGCCAGCGCTTCCACGCGGGCCATCAGCTCCGACACCGAGAACGGCTTGGTGATATAATCATCCGCGCCGATGGAAAGGCCGCGAATCTTATCGCTCTCCTGCCCTTTGGCGGACGCCATAATAATACCGATGTACGGGTCGCCGTGGCGGATGGTTTCGCACAGCGAAAACCCATCCATGCCCGGCAGCATGATATCCAGCAGCGCTACATCGCAGGGGGGATTTTTCTGGATCAACTCCAGCGCACGTTCCGCGCTGGGGGCTTCCAATACTTCCCAGCCTGTCATTTTCAGGTTCAGTGCCACAAGTTCGCGGATGCTGGCTTCGTCTTCTACGACCAGAATACGTTTCATTGTTTTTCCTTTCCCGGTCGGGGTTCTGTTTCCCGCCGCCTGATTGTTATGGCGCACCGCCCGCAGATAGACATGCGCGTTTTACCGTATATTTTTAGGGCAATACCGCATAATTCTAAGTGCCGATACGGCGAGCGGGGTGCGGCAGATGCCAAGCCAAAAGCGCAGATAATACTGGATGCTGCAAAGGTGAGCGCCGCCAGTGGCGGAAACAGCGAACCGAAGCAGGGGCAGCGGTCGCAGAGTGCGAGGGGCTTTTGCCCCCGAAGCACGATGCGGGTACCGCAACCCGACATTATCGAGCATTTTGGCAACGCAGATGCCGTGCCGCAGCTGCCGGAGCGGTGCTTAAGCCGCAAGGCGGGAATTGTGCGGTGTTGCCTTAGTTTTTTTTAACGGAACACGGTTGTTCCGTGGATGATATCGTCAATACTCAGGCCATAATACGGGGTCACCACGCGGGCCTGCAGCTGCTGGCTGCCAATGTTGGCAATGCGGCGGTACTCCCCGGCTTCGGTCTGTTCCCCGTCGATGTCCGGGGTTTGGGTTTCTTTGGCGGGGTCGGTCAGGCGCAGTTCGCAATAAACTGTGGTACCCTCGCGGTTGCACACCATCCAGCCGCTGCCATCCCGGTTGGTGCGCAGCAGCACCGAACCGTGCATGGATTCCGGCAGCTCCAGAAAGAAGCTGTACTCGCTGTCATACACACCAAAGTGACTGCCGGTCTCATCCGCCGCGGCAAAATCCCGCCACAGGATAAAGCGCAGCCGCTTGTCCATTCCGGTGGAAATTTCGCCGCCGTCATCGATCATCGTGGGAATCTCGATCGTTCCGTTGCCGTCCAGATCGGTGCTGACCAGTGCGGCATCATACCGCAGGGTCGCTTTAGTCAGGTTGGCCACGCCCGCCGGGCGGTAGGTCTGCAAAAATCGGGTTTCCGGGTCATACACTACAATAGAACTTGCCAGGCTGGTGCCGGAAGCACCGGTCCAGCCATCCACCACCAGATAGTTGCCATCGTCCGCACCAATGCCCGCGTGCAGGGCCGCACAGCCGCTGTAATCACCAATCGCAAGGGTCTGGGCGGAGCGGAAGCCATCCTCGGTGTTGGTCAGCAGCTGCAGGTTCAAGCCGCCGCCCTCCTGCTCAGCAGGCAGGGCCAATACCAAATCCTGGGTGCCCTCTCCGCCCGTCAGGTTGGCAAGGATCATTTCGGTGTATGCCTGCTTGATGATGATCTGCAGGCCATCCTCGGTGTACAGATACACCACCATATAACGGTCGCCCTGGGCGCTGGCATAGCCGACAAGGATCTGCAAGGAATTTTCATCCCGCAGATGGGCGGTGTTCACGCTTTCCACCTCGCTGGAAAGCCCTTCTGCCGTCTGCGTCACCCGCCAGCCGTTTTCCTCGGTCGGTTCCAGAATAGCCAGGTACACATTGCCCGCAGAGGCATCCAGCGTGTACAGCACGGCGGCTTCATCCTGGCCGTCACCATCCCAATCGCCAAACAAAAAAGGGGAAAGAAAATCGCCGCTGGCAGGGTATTTCAGGGTCGCGGTTACACCAAGGGCGCTGTTGAGCGCCTTTTGTACGGCGCTCGTCTCGCCGGAAGCCTGCGGCGCGCGCAGCAGGGATTCCACATCGCTGCCGGTTACGGCAGAACAGCCGGAAAGGAGGAGGGACGAAAAGACCAGGGCCAGCACCAGTTTTTGTTTGGTCTGTTTCCCTCATGGTTTCCGGCACCTTTCCCCCAGACAAATACAGGTTATAGTATACCACAATCAAGCCAACGCTGCAATGCCAAGAATCATCATCAGCACCCCCACGCAAAAGCCTGTCACCCCCATTTTGCGCCACGCCGGTTCAAACGCCGCGGGCAGCAGCTGGGCAGCCGCCAACCCACAGCATAATGCCTGCCACCACAGCCACAATGCCGTTCAAAAGTCCCGGCGTCAACAGTGGGGCCAGCACCAGTGCCGCCAAAACGGCCCCCGCCGGTTCCGCAAGGCCGGATACCAGCGCAGCCACGGCACCCTTGGCCCGGCTGCCGGTGGCGCAGGCAAAAGGCACCGCAACAGCCAATCCCTCCGGGATATTGTGCAGGGCAATTGCTTCGGGCATCAGATCCGCCAGCGACGCGGTAAGCATTACGCCCCCGGCGAAGCCTGCACTGGCGGCAAGCATAGTTTCGCTGGGTTTTGCCAGCGCGGCCAATGCACCGCCCAAACCTGTTGACAATCCGGCCAAAGTTGTAAGTACGATTGGTGATGCCTGCATATGCAATTCCCCCTTTGGGGGACTGTATGCCCTGGATGCAGCGTGTATGCTATAACAAAACACCCCCTGTCCAGCTATGCCGCCAGACAAAGGGTGTTTTATTATTGTATTAAAAGTTCTTTCGTTTCCTTTCTTTCAAGAAAGGAACAAATCCCCCGTAATTAGTACCCGCTGCCCGCCTCACCGGAGGTCAGCAGTTTGACAGCACGGGAGGTGCCCAGGCGGTCTGCGCCCAGGTCCAAGAACTTTTCCATGTCCTCAACGGTGGAAATGCCGCCGGCAGCCTTGATCTTGCAGCGGCCCTTGACATGCTCGGCGAACAGCTCAATGTCCCGGCCTCGGGCACGATGTCACACATCTTGATTTTCTCTTCCTCGGTCAGCAGGCAGGTTTCAATAATAACCTTCAGCACCTTGTCACCGACGGCAGCCTTGACGGCAGCAATATCATTGCGCACGTCATCGTACTGTTTGTTCTTCAGGCGGCCGATATTGATGACCATATCCACTTCCTCGGCGCCGTTTTCCACAGCGGTCTTAGCTTCAAAGCTCTTGGAAGCAGTGTCCATAGCACCCAGAGGGAAGCCAACCACACAGCACACCGCAACACGGCCCGCCATATACTGCGGCAGCCTTGACATAGCAGGTGTTGATGCAGACGGATGCAGTATGATACTTGATGGCATCATCGCACAGGGCCTGAATCTGGGGCCAGGTAGCCTCCGGTTTCAACAGGGTGTGGTCAACTTTGGAAAGGATTTCCTCCTTGGTGTATTTCATTTGAATTCTTCTCCTTTTTTACAGGTCTTGCACAGGTGCGCCTGGTGCAGGCCGATGGTCGAAAATACAATGGCCGTCAGGCTGACCGTTGCGCCCACAATGCCCAGGATCAGGCCGGTCAGACGGAATGCACCGCCGCGGATTTTGTTTGTCATAAGAAAGCCCTCCTTATCATCGTTGGTTTGGTTGTTTCGGGTTTCCTATCTGTTCTGTGTTGTTATTTCTTTTTGAAAATAAACAACTTGCTGAACACATAGTTGGATACAATCACGATAACCTGGCTGAACAGTTTAACACCCATGGCCCACAGGTCAGCGTTGGCTGCGGCAAATGCCACATGCGATGCCAGCACGCTGACGCCCAGCCAGATGATGACCTGGTCCATGACCATGGTGCCAATACGGCAGGCCACAAACTGGCCAAACTCCGCCAGAGCAGCCTGGCCGCTGTTTTTGCTGCGGAACACAAAGGTGCGGTTGGTCCAGTAGGCAAACAGAATGCAGATGATATTATCCAGCACATTGCCAATGCCGGTTGCAAAGCCCGTGCCCAGCACAGCCTGGAACACGGCAAACAGCACCAGGTTCAACAGCGTGGCAAGCCCGCCAAAAAACAGGTAGGCAAACCCCTCATAATATTTTTTAATAAAAGCCCTTAATTTTTCCATGCAGTTTATCCTTTACCACACAGCGCAGGGAGGTTTGCAGCGCTGCTCACCAGTGTACGCCAACAGTGCACACTGGCATATAACAAAAGGGGCCCGCCTGTTGCCAGGCAGGCCCCTGCTACAATTCGGGGATTATTCAGCGTCCTCGGCAGCCTCGTCGAGGCAAGCCTTCATGGACAGGCTGATGCGCTTGCGATCAAAGTCAACATTGATCAGCTTAACCTTGACCATGTCGCCGACCTTCAGAACGTCGGAAACCTTGTTCACGCGCTCGTTGCTGATCTCGCTGATGTGGACCAGACCGTCAATGCCCGGCAGAATGCGGACAAATGCACCGAACTTGGTGATGGAAACGACCGGAGCCTCGAACTCAGAGCCGATGGGATACTCGTTCTTGAGCTTCTCCCAGGGGTTGTCCTCTTCCTTCTTGTAGCCCAGGGAAACCTTCTGGTTCTCGGGGTCATAGCTCTTAACATACACTTCGATGGTATCGCCAACGCTGACGACCTCAGAGGGATGCTTGATGTTGTACCAGCTCAGCTCGCTGATGTGGCACAGGCCATCCACGCCGCCGATGTCAACAAAGGCACCGTAGGAAGTCAGGCTCTTGACAACGCCAGTGTACTGCTTGTCAACTTCAACGTTCTTCCAGAACTCATCGCGCTTTGCCTTGTTTTCTTCAGCAGTAACCTTGTTGATGCTACCGACGATCTTGCGGCCTGCGCACTCGGTGATAACCAGCTTAACGTGCTGGCCAACCAGCTTGGTGTAATCCTCGTCGCGGCGCATGGTAGCCTGAGAGCGGGGAACAAAGACGCGAACGCCCTTGACGTTGACAACAACGCCGCCCTTGTTGGCTTCCATAACGTCACCTTCCATAACGGTGCCGTTCTCAGCAGCCTCGGAAACGTCCTTCATACCCTTCTGGGCCTCGAAACGGACGCGGGAAAGGGTATCGACGCCTTCCTGGTCGTTGGTCTTGATAACGACCAGATCCAGATCGTCGTCTACCTTAACAAGGTCTTCCATCTTAGCGTTGGGGTCATGGCTCATCTCGCGCAGGGTGACAACACCGGTGTGCTTGGAACCATCGATACCGACGACACACTCCGTCGGGGAAACGCTGATGACCTTGGCTTTTACGATTTTACCTGCGTACAGGGGCTTTGCTTCGGATGCAGCGAGCATCTCCTCAAAGCTCATGTCGTCACGGATCTCTTCACTCATACTGTTAAGTACCTCCTCAATTATAGACGAAGGCGTTGAAGCCCCAGCTGTTACGCCCACGATCCTGGCACCGTTAAGCCAATCTTTGTCGAGTTCATCAGCTGTCTCCACATTGATAGCTTTGGTATGCCGGGCCGCGACCTGCAACAGCTTTTGGGTATTGGAAGAATGATGACCACCAATGACGACCATATGATCGCATTTTTGGCTGAGGTCTTCCGCTTCCTGTTGCCTCGCCCACGTTGCATTACATATTGTATCAAATATTTTGGCATTTGTACACTGGTTTTTCAAAAATTCCTTGCAAGTTTCCCAGCTTTGGACATTGAAAGTGGTTTGCGCTACCGCAAAAATAGATTTTTGTTGTGTGAGTTCTGGCAGCAGTTTTTCCAGCTCTGCCAAGTTGGCAAACACTTCCACTTTTCCCGTAGTATGGCCAACAATTCCCTGTACTTCGGGGTGTTTGGCATCGCCCGCCACCAGCAGCATGGCGCCCTCCGCACCGGCCCGCGCAGCAATTTTATGGATTTTTGTAACAAATGGGCAGGTGGCGTCATGATACGCCAGGCGGCGTGTTGAGATTTTATCATACACACTCTGCCCAACGCCGTGGCTGCGGATGACAACCTCGCAGCCGTCCGGCACATCGTCCACACTGTCACAGGTAATGGCACCTTTGCTTTCCAGATCCTCCACCACCTGCGGGTTATGGATCAGCGGGCCAAGGGTTGCCACCGGGCGGCCCTGCTCCAGCAATTCATAAGTCAGCTTGACCGCGCGGTTTACCCCAAAGCAGAACCCTGCGGTTTTTGCAAGAATAATTTGCATGGCTATTTCTCCCTGCATCGCGTTTTAGAAGTGATTTTCTTCGTACAGGCGTTCCAGTTCGGTTTTCAGGCGGGTGCGCAGGGCACGCAGCTTGGGTACCGAGCGGCGCGGGTCCTCTACCTTCATCTCCTCTGCCGGGATGGGGGTGCCAAAGCAGATGCGGATGCGGCAGAACATGTGCATGCGCTTATCCGGCGTATCGTAAATAATGCGGCAGGGCACCATGTCGGCATCGGCGTTGCCGGCAATCAGGAAAGCACCGCTTTTTAAGGTCAGCAGTTCGCCGGTCTTGCTGCGGGTTCCTTCAGGGAAGATCAGGATCGGCGTGCCGTTTTTGCATTCGTCTGTCACTTTATTAACGGTGCCCATATCGCCCTTGCCGCGGTCAATGGGCACCGCGCCCATGCAGCTCAAAAACCAGCCGATCAGCGGATTTTTGAACAGCTCCTGCTTGGCCAGGATGGTATAGCGCTTCCAGCTGAACACCGCTTCCAGAATATAGACCGGGTCCAGATCCGAAAGGTGGTTGGATGCGATAACATGGGCGCGCCCGCGGGGGATGTTCTCTTTGCCGACCACCTCAATGCGCCACAAAATATGCAGCAGCGGCCAGACGATCGGCAGCAGGATCCAATAAAGCAGCATAGTTTTCCACCATTTCTTAGTAATTTGTTAAATGTTTGTTGTTCTGTGTTTTTGGGTACGTTGAGCCGTCAGATTATTTGCCCCGTGTATTGTCGGAAGAGATTACCTACGGCAATACCGCATAATTCTAAGTGCCGATACGGCGAGCGAGGTGCGGCAGCTGCTAGGCCAAAAGCGCAGATAATACTGGATGCTGCAAAGGTGAGCGCCGCCAGTGGCGGAAACAGCGAACCGAAGCAGGGGCAGCGGTCGCAGAGTGCGAGGGGCTTTTGCCCCCGAAGCACGATGCGGGTACCGCAACCCGACATTATCGAGCATTTTGGCAACGCAGATGCCGTGCCGCAGCCGTCGGAGCGGTGCTTAAGCCGTAAGGCGGGAATTGTGCGGTGTTGCCCTACATTAAGTTGGCGGGCGCACAATGTGCGCCCCTACGGATTCTACAGAACAAATATTCGTTTTGGGGGCAGCTTTCCCCTGTTTCCAGGTGCAACGCTCTCCCCTGCTCGCAGCGCGGCTTATTTTGCGCGGTCCTGAATGACTTTTTTCAGGGCTTCAAAGCTCTGGTCAAAGTTCAGCTCGCTGGTATCCACCAGCACAGCGTCTTCGGCCTGGCGCAGCGGGGCTGCTGCACGGTGGGTATCCTGATAGTCGCGCGCGCGGACATCGGCCAGAACATTCTGGTAGTCGTGCTTTTCGCCTTTCATCAGCAGCTCTTTATAGCGGCGCTCTGCGCGGGCTTCCGGGGTGGCAGTCAGGAAGATTTTTACCGTTGCGTTGGGCAGCACCACAGTGCCGATATCGCGGCCATCCATCAGCACATCGCGGCTGGCGGCCAAAGTGCGCTGGGCATCCAGCAAAAAGGTGCGCACAGCCGGAATCGCCGCCACAGCGGAAGCCGCCATGCCGATCTCCTCGGCACGGATGGCCGAGGAGACATCCTCGCCGTTCAGGTAAAAGTGCTGGGTGCCCTCCTCCAGCTTGGTATCCAGGTGGATTTGCGGCAGCAGGGCCTCCACGGCAGCGGCATCATGCGGGTCCTTGCCCTGGCGCACGGCGTACAGGCCGATGGAGCGGTACATGGCACCGGTATCTACATAGGTAAAGCCCATATCCGCAGCAAGGCGTTTGGCAAGGCTGGATTTGCCCGCCCCGGACGGGCCATCGATTGCAACAGAGATCATCAGAAAAACTTCCTTCCGTTATAGTACTGTGTTTGTAGAAATAGGCGATATTTTCGACTTTTCTGATACACCCTAGGTATCGTTCCCTATCGCGCGCACCGCAGCTTGTGCGGTGGCCCATGCAATTTGCAGGTTGTAGCCGCCGGTGCGGGCGTCCACATCCAGCACTTCGCCCGCAAAATACAGGCCAGGGCACAGCTTGCTCTGCATGGTTTTGGGGTCAACCTCTTTGGTATCCACGCCGCCAGCCGTAATCACCGCGTGCTGCAAATCGCCCAGTTCGCTGATGGGCACCTGCCAGTGCTTGCACAGGTGTACCAGTGCCATCTTCTGTTCGCGGGTGATCTGGGCGGCACGGGTGGCGGGGTCAACGCCCCACTTTTTAACGGCAACCGGCCGCATCGAGTTGGGCAGCAGCTTTTCCAGTGCCCCCTGGGCACTGTGGCCGCCAAGGGCCGCAAAGTCGCGGGTCAGGCGGTCATACAGTATTTTTTCATCCAGGGCAGGCTTCAAGTCAAACTCTGCAATATAGCGGTGCAGCTGCACATCATCAATATAGGTCGAAGCCGAAAGCACCAGCGGGCCGGAGATGCCAAAGTGAGTGAAAAGTGCTTCGCCCTGCTCAGTAAACAGCGGTTTGCCGTCTTTCAGCAGGGTCAAGGTCACGTTGCGCAGGCTTAGGCCCATCATCTGGCGGCAGGCCGGATCCGGGCTGACCAGGCTGCACAGGCTGGGCTGGGGCGGCACAATGGTGTGGCCCGCCTGCCGTGCCAGCTTATAGCCGGAGCCATCGCTGCCGGTGGCGGGGTAACTGGTGCCGCCGGTAGTAACCAGAACATGGGCTGCGCGGTGGGTTTTGCCATCCGAGGTGCGCACGCCAACACAGCGGCCATCCTCAATCAACAGCTCTTTGGCGCTGCCATGCACAAATTTGGCATCGGCGGCATAGCTGCGCAGGGCGGCCAGCACATCGGCGGCACGGTCGCTCTGCGGGAACACCCGGCGGCCGCGTTCCGTTTTGAGCGGCACGCCAAGGGATTCAAACAGTTCCATAGCGCTTGCCGGAGAGAATGCGTACAGCGCGGAGTACAAAAAGCGCGGGTTATGGCGCACATAGTTCAAAAACTCGCGCACATCACAATCATTGGTCACATTGCAGCGGCCCTTGCCGGTAATCAGCAGCTTTTGGCCGGGGCCTTTGGGGTTATGTTCCACCACGGCGGTGGTCAGCCCCCGTGCGCAGGCGGCACCGGCGGCCATCAGGCCCGCCGCACCGCCGCCAATAATCAACAGATCCGTCATTCGGTGATGACTCCTTTATTGTGGTAGCAGATCAGGCACCCGTATGTGTACAGCAGCAGAAGCGGGTGCACGGTGGAAAGATACATGGTGGATGTGCCAATGCCAAAGCTGGAAACCTCAACAAAGGCGATCATGCCGCAGCGCAGGGCTGCCATAGCCAACAGGCCAAACAGCAGCAGCCAAGGCAGTGCTGCCCCTGCCGTGCGGCGGCGCAGAACCATGGGCAATGCGCACAGATGCCGCACCACAGCCCACACAAAGGCCAGCGGCAGCAGCACCGCGTACACGCAGCGCAATACGCCAAGCGCGCGGTAGGCCAGCTTTTGCAGCGGCGCATAGTAGGGCGTATCCTTGCCCGCTTCAGCGGCATTATTAAAGTTACAGTGCAGGTAGGCAGACCATTGGGCAACGTCCTCGGTGGTCCCGATAGAGCGCAGGGTCTGGTAATAGGCCGGGCAATCCTGGAAGGTCAGGGCCCAGAGGGCGCTCTTGGCAGCTTCCCGGATTGCGGGCAGTACATACTGCGCACGGATGGGCTGGCTGGTGGCGCTGCGCCTGCCGCTGCGGGCGGGCAGGGTGCCGTTATCACAGGCAGCATTGATGGCATCGGCTACGCTCTGCCAATAGGCATCGGCGGTGGCAGCGTCGGCGTAAATGCCCTCATACTGGGCGGCACGGCGGATTGCCCAATAAAAGCTGCCCGCACGGTAATCGTCCAGTTCCGGGTCGCGGAAATCATTTTGCAGCTGGGGGTCCTCCTCCAGCCAGTATTGCAGGCATTGCAGCTGCGGGATCTCGGCATACAGCTTTTCGCGCGCATCGGCGGGCACGCTGAGCAGCGGCTCGTCCGAATCCGTCGCCACGCGGGTCATGGCACCCATCGCATCGGCAAAAGAGCCCTCGCTGAAATCCGAAAGCCCCCACACGCCGTACCAGTACTGGTTCAGCGCGCAGAAAATGCCCACCCCTGCCGCCAGAACCGCATATGGAATCACCTGCGCCGCGGCGCACAGCCAGCGGCGGCGGTGCAGCAGCACCACCAGCATGCAAAGGGTAGCCGCAATGGCAAAAGGCAGCAAAAACAGCCCGGCATCTTCACGGTTCAGGTAACCGCAGGCAAGGCCAACGCCCGCTGCCAGCAGCCACGGCCAAATGGGTGCCTGCTGGCGGGTATAAAACACAGCCCGCAGCGCCGCCCCCGCTATACCGGCAAAAAACAGCAGGCAGAGCGCCGGGAAGATATTATCCCGGTAAACGCGCAGCGTGTAAGACGCCCAGCTGGACGGCAGAAATGCCAGCAGCGCGTACAGCAGCAGGGTCAAGGCCCTGGCCTGGCCCGCCGGGCTTTTGCGCCACAGCGGGCGCAGAGCAAACGCCGCCAGCAGCGCTGCAGCACACCACAGCAGTGCCCCGCCCAACAGGTAGGGCAGGTGCAGTTTGTTGAGCAGTGCCAGCCAGACGGCAAAAAACATGCTTTTGGAAAGCGTTAAATAGTCGTATTCCCCCAGCCACTGGCCGCTGGTGATGGCGTTGGCCGCGCGGAACATCAGTTCATCGTCCAGCGGGGCGCCGCCAGCCCACATATAGGCCAGCTGAAAATGGGTGACTGCGCAGCGCAGCAGGGTGATAAGCGCCGCCCACAGCCAGAATGCGCGGCGGGTCAGCGCTGGCCGCAGCCCGCGCAGGCGGGATAACAGGTTCGGCATGCCGGGTCACGGCCTCCTTTATGGCATCACAAGGGTGCGGGCCGGTCTGCCCGCGGGTGTTTTGCCGTGTGTTTCGTTTTCTAAGGCAACACCGCACAATTCCCGCCTTGCGGCTTAAGCACCGCTCCGGCAGCTGCGGCACGGCATCTGCGTTGCCAAAATGCTCGATAATGTCGGGTTGCGGTACCCGCATCGTGCTTCGGGGGCAAAAGCCCCTCGCACTCTGCGACCGCTGCCCCTGCTTCGGTTCGCTGTTTCCGCCACTGGCGGCGCTCGCCTTTGCAGCATCCAGTATTATCTGCGCTTTTGGCTTAGCAGCTGCCGCACCTCGCTCGCCGTATCGGCACTTAGAATTATGCGGTATTGCCCTAAGCAAGGCGTTTATTCCAGCCAGGGCAGCGGGCGCACAATGTGTGCCCCTATGGAATTATCCATTCTGGCTTGCCTGCTGCAATGCCGCCGCATGGCGCTTGGCAGACTGGAACACATAGTACAGTGTTGCCATAATGGCCACCGTTTCCAGCAGTTTAGCCCAGGGCGAAACCACATCTTTCGGCAGGCCGCACAGCAGGGTGCAGACTTTGGGTACCGCAAAGGCAATAACATCCACCAGCAAAATCAGGATACTGCCCCATGCGGGCAGGCTGATATGCGGCAGGCAGAAAATAGCGATGGCAGGCAGCGCCAGAATGATATAATCATGGCTCTGCTTATAAAACCACATAACGGAAACCACCGCGGTAACGGCGTACCAGAGCAGCCAGTCATTATCCAGCTTTTTGCGGAACATCCAGGCCGCAGCAGCCAGCAGAATCACACCGCCCACAGCGACATCCAGCAGGAGAACCACCTTGGTGGAGATGCCAAAGCCCAACAAAAAGTTGAACAGCCCATAATAAGAGGTATTATAGCTCAACCCCTGATCCATGATATCTGTCAGCATGGAGATGGGGCTGCTTTCGGTTAAAATGGCCGCCAGCAGCCAGGACCCCAGCACAGTGCCGGAGGTAACGGTTATTGCTTTCCAGTGCTTTTTGCAGAGCAGCGGGAACAAAAACACAAACGCCACCTGCGGTTTGCACATGGCAACAGCCAGCAACAGGCCCGCCAAAGTCTCACTGTCCTCCAGCACGCACATGGAAAGGATAACACAGCAGCACACAATGCCGCTCTGGTTGCCAAACAGCACCGCATTGGCCCACATGCTGGGGGCAAACACCAGCAGCGATGCCAGCACGGCCATGTATTTATCCTGCACATAGCGGTGGCGCAGCAAAAAGCGGCCCATGCACAGCGCCGTGACAAGCGGAGCGATAAAATCCAACGCCAGAATGTACACGCACATCGCGCTGTACGGCAAAAAGCCGGGGTTGATTACATTGCCCAGCACATAGGCCCAGGGCACTGTGCCCCCCAGGGAAGCATCCAGCCAGCCGATAGATTCGATGGACGGCACGCGGCTGTGCATCACATCAAAGGGGTTCAGCCCGTGCAGCACATAGGCACACTCCTGCCAGCGCAGGCGGGCATCCCACAGGTACAGGCCGTCAAAGATCAGATAGCGCCCCAGGTTGGCCGCCATGATTCCCAGAAAGAGCACCACCGCAAACAGCCGCAGGCGGCGCTGGTCATATTGCTGCATCAATGCGGTGGCTCCCTCCCTTCCCCGCCTGTGCAGGGTTTACTTTTGGATTTTCTCGATGCTCTCGATCAGGTAGTTCTGCTTTTTGAACACCAGGTCCACCAGCAGCGAAAGATATTTGATGATGATGGTCAGCACAGCAAACAGCCCGGCAAAGCCAAGGGTCAGCACAAACATCATGGTGGTCCACCCTTCAATGGGGTGCCCGGCGCAGAAAATGATCAGCGTGTAGGCCAGCTCCGCCAGCGCCAGGAACATCATCACGATGGCAATGCCTGCACTGAGCTTATACCCGGCATCGGTATACAGCGCCAGACTGTCCATGGCAAGGGCAAAGCGCCCGCCGGAATTATCAGTCAGGCGGCCATCAAATTCCAGATCGGTCATTTTTAAGCCGGATGCCGCATAGGCCGCTTTGCGGTAGGGCAGCGTTTCACTGGAAGCATGCACGCGGTTGATGGCGCGGCGGCTGACCAGGCGGAACGCATCGGTGCGCAGCTTGTAAGCCGAATGGCTGTTGCCGTTGAACACGCGGTAGAACATTTTGCTGCTGCCAGCCGTGGACCGCGGGCAGACGGATACAATATCGCTGCCCGCCATGGCGGCACGGTAAGCTTCAAACACCAGCTCAATGGGGTACGGTGTCTGGGTGGAGTCAAACTCATACACATAATCGCCGATCGCGGCATCCAGGCCCGCGTTCATGGCGGTCTCGCGCCCCTGGTGCAGGCTCAGGTGCAGGATGGTCAGCGGCTTTTCCAGCGCTTTGGCCCAGTCCCGCAGGGTGGGGATGGTATCATCGGCGCAGGCGTCATCCACGGCAACCAGCTCATACTGTTCAAAGTGCTGGTCCAGCACGGCGTTCAGCATCTTAAAAAACCGCACGGCCTGGGCACCATCGTTGTGAAGGTAGACCACAGCCGAGATAAAATTCTTTTCTTTATTTGTCACACTCATACGTTCAATACCTCGTCCAGGTCATACACGGTGTTGATCTTGCCGGAAAGTACGCTGACCAGCATCGGTTCGGTGTTCATCACGCGCACCACGGTGGGGCGGGAATCATCTATTTCGCTGGCTTTCAAAATCGGCTTCATGCTGAACAGGCTGCCCTGATAAGCAAAGCCGTACTCTTCTTTCAGGTATTTGCGGGCCAGCTGGCTCATGTAGGGCCAGGCGCTCTGCGGCTTAGCCGGGCATTCGTTGCAGTTATACAGGCTGCCCGGCCTGCATTTGCCCTCGCTCTGCTGCTGGCAGGGGAAGGTTGCTACCGCATCATAGCTGGTTTCGTGGGGAGTAAAGGTCACACTGGTCAGGCTGTGCAGGCCGGTCTGGCCAAAGGGCATCAGGCTGAAAAACGGGCCGTCCATCACGGTAATGCCGGTATTTTTCAGCCGCTCATCCACCGTGCACAGGATAATCTCGCACTTTTCGTATTTGATTTTGAACGGCGGCAGGCCCAGCATGGCGTGGATATCGTTCACGCCCGCATAGGTTGCGTTCAGGATGAACGGTGCTTCCACCGTGGTATCCCCTGCCGTTACCCGCCACACGCTGCCGGCTTTTTCAATTTTGTCCGGCTTATGGCTGTACAGAACCTGCACATTGGGCAGCTTTGCCAGCTGTTCCAGGAACCAGTTTTTCAGCACCTGGGCATCATAAGTATACTCGGTGGTCAAAAATGCGCCATCGCACATACCGTTATTAAAGTAGCGCTCCGGGGCAACATCATCACAGCGGATCTTGGCCGCGGCGCAGAAGCGGCGGAATTCGGCCGCATTGGTCCAGCTGAAATGTGCGCTGGTGGCATAGATCTGGTCAAAGCTTGTGTGCAGGCAGAAATCATAATCCCGGCAGAAGCGCTGGAAGTAATGTGCGCTCTTGATGGCCGTGGAGTAGCTGCGCGGGTAATGGTAGCCCATGTGTACGCGGGCCTGATTGATATAGGTCGCGCGCATGAACGGGGCGGGGTCCCGCTCCAGCACCAGTACCCGCTGGCCTGCCGCGCCGCACTTTTGGGCTGCGTACAGGCCATACAGGCCAGCACCAATAATGATTTTATCCACTGTCATGCACAGGACCTCCGATAATCTATTACTATGCCGGGCACCCCTGCCCGATTACGGGTTATACTTGCCCGTTGCGGCGGCAAACAACACCTGCAGCAGATTGCTGTTGCCCTTAAAGCCGCTGATCTTGGTCGGCGTTTTGCCGGATGCCGGGTATGCGCGGGTCACAGGGACCTCGCAGGCGCGCAGACCCAGCTGAGTGGCACGAATGCTGAGGTAGGCCAGCAGCTCGTACCCCATAAACACATCCCGCAGCGGCTGCACATCGGGGTGGGTCAGGTATTCGCGGCTGTAGGCGCGGTAAGCGTTGGTGGTATCGGTAAACCACTGGTGGGCTGCCGCGCTGATGATTGGCGCATGGATCAGCCGTACCGCCGCATAGCGCGTTTTGGGCGTATTGATGGCATGACCGCCGGGGATAAACCGGCTGCCCTGCACAAGGTCATAGCCTTCTTTCAGCTTGGCAACAAATTCCGGAACATCCTCGATGGAATCCTTATTGTTGCCGTCAATGGTCAGCACGCCCTTATAGCCAAAGGTCAGGGCAAAATGCAGGCCCATGCGCAGCTGGGCGCCTTGTTTGCCGGGGCCGGTTTTGACCAGCAGGGTGTTCACCCCGTACAGCTCCAGCGTATCGGGGTTCATGCTGCCATCGGTGGAGCCGCCGTCGCAGATGACAATATCCACCAAACGGTCCACCCCGGCTTTCTGGGCGCGGCCCAACTCGGTCAAAATGCGGGAGCCCTCATTGATGACGGGGATCAGCAGGCAGTAATCGCTGCTTTTGGGCAAAAAGGCGGTGCAGGTATAATCCGGCACGCCGGGAACATTCTGGATCGGCACTGGCTGCAGGCTCATGCAAACACCTCCGCAATATAGGCAAGGGTCTTGCGGACGGTTTCCACATCCGTCCGCTTCATCTCAATGGAAACATCGCCGCTGTAGCCAACGGCTTTCAGCAGCATGGCAAGTTCTTTGTGTTCCTGGCGCGGAACAATGGGTTCCAGCCCCGGCTCGCTGATATGAACATGGCTGACGTATTTGATATCATCCACAAAATCCCGCAGGCGCTCGCCGTTGGAGATCATGGTGGAAAGGTCCAGATTAACCGCAAGGCCGGGGCTTTGCAGCCGTTTGACCATGGCAAAAGCATCGGCTGTATTGTTCAGGTAGTTGGTGTATACCGGGGGGTTGGCCTCAATGGCAAGCACCACATCATAGTGGGACGCCAGCGCACCGGCCTTGGCAAAAAAGGCATCACCCTCCGCCGCGGTGTGCGGCGGGTCCAGGCGGCGGTTTTTGGGGCAGCCGAACACCAGACTGGGGCAGTTGATGGTGTGGGCAAACTGGAACGCCTCGGCGGTATAATCCAGCAATTCTTCGGCTTGCACGGGGTCAAAAATATTGCCGGTCTGGCCGTACCAGATGCTTTGCATGCTGGGTACATGGAACCCCCAGCGGTTGAGCAGGTAGCCGCCGAACAGAGCGGCTCCGGTCAGGTTTTCATACGGATATTCCGGGAAAATACGGGTGGGGGCAATTTCCAGCCCGGTAAAGCCGTTCTGCTGCATGGCAGCGTAAACAGCTTCGTCATCCGCTTTATCCCACGCAATATTGGAAATTGCAAGTTTCAGTTCGGACATCCTCAGTTCCTCCATGCGCGCATAAAGGCGCAGATCTCATCCAGCTCCTGCTGTTTTGTACACAGGTATCCGTCCGCCCCGCCCAGCAGCGCAGCATGCCGGCTGCGCAGGTCATAATCAAACGGGGGCTTGGGCAGCTCGTTCTGCCAGTCGGCTTTGCCGGTCACTGTGGTGTAAACCTCCGCCGCCGTAACGGGCGGGGTGGTCAGGTTGAGGGTGGTCAGGCCGTTTTGCAGCGCGGTCTGCACATCCTGCCACAGGCGGGCCAGGTGATAGAACTGGTAACGGCTGCGGGAATCCGTGAAGGCAAGGGCGTTAAAATCATTGCCCGCAAAAAATTCCCGCAGGGCCGCGGCATCCACCGCACCGTTGAGCTTATAAAAGCCGTTATCTGCCAGGGTATAGCCATCCCGTACCAGGGGGGATTTTTGTGCAAGTTCGGTATATTTTTCCGGCTTGAGCATAGCCGGGGTGATGGTGTGCAGGTCAAACAAAAAAGTTCTTTTTCAGCCCAATGCCGTATAGGGCAGGCAGCCGCACAATCAGCGCATTGGGGTAATCCTCCCGCACCCATCGTTCCAGCTGCAGGCGGTTGCGGCCATAGGCGGGCAGGCCGTCCGGTGTCATGGGGCTCTGCTCGTCCTTTCCCCTGCTGTCGGCATAGACAGCGATGGAGGAGATCAGCACCAGCTGTTTGGGGGCGATCTGGCGCAGGTTTTCCCGCGCGGCGGCCATCACGGCAAGGTCGGCATCCGGGTCTGCATTCGCCAAAAACATGGCAGCGGGCACCCCGGCGTACACGCACAGATCTGGCTTGGCACCGAACTGCGCGGCAATATCGGTGGAATGGCATACTGCGGCAAACGCATGTTTTGCCGCCAGGTTGCCCCCCACAAAACCGGTGGAACCGACCAGAAGATCCTTTGCCATATGCCCTGCCCCTTTTGTTGTTGATTTTTGCCGCAAAGCAGCGCCCTGCTTTGCAGATTGATACAGAATAGATTATACCATACCCCGGCGGTAAAAGCAATTAAAGCAATTTCAGACAGCAAATAAAAAATCCCATCATGCCAAAGCGGCACAATGGGAATAAAAAAACAGACAGTATCAATACCGGGTGCGCGGGATCTCCACACGGTCGGCCACAGCGGCTTCCAACTGGGCAACAATGGTTTTCATGCTCTCTTCAAACTCTTCATTGGAAGAATTGTGGAAGATCAGCAGCGAATCGGGCTGGTTTTCCAGCTTTAAGCTGAGCGGCGGGTTAAAGTTGACACCCAGGATATATTCGTCCCAGTGGTTCAGCTTCCACATGTCACGGTCGCTGGCGCGGTCGATCATGCGCTGGTGGCACACTTTGGGGTTAGTATCTACCCAAATCACAACCAGCTCCGCCTGCTTCTTTTTCAGCTCTGCACGCAGGGTGGTAATATAGTCAAGGTCACGGATCTCCTGCGTAAAGGGGGCGTTAATCAGCACAATATCATCGTACTCCAGCGCTTCCATAGCAAGGTCCAGAACCACACGATATTCCAGGTCACGGATATATTTTTCAAAAAAGATGCTGCTGCGGTCATACGGCTGGTGCGCCACCGCAAAGATTTGCTTTGACAAAGGGATCAAGGTATCTTTATCCAGATAGACAACGTGGTTCAGCGCTTTTGCCAGCTGCTTGGAAATAAAGGTTTTTCCGCAGGCCGGCGGGCTTGTGACCAATATCAGCTTTTTCATGCACAGACACCTCTCCAGAAAGATTGTCATTTAATTAACCAAGCTACAGGTATTATTATACACCAAACTTTTGTCCTTGGGAATAGATAAATGACCATTTTTCGGACTTTTATGGACTTTTGGTGCCATTTTTGCAGGCAAATTTGCACCAAATTGTACAACTCCGCCCAAAATTCACCCATCAGTTTAGCAAAACCAACAACAAAAATGGGAACGTTCGCGCAGAACGTTCCCCGGCATTGGATTATCTTACGTTTGAAAATCCGTTTTATTTCCCTGTTATTCTGCCTGGGCGCACAGGTCCAGGTAGGCTTTGATGATGCCAAGCCCCACCGGGCCGGATTTTTCCGGGTGGAACTGGGTGCCGATCACGCAGCCCTTTTGGGCAGCGGCGCACACCTTGCGGCCGCCATACACGGTATCGGCCAGGCGGTATTCCTCCGCTGCGGGCTTTGCTTCATAAGAGTGGATAAAATAGCATTCCTGTCCCGGCTGCACATTCTGCAAGGCGGTACCGGAAAAATCCGTGCGGCCGCCCGCCGGGTACAGTGGGTTCCAGCTAATGTGCGGCACCCGCTGGGGGCTGCCGTCCGCGTCCACATCCGGGATGCGCACCACGCGGCCGGGAATCAGGCCAAGGCCCTTGTGCAGGCCGAATTCTTCGGATTCGTCAAACAGCATCTGCATCCCAAGGCAGATACCCAGCAACAGGGTACCCTGGGCCGTCTTTGCTTGATGGGCTCGATCAGCCCCAGCTGTTCCAGCCCCTGCATGCCGTCCTGGAAAGCGCCCACGCCGGGCAGCACCAGGGCATCGGCTGCCAGAACATCTGCCGGGCTGCTGGTCACCTGTACTTCTGCCCCAAAATGGGCGAACGCATGCTGCACGCTGAGCAGGTTGGATAGACCGTAATCGATCACTGTTACTTTCATACCCGGCGCACCTCCACCCCGCCTGCGCGGATTTCATCTTTCAGTTCCTGCACGGTTTCTTTTTTATAGTGCAACACTGCGGCGCAGGCCACAGCATCGGCACCGGCTTTGGCACCGTCCACAATGTCATCCCCGCAGCCAACACCGCCGCCGCAGATGACCGGCACATTGACCGCCTTGGTCACAGCCTCGATCAGTTCCAGGTCCATGCCGCGCTGCAGGCCCTCGTTGTCCACGCTCATCAGCAGGATCTCCCCTGCCCCAGCGCCACGCCGCGTTTGGCCCACTCCACCACATCGTAGCCGGAATGTGCCCGGCCGTTGTCGTAGTAAGCCTCCCACTTGCCGGGCCAGGTGCGGCTGCGCTTGGCCTGGATGGACAGCACCATGCACTGGCTACCAAACGCCTCGGCCACCTCGGTAATCAATTCGGGCCGTTTGATGGCCGCCGTGTTGATGGCCACCTTGTCCGCGCCCATAGCAAGGATGTGGCGCACATCCTCGACGCTGCGCAGGCCGCCGCCCACGCAGACCGGGATATACACATCATCCACGGTTTTGCGCACAATATCCGAAAGGTTGTTACGGTTATACAGGCTGGCCACAATATCAATGTACAGCAGCTCGTCAATGCCCTGCTCATAATATTCCCGTGCAAACAGGTTGGGATCCCCCAGCTTGCGCAGGCCCTCCAACTGGATGCCTTTGACGAGGTTGGTATCCTTGACATCCAGCCGTGCAATCAGGCGGATTTTTTTCTTAGCCATAAAAAATTCCTCAGTTCCAGAGCTCTTGGCCTTATATTTCGTGGTGGGTGCCCTGCGGGTCGCCCCACAGTACCTCGCTGTCGCCCTCGTAGGGGGTGTAGCGCAGCTTCCACATGTTGTCCTCCCACTTCCAAAGGTGGGGTCTGCGGAACCGGTCGGCCAGGTGCATAAAGTATTCGCGGTCCATGCGGGGCTGCTCAAACAGCTGGCTGGCCCAGGGGAAATGCTGGCGGTCCAGCGACAGATATTGGAAAATTTCTTTCTCAAAGCGGTCGGGATATTCGCCGTCAAACTTCTTGCACAGTGCCTTGCCTTCGTCCAGGGTGATTTCCTCGTTGCGGATTTCCTGGGCGGCATCGTAGGTGGTGCGGCCGATGCCGTACTTGATGTAGGTGGTGTAATAGAAGAAGTCATCGATTTTATCATCGATGGAATTGTACTTGGAGTAGGTGCCCTGGGTGCGCTCCGGCGCGGGGCGGAAGCCGCCGTGCTCGACGCTGTAATAGTATGCGCCCTGGGGATGCCACTTCTCGTAATAGCCCAAATACCGCACCTGGATATGGTTTTTCTCCAGGTTGGAGGTCTCGCTGGGCAGGTAGATGGCCAGGTCGGCCTTATCGACCTTGTAATCCTCCTCCAGCTGGCGCAGGCTGACGCCGCCCAGGTAGATATGGTCGTAATCATTGACGGCAAAAAAGTGCTCGTCACGCAGGGCAGAGTTGTTGTCGGCAATGGGGTTGCCGAACTCGGCCTCGTTCTCGCCATAGAACACCAGCGGAATGCCGAACTTGGCGGCCATCTTGGGGGCCAGCTGCTTCTGCCCCAGAATAAACGGCTGGAACGGGTGGAACAGGTTCTCGGTCGCCAAACGGGTCAGCAGGCGGTGGGTCATGCCGTTGGGGGTGCACAGGTAGTTGTCAAACCCGGCATGAATCCAGGCCTGCATGTTGTCCCAGCCCCAAGGGGTATAAATATGCGGTGCCCAGGTGACGGTCAGGGGGTGCATGCCGTATTTGTATTTCAGGATGTGAGCGGCATAAAAGCTGTCCTTGCCGCCGGAGCCGGGCACCAGGCAGTCATAGCTGCCGTCATTTTTGCGGTATTCATCGCACAGCTCACGCAGCTCTTTTTCGCGCAGGGCCCAGTCGATATGGCCGTTAGCCTTATTGTGGCAGGCATGGCAGGCATCGCAGGTGCCGTCGTCCTGAATGACCATCGTCTTTTTAATGGACTTGATCGTATGTTCAAATTCATAGCAGGAGTTGGGCTTCTGGTTGCTCATCACGCACTCTTTGCAAAACTGCACATGTTTGGGCAGGCCGTAATAAGCTTCCAGCTGATCCTCCGGGATATCGGGCGCGTATTTGGCGTAATCGATTTCGACATAACGAGGATTCTTTTCCATATTTCTCACTCTCATTCCATCCGTGGTAATTCCTATTGAACCAAAAAAGGCGCTGTCCGTATAGCAATGCTATCGGACAGCGCCTTTGCTGTTCTGTGGGTATTATAGCACAGCACCCTGCTGTTTGCAAGATGCCAGCCTATTTTTTACATCGGTGCAGTGCTTTTTATTTCTGGCTGACCACTGCGCCGTTGATCAGAACAGCTTTCACGTTGGTCATAACCTCAAACGGGCAGCCATCGGTCAGCACCAGGTCTGCATCCTTGCCGACCTCGATGGAGCCAACACGGTCAGCAATGCCGATGTGCTTGGCCGGGTTGATGGTGATGGCCTGCAGCGCGGCAAACGGATCCATGCCGGCTTTGACCGCCATACCGGCGCACAGCGGCAGGTACTGCTGCGGAATGACCGAGTTATCGGTGATGATGGAAACATGGCAGCCCGCTTTTGCCAGAACGCCCGGCGTTTCCCAGGATTTGTTCTGCAGTTCAAACTTGCTGGCAAAGGTCAGGCTGGGGCCGACGGCCATGGGGATATTGCTTTCCTTGGCCAGTTCGTCCACGATCAGGTGGCCTTCGGTCACATGTTCCAGCGTCAGGCCCACATCGAACTCTTTGGCAATGCGGATGGCGGTAAAGATATCATTGGCCTGGTGTGCATGGGCTTTCAGGGGAGATGGTGTGGTCCAGCACCGGCAGCAGAGCTTCCAGCTTCTGGTTATAAGCGGGCATTTTGGTCACATCGCCGTTGGCGGCAGCCTTGCGGGCACCGTAATCCCTAGCGGAAGCCAGCGCCCCGCGCAGGAACGCAGCGGTGGACATGCGGGTAGAATCGCATTTATCTTTATAGCAGCGCTTGGGGTTTTCGCCAAAGGCGCATTTCATGGCAACGGCTTCCTTGACGATCATGTTGTCCACACGCTCGCCCACCGTCTTGATGGCGGTAAAGGTACCGCCCAGCACATTAGCGCTACCCGGCCCGGTGCACACGCAGGTAATTCCTGCTTCCCGTGCATGGGCAAAGGAGGGATCGCGAGGGTTGATGCCGTCAATGGCGCGCAGCTGCGGGGTCCAGATGTCGTTCATCTCGTTGTAGTCGCAGCCTTCGTACCCGATGCCATAACCATCCAGGCCGATATGGGTGTGCGCATCCACAAAACCGGGGAAAATATCCAGCCCGGCAGCATCCAGCACGGCGATATCGGCGGGCACGTTCAGTTCATGCCCCATGGCAACAATGCGGCCGTTTTCCAGCAGCAGGTCGATCTGCTGTGGTTCCGGGTGAACGGCGTCATGAACCCGGCCCCCGCGCACCAGCAGCGGCGCGGCGGTATGTTCTGTATTCTGCATCATTGATTGATCCTTTTTTCAGCCCTGTTATACTTCAAAATCCAGGCAGGTGCGCACGGCGGTGTAGGGACGCACTTTGCCGTCGGCCACGGCCACATGGGCCGGGTGGACGGCATAGCCTTTCAGGGCCGCCTCATCGGTAAAGGTGGTGTCCAGCATCAGGTCCGCATTGGCGGAGCTGGGCAGGGCCTTGGTGTAAACATGGATCTCCGTCAAACCGGGGATCTGCCCGGCCAGACCTTCCAGCCCGGCTTTGATGTCCGCCTTGACGGTTTCCTGTTTAGCGGCGGGCATCTCTTTCAGTTTCCACAAAATAACATGACGTACCATTATTTGTTTTCCTCCCAGATGGGGTGTTTCAGCACCCACTCGCCGCAGTCGTTCTTTTCAAACAGGTCCCGGTTGTAGAACTTATCCATGATGTTCCAGAACTCGGTTTCGGTGTAGCCGCAGAACGCGCAGAAGTCACGCACGCACAGCGGGTCCAGCGCGCCGTCCCGCTCCTTGATGATGGGAATGGCTTCCTCCCGTGTCATCATACCGTAGCGGATGTAGCGGGCCGTGTAGTCCGTGGCCGCCGCATGGCCGAACTTGGGGTACTTCAGCCAGGAGTGCACCAGGTAGGCGCGGGAGTCGATCTGGTCGAAGTTTTCGGCATGGTGGGTGCGGTCCCACTCATGCGACAGGTCATGGAAGCCGTGCTCCTTGGCGATCTGGTAGTTTTTGTAGCTGTTCCAAGGCACAAAGTAGCTCATATAGAACGGGTCGAGCTTGGCGCGCTCTTCGGCGCTGGGAGCCAGCGTCAAGGAGAGGTCCTTCTCGGTCACGCCGTCGCCCAGCAGTTCTTCCATCGGGAAGCCGACGGCCACGCCGTTCTCGATCTGATCCATGGCGGAGTAGGTCTCCTTGTCGGCGTTGCCGCCGTACTCAAAGCTGACGTTCTCGCCATAGCAGAGCATAGGAGTGTTGAACTTGGCCGCCATGTGCAGCGGGAAGGTGTAGATCAGGCGGTCGACGTACCAGGTCGGCTTGCCGTACTTTTCAAAGAACTTGCGCATCAGCACTTTCTGGGCGCGGATGTTGGGCTTGCAGCTGATGATGGTGCAGCCGAATTCCTCGCTGATGTTTTTCAGGTTATGGATGCCGGCCTGCGTCATGGGGAAGTTATCCTCCACGCTGAACAGGATGGGGTTCATGTGCATGACTTCTTTCAGCATCCAAACCTGGAAGTGGCTGTCCTTGCCGCCGGAAACAGCAACAGCGCAGTCATAACCGCCGGGGCCGTTCATGCCGCGGTACTTGTTGCAGTAGGCTTCAAACTCCTTAAAGCGGGCGTCCCAGTCCACATTTTTTCGGTTTTCGTAATGGCGGCAGGCGCTGCAAACGCCCTCAGAGTCAAAGGTGATACCGGGGCGGGTGTCCGGCATGGTACATTTTTTGCAATAACGCATAACAGGTTCTCCTTTGCTGTTTCTTACCCAATCTGCCGGGTGTCCGGCAGAATATTTCTACTTATTGTTATCATACCCGATTTTGCCTGCATTGGCAAGTAGCGCGCAGCGCAAGACACGTCAGAATGCACGTTTTTCTTTTGGGCTGCACCGAACCTTCCCTGCCCTGCAAATTCAAGCGTCGATGGGGCATCGACACGCAGAATTATGCGGTATTGCTTTCAAATTTTACATATGTAACCATTCCCAAGGCTATGCGGTTGTGGTATGATGATAGTTAATGATGTTCACTTTGAAGGAGGAATAAATTTTGAAAGGAACCAGCCGCACAATGCAAAACTGCGACAAAAGTCCAGCCAGGCTGTGCCGCTGAAGTGGAAAACAGCAGGGCTGTTTGCGGCGCCCTGCGGCATGGAAATAATCCAGCAATGCCGGAAACCGCACAGGAAGATTCCGGCGTACCGTAACGCCGCCAAAGGATTTAAAGCTATAGCTTTTTACCAAGATGGCGTGCCGATCTATGATGATTCCGTGCCCGCCATCGAGTGGGAGGATATTGTCCAACAGGACGCTGCCATCTCCGTCCCAAGGTCCGGCATTGCCACCTTTCCAGTTAGTTTTAACGGCTTTGATGTCAGCCATAACCAGGGGAGCATCGTCGCCAGGGACGCCGTTAAAAATTCCGGCATTGATTTTGTCATGATCCGCTGCGGCATTGGCAGCGAATACGACGGCGTGGGCGAAAACAAACAGGATGACGCCCATGGATACTCGCAAAAGACCAGCGCCAACGTCAGCATGGCAAAAGCGTGTGGCGATCAGTAATAGCCACCGTACATCTGAAAATACGAGATATGCGCCGCCACCGGGCCCCGCCATATCAGCGCACCTGCCATCCAGGGGCCCAGGCTTCCCAACCCAATTTCCTGCCGGTATTTCTGGACATTGAACATAAAGACCAACAAGGCAATCGCCATGCAACTCTACGTGCCAGGCGAATCATCCGCCCAGCAGCACCCCAGGCGATAAAACCATGGTTTACAACGCCGGTTCCGCGTTGAATTTACCAGCTGTTATTTCTTCCAGAATTCCTGGTTCAGGATCTTGGTCAGCATCATTTCTGATGCCAGGTCAGAATCAACGATCCGACTACCGTTCCGGCGGAACCACATGTCGGCAGCCCAGCCGCCAACCACAACCACGGCAGCAACAAAGGTACGGTTTTTTAAGGCTGCTGAATTTCCAATTGTTGACCCATCCAATTACCCATTGGTTTTTCGAGTATCCCGGCAACTAACCCCATTTCTACGCAAAGCGCAAGCTGTCCGCAAGTAAAAGAGCGGAATCCTTTCAGGCCTCTTTTCTGCGCTTACTCTTTTTCCTTCTCATAGCACAAAGCAGCACAACCGCCGTCGCCACGCTTACCCCATCCGCCAGCAACGCCTGGTACTGGCTGGATGCCGCTGTACCAGGGCACCGTCACGCCAAGGCCGTGAATAAAGACGTTTATCAGGAATCCAACGGCGGCACCGTATAGCCGGGATAATACAGCAGTGGCAGTTCCGCGTGCTGGTCCTGGCCGCTGGTTTCGGTGCAGGCCAGGGTTGTTACGCCGTTTTCCGGTCACCGGTGCCATGATCAAAGGCCCCTGGACCCTGCCGGATGGCCGTAGCCGTTCTGGGTCTCGCTGGCACCGTCCGGCAGGTATGGTTCCGTCAAAGTAAACAACCATGTTGAACTTTTTCGTACCCCGTTTACATCAAAATGTCCGCCGTCACGCCGGGGCAGCATCGGCCTGCTGGTTGATGGCAAAAGCGCCGCGCCGAAAACCGGGTGCGCCCCCCCACAGCCCAGCAACGCCAACCGGCCGCGGCAAAGAGACCTGCCCCCGCCAGCGCCGCCAACCCGCACATCGCCGCCAGTACCAGCAGCACCGTTGCCAAAGAAAGATACCGCCCCGGGAACTGGATTGCCACCAGGATACGCCCCACCACCGGGATGCGGCCCACGGCCTGCCACGGGAAAGGTTCGTACGCCCAGGATGGCCAGCGCCGGTAACCCGATCCCAAACACCGGCGGATACTGCGCCAAGGGCTGCTGAGCACCCCGATGGTCAAACCTACCACTTTGATGAAACCCACCGGCGTACCAAGATTGTTGTGGTTTTTCACCAGGCAAAACAGCTCTGCAATCCGCAGGCCGCTGTTTTTCACAATCTGGCCGCCATTTTCGGCACTGCCGGTATACATATTATTGTAGTCGCCGCTCAGCATCAGGGTCAGGAACGGCACCAGGAACCACAGATTCAGCAGCACCGTCAGCACAGCAGCCTTCAGCCATGTGAAGAACACTGCCTTGCTGAACGTCCGGCGGAACCGCATCAAGCAGAACACGGCTGTTGCCATTGACCATATCTATCATGCCGGGATATGCACCTGCAGCAGCATTCCAAAGGCCGCAACAAGGTCGCGCCCCCGGCTCAGGCTCACGGCGCGGGACTGATAGATCATGCCCCACTTGACGATCTGCTCCTGATAGGGCGCCGGAATCACCTCGCCATGGCTCATCTTTCATGTTCTGAACCAGTAAATCAATACAGATGATAGGTAAAATCATATTGATGGAACCATTGCCTGGTCCGTGCTGATATGGCAGCCGGTCAGGTCCATGCTGAAAAGGCAATGCCATCGCCGTCGGCTCTGGTAAAGCCAGCAGATTTCTCTTTACGCCCCCTGCACTCATCCCCCATAAGGCAGTACCGCCGGGAAGTACAGCAGCATTCATGCCTTCGATCAAAAACGGCAGCATGGTCGTAGCCATCCTTTGCCATGCTGTAAACGCGGACCGGGAACTGCCCCTCCCGCAGGCCCTTAATGCCGCCTGGGATATCGCCTCCAGCTTATCCAACAGTTCTTCGGAATAGACCCCAAGGTCTTCCCGGTAGAACTGCCGGATATCAACATTCAGTGCTTTCTCCATGTGTGTTTCTCCCCTTCAGGCATATCTTTTTTTGTCTCTTCGCATCCGGGGCACACAGCCAGCCCGCAACTTGCTGGCAGTGTTACCCCCCCCCCATAAATAATATGCGCTCCTGTTTTCTTCGTTTTTGTTCATAGCCAACATATTTGGTATTATAACACATATGGCTTCCGCATTTCATTATCATATGTTAATATTGAATTTTTTCTTCATTATTTCCATTTTGCACAAAAAAGAGGCCCAAAAACTGTCTTTTTGACAGTTCTGGGCCTTTTTTACTTTATTTGAGTGCTTAGTCAACGATCAAGCTCTTACCGGTCATCTCCGAGGGTACCGGCAGGCCGATATAAGGCAGCATGGTGGGGGCAATATCTGCCAGGCAGCCGCCCTCGCGCAGCTTCACATCGCCGCAGCCGATGGCCACAAACGGCACCGGGTTGGTGGTGTGGGCGGTAAACGGGGTGCCGTCCGGGTTCTTCATCTTTTCGGCGTTGCCGTGGTCAGCGGTCAGGAACACGCAGCCACCGGCGTTCAGCACAGCGGTCACAACCTCGTTCACAGCGGCATCAACAGCTTCCACAGCCTTGACAGCGGAATCAAACACGCCGGTATGGCCGACCATATCGCAGTTGGCAAAGTTCAGGATGATCACATCGTACTTGCCGCTCTCAATGCGGGCCTTGCACTCGTCAGCAACCTCCGGGGCGCTCATCTCGGGCTTCAGGTCGTAGGTGGCATCCTTCGGGCTGGGGATGACCTTGCGGTCCTCGCCCTCATAGGGGGCTTCCACACCGCCGTTGAAGAAGAAGGTCACATGGGCGTACTTCTCGGTCTCGGCAATGCGCAGCTGGGTCTTACCGTTCTTGGAAAGATACTCGCCCAGAACGTTGCTCAGCTCAACCGGCGGGTAGGCAACTTCGCAGTTGGGCATGGTAGCATCATACTCGGCCATGCAGACATAGTGAACCTGCTTGCGGCCGCCGCGGCGCTCAAAACCGGTAAAGGCATCATCGCAGAAAATGCGGGTCATCTGGCGGGCACGGTCGGGGCGGAAGTTCATGAAGATAATGGTATCGCCATCCTCCACGCGGCCACCCTCACAGGTAACGGCGGGGATCACGAATTCATCCGTCTTGCCGTCCGCATAAGAAGCCTCAATGGCCTCCTGTGCATTGGCGGCATGGTTGCCCTCGCCGTAAACAAAAGCGGCATAAGCCTTTTCTTCACGGTCCCAGTTGTTGTCACGGTCCATAGCATAGTAACGGCCGCTGACACTGGCGATGGTGCCAATACCCAGTTCGTCCAGCTTGGCCTGCAGGTCAGCCAGGAAGCCCTTGCCGCTGTGGGGGTCGGTGTCACGGCCGTCCATGATGCAGTGCAGATAAACCTTGGTTGCGCCCATATGCTTGGCCATTTCCAGCACGCCGAACCAGTGATCGGCATGGCTGTGAACGCCGCCGGTACCAACCAGGCCCATCAGGTGGATGGCCTTGCCGGCATCAATGGCAGCTTTCATGTTCTTGACCAGCACGGGGTTCTTGAACATTTCGCCGTCCTTGATGGACTTGGTGATCAGGGTGAGCTGCTGGTACACGATGCGGCCAGCACCCATGTTGGTATGGCCAACTTCAGAGTTGCCCATCTGGCCATCTGGCAGGCCGACAGCCATGCCAGATGCGTTGATGGTGGTCATAGGGTAATTTTTCATCAGTGCATCCAGATGCGGCTTGTTGGCAGCAACAACGGCGTTGCCATAGGTTTCGTCCGGGGTCCAGCCGAAGCCGTCCATGATGCAGAGCATTACAGGTTTCTTTGCCATTGATTGGTTCTCCCTTAGTTTTAGTTAGGGCAACACCGCACAATTCCCGTCTGACGGCTTAAGCACCGCTCCGGCGGCTGCGGCACGGCATCTGCGTTGCCAAAATGCTCGATAATGTCGGGTTGCGGTACCCGCATCGTGCTTCGGGGGCAAAAGCCCCTCGCACTCTGCGACCGCTGCCCCTGCTTCGGTTCGCTGTTTCCGCCACTGGCGGCGCTCACCTTTGCAGCATCCAGTATTATCTGCGCTTTTGGCTTAGCATCTGCCGCGCCTCGCTCGCCGTATCGGCACTTAGAATTATGCGGTATTGCCGTAGAAGTTAGGAGGGAGGAGTTAGGAGTTTGTGGTGGACAAAGGCTCGTTACGCATCCCACCGTAGGGGGCGCACAGAATAATAGATACCATTTTGGTGCCACACTTGGCTTCCCTTGAGGGAAGCTGTCTGCGCAGCAGACTGAAAGGTGGTTCCATCGGCTCAAGCCTTTCCGGTTCAGCCAATTCCTAATTTCTCATTCCTAATTGCTCATTCATTCTCAGCCTTTGGTAGCAGCTTCCACGATAACAGCAAACTGGTCTGCTTTCAGGGATGCGCCGCCGATCAGGCCGCCGTCAACATCGGGCTTGGAGAGCAGTTCCTCTGCGTTTTTGGGGTTCATGCTGCCGCCGTACTGAACAGTCAGTGCCTTGGCGGCGTCAGCGCCGTACAGCTCGCCAACCACCTTGCGGATGGCTGCGCAGACTTCCTCAGCCTGGTCAGCGGTAGCGGTCTTGCCGGTGCCGATGGCCCAGATGGGCTCGTAAGCGATAACAACGTTCTTCAGCTCGTCAGCGGTCACGCCGTTCAGAGCGATCTTGACCTGCATGCGGACCAGCTCCTCGGTGACACCCTGCTCGCGCTGGGTCAGGCTTTCGCCCACGCAGATGATGGGCTTCAGGCCGCCGGCCAGTGCAGCCTTGGCGCGCTTGTTGACGGTTTCATCGGTTTCAGCAAAATACTGGCGGCGCTCGCTGTGGCCAACCACAACGTACTCAACGCCCAGGTCGGTCAGCATGTCAGCGCTGATCTCGCCGGTGTAAGCGCCGGACTTCTCGAAGTGGACATTCTCAGCGCCAACGTGGATGTTGGTGCCCTTGGTCTTGGCAACAGCGGTGACCAGGTCGGTGAACGGCACGCAGATCACAACTTCGCAGCCTGCATCCTTAACAGCGGGGATCAGGGCGTCAATCAGCTCAGCAGCCTCGGTAGCAGTCTTGTTCATTTTCCAGTTACCGGCAATAATTGCCTTACGGTTCTGTTTATCCATGATAAAAGCTCCTTCTTATTAACTACTTATTTGCTTGCGTGGATTTTCTTTGTTGTCTACCATGCGGGCTACATAACAAAAAGAGCGCAGCGGCTAAGCCGCCGCGCTCCTGCGGTTTTTCAATTATGCGTTCTGGATAACGGCAATGCCGGGCAGCTCTTTGCCTTCCAGGTATTCCAGGGAAGCACCGCCGCCGGTGGAGATGTGGGTCATCTTGTCGCCCAGGCCCATCTGCTGCACAGCAGCTGCAGAATCGCCGCCGCCGATCACAGTGGTAGCGCCGCTTTCAGCCATAGCCTTGGCAACAGCCAGGGTGCCGGCTGCCAGGGTCGGGTTTTCGAACACGCCCATGGGGCCGTTCCAGACAACGGTCTTGCTGGCCTTGACGGCATCAGCAAACAGCTTCATGCTCTCGGGGCCGATATCGCAGCCTTCCATGTCAGCCGGGATTGCGGTAACGGGAACGACCTTAACTTCGACAGGTGCGTCGATGGGATCGGGGAAGTCAGCAACGCAGGCAGCGTCAACGGGCAGCAGCAGCTTAACGCCCTTTTCCTGTGCCTTAGCCATCATTTCCTTGCAGTAGTCGATCTTGGAATCGTCAACCAGGCTCTTGCCGATCTCATAGCCCTGTGCCTTCAGGAAGGTGTAGGCCATGCCGCCGCCGATGATCAGGGTATCGACCTTTTCCAGCAGGTTGGAGATAACGTTCAGCTTATCAGCAACCTTAGCGCCGCCCAGAATAGCGGTGAAGGGGCGCTCCGGGTTGTTGACGGCGTTGCCCAGGTACTTGATCTCCTTTTCCATCAGGTAGCCAACAGCGGTATCCTTAACATAGTCGGTCACACCGGCGGTGGAGCAGTGTGCACGGTGGCAGGAGCCGAAAGCATCGTCAACGTAAGCGTCAGCCAGGCTGGCCAGCTCTTCGCTGAAGGTGGGCTCGATATTCTTGGTTTCTTCCTTGCGGAAACGGGTGTTCTGGAGCAGAACAACATCGCCGTTGCCCATGGTGGCAACAGCAGCCTTGGCCTGGTTGCCAACAACGTTGTCGTCATCAGCAAAGGTGACGGGCTGGCCCAGCTTCTCGCTCAGGCGGACAGCAACAGGGGCCAGGCTGAACTTGGCCTCAGGGCCGTTCTTCGGCTTGCCCAGGTGGCTGCACAGGATGACCTTGGCGCCATCATTGATCAGCTTTTTGATGGTCGGCAGAGCCGCATTGATGCGGTTGTCGTTGGTGATCACACCGTCCTTCATCGCGAGGGCGCTATCATTTCGATGCCTCTGAAAGCCGCGGGCATGAGCCGCGGCCGGGCGTTCTGGGCGGGTACGCTGTCCGGTGCCGTGGAGCCGGTGGGCGCACTGTTTACCATCTGGGCCGCCGGGCTGGTGGTGCCTGCCCTGCCCTACCTGCTCAGCTTTGCCGCCGGGGCCATGATCTACGTCGTGGTCGAGGAGCTGATTCCCGAAATGTCCCAGGGCGAGCACTCCAACGTCGGCACTATCTGCTTTGCGCTGGGATTCAGCGTGATGATGGTGCTGGACGTGGCACTGGGGTGATTTTTGCCCATCTGGGTTGATAATTTTTTCTATCACGAAGTTACCATGTATTAAATAATGTCTCGATGTCTCGCCGTGGCTCATCAGATAAATGGTTTTTATCTTGGCTGACTCCTTTTGTCTTATGGAGCGGCTTCCGTTCCGCGCCACCCTGCGGAGGCAATTCGTTTATTTCTCCAGCACTGATACAAAATAAAACTTCTTATCAATCAAATTGCCAATCAAACCAGCGGTCCGTCCATAGGTCAGGGCAGCCACCACAGTGCCGATGCCTACTCCCTTCAGCGTACCGGTACCCACTACGGTCAGCACAATGGATACCGCAACGCAGGTCAGGTCCATGGTCGTCTTGACCTTGGCGTAAGGCTTGCGGATAATCTCCGAAAGGTCCCGGGCAAACAGATCCGTCGGGATGATCGGCAGCTTGCACCGGTTGGACAGTGCAATGCCCAGCGCGATGACCGGGCAGCTGGCCACAAAGTAGAAGATGCGCCAGCCCCAGCTGTAGGGCAGGCAGGGCAGCCACGCACCAAACACATCCAGCAGCTTGCCGAAGAAAAAGCCCGCCACAAAGCTGAACAGGTACGACGGCACAAACCGCTTGCGCAGCACCATCAACGTAATGACCAACACGCCCTGGAACAGGTACGTCCAGGTGCCCAGCGTCAAAAACGGGAACACCAGCGACACCGCATACGGGAAGCTGGACACCGGCGAAATGCCCAGCCCCGCATACACCGTCACGGCCACTGCAAAGCTGTTGATGAGCACGGCCAGCACCAGCGCCAGCTCGCCCCGCACTACAATTTTATCCTTCGCTTCCATCGTCCTGTTTCCTCCCCGGATACGTCTATACCATCAATATACGCCAATTTCTGCGGCATGGCAAGCGTTGTCTGGTTGACGGGCCGCTGCCCTGCATTTTCGGCAAAAAGCTTCCGATATGCAACACCGTGTTGCTTTTCTCCCCAGTTCGGCGTATAATGTCTATTATAGAAATTGTAACGCACCGGAAAGGATTTTCCGCTTATGACGGCACCCAAAACCGACCGCCGCATCCTGCGTACCCGTGCCCTGCTGCGCCAGGGCCTGGCCGAGCTGATGCAGGAGAAAAACGCAGGCGACATCACCGTAAAAGAGCTGGTCGCCCACGCCAACGTGAACCGTTCCACCTTTTACCTGCACTACACCGACATTGACCAGATGCTGGCTTCCGTCGAGGCCGAGCTGCTGGAACGCATTGAGGCGTCCGTGCAGGCACACCCCATCAACCCGCACCAGGCGCAGATCTTCCCGCTGGTGGGGGATCTGTTTGCCCTGATGGCCGAAAACCGCGAGATCTGCGCCGCGCTGCTGGGTCCCCACGGCGACATGGCGTTTTTGCTGCAGATCGAAGCCATCCTCTCCCGCTACAGCCTGCAGGTACTGGCCGATGCCTACCCGGATCGCCGGGCCGATCTGGACAGCGGGTATTCCTTTTGCCTGTCTGGCTGCGTGGGGCTTATCAAAAACTGGCTCCAAGCCGAGGAACCCGCCCCGCCCGAGGTGATGGCCCAGCGCACCTATCGGCTGATCCACAACGCCATGCGCGGCCTGTGCCCGGGGGTGGAAGCATGAAGAAAAAACTGCAGCCCGCCATCACCCTGCTGCAGCAGTACATGGCCCAGGACATGACGGTCTACGCCGGGCACGCCACGCTTTTCCTGCTCACGGCGTTTTTTCCGCTGCTGATGTGGCTGCTGGTAGTGGTCAACACCCTGCCGGGCTTTACGGTGGACAGCGTAGTCGAGCTGTTTTTCCGTTTTCTGCCGGATATTCCGGTCATTCGTGATACCATCGCCGGCCTTATCACCAGCATGAACGAGAACTCCAACACCTTTGTGGCATCGCTGGCCGTTATTACCACACTGGTGTCGGCGTCCAGCGGCATGGCAGCCATCCAGAAGGGCCTGCAAAAGTTGACCCCCGGCTCCCGCCGCACGATGCTTGACCGGCTGTGGGCGGTGGTGTACACCTTCGCGTTTTTGTGGCTGCTGCTGATCGTGCTGTTCTGCCAGAACCTCAGCCCCCTGCTGCATTGGGCGTTGAGCCTGCTGCCCTGGCTGTCCCAGAGCCATCTGTTTCTCAGGCTGCACAGTTTGGTCAGCTTCAGTGCGCTGGCGGCCTTTGGGCTGTCCATCCTGACTTTTGTGCTGATCTACACCTTCGTGCCGGGCGGCCGCCGCCGTATGCGGGACCAGCTGCCCGGGGCGCTGTTTACGGCTGTTGTCTGGTTCGTTTTCTCCTCGATCTTCACCTATTATATTCGCACTTCCTGGAAGCTGTCCTATATTTACGGCTCCCTGACCTCGATCATCCTGGTCATCCTGTGGCTGAATGTCAGCATCAACGTGATGTTCCTGGGCGCGGGCGTCAATGGCATGCGCGCCTACAGCCGCCGCAACGGTTGACCCGCGCTGCACGACGTGTTACACTGGATACAACCCTCTGCATTTATAGTCTAATAAGGAAAGTTGGAGAAAACCATGAAAACGGAACGTCCTACTGTGCGCCGTGTCCTGGGTATGGTGATCGGCATCGTCATCATCTCGCTGGGCATTGCCATCTTCAAGCAATCCCACCTGGGCAATGATTCCATCACGGCCCTGAACATCCGCCTGTCCGAGCTGCTGGGCATCTCGCTGGGCGTGCAGAACATCTGCACCAATCTGGTGTTCTTGGTGGTGGAATTCATCTGGGGCCGCAAGTACATTGGCCTGGGCACCCTGGTCAACGGCCTGGGCTGTGGGTTCATCATCACTTTTTTCTACGACATCATTGCGGGCTGGTTCGGCCCGGCCGAGCAGCTGCCCATCCAGCTGCTGTGGGTCGTGATCGCCGTGCCTGTCACAGCGTTTGGCTGCTCGCTGTACCAGACGGCCGACCTGGGCGTTGCACCTTACGATTCGCTGGCTTTGGCCCTGCAGGACCACCTGCACAAGCCTTACTTCGGCTGCCGCGTCTTTACCGATGCACTCTGTGCGGCCATCACCTTCCTGCTGGGCGGCCTGGTCGGCATCGGTACCCTGGTCTGCGCCTTCGGCCTGGGCCCTTTCATTCAATTCTTCAATGGCGCGTTCTCTGAGAAGGTTTTGCAATATAAACCTGTGGAAACTTCTTGATTTGTTCCTAAAAGGTGCCACCCACTAAAAAAGGCCCTGCCTCAAGGTAGGCAGGGCCGGATAACCGCACAAATATAAGGCAACACCGCACAATTCCCGCCTGACGGCTTAAGCACCGCTCCGGCGGCTGCGGCACGGCATCTGCGTTGCCAAAATGCTCGATAATACACAAAGTATTATCTGCGCTTTTGGCTTAGCAGCTGCCGCACCTCGCTCGCCGTATCGGCACTTAGAATTATGCGGTATTGCCATAATCAAATAACTCGTTCAAACACCGCAATCACCATCGGCATCGTTACAATCGACAACAACGTTGTCAACACATACAACGCCCCTGATTCCTCCATATCGCGGTCATACAACTGCACCATCGAGTTCAGCGCCGAACATACCGGCGTAATGCCGGACAAAAACACTGTCATCAAAATCGCCTTGCCGTCTGGGATCCAGGTCTGCGCTTTCAGCAGCCATAACAACCCCAGCGTCACCATCGGGTACAAAATCAAACGCAAAAACACGGTCAAATAATACCGCGGCGTAAGCACCAGCTTTTTCAGCGGGCTGGACGCGATTGCCATACCCGCCAGCAGCATGCCCAGCGGGCCGATCATATTGCCCACGCTGGAGATGGTCGTCACCAGCCCCGCCGGCAGCGTGATGTGCAGCACAAACAGCAGCGCCGCCGCCACAATGGCGATCAGGTTCAGATTCGTCATGATTTTTTTCAGGTCAATGCCCTTGTCGCCCCGCAGCACCGTGCAGCAATGGGTCCACAGCAGCACCAGCTGCACAATGATGAACCCGCAGGAATACACCACATACTCACTGCCCAGCGTAGCCTGCAGCAGCGGAATTACCAGTGCCGATGCGTTGGAATAAATCACAGCACACCGCTCAATCACATCTAGTTTCAGCGGCTTTTTCAGCAGCGCCGTCAGCGCCAAAAACAGCAGGTGCATGATGCCTGCCACCACAAACGAATACGCAATGCCGGTGCGCACCTCCGGCGTGTTGTCGATCTGGAACGCGTTCAGGATCATGCACGGCATGACCAGATACACCATGATGACCGACAGCACCCGGCTGTCCTCAGGCTTCAACAGCCCGACCCGAACCACCAGATACCCCATCAGCAAAATCAGAAACAACTGCGCGATTTTTTCCGCCAGCAGGATACTGATCGACATACTTTCATCCCCCTCATTTCTCCTGCCATACTACCACAATTTGCCGCACCGCGCAAGCACCACAAAAAAGGGAAAGGCCTCAGTCCTTCCCTTTAACGCTATTCGGTTTCGCTCATGGGTACTGCGGCATCCGGCTCCGCGCAAGGCTCCTGCTCTGCGCCATAAAAGCCGCAGCCATGCTTGCCGTGCTGCTTTACATGGTACAGCGCGTGGTCGGCATCCTTAAAGATGCTCTCCCCCGGGTCCTGCCGGTCAGAGAACGCCACGCCAACGCTCAGCGAGACAGGCGGCAACCCGTCGGCCGGGTTGCTCAGCAGATCGTTGACCATATCGATTTTTTCTTTAATAGTATTGGTCAGGTCGGTGGTCATATCCACCATAATGACCGCGAACTCGTCGCCGCCGATGCGGCAGACATAGTCGATGCTGCGGAACGCTTTCTGCAGCAGGGATGCCACCTTTTTCAAAATTTCATCGCCTACCGCATGGCCGTAGGTGTCGTTAACGGTCTTGAAGCTGTCCACATCGCAGATGATCATGGCAAAGTCTGACTGCCCCTTCTCGTAAATGGACAAAATCTTCTCAAACGACCCTCGATTCAGCGCATCGGTCAGTGCGTCATGCTCGGCCTCATGACGGATGAGCTTCTGCGTCTCCTGGTTTTCCAGGTAGACTTTGTTGTAGGTCACGGCCAGGTTTTGCAGCTCCGCCGCGCCCACCACCGGAAAGATCTCCCCGTTCTGGATGCTTTTCCCGTACAGCAGCAACGGCTTTACGATTAAATGCTGCACGATGGCGCACATCATCAGCACCATCAAAATCAACGCCACTACGCTGATCTCAAACCTAAAATAAATGTCACTGAACACCGTTGCTGCGTTGTTTTGGCGGTTCTTTGTCTGTTCGATCAGGCTTTGGGTGCAGGCCGCAACATTGTCGTTGATGTTCTCCCGCAGCGTCTGGTACTGGTCGTTGCAAACCAGCTGCTGTGCCTTGCGGATCTTCTCGCTGTCGGTCATCCGCTGGTCGCTCTCGTGCAGCGTCACCGCCCGGATGGCCTCCGGCCAGCTTTCCCCGTCCGCAATGTAGGCCTCGGCCGCCAGCCGCATGGCATAACGGTCGGCATAGCTCAGATTTTTGGTGCTGTTCAGCGCAGTTTTCAGTGATTCCAACGACGTTGTTCCGTCAAATTCCTGTTCCAAATAGGCGAACGCCTTCTCCTGGCGCCGGGTCACGTTCTTTTCCTCAAAGTAAAGGTCCATGTACTCTCGCTGCCCGGTCACCACAAACAGCCGCACCTGCTCGGCCAGATAATCCGATGCCGCCTGCAGCTCACTTGCCTGGTTTTCGCACTCAATATATTCATCCGTGGCGGTCTGCAACGCCGCAAACTGCTGCGTGCACTCAGACGAAACAAACACAAGCAGGATGCCCAGCAGAATGGTCACCGCAATGCTCCCAATGCTGACCCGTTCGATCCGTATTTTCTTCACACGCGCTCAACTCCCGCACAAAATGCGCATCGTCATACCGCAGCATTTTGTTAAAATTTTCGATATTTTTATTATAGAAAGTTTATTGTTAGATTGCAAGACAATTATCGACATGATTGCGCAGTGTTTTACGGCTGCTGCCGCCCCGCTTTGGACGATTCGCTCTTGCAAAATGGCGTGGTTCGCGTTATGCTGGCTGTATAACAAAGTAAAAGGGAGCACCTGCTATGAATGTTACTGTATATTTAGGCGCCAATTATGGCACAGACCCCGCCCTGCAAACTACCGTGGCCGAGCTGGGGCAATGGATCGGCAAAAGCGGCCACACGCTGGTCTACGGCGGCTCTGCCAGCGGCCTGATGGGTGTGCTGGCCCGCAGCGTAATGGCCGCCGGCGGTCCCGTGATCGGCGTAGAACCGCAGTTTTTCATTGATGAAGGTTACGAGCTGGACGGCCTGACGCAGTTGATTGTCACACAGGACATGACCGAGCGCAAAGCCAAAATGATCGAGCTGGGCGATGCTTTTATCGCGTTCCCAGGCGGCACCGGCACGCTGGAGGAGATCACTGAGGTCATGTCGAAAGTGTCCCTCAAGCACCTGGATGCTCCCTGCATCCTCTACAACCTCAACAACTATTACGACAGCCTAAAAGCCCTGTTGGACCACATGATTGAAACCGGCCTCTCCACCCCCGCCCGCCAGGAGGGCATCTACTTTGCCGCTGATTTGGCAGAGATCAAGCAGATTCTAGGCGAGGCATAAAATCCCCCGCGCTCTAAAAACCGTCCACTGGACTGTTTTTGTCCGGCGTGACGTACCGCCGGCCTACGACTTGCAGTTACCGCATCGGCCTGCACCCCTTGGGCGGGGCTTGCCCTCTGCGACCGCTGCGCCTGCTCTGACTCTCTGTTTCCGCCGCAGGCGGCGGTCGCCTCCACAGCAAGCCATTCTCGTCCCCAATGGTGCACAAACGGAAGTTCCCTCAAAAACAAGCAATAAAAAAAATATCCCGCAGCTTCGTGCGAGGTATTTTGTGGTGCACCATGTGGGAGCAAACCCGAACACTTTTGTTTGTCCGGGCGGCATCGGCATCACACGACTGCTCACCCGGAAGTGATGCTGTTGTTCCTCCGCGCGAGGATAAAAGAGGGGTGTTGAAATATCAAGGGGCTTTTGCGGCATATCCTCGCTCTACAAACTGGGCTGCGGTATTCCACAGTCCCCTTGACATTTCCCCATTCCTCTTTTTCTGGCTAATCGCGGAACAACCCACATCTCCTTATCCCGATTGGATAACGTGAGTTGAGATTGAGGAAAGCATAAGTGTTGAGATATGGGCATTTCCAGAATATACCGCCACCCAAAGACATCAGCAGCGGTCTGACTACTTGATATAGATTAAAATGGCAAGTTGCTTGTAAAGCAACACGGTATATGATACAATTAGCTAAACTGAAACCGTGAGGTGATTATACGCATGAAGAATGAATCTAAACGGTATGGACGGCATAGACATGACCCCGTTGTTGTTTTAATGCTGATTTTTGTTGTACTAAAAGCAGCAAGATTCATTTCATGGTCTTGGTTGTGGGTACTAAGTCCAATTTGGCTTACATTCTTATTTTTCGCTGCTATTTTTTCCGCCATCTTGGTTGGCGGGCGAATTGCTAAAGGGAAATGGTAATTTCCAGTTTATTTAACCATCATGGGTATTCGTATGAAGAAATGTAAATACTGCGGGAATGAACTAAATGGCACTTCCGAATTTTGCTGCAATAAATGCGAAAGCAACTATAAAGAAGCACTGGAAAAGGATAACCGTAAAATCAAGTATTTTATTTTGGGCATTGTTTTAGGTTTTCTCATTATACTTTATGGTATCTCTCTAAGTAATCGCACTTCCGCAATCGGAATCGGAATTATAGTAATGGGTATTGATGTTGTCTTACTCCCCTTTACCACTCCTGAAACAGTATCACTTTTAGGATACCAAAAGTCAAAACTTGCGGGAAGATTATTAGGCATACTACTTATTGCCGTTGGTATATGAGTAGGTTTTATCTAATACCAGATAAAAACAAAAGGCAGGCGCTAAAAACGTCTGCCTTTTATATTACCACTTTGAAATTGTATCGTCGCTAAAATAATACGCCTGAAACACCGTGCCGTCTTCAATAATGAAGCGCCCCTGTGCATCGTGCGGAATCTGCTCGGCTGCGCGTCCGTCCCCGATGATGATGGTAGACAGTGTAGTGTCTGCGCGGCCACAAATGCGAATGTTCATGTTGTTCTTAATGCGCCGCATACTGACTAATAAAATGTATATCGGTAAACTGTTACGCGCATGGCAATTAGAGCCATTTTCGGCAGTTTTTAGCCTATCGTAACCAGTCTTATGATTCGACTTATTTTTCAAGGCTTATCTTGTTTCAAAGGCTATGCTCGTTTATTTTCAACGGTATATCAACATAAAATAAAAACACCCCGCAGCTTCGTGCGAGGTATTTTGTGGTGCACCATCGGGGACTCGAACCCAGGACCCACTGATTAAGAGTCAGTTGCTCTACCAACTGAGCTAATGGTGCATATAAACAAGCTCCAGGCTGGGCCAAAACCCGGCCCGGAGGCTTGTTCTTTAAAAGAGAAGTCGGCATCTACCTATTTTCACAGGCCGTCTCCAGCCAACTATCTTCGGCACGAGTGAGCTTAACTTCTGTGTTCGGAATGGGAACAGGTGGGACCTCACCGTCATCGACACCGACCGTCTCTTTTTTCTGAGGATGTACCCTCAAAACTGAATATCGAACTGCTCTAGCAAATAGAGTATCTCATAAAGATGGGGTCAAGCCCTCGACCTATTAGTACACACTAGCTGAATGAATCACTTCACTTACACTCTGTGCCTATCAACCTTGTAGTCTTCAAGGGGTCTTACCTGATTGACTCAGTGGGATATCTTATCTTAAGGCCGGCTTCACGCTTAGATGCTTTCAGCGTTTATCCGATCCGAACATAGCTGCCCAGCTGTGCCACTGGCGTGACAACTGGTGCACCAGAGGTTCGTCCATCCCGGTCCTCTCGTACTAGGGACAGCGCCTCTCAAATATCCTGCGCCCACGACAGATAGGGACCGAACTGTCTCACGACGTTCTGAACCCAGCTCGCGTACCGCTTTAATTGGCGAACAGCCAAACCCTTGGGACCGAATTCAGCCCCAGGATGCGATGAGCCGACATCGAGGTGCCAAACCTCCCCGTCGATGTGGACTCTTGGGGAGATCAGCCTGTTATCCCCAGGGTAACTTTTATCCGTTGAGCGATGGCATTTCCACTCACATACCACCGGATCACTAACTCCGACTTTCGTCTCTGCTCGACCCGTCAGTCTCGCAGTCAGGCTCGCTTTTGCGTTTGCACTCTCTAGCTTGGTTTCCGTCCAAGCTGAGCGAACCTTTGAACGCCTCCGCTACTTTTTAGGAGGCGACCGCCCCAGTCAAACTGCCCACCTGACAATGTCCCCCGCCTCGATTCAGAGGCGCAGGTTAGAATTCCAATGTCGCAAGGATGGTATCCCAACGTCCGCTCCAGAATCGCCAAAGCGACTCTTTCCCAGCGTCCCATCTATCCTGTGCATGCAACACCGAAACCCAATATCAGGCTACAGTAAAGCTCCATGGGGTCTTTCAGTCTTGTCGCGGGTAACCGGCATCTTCACCGGTACTACAATTTCGCCGGGCGGGCTGTTGAGACAGTGCCCAGATCATTACGCCTTTCATGAGGGTCAGAACTTACCTGACAAGGAATTTCGCTACCTTAGGACCGTTATAGTTACGGCCGCCGTTCACTGGGGCTTCAATTCAATGCTTGCACATCTCCTTTTAACCTTCCAGCACCGGGCAGGCGTCAGCTCGTATACGTCATCTTTCGATTTAGCACAAACCTGTGTTTTTGGTAAACAGTTGCCTGGGCCTATTCTCTGCGGCTCACTCTCGTGAGCACCCCTTATTCCGAAGTTACGGGGTCAACTTGCCGAGTTCCTTAACAACCCTTCTCCCCCGTTGGCCTTAGAATCTTCTTCCTACCTACCTGTGTCGGTTTGCGGTACGGGCACCTTAAACATACACACAGCTTTTCTCGCCTCTCTTCCAGCCGGACTTCGGTACTATATTTCCCTCGATCACTACCAGAACCAACACCTGGCTCCGACCTTCTGAAAGTGTCCCTGTGCTTAAGTCTTTCGGTGGGGACGGAATCTCTACCGTCTGTGCATCGGCTACGCCTTTCGGCCTCACCTTAGCTCCCGCCTAACTTGGAGCGGACGAACCTTCCTCCAAAAACCTGAGGTTTCCGGCCATGTGGATTCTCACCACATTCGCGCTACTCATTCCGGCATTCTCACTTCTGTAAACTCCACAGCCGCTTACGCTACTGTTTCTCCGCTTACACAACGCTCCCCTACCCCGCACTTACGTGCAGCCTAAGCTTCGGTTTGTATCTTAGCCCCGTTAAATTTTCCGCGCAGAGACGCTCGACCAGTGAGCTATTACGCACTCTTTAAATGAGTGGCTGCTTCTGAGCCAACATCCTGGTTGTCTGCGTATTTCCACATCGTGTTCCACTTAGATACAATTTGGGACCTTAGCTGTAGATCTGGGCTGTTTCCCTTTTGACAATGAGATTTATCTCACACTGTCTGACTCCCATACATCAATACTCCGGCATTCTTAGTTTGATAGGCTTCGCTACCCTCTCGGGCGCTAGGCCATTCAGTGCTTTACCTCCGGGTATCTAATATGAGGCTAGCCCTAAAGCTATTTCGGGGAGAACCAGCTATCTCCGAGTTCGATTGGAATTTCTCCGCTACCCACAATTCATCCGCCGCCTTTTCAACGGAGGTCGGTTCGGCCCTCCATGAAATTTTACTTTCACTTCAGCCTGATCATGGGTAGGTCACCCGGTTTCGGGCCCATTGCATGCTACTGAACGCCCTATTCAGACTCGCTCTCGCTACGCCTCCACGCCTTAAGCGCTTAAGCTCGCAACATACAATCGCTCGCCGGACCGTTCTACAAAAAGTACCATATCACACATTGATGTGCTCTATGTGCTTGTAGGCACAAGGTTTCAGGTTCTCTTTCACTCCCCTCCCGGGGTCCTTTTCACCTTTCCTTCACAGTACTATACGCTATCGGTCACTGGGTAGTATTTAGGGTTGGAGGGTGGTCCCCCCATCTTCCGACCAGGTTTCACGTGTCTGGCCGTACTCTGGAACTCGCGCAGCTCTCGTCACTTTCGCTTACGTGTCTCTCACACTCTTTGGATGGCCTTCCCATGCCATTCAGCTAGCAACTTAAGTCCTAAAAGCGGTCCATACCCCGGAAGGATTTCTCCTTCCGGTTTGCCCTCTTCCGCGTTCGCTCGCCACTACTAACGGAATCTCGTTTGATGTCTCTTCCTCGCCCTACTTAGATGTTTCAGTTCAGGCGGTTCCCCCCACACACCTATGGATTCAGTGTGCAGTACCGAAGTATGAGCTTCGGTGAGTTTCCTCATTCAGAAATCCACGGATCAAAGGATGTTTGCTCCTCCCCGAGGCTTATCGCAGCTTACCACGTCTTTCATCGGCTCCCAGTGCCAAGGCATTCTCCTTGCGCCCTTTGTAGCTTGACCGTTGTTTCGCTTTCGCAAAACATATCTTTATTTCAGATTCTCCATTTGCCAACGAGATTTTACCATTTTACTGTCGCTTATTGCTAAGCTTCAGGTTCCGCTTGGTGAAATTATAGATTTTTATTAAAATCAGGAATTTTACATAGCTAATAAAATCTCATTTCGCAGTTCTATATTCAGTTTTCAAGGTACATCACATAAGGTTTTGGGTTACCCAGCGCACTGGATCACCAGTGGTGGGCTGAAATGGACTCGAACCATCGACCTCTCGGTTATCAGCCGAGTGCTCTAACCAGCTGAGCTATCAGCCCAAATGGTGGAGATAAAGGGATTCGAACCCTTGACCCCCTGCTTGCAAAGCAGGTGCTCTCCCAACTGAGCTATACCCCCGCGTTTTCACGTTTCGGGCTTCGCTGTCCCTTATGCTTTGAGGTTCCGTTTGCACGGCCCTCAAAATTGAACAATACTGAAACTTGCTTTCCTGTCCATTCAACCAAAGACCAGCTTTAGCTGAACGTCTGACTCCCTAGAAAGGAGGTGATCCAGCCGCACCTTCCGATACGGCTACCTTGTTACGACTTCACCCCAATCACCAGTTTTACCTTCGGCGGCGTCCTCCTTGCGGTTAGACTACCGACTTCGGGTCCCCCCGGCTCTCATGGTGTGACGGGCGGTGTGTACAAGGCCCGGGAACGTATTCACCGCGGCATGCTGATCCGCGATTACTAGCAATTCCGACTTCATGCAGGCGAGTTGCAGCCTGCAATCTGAACTGAGACGTTGTTTCTGAGTTTTGCTCCACCTCGCGGTCTTGCTTCTCTTTGTTAAACGCCATTGTAGTACGTGTGTAGCCCAGGTCATAAAGGGCATGATGATTTGACGTCATCCCCACCTTCCTCCGTTTTGTCAACGGCAGTCTCGCCAGAGTCCTCTTACGTAGTAACTGGCAATAAGGGTTGCGCTCGTTGCGGGACTTAACCCAACATCTCACGACACGAGCTGACGACAACCATGCACCACCTGTCTCGATGTCCCGAAGGACTTCATGCATCTCTGCACTATGCATCGGATGTCAAGACCTGGTAAGGTTCTTCGCGTTGCTTCGAATTAAACCACATACTCCACTGCTTGTGCGGGCCCCCGTCAATTCCTTTGAGTTTCAACCTTGCGGTCGTACTCCCCAGGTGGATTACTTATTGTGTTAACTGCGGCACTGAAGGGGTCAATCCTCCAACACCTAGTAATCATCGTTTACGGCATGGACTACCAGGGTATCTAATCCTGTTTGCTACCCATGCTTTCGAGCCTCAGCGTCAGTTGGTGCCCAGTAGGTCGCCTTCGCCACTGGTGTTCCTCCCGATATCTACGCATTCCACCGCTACACCGGGAATTCCACCTACCTCTGCACTACTCAAGGCCAGCAGTTTTGAAAGCAATTCACGGGTTGAGCCCATGGATTTCACTTCCAACTTGCCGGTCCGCCTGCGCTCCTTTACACCCAGTAATTCCGGACAACGCTTGCACCCTACGTTTTACCGCGGCTGCTGGCACGTAGTTAGCCGGTGCTTTCTTGTTAGGTACCGTCATTATCGTCCCTAACGACAGGAGTTTACAATCCGAAAACCTTCTTCCTCCACGCGGCGTCGCTGCATCAGGGTTTCCCCATTGTGCAATATCCCCCACTGCTGCCGCTCCCGTAGGAGTCTGGGCCGTGTCTCAGTCCCAATGTGGCCGTTCAACCTCTCAGTCCGGCTACCAACCGTCGCCTTGGTGGGCCGTTACCTCACCAACTAGCTAATTGGACGCGAGTCCATCCTGAAGCGAATAAATCCTTTTCCCGCAGTGCCATGCGGCACCGTGGGCTTATGCGGTATTAGCAGTCGTTTCCAACTGTTGTCCCCCACTCCAGGGCAGGTTACTCACGCGTTACTCACCCGTTCGCCACTAAGCTAAGAAAAGCAAGCTCCTCTCAGCTCCGTTCGACTTGCATGTGTTAGGCGCGCCGCCAGCGTTCGTCCTGAGCCAGGATCAAACTCTTTATAAATGGTATTTAATCGCCATTTAAAAGCGTTAAATCTCTGTAATCACTCAGACACAATCGCTTGCGTCCTGTATGAATTACTTGTAAATTTGGAATTGTTTATCGTGGGTTTCCAAACCCACGTTCAAGGTTCCACAAGTTTCAGTTTTGTTCAATTTTCAAGGTCCTGCTGTGCTGTCACTTGTTCCGTAACAGCTTGTATATTATATCTCATAAAAGTTCTTTTGTCAAGAACTTTTTTCGATATTTTTTGAAGCCTTTCGGCTTCAAAATCCCCATACAAGCCGTAGTTACAAGCTTTAGCGGCTGTCCCCCTCGCGAGACAGCCTGATTATTATAGCAAGATGTATGACCTTTGTCAAGCACTTTTTTCGGTTTTTTTGACAAAGTTTTTATTGTACTTTTGGGCAAGGTGTATATTGTGGTGTTGTGCAAATGCGGCACCAAGTGTAGGGGTAAAGGGTTATACCGTAAGTTTTCTCCCCCACTCGCTTCGCGGGAGCCCCTCGCAGAGGGGGCCTTTAGGGGGCTATACCGGAAACTTTGTTGATAAAGTAGCCACTCCTTAGCCCGCTGCGCGGACAACTCCCCTCTAGTCTAGGGGCGCCACGGGGCGTCGGGGACGCCGCCCCCCCCCTACATACCATAAATGAAGTTCGCGCCAAGCGGGCCGATGCTAGCATCAGCCCCTACAGAATGGGTGGTGTAAGAGGGACAGCATATAGAAAGATACTTGCGCTTTTATCTTGCAGGCTTTATACTGGTATTATTATAATGTATGGATGGTCAACTGCCATGATGAAGATTTACCGTACCCAGGACAAGCAGCTTACCCGCGTTGATGAGATCGGCGAGGGGTGCTGGGTCTGCCTGAACAGCCCGGATGAGAACGAGGCTCGCCTGGTGGCCTCTACCTTAGATATAGAGCCTGCCGACCTGATGGCCGCTACCGACCCGGAAGAGTCGGCCCGTATCAGCCTGGAGGACGGCTACACCCTCATCATCGTGGACATTCCCATCAAGGTGCCTGACTCCGGCGAGGGCATCTACACCACCATCCCGTTGGGCATCATCCTGACGCAGGAGCTGATCGTCACGGTCTGCTCGGTGGACACACCTGTTATCGGCGACTTCACCGCCTGCCGGGTCAAGGGCTTTTCCACCCGCAAAAAGATGCGGTTCGTCTACCAGCTGCTCTATCGTGCGGCCTCGATGTACCAGCAGGAGCTGCGCCTGATCGACCGCCGCCGCCAGGAAATTGAGAAAAACCTGTCCGGCGACTTGAAGGACAGCGACCTGATGGAATTGCACGGCTTAGAGTCCACGTTGGTCTACTTTGCCACCAGCTTACGGGCCAATGCCACGGTTCTGGACCGCCTGACCCGCTACAAGCGGCTGGAACAGTACCCTGATGACATGGAACTACTGGACGATGTAATCGTTGAGATTCGGCAGGCCATTGAGATGACCAGCATCTACCGCGATGATATCAAGGGCACCCGCGAGCTGTTCAGCTCAATTTTGGATAACCGCCTGAATAACGCCATGAAATATCTGACCAGCATCACCCTGCTGATGGCCGTGCCAACCGTCATCAGCGGCCTGTACGGCATGAACGTGCGGGCGGACGGCATGCCTTTTGCCAACTCCACCGCCGGTTTCGCCATCGTGCTGGGGCTGACGCTGGCACTGTGCATCCTGTCGGCCTGGGTGCTGCACAAAAAACACATGTTGTAAAACCAAAGCCTGCCCAAAAAAGCAGGCTTTTGCTGTAACATTTCCGCCCGCTTTCCTTATATAAAGGTATAAAGGAGGTTTAAGCATGGAGGATGCTGCCATCGTGGCCCTGTACTGGGCCCGGGACGAGCAGGCACTGGCCGAGACCGCCACTAAGTTCGGCGCGTACTGCCGCAAAATTGCCGACAATATCCTGCACAGCGCCCACGACGTGGAAGAATGTGAAAACGATACCTGGCTGGCCGCCTGGAACAGTATGCCGGATAACCGGCCCGCACGGCTGGCCCCCTACCTGGGGCGCATCACCCGCAACCTGGCGCTGGACCGCCTGGACAAAGCCACGGCCCAAAAGCGCGGCAGTGGGCAGACCTTTGCACCGCTGGACGAATTGGCCGAGTGCGTGGCCGCCCCCGGCAGTGTGGAGGATACCTTCGACGCCGCCGAGACCGGGCGGCTCATCAGCGAGTTTTTGCGCACCCTGCCCGAGGGGACCCGCAATATTTTTCTGCGGCGGTACTGGTACTGCGATGCCACCGCCGACATTGCGGCGCGTTACGGCTTGACCGAGAGCAAGGTCCGCGTGACGCTGCACCGCACCCGCGGCAAGCTGGCCGCATACTTACAAAAGAAAGGGGTGGCCGTATGAACGAACGCCAGTTATTTGAGGCCATCGGCCGGGTGGACGATGACCTGATCCTGGCGGCCGACCGCCCCGCCGTGCGCCGCCGCAAGAGCCCTGTATACTGGATGCCCGCGCTCTCGGTGGCCGCCTGCGCCGGGCTGCTGATGGTCGGCGTGGCCGGTTGGCGCGTCGGAAGCAGCAAGAACGACTTTATGGAAAGCGCCGCTGCTGCCGCCGAGACCGCCCCCGAAGCAGCAGCCGCCCCTGATGAACCGCTGATGAGCGCCGCCAGCCCTTACGCGGACGAGGGCAGTTCCCCCGTGGAGGGCAGCACCGACGGCACCTACAAAGCCGAGGACAGTGCCGAATCCAGCATTGCCATCGCCCCGGCGCACGCCGTGATGCTGGAAGGTGTTATCTACTACGACACCTGCACGGTCAGCGGCACTGACGCCAAGGCCGCCCCCGACGGCACCATTACCTCCACCGTGGACAGTGACTCCTTCCCCACCGAAGATGGGCAATCCAACTTCGGTACCGGCTACGCCTACCGCTACGGCAGTGAGAACGGCACACTGGAGGTGCAGATCGACGGCGAATGGTGGATCTTTGCCGCCAACCAATAAGCAAACAGCATTTAGCAAAACGCCCAAAACTGCGGAATCGGTTTTGGGCGTTTTGCAGATTCAGCTACTATACCCTGCTTTTTGCTTGCAGTTTTTGGTGGTTATGCTACAATAATTTTAATCATCGCAAATACCCGCCAAAGGAAGTGCCTTATGAAAAAGTACATTATGGCGCTTGACGCCGGAACGACCTCGAACCGCTGCATCCTGTTTGACCACGACGGCAAAATTTGCAGCGTGGCCCAGAAAGAATTCACCCAGTATTTCCCCAAACCGGGCTTGGTCGAGCATGATGCCAACGAGATCTGGACCACCCAGCTGGGCGTGGCCCTCTCTGCCATGAACAAGATTGGTGCCACCGCCGAGGATATCGCCGCCATCGGCATTGCCAACCAGCGCGAGACCACCATCGTGTGGGACCGCGACACCGGCGAGCCGATCTACCATGCCATTGTATGGCAGTGCCGCCGCACCAGCGAATACTGCGATAAGCTGAAAGCCGAAGGCTACACCGAGATGATCCGGGAAAAGACCGGTCTGATCATTGATGCTTACTTCTCCGCCACCAAATTAAAGTGGATCCTGGACAACGTAGAGGGTGCGCGGGAAAAGGCCGAGGCCGGGCAGCTGATGTTCGGCACCGTGGAGACCTGGCTGATCTGGAAGCTGACCTGCGGCAAGGTGCATGTGACCGACTACTCCAACGCCAGCCGGACGATGCTGTTCAACATCCACACGCTGGATTGGGACGACGACATCCTGAAGCTGCTGGACATCCCCCGCAGCGTGCTGCCCAAGCCCGTTTCCAACAGCGAATTTTACGAGTATGCTGACCCGATGCACTTCTGCGGCGCCATCAAAATCGCCGGTGCAGCAGGCGACCAGCAGGCCGCGCTGTTCGGCCAGACCTGCTTTAACAAGGGCGAGGCCAAAAACACCTACGGCACCGGCGGCTTTTTGCTGATGAACACCGGCGACCACCCCGTGCGCAGCAAAAACGGCCTGCTGACTACCATCGCCTGGGGGCTGAACGACCAGGTGAACTATGCGCTGGAAGGTTCCATTTTCGTCGCCGGTGCAGCCATTCAATGGCTTCGGGACGAGCTGAAGATTTTGGAGGACAGCCGTGACTCCGAGTACATGGCCCGCAAGGTGCCGGACACCAACGGCTGCTACGTGGTGCCCGCCTTCACCGGTCTGGGCGCCCCCCACTGGGACCAGTACGCCCGCGGCACCATCGTAGGCCTGACCCGCGGCTGCAACAAAAACCATATCATCCGCGCCACGCTGGACAGCCTGTGCTATCAGGTCAACGACGTGCTGGACGCTATGAGTGCTGACTCCGGCATCCGTCTGTCCGCGCTGAAAGTGGACGGCGGCGCGGCGGCCAATAACTACCTGCTGCAGACCCAGGCCGACATCAGCAACGCGCCGGTGGAGCGGCCTTCCTCGGTGGAGACCACCGCCCTGGGTGCGGCGTACCTGGCAGGTCTGGCCGTCGGCTTCTGGTCCGGGCCGGAGGAACTGGCGAAAAAACACGCTATCGACAAAATGTTTGTGCCTGACATCTCCGAGGAAGAGCGCCGCAAGCGGCTGCGCGGCTGGCACAAGGCCGTGCGCTGCGCCTACAACTGGGCGCGGGACGACGACGAGGACGAATAATGCACACCCCATGGCTGCCCCTTTTGCCAGGAGCAGCCATTTTTCTATTGAAAAAGCAGCCTTATAATGTTATTATAAAATGAATGGTTGTATCCCTGTAACCGACAGCCTGGACAACGGAGGTCCTGCATGCATTATCACAAATCCAAATTTCTGCGGTTTGCAAACGCCGCTTTCGAGTTTCTGCTGCTAATCCTTACTTTCATCTTTGCCGGCTGGCTGCGCAGCTACACACCCATGGGCAGCCAGTTCTTTATGTGGGACATCTGGACGTTCCTGCCCATTTCGGCCCTGTATGCGCTGGTGATCGTAGGCTGTAACGCCGTGCTGGGCAGCTACCGCACACTGCACCTGCGCAACAGCATCAAGCAGCTTTTTCTTATCGCGCTGACCAGCCTGATGGGTCTGGCGCTGATGGCTACTGCGTTTTACGTGTTCCGCGTCAGCCAGCTTTCCCGTCTGCTGCTGGTATATTATTACCTGCTGTCGGTCATTATGATCTACCTCAAGCGGCTGGTGTTTGACAGGCTGGCGGATGCTTACGTGCGTAAGCACGACATCGTGCCCCGGGCGCTGCTCATCGGCGGCGGGCAGCTGGCTCACCGCTTCTTCCGCGATGTGATTGAGGGCCGCGGAAGCACCGCCATGCAGTATGTGGGCTACCTGGACGCCGCCCCCCGCGAGGGTCTGCCCGCTTATCTGGGTACCGTGGACAGCCTGTATGAACTGCTGCAGACCCACAAGGTCGATATGATCGTACTGGCCCAGGATGTGCAGGATGTAGCTACTACCCAGCGCATTATGATGCTGGCCGACAACTTCCACCTGCGGGTAACCGCAGTGCCGGTGTACAATGATTACGTCAGCTCCCGCACCGAGATCAGCACCCTGGGCGGCATGCGGTTCGTGGACCTGCGCCTGCTGAACACCTGCGAGATCATGGGCGTAAATATTGTTGTCACCGACATGGAAAAGACCGTCCGTCTACTGGAGGAAAAGCTGGAGGATTGGCGCGGCAAATACATCTGCGTGGCCAACGTCCACACCACTGTGACCGCCCACGACGACCCCACCTACCAGGCCGTGCAGAACGGCGCCGTGATGGCCCTGCCGGACGGTGGCCCGCTGTCCAAATTCAGCCGCGAGCAGGGCTATGTGGACGCCGCCCGCGTGACCGGCCCCGACCTGATGAAAGAGATGCTGAAAGAGAGCGCGGACAAGCACTACCGCCATTATTTCTACGGTTCTACGCAGGAAACGCTGGATATTTTAAAAGCAACTATTGAGAAGAACTACCCCGGCGCGGTGATTGCCGGCATGTACTCGCCGCCGTTCCGTCCTCTCACGCCTGAGGAGGACGCCGCCGTCATCCGCCGCATCAACGAGACAAAGCCGGATTTCGTCTGGGTCGGCCTGGGTGCCCCCAAGCAGGAGCGCTGGATGGCCGCCCACGAGGACAAGGTACAGGCCGTGATGGTGGGTGTGGGTGCCGCTTTCGACTTTCGGCGGAGGCCGAGCGCACGCTGCAGGTGCTGGATTATGCGGTGCTGGTCATTTCCGGCACGGACGGCATCCAAAGCCACACGATGACATTGTGGCGGCTGTTGGAGCGCTACCATGTGCCAACCTTTATCTATGTCAACAAAATGGATCTGCCCGGTGCGGACAAAGCCCTGCGCCTGCGGGAGCTGCGGGGCCGCTTTGGGGATGGCTGTGTGGACTTTACCCCCACCGTTCCGGCGGAAGAACGCGCCGAAGCCCTTGGCGTGTGCAGTGAACCGCTGATGGAAGCCGTGTTGGCAACAGGAACGGTGCCGCAGGCGGATCTCATCACGGCAATCACGCGGCGGCAGGTGTTCCCCTGCTATTTTGGCGCGGCTTTGCGGCTGGATGGCATTGACGACCTGCTCAATGGTCTGCAGCGGGATACCCGCATGCCGCCGGACGCCGGCAGCTTTGGCGCGCGCATCTTCAAGATCGGGGCAGACGAATCCGGCGCACGCATGACCTACCTGAAAGTGACGGACGGCGTGCTGAAAGTCAAATCCAACCTGGTATCCCGCCCAGATGCCCGTGTGGAGTTTGAAGAAAAGGCCGACCAGCTGCGGGTCTACTCCGGCAGCAAATACCGCCTGGTCAGCGAAGCCCCGGCGGGCACCGTCTGTGCGGTGCTGGGCCCCACAAAAACCTATCCCGGACAGGGCCTTGGCGTACAGCCGGATGCCCGCCAGCCGATACTGGAACCGGTGCTGAACTACCGGGTGGAGCTGCCGGAAGGAGCTGACCCCCACTATGCCCTTCTGGCCCTGCGCACCCTGGAGGACGAGGATCCACAGCTGCATGTGGTGTGGAACGCCGCTCTGGGCGAGATCCACCTGCAGCTGATGGGTGAAATTCAACTGGAAATTTTGCAGAGCGTGCTGCAAAGCCGCTTTGGATTGGAAGTGGCCTTCGGCGAGGGCGGCATTCTATACAAAGAGACCATCTCTGCCCCGGTGGAGGGCGTGGGCCATTATGAACCGCTGCGCCATTATGCGGAGGTTCATCTGCTGCTGGAACCCGGCGAGCCGGGCAGCGGCCTGCAGTTTGCCAGCATTTGCCGCACCGATGCGCTGGACCTGAACTGGCAGCGGTTGATTTTGACCCACCTGGCGGAGCGCAGCCACCCCGGCGTGCTGGCCGGTGCGCCGCTGACCGATGTGAAAATCACCCTGACGGCAGGCCGTGCCCACATCAAGCACACCGAGGGCGGGGACTTTCGCCAGGCAACCTACCGCGCCGTGCGGCAGGGGCTGCGCACCGCGGCGGCCCGGGGGCAGGCGGTCCTGCTGGAACCCTGGTATGACTTCCGGCTGGAAGTCCCGCAGGACTGTGTTGGCCGCGCCATGGCCGATCTGCAGCGCCGCTGCGCGGAATTCAGCACGCCGGAAAACGAGGATGGCCTGGCCGTCATTACCGGCAAAGCTCCGGTTGCCGAAATGCGGGGCTGTGCGCGGGAAGTGACCGCCTACACCCGCGGTGCGGGCCGCCTGAGCTGTATGCCCCGCGGCTATGCGCCCTGCCACAACACCGAAGCCGTGCTGGAAGCCATTGGCTACCAGCCGGATGCCGATACTGAAAACCCGGCGGATTCCGTATTTTGCAGCCACGGCGCGGGCTACCTTGTCAAATGGGGCGAAGTTCCCGCCCACGCCCATGTGGCCAGCGGCCTGGGGCGCAACGCGCCCGGTGCCCAGCAGGCGAAACAGGAAGAAGCGGATGCCTCCGATGAAGCATCCGATGCCCGCCGCCGTGCTGCCGCTTACTGCGGCACACTGGAGCAGGACAAAGAGCTGCTGGCGATTTTTGAGCGCACCTATGGGCCGATCAAGCGCCGGGGGGAAGCCGCAGGTCAGCATGACCAGCTTGCCGCGCGCAAAGCCTTCCGCAGTGTGGGGCCAAGCCAGAACCGTACCCCCGCTGCACCGCCGCCCAGCGGGCCGGAGTACCTGCAACGAAGCCGCCAACCTGCTGGAGTCCACGCTGTTCGACCTTATTCTGCTGGACGTGATGCTGCCCGGCGTGGACGGCTTTACCCTGATGGACTACATTGCCCCTACGGGCACGCCGGTCATCTTTTTAACGGCCAAAGCCACGGTGGAGGACCGGGTGCGCGGGCTGCGGCTGGGCGCGTATGACTACATCGTCAAGCCCTTTGCCCCGCCAGAGCTGCTGGCCCGGGTGGAAGGCCTGCTGCGCCACACCGGCCGCCGGGCCGCCACACTGCAAGCTTTCGATGCCGTCATCGACCCGGACAACCACATCGTCACCCAAAACGGCACCCGCGTAGAGCTGACGCCCCGGGAGTTTGATCTGCTGCTGGCCCTTGTCCGTGCCCGGGGGCAGCTGCTCTACCGCGAGGCCCTGTATGAGCGAGTCTGGGGCCTGGACAGCAATGCCGGGCCGCGCACGGTAGACATCCACATCCACCGCCTGCGCAAAAAACTGCACTGGGATCATAAGATCGTGACCGTACCCAAAGTAGGGTACAAGTTATTGCCGTAACCTCTAAAAGGCCCCCCAGAGGGGGCCGTCAAAACCCTCTGCCACCTTAGAAAGGAGGCCCCCCATGAAACGCTCCCTCGCCCTTGCTGTCTGCGGCTTTTCGCTGGTGCTGGCACTGGTGGGCGGGTGGCTGGCGGACCGCCAGTTCACCGCCGCGCTGGATACCCTGGCCGATCAGGCCGTACTGCAGCACCAGCGCAATCTGTTCGGCTATGCCGACACCCTGCAGGAAGTCAAGGCCGACGACTCGCCCCACATGATCCTGGCGGACGACAGCGGTACCCGCTATATCAACGCCAGCGATAAAGCCTTTGCCGGGCAGCTGTATTTTGACCGCCAGCGGCTGATCGTGGGGTCGGTCCCCTGCACCTTTGCCCTGCTGGACCAGACCGGCCAGGTCATCTACTCCAAGCTGCCCGACACCATCCCCGAAAGTGAATTGGCCGCACTGAAAGACGCCGACACAACCACGATGCGCCTTTGCGGGCAAACATTGCTGCTCTGCGATCAAGTCGCCGGGGCCAGCGGTCAGCGCGTCTGGGTCTGGATGGTCACAGCGCTGGATACCAGCTCGGCCTACGCGGTCCGCACCGCCACACTGCGCCAGTGGTTCTTGTTGCAGGCCGTACTGACGCTGGCGGCACTGTTGATGGTCCACCACACCACTGCCCTGCAGCAGCTGAACGACCGCCAAAGCCGCTTTGTGGCCGACCTGACCCATGAGCTGAAAACGCCCCTGACCAGCATGATCGGCTACGCCGACTTACTGCGCGGCGGCGAACTGCCGCCCGAAAACCAGCGCCGCGCCGCCGATGCCATCTACCATGAATCCACCCGGCTGGAAAGCCTGAGCCAACAGCTGCTCAGCCTGCAGGACCTGCGGCAGGAAGCCCTGACCCTGACCGCCGTGCCGGTGGCCGCCGCCTTTGAGGATGTGGCCCGCAGCCTGCCCGATTGCCCCGTGACCCTCGAAAAGACCTGCCCAGAGGACGCCGCCGTGCGGGCCGACCGGGTACTGCTGGCAGACCTGCTGCGTAACCTTGTGTTGAACGCCGCCCACGCCAGCGCACCGGGCAGCACGGTTACGCTGCGTTGCCTGCCCGCCGAGGACCGCTGGCGGCTGGAGGTAGCCGACACCGGCTGCGGCATCCCGCCCGAGGCCCTGCCCCACCTGACCGAGCCGTTCTACCGGGTGGACAAGGCCCGGGCCCGGGCCAACGGCGGCAGCGGCGTGGGGCTGGCCCTTTGCGCCGACATTGCCGCCGCCTTTGGCGCCAAGCTGGAATTTGCCAGCACCGTGGGCGAAGGCACCACCGTCGCCCTGACCCTGCCCAAGGAGGTGTACGCCCATGAAGAAGCTGACGATTGACCCCCGTTTTTGGCTGACGGCCGCCTTTTGCGCCGCCCTGTTGGCTGCGCCGCCGCTGCTGACCCAGGCGCGGGACCGGCCCTGGCTCATCATAGCGGAGGCGATCTTCTCGAAGCCTGCGATGTTGGCACCGGCAACCAGGTTGCCCTTCATGCCGTAACGCTCGGCTGCATCGGCAGCGTTCTTGTAGATGTTGACCATGATGTTGTGCAGGCGCTCGTCAACCTCTTCAAAGGTCCAGGAGAGGCGCAGGCTGTTCTGGCTCATTTCCAGGCCGGAAGTAGCAACGCCGCCGGCGTTGGCTGCCTTAGCGGGAGCGAACAGGATACCGTGGCTCTGCAGGTAAGCGATTGCTTCCGGGGTAGAAGGCATGTTAGCACCTTCGGCAACAGCGTAGCAGCCGTTGGCAACCAGTGCCTCGGCACCTTCCAGCTGCAGCTCGTTCTGGGTTGCGCAGGGCAGAGCGATATCGCAGGGAACAGTCCAGATGCCCTTGCTGCCCTCAACGTACTTAGCGGTGGGAACGTAATCCAGGTAAGTCTTGATGCGGGCACGCTTGACTTCCTTGATTTCCTTGATGACCTTGTAGTCAATGCCGTTCTCGTCCACGATGTAGCCGTTGGAGTCGCTCATGGCGATAACCTTGCCGCCCATCTGGGTAGCTTTCTGGTTTGCATAGGTAGCAACATTGCCGGAGCCGGAGATGACCACACGCTGGCCCTCAAAGCTCTTGCCAGCATCAGCCAGCATTTCCTTGGCAAAGTAGCACAGGCCGTAGCCGGTAGCCTCGGTACGGGCCAGGGAACCGCCGAACGGGATGCCCTTGCCGGTCAGGATGCCGGAGTACTCGTCGCGGATGCGCTTGTACTGGCCAAACAGGAAGCCGATCTCACGGCCGCCAACGCCGATATCACCGGCGGGCACATCGGTATCGGGGCCGATGTGGCGGTACAGCTCGGTCATAAAGCTCTGGCAGAAGCGCATAACTTCGGCGTCGCTCTTGCCGTGGGGGTCAAAGTCAGAACCGCCCTTGCCGCCGCCCATGGGCAGGCTGGTCAGGCTGTTCTTGAAGCACTGCTCAAAGCCCAGGAACTTGAGGATAGACAGGTTAACAGAAGAATGGAAGCGCAGGCCGCCTTGTAGGGGCCGATGGCAGAGTTGAACTGCACACGGTAGCCGCGGTTGACCTGCACCTTGCCGGCTCGTCATCCACCCAAGGCACACGGAACATGATGATGCGCTCCGGCTCAACCAGGCGCTCGATCAGGCCGGCCTTTTCATATTCGGGATGGGCCTCAACAACGGGCTCCAGGCTTTCGAGAACTTCCTCAACAGCCTGCAGGACACCATGTGCATAATTTTGCAAGGTTTTTGCAGGCATTTTTAAAAAAATTGTTTGCAGCAGATGCCCGTGTGTTTACCACAGAACGACAGACTTTATTTTCTTAATCCCACATCTGCACAGGAGTATAATTTTCGCCGCCGTTCCAAAATTCCTGCGGGTCGATGAAGCCGTAATCGCAGCGGTCGTTATGCGTATTGCTATGGGGTTTATACCCTACCATCCAACGGCCGTCGTTGGTCTGGGCCATCAGGCTTACGCCCATGTACATGCCGTCCCGGTACTGGGTCTGGGTCATGGTGTGCATTTCGCCGGTATCCAGGTCAATTAAATAATTGATCTCGCCATTGCCGGTATAATCCTGGGCCCAGATCCAGCCGCGCTCCTCGCTGCCAAACATCGGCATAAAGCCATTGTCTGTGGAGGGCAGATACAGGTTCATGGGCAGCGTATCGATCAGCACCGTGTGCTGGTGGTCTTTGCTGTAGTAGCTCAGGCTGTAGCTGGTGCCGTACTCGCTGCGTTCCTGGGGGTTATCCTGCACATAGACGCGGTCGTTGTATATTTTTACATAGATCGTACTACCGTCAAGGCGTTCCGTCTCGCAGATCTTTTCCCGCTGCATGGTCGCGGGGTCCAGCCAGACAAGCTCGCTCCGAGCGTTCTGCAGGGCGGCATTATAGGCTTCGCGGTCGTTATAGTCCGGCAGCGGGGCATCTGTCAGCAGGCGCGAGGTCAAAAAGCGGTGTCCGTTCACGCCCCGCACCTGTTCACCCAGATTCAGTGGGAGGGTGCTCCATTCGCCGGTGGTCAGGTCCAGCCGGAGGATGCGGCTGTTGTTTGCGTCAGAATATTCTTTTGCGTACAGCGCATTCTCATCACAGTAAGCAAAGTAACCGCTGCCCAGCAGGGACGGGTCAAAGGTCAGCACCGTTTCGCGGGCGGTCAGATCGTCGTTCAGCTTTTCGATGCTGGAGGGGCGGCTGCTCAGCTCATAGTTATGGCGGCAGTAGTCGATGTAGGCTTCCTCATCGGCAAAATTTTTCACATTGCCCTGCTCGAAATCATCCCGGCACGCTTTTTCCACCTGCTCCCAGGGGGAAGTATCATCCAGCCCCGCGTAAGACAGGTAGATGCCGCTTGGCATCACCAGCAGGTCGGTGCGTGCCCAATCCTCCAGCCAGGCGGGACAGGCGGCATTGTCATGGGTGCAGCCGGGCACATTGCACAGCACGGTTTGCTGGGCGGTGGCGTAGTCGGTCTTCAGCAGCAGGGCGTGCATGCTTTCCTGGTCATTTTCATCATCCAGCCGTGCAATCTCATAATAGGCGTCGCCTGTGTTCCAGCCCCAGTAGCCGCCGCAGGTGTTGGGGACCTCGCTCAGGTTGCCCACAGTAAATCCGACCGGCTGGGCAGCAGTTTCTTCGGTCTCCGTCGCAGTCATCTCGGCGGTCTCGGCGGCAGGCAGTGCATCCGCCGGGGCGGCGGCACAGCCGGTCAGGGCCAGGGCGGCCAGCAAAAAGCTCCACATTTTACGCATCGGGGTTTGCCTCCTTTTCCAAGTTCGTTGTGTTATCCTGCATGCGCAGCGGCAGGTTCGCCTCGGCGCACAGCGAAAGTTCAATGCTGACATACCAGCGGTCCGACGTAGCGCCGCTGTAGGTAAAGTAATCATTGACGGTGTAGGCGCCCGACGCAGCGGCCACCAGCGCCTGTCCGTTCAGGCTGTAGATGGCCCGGGGGTAGGTCAGGTCCTCCCGCCAGGTCCAATCCCCCAGGCTGGTCAGCCCGGCCTGGTCGGCAAAGGCGCGCAAGGCGGCTTCCTTGGGCAGAGACTCCGGGTCGCGGGCGGCGGCAGAATCCGCCGGGGTGGACAGCCAAAAAGAATACACCTGCCCGGTGCGGCTGTCCATTTTCAGGGCCATCAGGGTGGTGGGCACGCCGTTTTGCACAGCAAACCGCTTAAAGGTCACAAGGCCCAGGCTGTCGACGCTGTAATAGGGCACGGTCAGGCTGTATTGCCTCTCATCGTAGGTCGTCAGGGTGGTCTCCTCGGTGCTGTACCAATCGGCGGCATAGTCGGCCCACGCCTGAGAGATCGCCCCGGCATCGGCCAGGCTTTGCAGGGCGGTGTTCACGGTATCCACATAGTCCCAGCCGTTTGTCATATCGGTCAGGTCGTTGGCCTGATTGTTGTAGTAGATCAACGGCTTGCGCTCCTGCCCGGTATCGCCGGGCTGGAAGGTGTATTTGCTTTGGGTCAACTGCCGGGCGCTGAGCTGCCGCAGCAGGTAGTAGTCGTCCGCCGTGGGGGTGGGCGCCGTGTAGGGGTCGGCCACGGCCTGGCTGTGCCCCAGGCTGGCGGCATCCACTACCGAGAGGAACACCGCCGGGGCGGCGGCGCAGACCAGCACCACCACCGCGCAGAGGGCCGCCGCAAGGCGGGGTTTCTTCCACAGTTTCATGGCTGCACCTCCTTGGGCAGGGTAACGGTAACGGCGGTGCCCACGCCCACCTGGCTGCTGATTTGCAGCGTCCCGCCATGCACGGCGGCAATGCGCTGGCAAAGGGCCAGGCCCATGCCGCTGCCGCCCTGCTTGCGGGCACGGGATTTATCTACCATATAAAACGGCTCGGTAATGCGGGCCAGCTTATCCGCCGGGATGCCGCAGCCGTGGTCCTGCACGGTCAGCGCCACGGTGTCCCCGGCATCGGCCAGCAGCACCGTGACGGGCATTCCTGCCGGGCTGGCCTTGGCGGCATTTTGCACCAGGTTGCACAACAGGTCCAGCAGCAAGTCCGCATCGCCGTGCACCACAGCCCCGCCCTGGGGTGTCAGCAGCGGCACCTGGGGGCAGGCCATCCGCAGCCGCGGCCACAGGTCGGTCAGGTCCACAGGGGCAAGCTCCAGCCGTTCATCGCTCAACGAAAGCAGCGACAGCAGCTTGTAGCTCAGCGCCTCCAGGCGGCGGCTCTCGTGGTAGATGGCCCCAGCGGCCTCGTGCTGCTCGGCGGGGTCGATCTGCAAGGTGCGCAGCATATCGGCGTAGCCGATGATCGAGGTCATCGGCGTCTTCAGCTCGTGGGCGAACGCGCCCATAAAGTCCTCCCGCCGCTGGACATCCTCCTGCAGATCCGCGATCTTTTCCTGCACAGCATCGGCCATTTTGTCAAAGCTCTGGCTGACGTTTTCCAGCTCGTCGCCGGTATGCAGGGCGGTGCGGCGGTCGTAATCGCCGCCTGCGATCTCCGCGCTGGCGGCCTGCAAAATTTGCAGCGGGCGGGTCATCTGGCGGGCCAGCAGTGCTGTGACCAGGGCAGCCGCCGCCAGCACCACAGCCTCCAGCCCCAAAAAGCGCCGCACCGCCGCGTTGCGGGATGTATACAGCGCGGTCAGGTCGTAGGCCGTCACAATGCGGTAGCCGCCCTGCAGCTCGCTGGCAAACAGGGCGTAGGTACCCCCGCCGGACCGCACCGTCGTCATGGTGCCGTCCGCCAGCGGGGCGTTTACGTCTACCGGGATGTTGCTGCTGACCAGCTTCTCCTCCTGCCACAGGGCGGCAGGCTGCTGGTGCAGGGCCAGCCGCGCGGCCGCCACGGCGCCGTCCATCTCCAGCCCGCGGCGCTGGCGGTCCAGCAGGTCGGTCTGCACGTCGGTGCAGATCTGGCTGTGCAGGGCGGCGTCAGCGGTCAGAACGGTACGGCGCTGCACGGCAAAATCGCTGTACAGCAGCCAGCACCCGCCCAGCCCAAAGGACGCACTAAGCACCAGCACCAGCAGGCAGATCATCTTGTGGGCAAATTTCATCGTGTACCTCCCGGCCCCGCAGTGGGGCGGTCGTCGGGCCTCATTCTTGCTTTAACCGGTAGCCGATCTGGTAAACGGTCTCGATCTTATCGCCCCAGTTCAGCTTTTTGCGCAATCTGGTAATATAGGTATCCACCGCGCGGGTGGTCTCGGCGTCGCCGCCCCAGGCGCGCTCCATCAGGGTATCGCGGTAAATGGCCGCCCCGCGGTTGCGCATCAGCTGCTCCAGCAGGGCAAACTCCCGCGGGGTCAGCTCCACGGGCTGGCCGCGCTGCAAAACCATGTGGGCGGCGCTGTCCAGCGTCACATCAAAGGCCTGCAGCTGGTGGCCGCCCTTGCCGGCGCGGCGCAGCACCATCTCCATACGGGCCATCAGCTCGTCCATGGCAAAGGGTTTTACAATGTAATCATCCGCACCCAGCCGCAGGCCCAGCACGCGGTCCTTCACGGCGGCCTTGGCGGTCAAAAATATCACGGGCACGCCCTGGGGGCGCAGGTAATCCAGCAGGGCGTAGCCGTCCAGGCCGGGCAGCATGATGTCCAGCAGGGCCAGGTCGTAGTCGTTTTTCTCGATCAGATCAGCGGCGGTCAGGCCGTCGGGCGCCAGGGTGCATACGTACCCGGCGCGGGTCAGGTTCATTTCCAGCAGGCGGGCGATGGGCCGCTCGTCCTCAGCGATCAGCACTTTTGTCATGTTTATCCCCTTTCCACCCCCAGTGTAGCGGGCAGATGTGTACGACTTGTTACAATTCGGCTTTTTCCCTTTATTTTACCATGTTTTGTGTGCTATAATGAACAATATTCCAAAAAAAGGAGCGTTATTTCTATGTCCGTTCAGCAAAAGGCGGGTGTGGTGCTGCCGGCGGCGTGTGCCGTGGCGGCCAGCTTTGACCCTGCCCTGGCGCGCAGCGTGGGCGCGGCGCAGGGGCAGGCGGAGGTCGACCCCAACATCAAGCGCAGCCCGCTGTGCGGCCGCAATTTTGCCATGTTCAGTGAGGACCCGCACCTGACCGCCGCGCTGGCGGCAGCGGTTGTGGGCGGCGCGCAAAATGCCGTGGTGGGGCCGCTGCTGTGCTGCAGCCAGGTCACCGACGCCCCGGACCGCCGCGTAGATGAGCGCACACTGCAGGAGATCTACCTGCCGCCCGCCGCAGCGTCCCTGCAGGCCGGGCCGCAGGGGGTGCGGTACGGCAGCGGCACGCTGAACGGCGTACCCCTGGCCGAGGCCGCCGCCGCGCTTTTGCCGCAGCCCGCCGCAAAAACCAACGATACACCGTCCACCGCGCCCACCCACGCGCTGGCGGTGCAGCTGGCCGCGCAGTGCGGCGTGCTGGTGCAGAATTTGGGCGCACTGCCGCTCAGAGCCGGGCAGCGGGTGACGTACATCGGCGCGTTTGCCGAGACCCCGCGCTATTATGGCGAGGGTCAGCCCAGCCCCTCGGCCATCGGTGCGCTGGACGCCGCGCTGCTGAAAGGCCGCCGCGTAGGGTATGTGACGGGCTTTCCCGCCAACAGAGACGAGCGGGACGAGGGCGAATTCCTGCGGGCGGTATCGGCGGCGGAGCACGCCGATGTAGCCGTAGTGTTTGCAGGCCTGCCGGAAAGTTTCGTCAGCCCCGATGCCGACCGCCGCACCCTGCGCCTGCCGGACTGCCAGAACAACCTGATTGCCCGCGTGGCCGCCGTGCAGAAAAACACTGTTGTGGTGCTGCACACCGGCACCCCCGTAGAGTGCCCGTGGGCGGGGGATGTTTCGGCGGTGCTATGTATGTATTTGGCGGGCGAGGGCGTGGGCGAAGCCACCGACGCCCTGCTGTGGGGCGGATGCCAACCCCAGCGGCCGCCTGCCGGAAACCTGGCCCCTGCGGCTGGAAGATACCCCGTGTTATCTCGACTTCCCCGGTGACGGCCGCACGGCCGACTACCGCGAGGGCGTGTATGTCGGCTACCGCTGGTACGATGCCCGCAATATGCCGGTGCGCTGGCCCTTTGGCCACGGCATGAGCTACACAGGGTTTGTGTACCGCAATGCCCGGTTAAGCGCTAACACGCTGGCCGAGGGCGGCGAGGTAAAAGTATGTGTCACCGTGAAAAACAGCGGGGCCGTGCGCGGGGCCGAGACCGTGCAGCTGTATGTAAGCGATGAAACCGGCACCCCCATTGCGGGCGGCCGGGTGCCGCAGGTTTTGCGGGGTTTCAGCAAGGTATGGCTGGACCCCGGCGAGGAGCGGGACGTGGAATTTGTGCTGACGGCGCGGGACCTGGCCCACTACGACCCCACCCGCCGCGCCTGGCACACCGCCCCCGGCCGCTATCTCCTCCGCCTGGGCCACACCAGCCGGGATATTAGGGCAAGTTTGGGGCTGAATTTTGGATGATGCAAATGGCTCCCCTTGAGGGGAGCCTTTATAACGACAACACCCCCGCACGGCATGAATCCGTGCGGGGGTGTTTTTGTGTTGAATCGCATCGGGTTTGGTGGATGCTAGCGCGCCCACCCAGGAGCGGCAGCATTGGGTACCGCTACCCTATGGGGAAACCACACAATTTTAGGTAAACCAATATCCGTTACGCCCAAAGGGCGCGGGGGGACAAAGGTTTATCTTAGTCCTTCTTGCGCAGAACGAGGCCGTAAACGCCGTAGCCCATCAGCAGGGCAACAACTGCCAGGCTGCCGCCGAGCAGCGGAGCAACATTAGAAGCACCGGTCTTGGGCAGAACCTTGGTGGTGTTAGCCGGGGCAGCGGCAGCCTTGACGACCTTCTGCTCAGCCTTGCTGGAGGCAGTGGTGGTCTTGTTGCTGGAAGAGGAAGCGCTGGAGGAAGAAGAGCCGTTGTTGGACTTGGTCTTGCGGACCATGACCTTAGCGGAACCATTGCCAACGTAGAAGTCACCAACCTCGCACAGCTCATAGCCAGCGGGGACGCTCTTCAAGACATTGAAGTTCACAACGGTAGTACCCTGGTTGACAACCAGATCTTCGGTGCCGACTTCCTTATCGGTAGCCTCGTCAACATAGGAGATCTTGATGGTGGTGGTGGGAACCTTACGGACAGCAGCGTAAACGTAGCCGTCACGGATGGGCAGGTCGCCAGCCAGAACCAGCTCGTAGCCTGCGGGAGCGGTCAGCTTGCTGGTGTTGACATAGGTAGCATCAGCAGGAACAGTCATCTCGACCTCAGCGATCTGCTTCTCCTCAGCTTCGGAGTAGTAGTTGATCTTGATGGTCTTGGTGGCAACCTTGCGGACCTCGGCGTAAACATAGCCATCACGGATGGGCATGTCGCCGACTTCGGCCAGCTCGTAGCCAGCGGGGACCAGAGCGGCGTAAGCGCTGGAGTTGACGTAGGTAGCATCAGCGTTCACAACGACGGTGGGCTCAGCAACCTGCTTCTTCTCCTCGGGGCAGTAGAAGTTGATCTTGACTTCCTTGGTGGAAACCTTACGGACAGCAGCGTAAACGTAGCCATCACGGATGGGCAGGTCGCCAACCTCAACCAGCTCGTAGCCAGTAGGAGCGGTCAGCTTGCTGGTGTTCACGCAAGTAGCATCGGGAGCAACGGTCATCTCAACCTCAGCGATCTGCTTCTCCTCAGCTTCGGAGTAGTAGTTGATCTTGACGGTCTTGGAGCCGATCTTGTTGACAGCGGCATAAACGTAGCCGTCACGGATGGCCAGGTCGCCGCTCAGGACCAGCTTGTAGCCCTCGGGAGCGGTCAGCTTGCTGGTGTTGATGTAGGTATCATTGATACCAACAGTCATCTCGACCTCAGCGATCTGCTTCTCCTCAGCTTCGGAGTAGTAGTTGATCTTGATGGTCTTGGTGGTGGGAACTTCGACCTTGCTAACAGCAACATAAACGTAGCCGTCACGAATCTGCAGGTCACCAGTCTCATTGATCTTGTAACCCTTGGGAGCAGTCAGCTTGCTGGTGTTGATGTAGGTATCATTGATACCAACAGTCATATCGACCTCAGAGATCTGCTTGTTCTCAGACTCAGAGTAGTAGTTGATCTTGATGGTCTTGGTGGTGGGAACTTCGACCTTGCTAACAGCAACATAAACGTAGCCGTCACGAATCTGCAGGTCACCAGTCTCATTGATCTTGTAACCCTTGGGAGCAGTCAGATTGCTGGTGTTGACAGAAGTTGCATCAGCAGCAACAGTTATCTCGTCCTCAGCGATCTGCTTCTTCTCAGCTTCGGAGTAGTAGTTGATCTTGATGGTCTTGGTGGTGGGAACAGCCTTCTTCACAACAGGGATGCTGACATAACCGCCAGCAATGTCAAAAGAAGTCTTGGTTGCATCTTCCAGCTCATAGCCATCGGGCAGGTAAGCCTTGACTTCCTCAGCAGTGAAAGAAGTTTTGTCAGCGCTTACGGTGACTTCCTTTTCCAAGGCCTTTACCTTGTTGGTGAAGTCATAGTAAACCAGGCCAACATTCTGGGTTGCAGGGGCCTCGCTCTCGAAAACAGCATCGAGAGACAGAGCACCACCCTGTGCATACTTGCTCAGGTCATCCCAAGAATAAGTGCCTTTCAGGACCTTGCTGCTATCGGCAGTAGAGGTCCAGCCAACCAACTTCTGGCCTTCAGGGATGTCACCATTCTGCAGGCTATCCAGCAGAGTATATTCTCCCCAGCTCTTGTGGAACTGGCCAGAAGACAGCAGTTTGCTACCGTTGTTTGCATAGTACTTGATGTCCATGATTTCATCGTCATCTGCAAACGCTGCAAACGGCACACACATGACAACCATGAACACGGCAGTCAGCAGAGCCAGCAGACGAGTTTTGAAGTTCGTTTTCTGCATGTTAATTTCTCCTATTCTTTAAAATTTATCTAAAGCGTTTTGCAGGTGGATGCCCCAAGCGCACCCGCTTGCTAACGCAGTAGATACGGACATATATCCAACACCCCCACTTGGGATGGAGGTGGTGAACCAAGGATGGGTAAAGGCTCCCTTTACACAAGGGGGCCTTTTAAGAGGGTTGCTGGTCTTAGGCTCTCTCCCCCACCCGCTTCGCGGGAGCCCCCTCGCAGAGGGGGCCTTTCTGGCGCGCAGCGCCTAATGGCTCCCTCTGCGAGGGAGCTGTCAGCGAAGCTGACTGAGGGAGAGAACTTACCAATAGAACCCATTATTCCTTGTGCAAACAAGGAATAACAAAAGCCCTAGGGCTTTTCGGTTATTGCGAAAATCATTTACCCGCAGGCCAGCGGGCGGGAAGGAGCGGGTCGCTGTTGATGTGCACCGTATCGGCCTCGGTGGTCTCGCCGTCCCGCAGGGGGCGGGCCAGAATGACCATGCGGGCATCGTCCATCTGGTAGGTGCAGGTGCTTAAGGTCAGCAGCCGCTCGGTGGGGTAGGCATAGTCACCGGTGGTATAAAACGCGCGCTTGGCCACTTCGTCCAAAAACGTCTGCTCGGTGGCATCGTCCAGGTCGATATACTCGTTGAAGTGGAAGACATCGCCGTCGCTCTCGCGGGAAGTGACAGCATAGACCGCTACGATCTTGTAAATCTCGCTTTTGTACAGCGTGTCCAGCTGCAAGTAGGGGTGCGCGGTGTAGTAATCGGCATCGCGGTACTTTTGCAGGTTAGAAAAGCGGTCGGTATTATTAACGCCCATGTTATGCCCGTAGATGATGAGATGGCGGCCGTTTTTCATGTCGCACTCATAATCCGCAAAGGGCATGCCGCGCTTATCATCGGCGCGGTCCAGGTCGTGATATAAGTAAAAGTAGTTATCGGTGGTTTGCAGGATGGGCAGGTCAATGTCCACGCCGGGGATCTCGATCCAGCCTGCGAACTCGGGGTTGCGGGCAATGAGATCGGCGTACTTGGCCCGCTGGGCGGCTTCCTCGGCGGCCGGGTCAGGGGTCGCTTCGGGTTCGTCCGTATGGGGTGCGGCGTTCTGCGTTTCTTGGGGCTTGATGGCTTCCATCTCTTTTTTCTCTTTATACGAGGGAAGCCAGAAGATCAGCCCACCGACCAGCCCTGCAAAGGCCGCGCCGGAGATGACCGCCGCTAAAAGTGCTTTGGTGCGTTGTTTCATAAACTAAGGTCCACAAAGTAAGCGTCGGCATCACTGCCGTCTTCGTAAGTTTCCTGATAGGCAACCGTCAGGGTCGTAGTGTCCTGCGGGACAGCAACCAGAATGTTGCCTTCCAGCGTGGACCCCGGGCTAACCCCGGTAACCTCGGACAGCATATCATCGTCCACAGCGTCAAAGCCAACGCCAAAATCGCTGTCGCCATCGCCCCATTGGAGCTGGAAATCGTCTTTAAAAATGAGGAAACCACTATCACTGGTGTTGGTAACGGAAACGTGAAATTGTACCAGCTTGTCTCCCTCGGGGATGTCGATTCCGTTGTACGAATCGATCACTTCAGCCTGGCCGCAGGTAAAATCAAACAGCGCGGTGTGCACGGTCTCGTCCGCTTTTGCGCGGGTAGACTTTGCCCCGCCGCAGCCAGCCAACAACAGGGCCGCCGCCAGAATTAGTACACAAAGTAATGTTTTGTTAAATTTAAATGCTTTTTTACTCAAAACTTCCGTATCTCCACTAGTAAAATCTATCCCAGCGAACATTTTGCTACGATAGTTTCTATAATAGTACACCAAATTAAAAATTTTTTCAAGAATTGCGCACATTTTGTTCGCCGTAAAAATGCACAATTATTCCGCCAACTTTGCGGCAATTTGTGAATGACTTGTGGTAATAGTAGAGCTTAGCGCATCGCACCACAATTTGTAGGGTTTAGTAAAATTTTAATGGGATACACAAAAAGGCCCCCGGTCGAGGGCCGGGGGCGGGGATAAGGCTCCCCTCGAAGGGGAGCCTTTTGCCTAAATTATTATTTTCTCTCCTTTCTCCCGTACTTATTATAATATAGACCCATTAGTCCACCGGCAGAGAGCACGGCCAGCGCGGCCAGCAGGGTCACCGGCATGGGGTCGGCGGTTTGGGGCAGGGCGGGCTTGGGCGCGGGGTGCGCGGGGACCGGGGTAGTTTTTGCCGGGGCAGGCGTGGGCGTCGGCGCGGCGGGCGGGTCGTACCGGTTCTGGAACAGCAGCAGGCCGGTCTTTTCGCTGCTGCCGCCCGTGGCCCAGATCTCGGCCCCCAGGCCGCCGTTCGGCCGGTTGGTCACCCGCACCGTCACCGTGTATACCGTGGCATCGTAGGTCATGTGCGCCGTGCCGCCCGCGCACTGGCGCACCGTGTAGCGGTAGTCGCCGGGGGCGGTGTAGGTCAGCCCCGTAAAGCCGGCCGTGCCGCTGCCTTTGACCTGCACCGTGTCCGCCGCGGGGGCGGGGGCGCCGTCCTCGGGCGTAAGAGTAATGGTGAACCGCTCGGCCGTGGCCGCGCCCGAGGTGCGGACCTCGACGGGCAGCTCGGCCGTGCATTTGTACTCCGCCGCGCGGGCTTGCAGCGGCAGCAGCAAAAGCAGCAGTGCAGCCTCTACTATTATGCGTCGCAGCGTGCGTTTTTGGGTGTTATTCATCCTTATTTCCTCCTTTTACGTTTGGGGCAGCAGCTGGCCGAACAGCAGCACCCGGCCGTTGGTGGCGGCCTCGGTGCAGGTGGAAAAGGCCACCACCGGCCCGCTGCCCGGCGTGCGGTACTGCACCGCGTGCGCCTTGATGTAGGCCAGCAGTGCGTCCGGGCTTTGGGCGGGGTCGTAGAGCACGGGGTCGTAGGCGTCGGCCCGCACGCAGGCGAACAGTGCGATATTATACGCTGTATCGTCTGTTATCAGTGTGCCCGTGGTGTGTGCGGCGAAGTAATCGCTTTGGGTGAACTGCACGATGTCACCGAACATGCCGCCGTCCTCGATATGGTGACCGTAGACGATGCTGTAGGGCGCGGTGAAGTCCGCCGGGCAGCGCGAGTCCAAAAATATCGCGCCAGAAAGCGAAAAATCTCCGTACACGTCGGTGTTGACGTAGACCATGTTGTCCGCCCCCTGCACGACGGGAAAGTCGATGCGGGTGCCGTCCAGCGTGAGCCAGCCGCAGACGTCCGGGTTGAGGGCGCGCAGCTCGGCAAAGCCGGGGCTGTCCGCGGGCGCGGCGGCCAGCGGCTTGAACCGCAGCGTCTGCTCCGGCAGGGCCGCGCGGCGTGTGGCGGCGATGTCCCACAGCGACCACGCCCCAAACAGCGCCAGCGTCCCCAGCAGCAGCGCCGCCGCCAGCGTAAGCAGCCGGTCACCCCACCGCGCCAGTTTTGCCGCCAGCAGCATTATTCGTCGCTGTTACGACGTTTACGCAGCAGCAACACGCTGCCCGTGCCCGCCGCCAGCAGCATGGCGCCGTAGGGCGCAGCGTCCAGCAGCAGGCCCGTAGGCGTGGGTGCAGTGCGGCTGTTGGTGACCGTGATGGTCTTGTCCGCGGCGGCCATCGTCTGGGCGTCCGAGGTTTTGTCGTCGCTGCCGGTTTTGGTGATGCCGTCCCAGGTGGTGGTGTAACTTGACGCTGTATCGCCGGATTCCGTGATGGTGTAGCCCGTGTTAGCGGGCAGGCCGGTAACCTCGATCTTTTCGCCGCCGGTGATGCCGGCTTTGACTTCAGCGGTGCCGTCTGCGTTGAAGGCGACGGTGTCGCCGGTGATGGTGGAGAAATCTGCCGATTCGCCGCCGGTTTTTACCGTGACCGAGCTGGCGTGGGGCGTTTCGTCCGGGTCGTCCAGCGCGATGGTAAAGGTGAACTCATCGCCGACATTGGCAAAGTTGCCGCTGAGGTGCTTGACCACCGAGAGGCCGTAGGCGGTGTAGGTGTTGGTGATTTCGCCCGCCTTGGCCGTGCCGTCTGCGTTGACGATGTTGACCTCGCTGATCTCCAGGCTGCCGTCCGGCGCGGCGGGGTCGGTGTTGACCACCCGCACCACGATGTAGCGGGCGGCGGTGTCCTGCGTCAGGCCGGTGATGCCGGCAGCGGTCTCCGTGAGGGAGAAGATGTAGTCGCCCGGGGCGGTGAAGTCGTCGCTGTCAAAGGTGAAAGGGACTGTGACGGTGTTGGCCGTGCCGCCCGTAAAGGCGGCAGTGAGCTCGGTGGATTTGATCTGCGCGGCCGTGCCTTTGACGGCAGTGCCGGCCGCCCAAGAGGGCAGGTTCGCGACCGTGCCGACCGTGAAGGTGATGCTGCCGTGGGGCACGCCTGCGCCGGGGGCGGCGGTCATGTCGATGGTTTTGGTCAGTTGGGCGGTGTAATCCGCGGCCAGCACGCCGGGCGCTGCGGTACCCGCCAGCAGGGCAGCCGCAGCGATGGCAGCGGTAAATTTGCCGAACTTGGCGCGGGAAATGTAGGTGGTCTTCATAGGTGGTTCCTCTCTTCCAATATGGATTTATATTGCTTTCACTGGGGTTGCAGCAGGGTTTACAGCCCGCTGCGGCGCAGGGCGGCCAGGGCCGTGCCCAGCACTTGCCGCTGTGGGATGGGGCCGTAGAGGCGGCTGTCCGCCCCCGTGGCGCGGGCATCGCACAGCAGGAAAAGCTCGCCCTCCGCGAGGGTGACGGGGTAGTCCGGGCCGCCCTCGACCGGCTGGGTGGGGGTGGTGATGTCCGGCTCAGCCACCGTACTGCCGTTGATGATGAGCGCGCCGGTGTCGGTCACAGTGACGGTATCGCCGCCACGCGCCGCGATGCGCCCAAGGCGGAGCGTGCCGTCCTGCCGGTAGAGCACGACCTGCCCGGCCGCGGTGCCGCGCTCGAACCGGCTGAACAGGACGAGGTCGCCGCCGCACAGGCGGGGCGCCATAGCGCCGCCCGGCACCACCGCCAGCCCGAACACGACCCCGAACAGCACCCAGCACAGCGCGGCGAACACTGCCAGACGGGTGAGGAAGCGGTGAATTTCCGCTTTGGCACGTGTTTTTTCCTTGTCAGTAGCCAGAAGGTCCTCCCGTGGCATGGGTCACACCTCCCTGCAGCGCAGCAGCCGCCAGCCCAGCCAGCATAAGCCGACCAGTGCCAGGTAGGGCGCCGCGCCGGTGTGCAGGCCGGTGGGGATGCCCACGTTGCGGGTATTGATGCAGGTGATCTCGGCGGGCTGGGCCCGGGGCACTTGCAGCGTGCAGGTTGCGCCGGTGGGGCCGTCGTCACCGTTGAGCTGCCAGCTGACCGTGTGGTCGCCGGGGTCGGTCTCAGTCAGGGTGAGGGTCTGGTCCGCGCGCAGGTGGGTGAGGGTGACGCTGCCGCCGCTGCGCAGGGTGAAGCCGGTGTCGGTCAGCGCCGCACCGTCACCCGCCGTGGTGTACGCGCTGCCCTGGCGGATCTGGGTGGTGTCCAGCGTGGCGGTGAAGGAGAAGTTTTTCGTAGTATCGCCCATATCGCCCACCACTTTTTTGGTGATCGTGACGGACAGGTAGGGTTCGTAGGTGTTGGTAAAGTGCGCCTCGACCGTGCCGCCTGCTGTGACGTCCAGCGATCGGGTGCGGTCGGCGGTGGGAGTGGTCAGGTAGTAGTTGGTCAGGTCCGGCGCGGTGGATTCGGTCACGGTGTAGCTGGCGGGGGCCAGGCCCGGCAGGGTCACGCTGCCTGCGCCTTTGATGGAGAGCGTCAGGCGGCCGTTTGAATCCGGGCTGACGGCAGCCGGGGCATCCGCCGGGCGGGCGCCCGCGCTATACTGCGGCGTGTAGCTGCCTGCGGCAACGGATGCGATCGTAAAGGTGTTGACTGTTTCGGCGAAGTCGGCTTGCAGGGCATCGTCGGCATCGTCGGGCAATTGCTTGGTGATAGTCAGGCTGCCAGTGGCGCGGGCGTAGGTGTTTTCAAACCGAATATTTGTTGCCGCCTGGGCGGTCAGTGCAATGCCGCTGTGTATCGGTGTATCCGTCACGTCTGTCCACACACCGCCGTCTTTTACGGTGCGTACCAGCGTGCAATCGTAACCGCTGGGTTCACCGCGGGCAGTCTCGGTCACAGCGTAGTTGTAGGTGTTGCCGCTGCTGTCCGCCAGGGGCAGCTCCAGCGTGTATTGCAGCATGTTGGGGTTGATGCTATCCGCTTGCATCGCGCTGCCGCTGAAGTCCCCCACGATCTGGCGGTCCGAGTTGACCACGGTAAAGTGCAGATTTTCTTTAGCCTGCATCAGCTCGGCATCGGTCAGGGCGGTACCGTCGGTTTTCAGCAGCGTTTTGGTAACGCGCAGGATGCCGCTGCCCGCAGCCGGGGGCACAGGGTCGGTGCTGAACCAGACGCGGTCGATGAGGTTGCCGCGCTTGAGGCCCTCCTCGCTGTCGCCGCTGGCGCTGGTCACCGCCACAAAGAAGAACCGGCTGACGTACTGCCCCGCCGGGACCGTGTAGGTACCGTTGTGTACGCCCCATGCGGTGCAGCCATCCGAGATATTGCCGTCCACAATGTAGTTGCGGATGGGCACGTTCACGCCGTTCACCATGATGCTGCCGTTCAGAGCTTCCTGGATGGCGGCGCGGGTGGTCTTATTTTTCAGCGCGCCGGTGATGTCCTGGGCCACATCCACCGGAGCGATCAGCAGGGCCATCGTGTCAGTGCCGTCGCGACCCGCGTGGGCCAGACTCCAGTTTAAGGTTGCGCCGGGCACGGTCAGCACGTCCTGGTACAGGGCGCCGTAAGCCTGGCAGTTCAGTTCGGCAAACTGGCCGCCATCGTAGGCCTTGCCGATGGCGTAGGCCTGGGTCACGTCGTTGGGGTCTGTGTAAGTTTCTTTTATCTCATTACCCTTGCGGCCCCATCCTGTAATAACAGTGTCCGTATAAACGGTCGTGGTCGCGTCGGCAATCTCGACAAATTTTCCCTTGACACCATCACCCCAGCGATTGCACTCGGTAGTTGTATACCAGTAAATGCTGCTGGTCGTTTCCGCATCCCGCGTCTGCAAAAAGTGGGCGCGCTGATGGTCGTTCGGGTAACAAAAACGGTCACTTGCAAAATTACCGTCGCTGACCACCGGGTACTCAAAGCTGCCGTTTTGCAGCTGCACATAATAGTTTACCTGAGCCTCGGCCTGCAGGGTGCTGCTGCCGGAGGCGACATCCACCTTATAATGGTAGCGGTCGGTGTCGGCGGCGCCGGGGTCGCTTTGGCGGGCCAGCAGCGTATCCAGCGCGGCGTTCAGCGCGTGGGGGTGTTCGGCGGTCAGGTTCTTGTCTGAACCATTGACGACCTGGCCCGTGACCTGCTGCCAGCTGCCATCCGCGCCGGTCTTGCTGCGATACCAGGTGTAGGTCACGCCGTCCACCGGGTCACTTTGTCCGTTGACGACCGCTACCAGCTCGCCCGTAGATTTGATGTTATCCTGTATCTTCACGCTGCGCAGCGTCACCTCCTGCACTGCCGGTTCATCCTCGTCATCCGGCGGGTCGGCGCTTTCAGGCGTGGCGGTGGTGGCCGGTGTCGTGCTTGGCGTGGGTGTGTACAGCTCGTCCCCGGTCGTGTTCTCCCCTGCCGGGTCCTCCTCGGTCGGGCCGGGCGGCACAGGTGTCGGCTCTGCCGGGGCGGCGGTCTCGCTGGTGGCGATCTCGGTATGTAGCGGTCCCGATAATGGCGGGTCCTCAGCAAAAGCGGCATTGGCGGCCCCAGCCGCAAGGCAAAAGGCCATAACCCCTGCCAACAGACGTTTGTTCATGGCGGTTCCTCCCCCGTTTGATCCAGGCGGCCTGTGGGACAAGCCGTCCGCTGATTTCAAGGCTGAGTATACCCCCGCCAACGGGGAAAAAACGTCGCACGCAGCTTCACACAAAAAAAGACAGCCCGCACTGTTTTCTGCAGTACGGGCTGTCCCTAAATTGCTTAAATCTATTCCGTTATACGGTCGTCACCAGCGTCTGGCAGGTGCCGGTCACGGCGTAGGGGCCGCTTGCGGCGGGCAGGAAGTAGCTCTCGCCCTTCTTCACAGCCACGGTCTCGCCGCCGCTGGTCAGGGTGCCTTCGCCATCGGTGATAAGCAGCGAAACAAAGCTCTTCTCGTCCGCCACGCCCTCAAAGGCGCCGTTTCTGGCGTCCACAGTGAAATACTCACACTGGGCCAGATGTTCGCCAAAATCATGCTTTACCGGCGGGGTGCACAGGGTCACATCCAGTGCCTTTTCCACATGCAGGGCTCGGGGCTTGCCGTCCGCCCCCACACGGCCGTAATCGTACACACGGTAGGTCACGTTGGAGTTCTGCTGTACCTCGGCAATGACAATGCCCTTGCAAATGGCGTGCAGCGTGCCGGCCGGGATAAAAAAGCAATCCCCCTTGTGCACAGGCACGGCGTTCAAAACCTCCGTCAGGGTGTTGTTTTTGATGCGCTCGGCAAATTCCTTTTTGCTGATCTCATGGTCAAAGCCATAGTACAGAAAGGCGTTCGGCTCACAATCCAGCACGTACCACATCTCAGTCTTGCCGTACTGGTGCTCATTTTTCAGTGCGTACTCATTGAAGGGGTGTACCTGGATGGACAAATCGTTCCTTGCATCGATAAATTTTATCAAAACCGGGAACTGTTCAAATTTTGCGCAATCGGTGCCCAGGGCTTCCGGGTGAGCGGCCGCATAATCAGCCAGGGTGGTACCGTCGGGCAGGTAGCTGGGGCCGTCCGGGTGGCAGGAGAGCACCCAGGCTTCGGCCAGCGGGTCCAGATCGCTCTGCACGCCAAAATCGGTGCGCAGACGGCTGCCTCCCCACAGGTAGTCTTTGCAGCTGGGGGTCAGTTTGATGATTGCCATAAACAGGTTGCTCCTTTTTTAAATAGAAGGTCTTTTGCAGGCACCTCGCCGTAGTCCCCTCCACAGGGGCAAGCCCAGGGTGTGCAGCACAAAGCCGGCGCTGCTATAAAGGCGGCTTCCGGCGCGGTGAAGCTTTCGCCGGGAGCCAGCGTCCAGGCAAAATGGTAGGGGTGGATACCCTACGGTTTGCATGTACCTGTATTATACTCCCCCGGTCTCGGGCAGGTCAACCCGAATTTAACTAATGTTTAAGCGGCTATTTTAGTTAATTGGCAAAAAAAGACGTCCCCGTCGGCTGCTTGGGGCAACGACGGGGACGTCAGCATGCAGAAAAAGCTGATTCAGCTTTATGGGAAATTGCGGTTCGGGTTACTGGTGGTTACGCTTTTTCAGGGCAAAGGCCACGCCAAAGGCACCCAGGGCACCCAGGCAGACAACCGCCAACGGAACGATAGGCATATCATCCGAAGTCTGCGGGATAACACCGGTGGTCTTAGCCACGGGTGCGGTGGTCTCGGCCGCGGTAGCGGTCACGGTAGTGGGCTTCTGAGTAGCGGCAGGGGCCGTCGGCTGCGGCTTGGTCTCGGTTTTGCGCTGGATCCACAGCTGCGTGCCATAGAACGGGTTTGCCGTGCCGAGGCACAGGCCCTGGTTGGTAACAGCAAACACGCGCAGGCCGTGGTTGTACGGGTCACCGAAGCCGCTGGTGGTCAGCGTTTCAAAGTTCACACCGTCAGAAGTAACATACATGTCAAAGCCGCGGGTCGCGGTGCGCATGTAGTTCAGGCAGACCAGAACGCTCTTGATCTTGTCCCAGGTCTCCTGGTTCAGCAGCTTTTCAAAAGCATCTTTCAGGTCATCACCCAGATCATACTCAGCGGCCAGCTGTTCATACTGGTCCAGCATGGTCTCGTAGTAGTCAGAGAAATCCTGCAGACTGGTAATACGATCCTCCACAGAATTTTCCGGGGACAGTACTGCCACCTCCGTATCATTGCCCAACACATCGGGGGCTATCTCCATCATGTCAGTCAGGGCAGCTGCCTCACTGGCGAAGGAATCTTCAACTTCCACTGCCATGTCATCCATATACATAGCCGTTTCCGGGGTGGCGGTCTCCGGCGTAGCCTGCATTTCATAGGTAGCCACCGGGTTGGTTTTGTTCTTTTCGTACAGCAGTTCCAGCAGCTCCTTGATGTACTGCAGCTGGGTCGCCCACTGCTCGGGCGTCATGCCGATAATATCGCCGTTGGAGAACTGGCCGATGGGCTCCAACAGGCTGCTGGTATCAAAGGTGCCGATGTACAGCTTGCCATCGTACACTTCCATACGCCAGATGTACTGGTTCTCGTTATGGCCGAAACCGGAACCAATGCCGGAAATACCGCCGTTGGGGAACATGGTGGTGGCATCACCGACCAGCAGCTCAATGTTTTCGTCCTTGTCCATGCGGTACAGGTTTACCGACTGTTCCAGGTTGGCGTTGACGAAGCTGCAATCCACACCGCCCAGGGAGCCATCGCTGCCCTCGCCGGTCATATTGAAAAGGATGCGCTCCATGGCGATCTGCTCGTCGTTGTACTCGCCGATATAGAGGTGGTCTTTGTAAACAATCAGGTTGGCTGCGCCGGAACGGGTACGCTCCGGGTCGATGCCGAAGGTGTAGCGGGCGCCGTCCTTCTCCTGGTCGCCGATCAGCGGGGTCCAGGTAAAGGTGCCGTCGGCGTTTTCGTCGCCGCGCACGATGGCGAAGGACTGCATCGTGTTGTCATCGGGGGCATTCTCCTCGGTGCCGGTGCAGATGGAAACATACAGGTGGCCGTTGTACTCGACCATATCCCACACGGAACCGCCGTAGATGCTGTCGCGGTAGGTGTAGGCCGGGTAGTCAAACAGGTCGCGCTGGCTGGCAATCACGGTAAAGCCCTCAGAGGGGTTCGACGAAGCCAGGATGGTAGCGCCGCTCTCGCCGGTGGTGGCATCGGCGAAAACATTGCTGATCACGAGCTTGCCGTTATACACGCACATGCCGCGGATACCGGTGGAGATGCCCTTTTTGTATGCTGCGCCGTAGTCCTGCATGGAGGACAGGCCCACGTAAACGGCCTTGTAGCTGTCGTCCGTGGGGTCGATCTCATACACGCTGGGCAGGCCGCTTCGGCCGTTTACATGCACACTGCCGCAGAAGTACAGCTTGCCGTTATAGGCAATCGCGTTGCGGAACAGCGGTGCCATGTGGTTGAGGGAGTTGGACATCAGCAGCTTGGTCTCGCCGGTCTTGGTGTTTACCTTGACCAGGATGCCGCCGCCGTCCACGCCGTCCTCGTGGCCATAATAGAAGGTGCCGTTGAACATAGCTTTCAGGGCAGCCTCCATAACGTCCTTATCGAACTTATCGCCCAGGATATTCTGCATCAGGGTCAGCGTGTTGCCCATAGCCGAGTAGCAGGTACCCACATACATCCAGTCACCGTAAGCAACAGCGGACCAGCTGTAGTTCTGGCCGCGGTCGCCCGCGTTGTAGTTCGGGTTGCTGGAGTCGGTGATCACATCTACCGCACCGTTGCCAATATAATCCACGATGCCGTCTGCCGACATGGTGCCCTTGGTGGGGTGGGAGATCTTTTCAAACGTATAGTTGCCTGCCGTGTACGTTACTTTCTGCGTCCCCTCGGCAAACGCAGGCAGGGCAGTGGCTGTAAGCAGTGCCGCGCCCAGGGCCAGCGCTGTAATGCGCTTTGCAATTCCATTCAGGTGCATGCTTGGTTACCTCATCTCTGATTCTGTATTTCCTTCTTCTTTTGGCATTTATATAATAAACCTATAAAATACCAGATATATGTATAATACCCCCCCCCGCTAAGTTTTGTCAATCTTTATCAGCCAATATTTTTAATGATTAAGATAACTTTTCTGTACTGCACAAAAAACAGCGCCTTTCTGTTATACAGAAAAGGCGCTGTGCCGGTTTGCTTTGTTACAAATTAACTTTTCCCAGAATTGAAACCATCTCGGCCTCCGTCAGCCGGTAGCGTACCGGCTCCGGCGGGGCATCTCCGGTACGCAGCGGGTACTGCCAGTACACCACATCCAGCCAGCGGCCAAACTTGTAGCCGCTGTGCTTTTCCACAAAACTTTTGGTAAAGCCCATCCGTTTGTGGAATTCGTGGCTCGCCTTGTTCTCGCCGGTCACAATGGCAAAGGCGTTATAGTAGCCCTGCATCCGCAGCAGCTCCAGCAGGGCGGTGTACAGGCGCTTGCCCAACCCCTGGCCGACGCAATCCGGCGCGCAATAAATGGTAGCCTCCACATTCCAGGCATAGGCCTCGCGGCTGTGCCAGGGGTGGGCGCAGGCAAACCCCTGCAAGCGGCCGTCCGGGGTGATGGCCACCAGAAACGGTGCTTTTTCCAGCACACCCGCAATGTTGGCGGCGTACTCCTCGGCCGTGGAAAGCCGGTACTGGAAAGTCTGGGTGCCATGCAGCACGTACCAGTTGTACAGCTCGGCCACCGCCGCGCCGTCCGCCGGGGTAGCCATGCGGATGGTGATACAGTTGTCCGCCGCCCACTTTGCCGCCAGGGCTTCTTTTTCAGCCTTGGGCAGTTTCTTGATGGCGGCTTCGCGCTTTAAGGCCGCGCTTTTGTCAGCGCAGCGCTCGGCATAGGCAAGGCGCACGGCCGGGCCGCCGTGGCTTTTGGTGTACTTGGCCCCGCCCTTGCCGGTGCGGTGGGCCTTTAAGCGGCGGGCCAAATCGTTGGTCCAGCCGCCATACAGGCTGCCGTCCGGGCAGCGCAGCAGATAGACCCAGGCGGTTTCGGGGGCAGGCTGGCAGGCATCTGCCAGGCTGGGGGCCGGGCCCCGCAGGCTTTTCCCGCTCATTCGCTCACCTTGCGGCCCGCGGCGCGCAGGGTGCGGCGGCAGGCCTCGATGGCCGTCTCTTTATCGTCCGCCGTAATCAAGAACCGGCTGGGGTGGCAGAACCGCAGCCCCAGGCCGCTGATCTGGCGCAGCTGGGCTTCCGGTTTACCGGCCCACGCGGGCGGGAACGGCTGTTTGCTGCGTTTTGTGCGGTGGTCGGTCACGCACTGGGCGCTGTAGCCGCCGCGCTGGCTGGGGTAGACAACAAACAGGGCATCGGTTTTGTACAGGCCGTTTTTCCAGGGCATGTAGTCCGGCAGGACCACAATGCCGTCCTTCATGTTGGCATAGGCGCGGCGCACAGTGTCGTCGGCGCGGTTGACAGCGTTGGCGGCGGCGATCTCGTTTTCCAAAATCTTTTTGGCCACCGGCACGGCGCGCCAGAAGCATTCGTCCGGGTCGTCCTTCGAGTCCCACAGCGGATTGAAGCTGCCGATGGCATCGGCCAGGGAGTTCTGCTCGCCGGTGTTATCGTTCAAGTCCAGGGGCTGAACAGTTTTCATCCAGCAGGCGGGCCTGGTGGGCACCCACCAGCTGGGCACCCAACACGCGCCACAGCAGGCCAAAGGCCGCATAGGGCACGCCGTTGGGGCGGCTTTCGCGCGGTTCCTGGTGGTGGTCAAACATACCGCAGCCCACATCGTACACAATGCCGTCAAAACCATCCGGCACAACAAAACCGCGGGTTACTTTGATATCCGGCCGCACAATTTGCAGCAGGGCGGTGGAGAACACGTCATCCGCGTGGAATTTGCCCCCGTGGGTAAAGCCTTTTGCAGGTATTTTCATGGTTTGCTCCTACGTTTAATTTATCGCCAATTTGTAGGGGCAGATGCTCGCCATCCGCCCGCGGGTCGATGCAGGCATCGACCCCTACAGAAGTATTTGCTTTGTTTAGGCAACACCGCACAATTCCCGCCTGACGGCTTAAGCACCGCTCCGGCGGATCTCCGCGCCAAGAGCCGCCGCAAAGCGTCGGTTGCGCTCCGAAGCGCCTCGCTGCGGCTCGGTGTGCGGCACGGCATCTGCGTTGCCAAAATGCTCGATAAGACATCCAGTATTATCTGCGCTTTTGGCTTAGCAACTGCCGCACCTCGCTCGCCGTATCGGCACTTAGAATTATGCGGTATTGCCTTTACTTACCAACCACATCCCAATGCTTATCGTTGTGGTTCAGCACTTCGCAGCCGGTTTCGGTCACAATGACAAGGTCCTCCACGCGCACGCCAAACTTGCCCGGCAGGTATACGCCCGGCTCAATGGAGAAGATCATGCCCGGGCGCACCTCGGTCCGGTTGGCACTGCTGACATCGCCCTTTTCGTGATCGGTCTGACCGATAAAGTGGCCCAAGCGGTGGTTGAAGTGCTCGCCATAGCCCGCTTTGGTGATCAGGTCACGGGCGGCGGCGTCCAGGTCGCACAGCTTTACGCCCGGCTTGATAAGGGCCTCGGCGGCCTCGTTGGCGCGGCGCACCAGATCGTGCACGGCGGCCTGCTTCTCGGTGGGCTGGCCGCAGAACCAGGTGCGGGTCATGTCGCTGCAATAGCGGTCCTTCACACAGCCCATATCAAACAGCACGCAGTCGCCCTCTTTCAGCACGGTGTCGTCCGGCTCGTGGTGGGGGTCAGCGGCGTTTGCACCAAAGGATACGATGGTGGTAAAGCTGGGGCCTTCGCAGCCATGGGCGCGGAACCGGGCGTCGATGAACTCGGCCACCTGGCGCTCGGTCATGCCGGCCTTGACGTAGTGCTTGGCTTCCTCGTTGACCAGGTCGTTGATGTGGGAGGCCGTGCGCATAAGCTCCTGCTCGGCCTCATCCTTGCAGGCGCGGCAGTTATCCACGCAATCGCTGGCCAGTTTTACCGGCATAGCGGGGTGGGCTTCCATCAGCGGGATCAGGAACCTGGCGGGCCATTCCTTATCGATGCCCAGCGGCTTGCCGGCATCCACCACGACGGCAATTTGCTCAACAGGCGCGTCGGTGTCGGTATGCCAGATAGCCTGGCACGGCGGGTTGGGCACGTTGAACAACTTATTCAAAAAAAGCGTGGGTTCGCCTGCTACCGGCAGGTAGAGGGCCAGCAGGCGCTCGTAGGGTTCCACGGCTACGCCGGTCAGGTACCACACGCTCTTGGGGTCACATACGATCATCTGGGTCAGGCCGCAGCTTTCCAGCGCGGTACGCACCCGGGCGATACGTTCAGCATGAATCCTTTCCATTAAAATCATCATCCTTTCCTTGGCATTATAACATGGTTAGCCACGGCTTGCAATTCTTATAAAGAGCCTGTACAATAAAATTACGAGGTGATGTTTATGAAACTGATGATCGCATCGGACCTGCACGGGTCCGCTTACTATACCCATCAGCTGTTGGACACCTGGGACCGCGAGGGTGCCCCGCGCTTATTTTTGCTGGGGGATATTCTGTACCACGGCCCCCGCAACGATCTGCCGGAGGGCTATGCCCCCAAAGAGGTGCTGGCGATGCTGAACGAGCGCAAAGACCGCATCTTCTGCGTGCGCGGCAACTGCGACGCCGAGGTGGACCAGATGGTGCTGGACTTTCCCATCATGGCAGATTATGCGGTGCTGACCGAGGGCGAGCGGCTGATTTACGCCACCCACGGCCATGTGTACAACACTGCCCACCTGCCGCCGCTGCAGCCCGGCGACATTTTGCTGCATGGCCACACCCACGTGCCCGCCTGGCAGGCGTTTGGCGAGGGAAACCTCTACCTCAACCCCGGCTCGGTCTCCCTCCCCAAAGAAAACAGCCCCCACAGCTACCTGACGCTGGAGGGCGGAAAATTTTTGTGGAAAGAACTGGATGGAACGGTGTACCATGAACTGAATATTTAATTGCAACATAAAAAGGCTCCCTCTGGGAGGGAGCTGTCAGCGAAGCTGACTGAGGGAGAGAACCTTGCAATAGCCTGAAACTTCTGCCAACGTAAAGTCTCTCCCCCACCCGCTTCGCGGGAGCCCCCTCTCAGAGGGGGCCTTTTTGCCTTTTTATTCCTGTATTGCCCGCTCAAAGCGGCCGATCTTTTCCACCTTGCCTACTACCGATACGGTATCCCCTTCTTCAAAGCGATAATCCGCGGAAAACTCCACATCGGTGCGGTGGCCGCGCTCAACGGCGATGATGTTGATGCCGTAAACCTTGCGCACGTCCAGTTCGCGGATGGTGCGGCCCAGCAGCTTGCCGCCCACGGCGATGCGGCGCACCTCGACGCCGTCATCCAGAGCGATGTAATCCAAAAGATTGCCCGAGATCAGCCGCTTGCCGATGCGCACGGCCATGTCGGCCTCCGGGTAAACCACCGTGGCACCCAGGTGCTTGAGCACCTCGCCGTGCACCTCGCTGGCGGCTTTGGCAATGACCTGGGGCACACCCAGTTTGATAACCAGCATCGTGGTCAGGATGCTGATGTCCACCTGCTCGCCGATGCACACCGTAACCGTGCCGCAGTTCTGCATGCCGGTCTCCTTTAAGGCGTCCTCGCTCAGGTTATCCACCACAAAAGCGTAGTCGGTATAGCGGCGCACCGCCTTGACCTTCTCCTCGTTTTTATCAATGGCGATGACCTCTTTGCCCGCTTCGGCCAGCGTCTGCACCAGTGCCGTGCCGAACCGTCCCAGGCCGATCACACCGTAGAGGTCGGTTTTCAGTTGTTTTTTCATCTAATCATTCCTTTCTGCCTCCCTCTGCGAGGGAGGTGTCTGCGCGACAGCGCAGACGGAGGGAGAGACATCACCATAGTTGCACTTTGGGTAAAGTCTCTCCCCATCCGCTTCGCGGGAGCCCCCTTGCAGAGGGGGCCTCTCGGGGTATATCACCCTATCGTAATGGCTTCTTCGGTATATTTGGCGCTGGGTTCCGGGCGGGAGACCCAGAGGGACAGCAGCGTGAACGCACCCACGCGGCCAATGAACATCGTGACGATCAGCACCGCTTTGCTGGCGGCATGCAGGCTGGGGGTGATGCCCATCGACAGGCCCGCCGTGCTGTAGGCCGAGATCTGCTCAAACAGCAGCTGCACAAAACTGTGCTGCGGCTCCAGCACGCAGAGCATGAAGGTGCCCACAAACACCACGATGGTGCCCAGCAGCGTGATGGTAGCGGCTTTGGCCAGGCTTTCCTCCGGCAGGCGGCGCCTGAACGCACCCAATCTGCGCTTGGAGAAGATGATGCGCACCTCCTGCATCAGCACAAAAAAGGTGGTGGTCTTGATGCCGCCGCCCGTAGACCCAGGCGACGCGCCGATGAACATTAAAATCATTATCACCAGCAGCCCGGCATTGGTCATGGCACCAATATCGATGGTGGAAAAGCCCGCCGTGCGGGTGGTGATGCTTTGGAACAGCGCCGCCAAAAAGCTGATCGGCTCGGTCAGCCAAAGCAGCATCGCACCGCCCAAAATCAGCACGGCCGTGGTGGAAAGCACCACCTTGCTGTGCAGCGTCAGCTTGCGGAACCGCCCGCGGCAGCGCAGTACATCCAGCATCACCATAAAGCCGATGCCGCCCAAGACGATCATCCCATCGGTGACAAGGTTCAGCCAAAGGTTATTGCAGTAGGGGATCAGGCTGTGGCCGCCGCCCAGCACATCGAGCCCTGCATTGTTAAAGGAAGCGATCGCGTGGAACACGCTGATCCAGGCGGCATGCAGCGGCGAATAGTCCCGGGCAAACACCGGGTAGCTGGCCACCGCGCCGATGCCCTCCACCAGCAGAGTCATGGCCATAATGGACCGCACCAGCTTGACCATGCCCCCGAAACTTTCCACGTTGAGGGCCTCCCGCACCAGGCTGCGGCCGCGGAAACTGATGCGCCGCCCTGCCGCAATGGCCAGCCCCATGCTGACCGAAGATATGCCCAGGCCCCCCAGCTGCATCAGCACTGCCAGCACGGCCTGGCCGAACAGCGTAAAGGTATCGCCGGGGTCCACCGTGACCAGCCCGGTCACGCAGACAGCGCTGGTGGCGGTAAACAGAGCGTCCAGCCCCGGCAGCTGCACGGCCCCGCGCACCGCGATGGGCAGCGAGAGCAGCGCCGCGCCGATGAAGATGAGCACCGCAAAGCCAAAGGCGATGGTGCGCGCAGGAGACTGCTGTTTTGTGATTTTTTTGAAGTTTTCCACATTTTCACCTGTGATTCGTAAATTATTCCTACTTTACCACGAAAGGGCGGATGCGTCAAGCAGTACTTGACGAAGCACACCAGGCGTGGTATAGTTACCCTATACTTTACCGGGAAGGAGGGCACACCCATGCGCTGGCGCTTTGGTGTTCTTTTTCAGAAAAAAGGAAACCCTTAAGCAATCAGAGCTAGAAGTGTGCCCATTTTTAAAACTGACCCGGCAAAGCAAGGTTGAAGTGTATACTATCGACCCTGCAGCTTTGCTGTGGGGTCGTTTATTTTTGGGGACCTATTTCTTGTATGTCTAAGGCAACACCGCACAATTCCCGCCTTACGGCTTAAGCACCGCTCCGGCGGCTGCGGCACTTAGAATTATGCGGTATTGCCCTAAAGAAAGGGTGTTCCCGATGAATTTACCAAAGCAATTGCGCGCGGTGCGCGTGTACTCGTTTACCTCCTGCCTGCGGCTGACCGATGCCGTCTGGGTGGCGCTGCTGGCTGCCCGGGGCTTTACGCTGGCGCAGATCGGTCTGGCCGAAGCTGTTTTCCACCTCACCAGTCTGCTGTGCGAGGTACCCAGCGGCGTGGCCGCTGACCTGCTGGGGCGGCGGCTGAATCTGGCCGTCAGCGCTGTGTTTGAAATTTTCTCCGATGTAACGATGGCGTTTTCTCCCAATCTGGCCGCTGTATGCGCCGCCATGGCACTGAAAGCGCTGGCCTGCACGATGATCTCCGGCACGCTGGAGGCCCTGACCTATGACAGCCTGAAAACTGCCGGGCGGGAAAACGAATATTTGCAGGCTGACGCAAAAATCTCGGTTTTGCAAAAGCTGGCCACAGCGCTGGGGTCGCTGGCAAGTTTACTCTCCGACGTGCTGCAATTTGCCGGGTTTTACCTGGCCAATGCAGCGATCTGCTTTTGCTCGCTGCTGGCGGCGCTGACTTTGCAGGAGCCTCTGGTGACCGAGGCCCAAGCTGCGCGGCAGCAGAATCCCTTTGCGGATATAGCCGCCCGGCTGCGCGTCCATATCACAGATAGTGCTGCCGTGCTGCGCACTACGCCGCTGGCGGTGCGGCTGATCACTGCGGATGCCATCATCTCGCTGCCCAGCTACCTGACCACGATGTTTGTACAGCAGCGGCTGGTCACACTGGGGTGGGGTGCCTCCTGGCTGTTCGTCTCTCCCCTGCTGGCCTCGGCTGCCGCCATGGTATGCACAGCGCTGGCACGGCGGCTGCATCCCGGGAAATTGCGCCCGCTGTACCGACTGTGTGCCCTAGTCTGCGGCGGTGGTGTGCTGTTGGCCGGGGCCGGGCCTGCCCGGGGTTGCCTGGTGGGGCCGATGCTGGTGCAGGCATCGTTGAGCGTGTGGTTCCTGCACGCGATGCAGCGGTTCAATGATGCCATCCCCAGCGACCGCCGGGCCACGCTGATCAGCGTTGACAACATGGCTTACAGCGTGCTGATGATCCCCGCCAGCCCGCTGATCGGGCTGATCGCCGATGTGACCGGCCTGGCCGGGGCGGGACTTTGCGCTTTGGGCGGGTTGGTGCTGCTTTCGGCCCTGGCGCTGCCGCGCAGAAAATAATTTACGATACATCGCAGTTGCAACTACCCGTTGACAAACTTCCAGTTCCACTTTCTTGCCCCGCAACCGGGAAAAATGGTAGAGTGCAGACAGTAAAACAACCACGAACAACCAAGAGGAGGTTTTCCCCATGATCTTTGCTGACAAACTCATTACCTTACGCAAGAAAGCGGGCTGGTCCCAGGAGGAATTGGCTGAAAAGCTGGGCGTGACCCGGCAATCGGTCTCCAAGTGGGAGGGTGCCCAATCGGTACCCGACATCGACAAAATTTTGCAGTTAGCCCGTCTGTTCGGTGTGACCACCGACTACTTATTAAAAGAGGAACAGGGCGAGCCGGAATATACCGCCGAGGATGACCCCCCTGCCCTGCACCGGGTCACGCTAACACAGGCAGGGGATTATCTGAAAAAAGCCCGCGCCAATGCGCCCAGAATGGCGCTGGCCACGGCATTGTGCGTGCTCAGCCCGGTTTCACTGCTGGCGCTGTGCGCTTTGAGCGAGTATAACCTGCTTGACATCAGCGAGAATTTTGCCGCCGGGCTGGGGCTGTGCATTCTGCTGGCGCTGGTAGCCGTAGCGGTGGTGCTGTTTATGCAGTGCAGCGCGGCGGTAAAGCCGTATGAATTTTTCGAAAAAGAGCCCATCGACACTGAGTATGGCGTAACCGGCTTGGTGCGGGAGCGGCGTGATGCCTTTGCCGCTCATTACAACCGCGCCAACACCATAGGCACCGTGCTGTGCATACTGGCCGCCGTGCCGCTGTTTGCCGCTATGATGTGCAATGCCGACCTTTTAGCCGCGCTCTCCGTCTGCCTGCTCATGGTGCTGGTGGCCTGCGGTGTGTATGCGTTTGTATGGGCAGGCACCGTACACGATGCCATGGACCAACTGCTGGAGGAAGGTGACTTCACCCGCGACGCCAAGGCCCGCAAGGGGGTCATCGGCGCGGTTGCTGCCGCCTACTGGCTGGTGGCGGTAGCCATTTTCCTGTTTTACACCTTCGGCCCCTACGGCAACGGCCAGCCGCAGTACAGCTGGTTCATCTGGGCCATCGCCGGTGTCGTGTTTGCTGCCGTTATGGTTGTAATGAAGGCCGCCCAGCGAAAAAAGCAATAAAGAGGCTTTACTTTTCACCCAAACGCGCGTACAATAGGGCCATCTTCATATTATAAGAGGGAGTTGTTTTGTATGAAGCGTATTGTATCTGATAAGGCACCCGCCGCGCTTGGTCCCTATGTGCAGGCCGTGGACACCGGCAGCACCGTCTACTGCAGCGGCCAGCTGGGTATTGACCCCGCCACCGGCGCTCTGGCTGAGGGCGTAGTGGCACAGGCCCACCAGTCCCTGAAGAACCTGCAGGCCGTGCTGGCCGAAGCCGGTCTGACCCTGGACAATGTTGTCAAAACCACGGTCTTTGTGCAGGACCTGGGCGACTTTGGCACCGTGAACGAGATCTATGCCCAGTATTTCCACGAGTATCCCGCCCGCAGCTGCGTGCAGATCGCCGCCCTGCCCAAGGGTGCGCTGGTGGAGATCGAGTGCATCGCCGCGCGTGGTTAACATCACAAACAACAAGGCCCTGCCTTTCGGCAGGGCCTTGTTCCCTTTTATAAGGGGCTTAAATCACATTATACTCCTTCAGCAGGCGGGTCGACGTTCCAGCAGCCTCCGGTGCGGATGGAATACTCGGTGGTAAAGATGGTATCGCGCTCGGTCGATATACGGCATCATGCAGGGCACGGTGGGCGGTTGGCACGCGGCATAAAGTCAATGGCATCATGCCACGATCCTGTTGGCGATCTGGTCAATCTGGTCACACACAATGTGGTACAGCCATTCCTGGCAGATCTCCTCGCCGGTGCATTCGCGCATGGGCTTCTTGACGTAATCGCCGGGCTTATCACTGAACAGACTGTACACCCAAACGCAGAGCTGGTCCTTGGGCTGGTCGCGGAACTGCTGCTGGCGGTTCAGGGTCCAGCTGAGCAGCCAGCTGGAATCCTTGACGGTAGACAATGCCGCCGGTAACCACCTTGCCGCTGAAGGGTCACGCTTGCAGATCTTCTTGATATAGGGCACATCTTCTGGTCCAGGGTGGTGATGGTGGCGCTCATCCAGTTGCTCAGCTCCGGGTCATAGCAGAACTTATCCGGGTGGCCGAAGCTGGGGTCCTGGGCGGCGATCTTGCGCCACAGATCCCAGCCGCCGCCTTCTTTCAGATCAAACTTGAGGGGGGCAACGGTGGTCTGGCTGCCAATGGTGGAGTTTTCGACACAGCCGCCGTTGGTGATAAACACCAGGTCATTCTCGGTCAGGTCATGCACTCCTCGTGGCCGTCGCGCAGAGTATCAATGCGGGTAGCCTGCTTTTTGCCGTTGGCGCAGTCAAAGGCCACGTTGGTCACCTTGACGCCGTAATGGAACTGCACGCCGTAGCTTTCCAGGTACTTGACCATGGGCAGGATCATGGATTCATACTGGTTGTAGCGGGTAAAGCGCAGGGCGGTGAAATCCGGCAGGCCGCCGATGTGGTGGATGTAGCGCTGAAGGTAGCGCTTCATCTCCAGGGCGCTGTGCCAGTTCTCAAAGGCGAACATGGTGCGCCAGTACAGCCAGAAGTTGGTGTTCAGGACTTCGTCATCAAAGAAGTCGGTGATCTTTTTATCGTACAACTGCTCGTCCGGGGTCATGAACAGCTTCAAAATCTCCATGGCACCCTTGTCAGACAGGCCGAACTTGCCATCGGTGTGGGCATCCTCGCCGCGGTTGACGGTGGCACGGCACAGGCTGTAGTTGGGGTCGTGCTTGTTCAGCCAGTAATACTCGTCCAGCACGGTGACGTTCTCATCCTCAATGGAGGGGATGGAGCGGAACAAATCCCACATGCACTCGAAGTGGTTGTCCATCTCACGGCCGCCGCGCATAACGTAGCCGATGTCCTGGTACTTGTAGCCATCGCAGGCACCACCGGGGATGGGGTCCTTTTCCAGCACATGGATGTGCTCGCCCTTCATCTGGCCGTCACGCACCATAAAGCATGCGGCGGACAGCGCGGCCAGGCCGCTGCCAATCAGATAGGCGGACTTGGCGTCGACGCCTTCGGGCTTTTTGGGGATAGCAAAAGCTTCATAGTTACCGCTGGAATAATACATAAAAAAGCCTCCTTAGGTTTCATGCTTACGTTGTTTTTGGGGTGTTGTTGCTTGGGATGCTTATAGTATAGCCCGCGGGTGCCCTGCTTACAATCAGCAAAAAATCCCCGGTGATAAGTTTTTTATCACCGGGGATGAATTGTATAGATTATGAATGATTTATGACAGTGACGAGCAAAAAGCTCCCTCTGTGAGGGAGCTGTCAGCGAGGCTGACTGAGGGATCGTCCCGTCTGCGTTGTAAATCGGTCTACACCGTAAGGCTGCAATCCCTCCGACGCGATTGCGCCATGCCACCAGCTTACACGTCGGGCCCTTCTGTCGCTTTGCGGCATGCAGGGCATCAGGTCCTCGGTGCCGGGGATGATCCACGCTTTGGTGCGGCCCACCCAGTACCAATCAATATACAGGCGGTCAAACACGCCCACGATCAGCAAAACGGCGCCTAAAATGCCCTCTTTGACCAGCGAACCCTTGCGCCATGCCACCAACGCAAAACACCCGCCCCGCAACATTTTATATACAACGTCGGGCCCTTCTGTCGCTTTGCGGCATGCAGGGCATCAGGTCCTCGGTGCCGGGGATGATCCACGCTTTGGTGGCCCACCCACGCAGCAGGTCATGGCAAAGCGGCCGGGCACAAAGCTGTCCTTGCCGGCACGGTTGGTCTGGCACACCTGAGCCAGGAATTTCACCGTTTTGCCGTCGTACTTCTGCATCTCATCCATGCAATCCATGTACCACACGCCAAAGAACTCCTCCGGGATCTCGATGACCGGGGCGTTTACATCGAACGGCAGCGGGTCCGGGATATCGTCGTAGGCTACGCTGCCATCCTTGAACTCATAGGCGATGTCGCAGCGGCGGCTGGCCTGGCGCACCAGCTTGTGGATCAGCTGGTGGCTTTCGTCATCGTTTACCGCCTCGGCACGGTTCACCACCAGCAGCTCGCTGCCGCGCAGCTTGTCCAGCAACAGGCCGCGCATGGCGTTGTCGCCGGCGTAGGTCTTGATGGTGGTGCCGTCGGCGGTGGCCAGGCACTGGTACACCAGCCAGTTATCCGGCAGGGCATCGTACAGCTCCTGCACCAGCCACATGCCGTTGTATTCAATGATCACACGCCCACAGTCAGACTTTTCAGCCAGCTGCTGCAGGTGTTCGCGGTTCAGTTCCGCTTTCTCCTCAATGGTGGCAACGGTCACGCCGCCAAAGGCAAATCGCTCGGAATCATATTCCTCTTCGCCTTCCTCACAGATCAACAGCAGCGTTTTGTCGCCGGAATCAAACTGCGGGTCCTCCATTGTTTCCTGAATAAACTTGGTTTTGCCGCTTTCCAGCATACCCACAAAGAGGTAACAGGGAATCTCTTTCTGCGCCATGTTTTACTCCTTTACAAATCAGGCGTGGAACAGCTCTTCCACCTCATGTTCCTTCAGCTGGGAACCGATCACGCACACCTTGCCGGTAACATCGGGGCCGCAGGTGCGGATCTCATGCTCACCGGGCACCATGTCGAACTCGTACCAGGTGTCGCCGCCGTCCACAATGCCCTTGGCACGCAGCACAGCGCCGTACTCGCCGGAATCTAGCACGGTCAGGATGCTCTCCAGCTCGTCATGGCTGTACTTGTGGGCAGTCTCGTGGCCCCAGCTGGTGAACACTTCGTCTGCATCGTGGTCATGATGATGGTGATGATGGCCGCAGCAGCACTCGCCGTCATGGTGGTGCTCATGCTCGTCATCGTCGTCATCATGGTCGTGGTGGTGATGGCAGCATTCGTGGCCATGGTGATCATCCTCGTCATGATGGTGGTGATGCTCGTGCTCATCCTCATCATCGTCGTCATCATCATGGTCGTGGTGATGGTGGCAGCACTCGTGGCCGTCCTCATCATGGTCATGGTGGTGGTGATGATGCTCTTCCTCATCCTCGTCCGCATGGGCAGCATTGGAAGCCTGTGCTTCGCTCAGAAGCTCGGCAACCAGGTCGCGCTTACCATCCATAACGGAAACGATCTGTGCACCGGTCAGTTCGTTCCAATCGGTGGTCACAATGGTGGCGGTGGGGTTCTTTTCCTGGATCAGGGCAACAGCAGCGGCAACCTTCTTCTCGTCTGCGCTGCCGGTGCGGCTCAGGATGATGCAGGATGCGTGGCTGATCTGGTCGTCATAGAACTCGCCAAAGTTCTTCATATACATCTTGACCTTGTTCACATCGGCCACGGTGACAAAGCTGTTCAGCACGACAGGCAGGGTCTCGCCCACACCCTCAACAGCGCGGGTCACATCACTCAGCTTGCCAACGCCGGAAGGCTCGATCAGAATGCGGTCAGGATGATAAGTCTCCACGACCTTTTTCAGTGCCTCGCGGAAGTCACCCACCAGGGAGCAGCAGATGCAGCCGGAGTTCAGCTCATTGACCTGAATGCCGGCCTCACGCATGAAGCCGCCGTCAATGCCGATCTCGCCGAATTCGTTTTCGATCAGCACAATCTTTTCACCCTGGAACGCTTCCTTGATGAGCTTTTTGATCAGGGTCGTTTTGCCTGCACCCAAAAAGCCGGAGAAAATATCAATTTTAGTTACCTGTTCTGCCATGGTAATATTCCCTTCTATCTTAAAGTTTGTTTGTGTTGTTAGCAATCTTGTTTTCTTACTGCTAACCTTATTATATCAAACCCGTCAAGAGCTTTTCGCCCATTTGGGCCTGCCAAAATTTGCTAATATTTAAAACAAACGCCCTGTCAAGGGGTTTCGGGCCTTTTTGCGCGGAAATTTTTTCAATTTTTGAAAAACCGCCCAGTATCGCCTGAAAAACCGTTTTTCTACCCGGGCGCGTGTTTTATTATTTCCTAAGAAACCTTGCCCGGTATGATATTCTTAGTCTACATTAATAAAAAGGAGCGATCCGTTTTGACTACCAACGAAAAAATCGCCGCACCAGCCGCACCATGCGCGTTATTTCCGCCCTTGGCCTTTCCACGCTGCCCAAAAAGACCAGCCCCGGGATACCCATATTCTGCGCATTGTTGCGGCCGTTCCCCCACAGCTGCTGATGACCAGTGATCCCCATTGCAGTGAGTACCTGCCTGACTATTACAACGCCCTGCCCTGGTTCTCCGGCTTTACCGGCGAGAACTCGACCCTGGTGGTGAACCAGCACACCAGCGCCCTGTGGTGCGATGGCCGTTTCTATGTCCAGGCGGACAAGCAGCTGGCCGGTACCGAAATTGAGTGCATGCACGCCGGTTCTGCCGGGGTGCCTACTGTGGCCGAGTACCTGACCGCCAACTTCACGGCCGGCGAGACCCTGCTGCTGGACGGCAGCTGCGTGCCCCAGCCCTGACTTTGCCGACGGTGCCCTGCTTGTGGTGCAAAGCGGCGGCGTTACCCACCAGCCGCCGCCCCTGCAGGGCTGGCCAAAAGCGGCGCCGCCCCCCGTATTGACCTTTTATGAAAACATGTTAGAATGGACTTGTTCAGGACGTAGCCAGCTCCATCTGGGATGCTACCGGCGAATATCTGCCCGCAAGCCCCGTTTTTCTCCGGCTTTACCGCCTGACACCGCCTGCGAGCTGCTGACCCCGGCCCAGACCGGTGCCACCGCTGCGGACCGCATCGCCCTGGTGCGCGCCGAACTGGAAAAGGCCGGTGCTACCGCCCTGGCCGTCACCGGCCTGGACTGCGTGGGCTGGCTGCTGAACCTGCGCGCCGCCCAGCGCACCTGCCCGGTGCCACCCCCTGCCGTGGCCGTGGGGCTGGCTGACCAACATGCGCGGACCTGCCCTGTACCCGTCACCCTTGTCACGATGGAGCCTGCACCTGTGTTTTTCGCCCCGGCCGCCTGAATGATGCCGACGCAAAAACGTTGGCCGATAACGGTGTTTCCCTGCGCGACTACCCGGAGCTGATCAATACCGTACACGCTCTGCCCGCAGAGGAAGTGTTCCTCGTAGACGAGAAAGCCACCAACTATGACCTGTACTGCGCCCTGAACGAGCACAAGACCGTTACCGGTGCCGACCCGATCTTTGCACTGAAAGGTGTCAAAAACCCGGTCGAGCTTGCCAACATCCGCGAATGCCATGTGCGTGACGGCGTTGCCGTGGTGCGTTTCCAGATGGACTTGGAAAAGGCCATCGCCGAGGGCAAAATCCTGCACGAGACTGACATTGAAAAGATGCTGCAAAAGCGCCGTGCCGAAATGCCCGGCTATTTTGAGGACAGCTTTGATACCATTGCCGCTTACGGCCCCAACGCCGCCATGATGCACTACCATGCCGAGGGCGAAGTGGACAGCGTGATTGAGCCGCGCGGCTTCCTGCTGGTGGATAACGGCGGCCAGTATGACTGCGGCACCACCGATATCACCCGCACCTATCCCGTCGGCCCCCTGACCGAGAACGAGCGCAAATACTACACCTGGACCCTGCAGAGCCACATTGACATTGCCCGCGCGGTATTCTTGGATTACTGCACCGGCTTTGCACTGGACAGCTTTGCCCGCGGCCCGCTGGGGCACACAAAATCAACTACCGCTGCGGCACCGGCCACGGCGTTGGCTACATCTCCTCGGTGCACGAAGGCCCCCAGAGCCTGCGCCCCCAGAACCCCATTGTCTTCAAAGAGGGCATGACCATCACCGATGAGCCGGGCGTTTATGAGACCGATGAAGTCGGCATCCGCATTGAGAACGAGCTGGAATGCGTGGATGCCGGCACCAACCAATATGGTCACTGGCTGAAATTTGAGCCGCTGACCCTGGTGCCCATCCCGTGACCAGACCAGATCAACTGGCTGAACGCATACCATGCCCATGTATACGAGATGCTCAGCCCCCGCCTGCCTGACCGAGGCCCGCATCGGCCTGCCCATCGTTTTATCCATGATCCTGCAGGCCGCTTACAACGTAGTGGACAGCGCCTACCTGGCCCGCATGGCAACCGGCGGCGAAACCGCCCTGACCGCCTTGAGCCTGGCTTTCCCCGTACAGTTGTTTATGGTGGCGGTGTCCATCGGCACCGGTGTGGGCACCAACGCCCTGCTGGCCCAGCCGTTGGCGGGGCTGTTCTCGCTGTCGGCCACCACGCACACCATGTGTGTGGACTGCATGCGCATTGTCTCGCTGGGCTTTTTGTTTGCGGGGCTGTGCATTGCGTTCCAGGGGGTGTTCCAGGCATTGGAGTGCGGCGTAGAGTCGCTGGTCATCTCGCTGTGCCGCCAGGTGTTGTTTGTGCTGCCGCCGGTCTGGGCGCTGACCCGGCTGGTAACCGGCCCGGAGAATGTCTTCCTCGTCTGGTGGCCACTGGCCCTGGGCGAAGCCGCCACACTGGTAGTGGCGCTGGTGCTGTACCAGAAGCGGGCGAAAAAACGGATAGATTTTTAAAGAAAGCCGCCGGAGGCACAACCTCCGACGGCTTTTGTATAGGATGACTTTTAGACGACAAACTGGAAGTTGGTTACTTCTTGTAATTCATTTTCTTACTTAATACCCCAAACAAAGCCAATAAAAATATTCCTATTCCAAGCAATACGCCAGCCACTTTCATTAATTCATTGTTTGTATACTCTGTATCCGGAAGAATCCCATACTTGTAATAAGAATAACTAACATGGTCTGTGGTATATGCAGCTATGGAATCTCCTACATTATATTCCGAATATACAAATCCTGGTACTTGCATTCGCTTGTGATAATCATTCACTTTTCCATTGTTGTAGTAGAAGAAATAATTCTGAGATATCGTATCAGCCGAGGCATCTTCAGCCCTTTTACCTGTAATCACAATATCCTCCATATAGTAATCTTCTCCCAGTACCATCTCTTCCATTTGTGTATTAAATGCTTTAGATGTCAAAAGTATATTTATCCAGACTGTAATGAAAACTATACTTAAAATAATGAAACAAATCCAAAACAAAATTTTCTTTTGATTTCCAGTTAATATTTCTTTTGATTCTTTGTGCTCAACCAATTTATTACTCATTCCATAATACCTCTAAAGTACTTTTTTCTTCTTCCTTCCCTTCGTCCAAAAAGTATATCTCACTCAAAGAACTCGGTCAATTCCGAGTTGTCGGTTTCAGTATACCATGCCTTCTCCCCACAGAAAAGCATGGCGAAAAACAAAAATGTCCCCGGAGGGCTTGTGCGTATGTTTTTTCAGCGTTTCCAATCTGAATTTCTCAGAACAGAATATCCTCCGGCTTGAACTTATCTTTTTCGGTAATGGGGCGGATCGCCTTGCAGGGCACCCCCGCAGCGATGACGCCGGCGGGAATGTCATGAGTGACGACGCTTCCCGCCCCGATAACCGAGCCTGCCCCGATGGTAACGCCGCCGCAGACGGTGGAATTTGCACCGATCCAGACGTTTTCCTCCAGCGTAATGGGTGCCGAGATGCCAATGCCGTGGCTGCGCTGCTCCGGGTCGATGGCATGACCGGAGCAGGCAAGGCATACGCCGGGGGCAATAAAGGCACCTGCTCCGATGTTTACCGGAGAGGTATCCAGAATGACGCAGTTATAATTGATGACCGCCAAGCCGTGGGTATGGATATTGAAGCCATAGTCACAGTGGAAATCTGGCTCAATGCCGGTCATGGGAGAGCAGGTGCCCAGCAGGGTCTGCAGGATACTGCGCCGCTTTTCCTGTTCGTTAGGAGCGGTGCGGTTGTACTCCCAGCACAGTTGCTTTGCACGGTTCTGTTCCTCCGTGGGGGTGTTTTCATAGCCGCTGACGTAGGCGGCAGGGCGTTTCATAATATCCAGAGCGTTCATCGTGTTTGTCCTTTCCATACAGTGTTTTTTCAAGGATTATACCACATTCTCTGTCGGTGTATAATAGGCTGCTTTTCCTCATTTGTTTGTCCGCTTGATTTTCTCCATCGCTTTGCCCTTAGCCAGCTCATCCACCAGCTTGTCCAAATAGCGGATCTCCTTCATCAGCGGCTCTTCGATGCTCTCCAGCTTTACGCCGCAGATGCTGCCCTTTATGAGCACCCGGTCCGGATTGAGCTGCGGAGCATCTCGAAAGAAATCTCCATACAGCGTTCCATTCTGCACCGCAGCCTCAATTTGCGGGACGCTGTAACCAGTCAGCCCCCCAATAATTTCATCTACTTCTGCCTGCGTCCGCCCCTTGCGGGCTGCCTTTTCCACCAGCATAGGATATATTTTTGCAAATGGCATGGCATATACTTTTTTCAGTTTCCATTTCCGTCCCTCACTCAGGTGCGTCTATGTGCAATGTATACCACGCTTCCGGACAAAAAAGAATGTGTGCCGGCGCATCCCAGATGATAACATTATACCTGTTCTCAAAATACGGAATCTGCTTATCAAACGATCGATGATCCGCAGTCAATCCCGGCAGAAAAACAAGAGTAATTGTATCCGGGTTTGATACGCTTGCTCAATAGTGAATCGTTCCTCAACGAGTTTGACAACTCTTTTCTTTCATCGGGCTTTCCTCCACAAATTTCGATTTGGCAAATTCCTTACACCGTCACATCCCCCACCAGCATGCAGCCGGAGGTATCGATAAGGTAGACGGTGTACTTGCAGGGCGTTTCACCGGATTCCAGCCGGATGCCGCCTGCCTCCGGCTCCACAAAGTGGAAGCTGCGGTGGGCCGTAGTGGCGTGGGGGTGGTCGTCCGGGGTGGTCCAGGCCAGCAGGCCGCCCAGGGCGCAGAAGTCATCAGGAATCGGGTGTTCCTCGCCGTTCACATACAGGCGGTAGATGCCGGGGGCGTCGGTGCCCACGGGGCGGATCCATGCGCTGCCGTGGGTGGGGGCCCAGGCGGGCTGCTCCTCAAGGCGGCGGCGCATCAGCAGGGCTACGTTGTCCCAAGCAACCAAAAAGTCATCCAGCGGCATGGCGGTCTCGGCGTCAAAATCGGTGCCGTCGGCCCAGGGGTCGCACAGCAGCACCTGCGGGGCGGAGGCCCCTGCCACAAAGCCGCGCACGGCGGCAAAGCGGCGGTCAGGCAGGCCGTGCTCTTTCTCGGCAGGGGTAGCCTGCAGGGCTACCACCGCGCCGTAACCTTTGCGCATTTCGTCCCGCAAAATGTTCAGCCCACCCCAGCACAGCCAGGCGGGGAAGCCCCAGCTTCCGGCGGCAGCGGCGGCAAAGCCTAAATTGCGGCAATCGCAGCCGTCGGGTTTGCGCCAGTCCCGCAAGGCCTGGGCAAATTCTTCGGGCAGGATATCTGCGCCCCAGCGGTTGGTCAGGCTGGCCAGGCAGATGGCAAGGTCCATCCAGGGGGCCAGGACCGGGGCGCGGCGCTTTTGCAGGTAGGGCATCAGGTGCAGGGTTCGGTTCACCGGCCGCCCGCCGGAGGGGATGACATCCACCATCCGCACGGTAGCGCCCAGCAGGTGTACGGCGGGGGTGGCCTTTTCGTTTTTGCTGTACAGGTAGATGCGCAGCTGGGCCTGGGTGGCACACTTGCTGTCCAGCAGCAGGCAATCCGGCATCAGCTGCAGCGGGCCGCGCTCCCGGGGGGCAGCCCCCTCCCGCTTCAGGTAGAGGCTCCACTTGCCAAAGGCCATCCAGGCCGTCCAGTTGCCGTCCACCAGAACCCGCACCTGGGTCTCCACGGCGGTGCCCGGCGGAGTGGCGGCGTTCCAGCTGGGCCACAGGGCGTCAAACAGCGGCATCGGGATGGGCGCGCTGGTGTAGCAGCCGTAGGGCACATAGCTGCCCTGTACCAGATCCAGCACGATGCTGCCCCCCGCCACGGTTACGTTGTCCAGTTCGCCGCGCATAAAAGCCTCGGTGTCCTGCAATAAAAAGGTGTTTTTATCCATACAAATGCAGCCTTTCTGCGGCTGTTTTGGGCCGCTCTTATTTGTATGATACCCGCTTTAGCCCGGTTTTGCAAGGCGTTATCAGGGCGGCGTCAAAATAAGTTTACAATTCCCCCTTGCTTTATGTGTTATAATAAATAGAAATTTGGCTTTCAAGCCCCGAAGGAGCGTGCACCCCATGGCATGGGTCACCAAAGACAGCGTAGAACAGTACGATCATACCCCCGAACCGCCGAAGGAATACACCAAAAAGGAAAAGGCCCAGAACTGGTGGCACTATCATAAGTTCATCGTATTGGGCGTGGTGGTGGCCATTCTGGTGGTGGCGTGGTTCATCAAGGATACCGTCTTCCAGACCCGGCCGGACGTGCAGATCGGCTACATCGGCCAGTACGACCTGCCCGCTGACACCGTGACTGCCCTGCAGGATGCGCTGACGCCCTACTGCACCGACCTGAACGGTGATGGCAAGGTTGTGGTGCAGGTCAACAGTTACACCGTAGATTTTAACGCCGAGAACGACAACACCGATGCCTACAACCAGATGGCGGGTGTCACCCGGCTGAGCGCCGACCTGAGCGATAGCGGCACGCTGTATGTGATGCTCATCGCGGACCCGGCGGGCTTCCAGAAATCCACCGGCGCACTGGCCTACCTGGACGGCACCCCGCCCGAGGATGACGCTGACGATTGGCAAAATATGGTCTACCGCTGGACCGATTGCCCGGTGCTGGCCGGGATGGATCTGAGCGATTATGACGGCTACACGCTGCTGGATGATGCCACCGGCAGCAACCAGAGCGTGCTGTCCACCCTGTATGTGGGCCGCCGCGCTGTGCTGGATGAGGAACAGGCCGCCCACTACGCCGACGGCGAGGAACTGTGGCAGACGCTGACCGCGGGGGCTGTCTCGACAGCCGCGGCCGAATGAGCCGCCGCAAGCTGCGGGCCACCCCGGCACTGCGGGCGTATATCAAGCGTTTTGCCCCCAAGCCTGCCGCCCCCAAGGCACCGCCGGTGGATAACCCGTACCACCGATTTTTTACGCACAATCGAAGTTTGGAAGAGCTGGCGAGACCGAATATAAACGAGAAGCAGTGAAAAGCTCCCTTTGTGAGGGCGCTGGCCGCGAAGTGGACTGAGGGAGAGAGCATATAAAATCGCTGTCTCTCCCCCACCATCTGTCGGCGGAGCCCCCTCGCAGAGGGGGCCTTTTCTATTTCTGTGGAGCAAAATAAACTGGTAAAATTTTCCATTTCCTCGTCAGCTTTCGGCAGGTTCGGCGGCGGGGGGCACATACAATAGTTCCGTAAAGAATTTTAAATCCACGGAGGGAACTGTTTTATGCTGCAAACACTCGAACGCAATGTCCACACTTTTGATGCCCAGGTGCTTACGCCCGCGGGGGCCGCGGCGCTGGCAGAACTTACCGGCCCGGCAGGGCTGCCATTTCTGCCGCCGGACCGTCAGCGCACCGCGCTGGAAAACGGCCAGATCATCGCGGATTATGCTGGCCAACCGGAGCTGCAGGCGGCCGCCGCCCTGATGCCCCTGTACGACGACGCACCGCTGCCCACCAGCCTGCGGGCCGCGGGCTACGGGGCCGACGGCCAGGGTGCGGTGCTGACCCCGCCGGTGCTGAACGAGAACTACACCCAGCTGCGCCATTTTTTGCGCATGGCGCTGCGCTGGGCCACCGAACGCTACGCCAGCTACCACATCTGGGCCGTGCAGCCTCTTACCATCGACGACCTGCCTTCTTGCGAGGATCTCTGCGCCCAGTACCTCTCGGCCGGGCTGACTCTGCGGGGGCTGCGGCCGATGGTGGGCACCGAGGGCATGCTCATCTTCTCGGCCCGGGGGCTGCCCCACTGGCAGGAGCCGTTCCGCCGCCTGCATCTGGACGACCCGGCGCTCTCCCGCGTGCTGGAACGCGGGTACGCGGCGGCGGATTTCGGCTGGGGTAAGCAGGGGATGGAACTGCTGCTGCGGGCCAGCGGTTGAGTGGAAATTTTCACAAATACCTATTATAATAAGGGCAGTACCGCAAGGAGGTTTGCCCTTATGTCCCAGATGACCAAGCGTGCGCTGGTAGCCTCGCTGAAAGAACTGATGGCCGAAAAGCCGCTGGACAAAATCACGGTCAGCGACTTGACCGACCACTGCGGGGTCAACCGCATGACCTTTTATTACCACTTTAAGGATATTTACGACCTTGTGGAATGGTGCTGCGAGGAGGACGCCGCCCGCGCCCTGGCGGGCAAAAAGACCTACGATACCTGGCAGCAGGGTTTTTTGCAGATTTTGCAAAGCCTGCAAAAGGATAAGGTTTTTTACATCAATGTCTATCACTCCATCAGCCGCGAGTACATCGAGCAGTACCTGTATAAGCTGACCTATGATCTGATGATCGGCGTGGTGGAGGAGCGGGCCGCCGGTATGTCTGTGCGGGCCGAGGATAAGGAGTTTATCGCCCACTTTTATAAGTACGCCTTTGTGGGGCTTACGCTGGAATGGATACGCGGCGGCATGAAAGAGGCCCCTGTCGCCATCGTGGAGCGCGTCTCCACTGTGACCCACGGCGGCATTACCAACGCGCTGGAAGCATGTAGGATCGGAGACTGAGAAAGGCCCCCTCTGGGAGCAATGTCACTTAGTTAGTGCCAAAAAGAAATAGAAACCAGCCCGCAGAATTGCCCATCAAAGATTCTGCGGGCTGGTTTGTTTGTGTTTTCAAGCAAAATGACACGACGAAAAAGCGGATTGAAAAATCCACTTAAAAAGGCTGTTCCAAAGAGAAAAATCATGCTCTCCTGTAAGTGAAGCTGACTGAAGGTTTCGGTGATCGCTTACTAAAGTACGCAAAGGGGCCGCACATTCTGCGTCTATTGTCAAGTATTTAGAAGAAAAAAACCTCTATACCACTTGGCCCGTTCCACGCCTCATCGTTGAACTTCGTCCAATAGGAATACTTAAACTGAACCGCCGCACCTCCCTCGGACACACCTGTAATTTTGGCAGCTTTTGACCAGCCGTTAGGCTATTCCCTCTTTTCCTTTCAGCTCTCCGCCACAGCAACCAGGTATTTATAAATCTGCGGCTTATACTCCTCGTACAGCCCCAAATTCTCGTACAATTCCTTGTAATACGCAAACAACGTTGCACGGGTAGAAACGATATTGACAGGATTCAGCACCGTATGCACTGCACTGCCCGGCGTATTGTAGTAATTGTAAATCGGCGTAGACAATGCGTAGAACTTTTCAGCATAGCGGATATAGCTCAGGTTAAAATACAGATCCTCCGACCAATCCATGTCCTCGGCGCAGATAATGTCATCGTGGGCGTGTACGATGTCGGCACGGTAGAGCTTATTCCACATAACACCGTAGTAAAAGCTGGCCGGTTCCTGCATCAGGCCGGCGGCAAACTCCTCTTTCGTCATGGCACCCTCCAGCAAAAAGCCGAAGGTCTGCACTTTGGTCGGGCGCTCGGGGCGGGCGCTGGCCTCGCTGCGCGGGCGCGGCGGCGTGATGCGGTTGTAGTGGGCGATCACCAGGTCTGCCCCGCTCTCCTCGGCACGAGCCACCAGCATTTCGGTGGCGTAGGGCTGAATGGTATCGTCCGCATCCACAAACTGCAGATACTTGCCCTTGGCCTGGCGCAGCCCCAGGTTGCGGGTGGCCGCCACGCCGCTGTTGGCCTTATCGATCAGCACAATGCGGTCGTCCACCCGGGCGTACATCTCGCACACCTGCAGGCTAACGTCCTGGCTGCCGTCATTCAGCAGCAAAATCTCAATGTTTTTGTAAGTCTGGCGGCGGATGCTCTCTACGCAGCGGGCAATGTGATCCTGTGCGTTGTATATGGGGACAATAATACTGACAAGCGGCTGTTCCGGCATGGCGGCGGCCCTCCTACATTTTATAATATACCCACCATACCATAAATTTGCCCGGTTTTCAATGGAAAAAAACGCCGCTTTGTGGTATGATGAGAAAAAGCATTTGCAAGAAATGAGGTTTTGCTATGAAAGAAAGCATTGTCCGCCTTCGTGCGCTGGAGAAGCAGCGCTTTGCCTACCGCTACGCCCTGAACGTGGTGGATTTTGACGCTGAAACCGTCGCCCCCGAGGGCAGCGCCGATGGCCGCGCCGAAGCCTGCGAGGTGCTGAGCCGCGCCGACTTCGACCTGCTGGTCAACGACAACACCGCCGCTTTGCTGCGCCAGGCAGCCCAGGATGCCGAGACCGAGCAGGAGCGCGCCGAGGTAGGGGAATTGCAGCGTGCCTACGACCAGATCTCCAAGATCCCGGCTGACGAGTACGCCGCCTTTACCAAGCTGACCCAGCAGAGCATCCCCGCCTGGGTCAAGGCCAAGCGCACCAACGATTTCAGCGTATTTGCACCATATCTGGAGAAGATCGTGGCTGCCCGCCGCGCCCAGGCCCGCTACTTTGCCCCCGACCGCGACCCTTACGAGGTGCTGCTGGATCAGTACGAGCACGGCCTGACCATCGCCCAGTGCGATGAATTCTTCGCCACCTTGCGGGAGACCATCGTGCCGCTGCTGGCCGACATCCGCGACCACGGCACCCCCATCCGCACCGACTTCCTGGACCAGGATTGGCCCATCGACGCCCAGCGCAAGGTCAGCGAGAAGATCATGCAGCTGTGGGGCCTGGACCCGGCCCACTGCTACCTGGCCGAGAGCGAACATCCCTTTACCACCGAGTTCTGGCGCGGCGATGTGCGCATCACCACCCATTACATGCCCCGCGATATGTTCAGTAACCTGTACAGCGTAGCCCACGAGGGCGGCCATGCCCTGTACGAGCTGAACATTGATCCCGCCTACGACTACACTGCCGTCACCGGCGGCGCCACCATGGGCATCCACGAGAGCCAGAGCCGCCTGTTTGAGAACTACGTCGGCCGCAGCCGCGCCTTTGTACACTGCCTGTACCCCACCCTGCGGGAGCTGTTCCCCACCCAGCTGGCCGATGTGACCGAGGAGGAGATATGGCGCGCCGTCAACCGTGCCGAGCCGGGCCTGATCCGTACCGAGGCCGACGAGCTGACCTACGCGCTGCACATCATGGTGCGTTACGAGATCCCGCCTGCGCAGAAACGGGAGAAGTAGCTGTTGACCAGAGCCTTTTGCAGCATGTTGTACAGGCCGATGGCAACCGTCCAGTCCGCGCTGACACCGGAGTTCAGGATCATCTTTGCCATAACAAAGTCGGTCCACGGGGTCAGGAAGGAGTTGATGATGGTGTACACCAGGATCGGGCGGGACATCGGGATGACGATCTGGAAGAAGATGCGCGCTTCCGAAGCGCCGTCCAGCTTGGCGGCCTCACGCAGTGCCACAGGCACCGTATCAAAAAAGCCCTTACAGATCAGGTAGCCCAGGCCGGAAGAGCCCGCGTATACCATGATCAGACCGGCGTAAGAGTTGGTCAGGTTCATGTACTTCAAAACAAAGTACACAGCGATCATGGCCAGAACGCCGGGGAACAGGTTGACGGTAACGGACAAGTTCTGCAGCAGCTTGCGGCCCTTGAAGCGGCAGCAGCTTATGGCGTAAGCCACCATCAACACAAAGCAGGTGGAGATCACACAGTTAAAGCATGCCACAACCAGGGTGTTCATGAACCAGCGCGGGAACTGTGCAACAGAGTCCGGCTGTGTCATAATGCTGACGTAGTTCCACATGGTAAAGCTTTCCGGCACAAAGCGGGTAAAGTTGATGCCCTTATCGGTGGAAAACGAGGTCAGCAGCAGCCAGGCGATGGGTACCAGCCAGATAAAAGCCAGCAGTGCCAGCACCAGATGGCGGATGACGGAGAAGATGCCTTTTTTCACTTTTCCCTGCTTGAGCTGCTTTTGCGCAGCGGCAGAGGGTACAGCAGTGGTACTCAAGAGAACGTCGCCTCCTTCTTATTGATAAAGTGGAAGCACACAACCGTGAACACGGCGCAGACAATGAACACCATGATGCCCAGCACAGCGGCCATCTTGTAGTTGTAATACTCCTGCGTCAAGCGGAACAGCCAGGTAACCAGCAGGTCAATTTCCTTTGCGTTGGACTGTGCAAGGGCCTGGTTCTGGGTTACAAACACACCCTGCGTGAGCAGGTAAATGACGTTGAAGTTGTTGACGTTCTTGACGAAATCCGTTACCAGAGAGGGACCCTGCACGCTGAGCAGGTAGGGCAGCTTGATGCGGAAGAACATCTGCACCGGGTTGGCACCGTCGATGCGGGCGGCCTCGATCATGTCAGCGGGAATGTTCATCAGCACGCCGGTAGCGATCAGCATCTGGTACGGCACGCCGATCCAGATATTGATCATGATGATAGTGAACATGGCCCAGCCCGGCTGGGTCAGGAACGGAATGTAAGAAAGGCCCTTATCCAGCAGGCCGATGTTATGCAGGAAGTCGGTAACGCCTGCATTGGCCATCATGGTATTGAAAATACCGTTGTTGGAGAAGAAGTTGCGCACCAGCAGCAGCGTAACGAACTGTGGCACCGCAATGGTCACCATGAACAGGGTACGCCAGAACTTGGGGAACTTGGTCTTTTTGTCGTTGATGAACATTGCCATCAAAATGCCGCCAAAGAAGTTGGTAAAGGTGGCAAAGAATGCCCAAACCAACGTCCAGGTTAAAACCTTGACAAAGGAATAACTAAACGTGGAGGTCATTCCGCCGCCGCCAAGCAGCGTGAAGAAGTTGTACAGCCCAACCCAGGTAAACAGTTCATTGGGCGGCATGTGCTGCTGGTCATAGTTGGTGAAGGCGACCGCGATCAGGATGAACAGCGGCACAATGGTGAACACCACAACGCCCAGAACCGGCAGGGTGAGCAGGGTCACGTAGAACTTTTCGTTCAGGTAAACGTTGATGTCCTGCACAAAGTTGTTGGTCTTTTTGCCAGCTTCACGGATCTTCTGCAGCTGATAGTTGGAAGATACCACCATCATGGCCGCCGCGATCAGTGCCGCGATCACGATAAAGGAGATCATGCTCATCAGCAGGATCTCAAACGAATTATCGTAATCGTTTACAACGTTTTTCATCGTGGCAACATCGAACACCATTTCCATTTTTACGGTGCCAAGGGTGCCGAACTTTGCCAGGTTGGGTACGCCAAAGAATGCCAGGAAATACAGCGCAAAGCCCTGTACAAATGTGACCAGAAGCGCCTTCATCAGCTGGCCGTGGCCAATGTAGCCCAGACCCCATACAAAGAAGGATAGTTTGGTAAAGATATCGCCGTGCACAAAGTCATGACCAAATTTCTGCAAAAAATTGGGTTCCTTTGGTTCCGTGTGCAGGGCCGCAGCAGCGGATTTTGCCACAGGAATCTCTCCTTTCCAACGCGGTTACGCCAAACGGCCCACACGCGCCCGGCAACCGTTCCGGACCGTTTGTGGGCCGTTGTTTTAGTGTATCAATGCAGCTTTTTTCGTTTTAACAATTACTGGGTAACCGGTGCGGTGATGCCAGCAACAGCATCTTCAATCAGGGTCTGGGGATCCTTGCCATCGGGGTTGCCGTTGACACAGATCTGGCCGAGGGTTTCAGCAGAAGCCCAGTAGTTGCCGCCGACGCGCTGCAGGTTAGCGTACTCAGACTGAGCAACAACAGCGGTCAGAGCCGGAGAAGAAGCGGCTGCCAGAGCATTGGTGTTGGAGGGGCCCTGTGCGCGCTGCTGGAAGCGGAGGGTCTCGTTCTCTTCGTTGGTAACGAAGTCGGCCAGCAGCATAGCAGCACCGACGTTAGCGCTGTGGGGGTTGACACCGATCAGTTTGTAGCCGGAGAAGGAGGCCATCTGGACCTGCTCACCGTTCAGCGTGTAGGTAGGCAGCTTGCAGGCAGCGTAATTATCGCCCCAAACTTCAGCAGCGTCGTTTGCACGCCAGGTGCCGTTAACGCCAGCAACCAGGGTGCCGTCCTTCAGCTTGCCGGTGAACTCTTCATCCTTCAGGGCGAGGAAGCCGGGGTTCTTGCAGATATCGATGACAGCCTGGGTAACGTCAGCGCCCGGAGCTTCGTTCCAGTTGCAGACGGTGTTCACGCCGTCATCAGCCAGGCTCAGGTTCAGGCCAGCGCCAGCATAGAAGCTGTACAGGTACCAGCCGTTAGCAACGTCCATCGAGACTTTCTTGCCTGCGGCGGCTGCCTTCTCCATCATCGTGTCAAGGCTCTTGACGTCATCCTCGGTGAAGAAGCTCTTATCGTAGAACATGAAGTAGCCGTTGTCAGCGGTCAGGGGGTAAGCATACAGCTTGCCGTTCAGGGTTGCAGCGTCAACAGAAGCTGCAGTGTTGCGGCTCTTGATGTCGTCAGCGTTCAGCTGAACTTCCTGCAGGGCGCCTGCCTGAACCAGCTCGTTCAGCTGGTCATCAGCAAATGCGTAAACGTCAGCAGCGGCGGTGGGGTCGGTCAGGACGGTATCCTTAGCCTCCTTTTCGGACTGAGCGCCCAGGTTGATGGTGATCTATGACCTGATAGCCCTGGGCGCAGCCCGGGATATCCAATCACGTCAGCAGCATACGGCGGGCCGTTGTCGCTCAGCGTCAAACTGCACGGCCGAGATGGCCGGGGTCGTACCAGCCAGCAGCTCGCTGTCGTACAGGCTGGCCAGCCGCAGCTGTTCCGGCACACGGATATGGCGATTGCGCAGCTCGCGCATCAAATCAAAGGCAATGCGATCATCGCAGCACAGCAGGCAATCCGGGTGCTGCTCCATCAGTCTGTGGTATATCGTCATTTTCGATGCGGCCGATGGCAACAAAGGGCACACCGTACTGCTGCAGCAGGTCAATGCAGGGGTCATCGCTTATCGTACGGGAGAGGATGACGCCGTCCACTTTATGGCTGGCCAGCTGGCGCTCCAGCTGGATGGTATCGGTATCGCTGACGTAACAGAGCAGCAGATCGTACCCGCGCTGCGCCGCCATGGTGCAGACACCGCCCATACACTTGCGCAAAAACGGCAGGTCCAACTGCATGAAGTGCTTGGGGATCACCAGCGAAAGATTGTGTGTTGCACCGGGATCCTGCCTGCGCACTGGGGTGCTGCTATCAACCCCCGGGCGGCCCACATAGGCAAACACCTTGGCGCGGGTCTCCTCGCTCACACGTCCTTTGCCTGACAATGCACGTGATACTGTTGTTTTTGATACGCCAAGTGCCTGTGCGATTTCCTCGATCGGCGGACGTCCATCCCGTCCCTGCCCCGTAGCCATGGGCTGTACTCCCCTTTTCTTTTGCGCAACTTCTTAGCGAAAAGCCGCGCAAATTGATTGTGCTTTTCTTCAAGCATACGCACCTGCGCAATTTTTGTCAAGCCGCAGAACTGCCAAAAAGCCGGGCCAAATTTCAGCACAATGTACACTTGTCTTATTTTTAATTCATAGTATTTTAATATGTTATCTATTGCTTTTTGGCGGTTTATCGTGTAAGATAGTGGTATAGTTCAGCCGGGCTCTGCCCATACTGACAAACACACGATAAAAGGAGGAATTTTCCTATGGTACAGGAAGTTCATCATAACGATTTGACCGCTGCACTGGCCGCCCCCGTGGCCGTACTGGATTTTAACGCCACCTGGTGCGGCCCTTGCAAGATGCTGGGACCCGTGCTGGAAGAAGTAAGCAATGAGATGGCCGACAAGGCTGCCTTTTTCGGCATTGACTGCGACGAAAACCCGCAGCTGGCCGCGCAGTTTGGTGTGAGTAGCATCCCCTGTCTGGTGGTGCTGAAAAACGGCAAGATGGTTACCCATCAGGTAGGCTTCCAGCCGAAACCGGCGCTGGTCGCCTGGCTGAACGGCGTGCTTTGATTTTTTATACGGCTTCTGGCGTGGCTCACCACCTTGCGGTGAGCCACTTTTTTAACGGCATATCGCCGACAAGTGTTCCTTTTGGAGACCGAAAAGGAACCGAAAAGGCCCCCGCTACTTCCGATAGCGCGCGTTTGGCGGCTGCCCGCCGCCGATTCCTCTACAATGGCACACGGCCCCACCAAAGCTTTTTGGCTCCCCTAGAGGGGAGTTCCTGCGCGGCGGGTGAGGAGTGGCTACTTTAGCAACATACTGCCTCAGGGCCATCTCTCAGTCACCTTCGGTGACAGCTCCCCTCAAGGGGAGCCAATACTCTTACTACATTTGTAGGGGGCAGCGTTCCCCAGCGCCCCGTGTATGCCATTACAAAAGGGCGATGTCGTTTCCCGGCACCGCCCTCTTTTTTATGGAAAATATTAAAAGTTTCTTTGCCTACTTTCTTTTCAAAGAAAGTAGGTCAGCTTTCGTCGTCCCCGTCCACAGGTTCCAGCTGGACCAAACGGGTGCTGTATTTCTCCAGCTCCACGCCATCAATGCCTACGCTGTGGTCGTTGCAGTTCTGCATAAATACGAAATCACCGCGGCGAGTGGCCAGCACACCGGCGGGCAGCTGCTCTGGCCAGGCAGGCTGCAGGCCTGCTTTCTCGCATACCTGCGCATAAAAGTCATTGTAAAAATCCGCATTGAAGCGGCTGGCCAGGTAATACGCCTGGCCCTTGCCAAAGGCATGCACAGCAACGGCGGGGCAGCCGGCGTAGTAATCCTCCGCATACAGCATCAGCGGGGTGGCGGAATCGGTGTCGTTCAGGGCAGCCACCTCGCACAGGATGCTGCCGTCCGCTTCCATCGCGCCATCGTCAGTGGCAGCACAGTGGCAGGTCTCACCATCGTACAGGGCGTCGATCTCCTCCCGGCGCAGGCCCAACAGATCGGTCAGGCCGTAGGGGGTGTCGCCCAGGTAGCACAGATCGCTCTCATCCACCACGCCGGTCCAGTAGGTCACCACCACGGTGCCGCCCTGGGCCGTGTAATCGCAGAGTGCCTGCGCAAATTTGTTGCGCAGCAGGTACTGCATCGGCACAATGACCAGGCCGTAACCGGTCAGGTCGCTTTCCTGGTTAACGAAATCCACGGTGATGCCGCGACGGGCCAGGGCGTTGTAGTGGCAAGCCAACTCTTTCCAGTAGCCCAGGCCGCAGTTGCGCGGTCCGCAGGAACCTTCCAGCGCCCACTTGTTCTCCCAGTCATGCACGATGGCCGCCTGCTTGACGCGGCGGGTGTCCGCCACAAAGGCCAGCTGCTCCAAAGTCTCGCCGACTTCGGCGGTCTCGCGGAAGGGGCGGGCATCCTCGCGGCCGTCATGACCGACCACTGCGCCGTGAAGCTTCTCCTCGGCACCGCGGCTGGCACGCCACTGGAAGTAGCAAACGCTGTCCGCCCCATGGGCCACAGCCTGCAGGGCAGACAGCTCGGCGATACCGGGGCGCTTCTGCTTGCTGACAGGCTGCCAGTTGGTAAAGCTGGGGCTGGACTCCATCATCAGGAAAGGCTTGCCCTTCAGCGAATAGTACAGGTCGTGCATCATCGCCGTGTCCAGGGCAGTCTCCTCGATGGTCTCGGTGGGCTTGTGCCAGGTGGGGTAGTTGTCCCAGCTGGCCACGTCGATCTCCTTGGCAAAGTCAAAGTAGTTGATGTCGTTGAAGCGGTACATCATGTTGACGGTGAACTCCGCCTTGGGGGCCAGTTCCCGCACGCAATCGCGCTCCCACTTGTAAAAATCGATGCTCTGGTAGCTGACGAACCGCTTCCAGTCCAGGGCCAGACCCTGCACGGCGTTCTCTCCATGGGGCGCCGGACTTTCGATCTGGCTCCATTCGGTGTAGTTGTGGCTCCAAAAGGTGGCATTCCAGGCTTTGTTCAGCGCGTCCAGGCTGCCGTAACGCTTCTGCAACCAGGCGCGGAAAGCGTTCTGGCACAGCTCGCAGTGGCACTCGCCGCCAAACTCGTTGCCGATGTGCCACAGGATCACGGCCGGGTCATCACCGAAGCGCTCGGCCAGTTTGCGGTCGATGATGGCCACTTTTTCGCGGTAGATCGGCGAAGTGTAGCAGTGGTTCTGGCGGCGGTTGTACAGTTCGCGCACGCGGTCGCCGCGCACACGGCGCACCTCGGGGTACTTCTGGGCCAGCCAGGCCGGGCGTGCAGCGCTGGGCGTGGCCAGAATGGTGGAGATACCGTGGGCGTATAGGTTGTGGATGATGTCCGCCAGCCAATCCAAGTGAAACTCGCCCTCCTGCGGCTCGATGGTGGACCAGGAGAACACGCCCAGCGTAACTACGTTGACATGTGCTTTTTCCATCAGTTCCACATCTTTGGCCAGAATATCCGGGCGGTCCAGCCACTGTTCCGGGTTATAATCTCCGCCATGGAGAAGTTTATCCAACTGCATAGTTTTTCCTCCGCTTTGCGTTTGCATAAAAAGTAATGTGCGTCTTTGATGTTCAGTATAGCAACAAACCCCACGCGGCGCAAGCCGCCTGGGATAGATATTTGTTGCATTCAGCCGGAAAAAGGACGCAAAAAGGCCCTCCCGCACGGGGAGGGCCTGCCATAATTTTGCTTATTTTCCGTAACTGGCCAAAAATTTGCGGGTGCGTTCCTCCTGTGGGTGGTCGATGACCTGCTTGGCGTCGCCCTGTTCCACCACCACGCCGCCATCCATAAACAGGATGCGGTCTGCCACATCGCGCGCAAAAGACATTTCGTGCGTGACAATGATCATGGTAGTTTTCTGGTCGGCCAGATCGCGCAGGACCCGCAGCACCTCGCCCGTCAGTTCGGGGTCGAGGGCCGAGGTCGGCTCGTCAAAGCAAAGGATATCCGGTTCCAGCGCCAGGGCGCGGGCAATAGCCACACGCTGTTGCTGGCCGCCGGAAAGCTGGTGCGGGTAATGCCCCGCCCGGTCGGAAAGCCCCATCTGGGCCAGCAGTTCCCGGGCATGCGCTTCCAGCTCGTCGTGGATCTGCTTGCGGTTCTGCTTGTAGTCCGGGCGCTCTTTCGCCAGCAGTTCGCCCGCCAGCATCACATTTTGCAGCGCCGTATACTGCGGGAAAAGGTTGAAGTTCTGGAACACAAGGCCGAAATGCAGGCGCTTTTTGCGCAGCACGGCCTCGCTCTGGGTGCGGGCATCGTCCGCGCTCCACAGCGTTTCGCCCGCCACGGTGATAGAGCCCGTGTCGGCAGTCTCCAAAAAGTTCAGGCAGCGCAGCAACGTTGTTTTGCCGGAGCCGGAAGAACCGATGATGGCCAGTGCTTCGCCTTTTTGCAAGTCAAACGAAATATCCCGCAGCACGGCGGTGCTGCCGAAGCTTTTGCCGATACCGGCAACTTCCAACAATGCCATAGCCGTGCCCCCTTAGCGGAAATAGTCCAGCCGTTTTTCCAGCCAGCCAAAAAATAGCGTCAGTACGCCAACAAATATCAGGAAGAATACAGCCGTGGAGAACAGCGGCCAGATCAAGCCCTTGGCGCTGTATTCCTTTGCCATCATGATGATTTCCTTGTTGGCGATCACATTGGCAAGGGAGGTATCCTTGACCAGGGTGATGATCTCGTTGCCCATGGGCGGCAAAATGCGCTTGACCACCTGCAGCAGCGTGACCTTGAAAAAGATCTGGCTGCGGGTCATGCCCAGCACCTGCCCGGCCTCGGTCTGGCCCTTGGGCACAGCCTCAATGCCGCCGCGGTAAATTTCCGAGAAATAGCAGGCGTAGTTGATGGCAAAGGCCACCACAGCCGCCACCAGACGGCCGCTACTGCCCGATGGCCACGGGTTGGTAAAGCCCATCAGGCCGGGGCCTAAGTAGATGACCAGAATCTGCAGCATCAGCGGTGTGCCGCGGATCGCCCAGACAAAGGTTTTTACCACGCCGCGCAGCGGGGCAAAACGGCTCATCGAGCCGAACGCCACCACCAGGCCCAGCGGGATCGCAAACAGCAGCGTCAGCCCGAACAGCTGGCAGTTCAGCCAGAAAGATTCGGTCAGGCGCCCCCAAATAACAGCCGCCTCGCCCATCACTCGGCCAGGGTCAGGCTGTACTTGTCAGCCAATTTCTGCATGGTACCGTCAGCTTTCAATTCGTCAAACGCAGCGTTGACAGCCTCGGCTACATCGCTGCCCTTACGGAAAGCCACACCGTATTCCTCGGCGTTCAGCTCGTCCTTGATGGCCAGGTTGGCGTAATCGGTGCCCTCACCGATCATGGCGGTAGCCAGGGTCAGATCCAGCACGGCGGCGTCGGCGGTGCCGGCGGCTACTTCCATCAGGCAATCGGTCTGGACGCTCTTGCTCACGTAGTCAGCCTGGGACAGGCTCTCGTCATCCTGGATGGCGCTCTCGCCGGCAGAACCAGCCTCGGCTACCACGGTCTTGCCCACCAGGTCAGCAGTGGAGCTGTAGTCAGCGTCGGACTTCATCACGACGACCTGCGCATTTTTGGCGTAAGCCTTGGTGCAGGCGGCGTTGGCCTGGATCTCATCGGTCAGGGTCAGGCCGTTCCAGATGCAGTCGATGCTCTTGGCGTCCAGCTCGATCTTGGTATCCCAGTTGATCTCGACAAAATCCGGCTCCAAGCCCAGCTTTTCACAGACGGCGGTGGCCAGCTCGGTGTCAAAGCCGGTAAAGTTGCCGTCGGCGTCTGTGTAGTTCATCGGCTCGTATACGGTGTAACCGATGGTCATCTTGCCCTTACCCTGGATGTAGGCCAGGTCGCTGTCGGCAGCGGCCTCGGTGGTGGAAGCCGCGGCGGAATCGGCTGCCGGGGCAGACGACGAAGCGGCACCGCCGCAAGCGGCCAGGCTGACCGCCATACCGGCAGCCAGCGCCATGCTGATGAGTTTTTTCATAGTTGTGACCTCCTCAAAATACTTTGCACAGTTCCCTCTCACGCTTGCTTTATCGATTCAGGGTGATAAAGCAAGCGTATGCTACAATTTTACCGCAAACTGTAATTTTATGCAAGTTTAAAATGCAAAAAGGTGGATAAATCGGCAGTTAATGCGCCCAAAATGCAATCAGACCCGTACCATATCCCGGGAAATATCCTTAAGTGCAGCCGCACCGCACAGCCGCATGGTGTCAGCCAGCTCGGCCCCCAGCTTCTCGGTCAGGCAGGCAACGCCCTCAGCACCGCCGCCATACACCGCCGTAACGTAGGGGCGGGCAACCAGCACGGCGTCTGCGCCCAGCGCCAGCGCCTTGAACACATCGCCGCCGGTGCGGATGCCGCCATCCACAAACACTTTGGCACGGCCTGCCACGGCTTCCACGATCTCCGGCAGCACTTCCTCGGTGGCTGGGCAATCGTCCAACACGCGGCCGCCGTGGTTAGACACCACGATGCCCGCCACACCGGCCTGCACAGCCTTTTCGGCGCCCTTGGCGGTCATGATGCCCTTCAAAATAAAGGGAACGCCCGCCTCCCGGGCGATCTCCTGCAGCTGCTCCACGGTCTTGCTGCCCGCCGGCGGGGTCAGGTTCTGCAAAAAGGGCAAGCCCGCTGCATCAATGTCCATGGCCAGCGCAAAGCAGCCGGACTCGCGTGCCATCGCCATTTTCTTTGCAACAGTGGCGTTATCCCAGGGCTTGACCGTGGGGATGCCGAAGCCGCCATTGGCCGCAATGGCCGCGGTGGCCCCCTCCATCACCTTGGGGTTGGTGCCGTCACCGGTAAAGGCGGCAATGCCCGAAGCCGCACAGGCAGGGACCAGGATGGCATTATAATCCATGTCATTGTACTTGTCGCCGTAGTGCAGCGTCATCGCGCCCACCGGCCCAGCAAAAAATGGGTATTTAAATGTACGCCCAAACAGCTGCAAGCTGGTATCGGGGGTAAAATTCTCGTGAATGGTGTCCATATTCAGCCGCACATTGCGCCAGGCGTCAAAGTTGCGGATGGCCACGGTGCCGCTGCCCTTGGCGCCGGGGCCGGGGATGTTGCCGCCACAGGCACGGCCGTTGCACACGGGGCAGGCGCGGCAGGGGCCCATCTGCCCGCGGGCGGCCTGCAATAGTTCTGCGTAATTCATGATTTTGCCTCCTTTAAACAAAGGGCCTCCGGCTTTGCGCCAGAGGCCGCAGTCCCTTACAGAACCTTGCTCAAAAAGTCGATGGTACGTGGTTGTTTCGGGTGGTCGATGACCTCTTCGGGGGTGCCCTCCTCCACGATGTAGCCGCCCTCCATAAAGATCACACGGCTGGCTACCTCGCGGGCAAAGCCGATCTCGTGGGTGACGACGACCATCGTCATGCCGTCCGCCGCCAGCTGTTTCATAACTTGCAAAACCTCGCCGACCATCTCCGGGTCCAGCGCCGAGGTTGGCTCGTCAAACAGCATGATGTCGGGGTTCATCGCCAGCGCACGGGCGATCGCCACACGCTGCTTCTGGCCACCGGAAAGCTGTGCCGGGTAGGCTTCGGCCTTTTCGGCCAGCCCCACGCGGTCCAGCAGGTGCAGCGCACGCTCCTTAGCCTCGGCTTTCGATGCCTTTTTCAGTTCCACCGGAGCCAGCATCATATTGCCCATGACGTTCAGGTTGTTGAACAGGTTGAAGTGCTGGAACACCATACCGACGTTCTCACGCACTTTATTCAGGTCAGTCTTTTTGTCGGTCAGGTCGTGGCCGTCCACGACGACCTCACCTCCGGTAATCTCTTCCAACCGGTTCAGGCAGCGCAAAAAGGTGGACTTACCGCTGCCGGAGGGACCGAGGATGACGACGACCTCACCCTCATAAATATCGGTCGAGACATCTTTCAGCACTTCCAGTTTACCGAAGTTTTTCTTCAGATGCTCAACGTGAATTTTAACATTGTTTTTATTGACGCCCACGGTTGAGCCTCCTCTCTACCTTTTGGCCAGACGGGACAGCAGCGTAATAACCACCAGGTACATCACAGCAACAATCGTCCATACCTGGAACGCGCTCATCGTGTTCGCAACCACGTTTTTGGCGGTGTTGACCAGCTCGGGGAAACCGATGACCGACAGGATCGAGGTGTCTTTCAGGGTAATGATAAACTGGTTGATGATCGAGGGAATCATCGTACGGATTGCCTGCGGCAGCACCACGCGGTACATGGCGCGCCAATAGGGCAGGCCCAGGCTGCGGGCTGCCTCCATCTGGCCTTTGTCCACACTTTCAATACCGGCACGGATGATCTCTGCCATATAAGCGCCGCAGTTCAGCGCCAGGCAGATGGTGCCCGCCTGTAGTGCCGAGAAGGTGATCTGCCCTTTCATGCCCAGCATCGTATTCAGGTGCAGGATATTGTTCAGCAGCATCGGCACGGCAAAATATACATAAAACGCCAACACGATCATTGGCACACCGCGGATGATATCCACAAACACGGTGGCAATAATGTTGCAGGCCCGGTTTTTCAGCACGCTTAAAATGCCGAACACCAAGCCCAGAATACAGGCAAAGAACAGACCGCACAGCGCCAGCAGCAGGGTTTGCCCCATTGCCGCCAGCAGCAGTCCGCCATAGTTGGTAATGATTCTGGCCAAGTGGCAGCACGCTCCTTTTCCCTATCGCAAAAATGCGGGGACCTCCTGCGAAAACAGGCGTCCCCGCGCAAACCTGGTTCAGTTGTTTATGGCACAGATCTTAGCCCAGGTACTTGGCCAGGATCTCGTCATACTTGCCGTTGGCCTTGATATCGGCCAGACCAGCGTTGAACATATCCAGCAATTCCTGGCTGTCTGCGCTGAAGATTGCAAAACCGTAGGGGGCGGGGTCACTGGCGGTATCGTCCAAAACCTTCAGGGCCAGGCCGCCGTCCTTGATGGAAGCCTTCATGATGGGGGTATCCTCGAAGCAAGCCACGCACTGGCCGCCCAAAACAGCCTGGTACATCGTGGGGGAATCCTCAAAGTAGGTGATGTTGAAGCCGTACTCGTCCTTCAGGCTTTCGGCATAAGTAGCGCCCTGGGTGCCGGTCTTGACCGCAACGGTTTGGCCGTTCAGGTCAGCAAAGCCGGTAATGTCGGAGTCCTCCGCCACGGTCATGGTCTGGGTGGCATCGTAGTAGCCGTCAGAGAAAGTCCAGCCGGAGGCCTTGCGTTCGTCGGTGATGGAAGCGCCAGCGATCATACCGTCGGCCTGGCCAGCCTGGCAGGCAGCGATGGCAGCATCCCAGCCCAGGCTCTTCATCTCGTAGTCAAAGCCCTGGTCCTCAGCGATGGCCGCAACAATATCAACATCAATGCCGACAAAGTTGCCGGAGGCATCGGTGTACTCAAAGGGCTTAAAGACGGTGTCGGTAGCGATGACCCAGGTTTTGCCGGTGGCATCGCTGGACTCTGCAGCGGCTTCGCTGGAAGCAGCCTCAGAGGAAGCTTCGGAAGCGGCTTCAGACGGTGCAGCGCTGGAAGCAGCGCCGCCACAGGCAGCCAAAGAAAGGGTCATAGCAGCAGCCATGCCGAAAGCAAATAGTTTTTTCATGTTGATACGTTCCTTTCCACTCCATAAAATGCTCCACTGCCGCGCAGCGGGCAACCGCTTAAAAACAGAAAAGGGCAATAGGGCCCAACTGGTGCCGCTATCGCCCTTGATAGTTTTTAAACCGTATGTGAGTATTATATCATCCTTTCCTTAAAAGTCAAGCAGAATCCGCGTTATTAGGTTAATAAAATTAAGCCTTTTTGATTTCTCGCAAAAGAAAGTATGATTTTCGGCATAAAAATGCAAAAAGAGGGGCAGATACCCCTCTCCCGATCTACTCAAATCTCAAATATCCTTCGCCGCGCAAAGCAAAATTTCCAGCGCCTTATCAATGCCCAACTTGCTGGTGCACAGCGTCAAATCGTAGTTGCGGCTGTCGCCATACACACGGCCGGTATGCTTGACGCAGTAATTTTTGCGGGCGCGGTCGGCCTTGTCCATGTCAACTTCCAGCTGGTCAAAGGGGGTGTCCGGCATCAGCTTGCGCATGTGCAGCAGGCGCCAGTTACGGTCGGCATGCACAAACACGCGCAGGCAGTGGTCGAATTCGCGTAGGATGTAGTCCGCATTGCGGCCAACGATAACACAGCTTTCCTTGTCGGCAATCTCGCGGATGGCCCGCACCTGAGCGTCCCACAGTTCCTCGCTCAGCGGGCGCTCGTAAAAGTTGAACAGGCTTTGTGTAAAGCCGAACTCGTGAGGCACACGCTCGTCCCAGCGGCGCACCTGTTCCGGCGTCAAATGGGCGCTGGCCTTGGCCGTGCGCAGGATGATGTCGCGGTCATAGTAGGCGATACCCAGCTCCCGAGCCAGACGGCGTCCCAGTTCGCCGCCGCCTGCACCAAATTCTCGTCCGATCGTGATGATTTGTTTCATAAAGGGTTCCTCCTTCTGCGGGCTGCTCCACAAGCCACCCATTCTGCTGCCTTTATTGTAACAAATCTACAGCGATTTGCAAGGGGCATAGCACGTTATTTTTGTACATGCGCCTGCGCAGGGTATAGCGCAATCATAACTATATGTAAAACGAACTATTTTTATGTAAACATCACATGTTGTGCCTTTTTATAAGCAAGCAGCAAAAGAGGCCCGCACTCAGTAAAAGGCTCTTTTTATGCATCGGGAACTCTCCCGCGCTCTAAAAGTACCTCACTGGGGCATTTTTTCTGGCCGGGACGTACCCATGGGCCTACGGACTTGCGGTTACCGCATCGGCCTGCGCCCCTTGGGCGGGGCTTGTCCTCTGCGACCGCTGCGCCTGCTCCGGCTCTCTGTTACCGCCGCAGCAAGCTGTTCTCGTCCCCCATGGTGCACAAACGGCAGTTCCCTCAAAAACAAGCAATAAAAAATACCCCGCAGCTTCGTGCGAGGTATTTTGTGGTGCACCATTCCCATTCAAAAACGAACTAAGTACTTCCTCTAAAGATACCGGGCGTCCGCCCTCCTGGTAATTGAAATTCACCACGATGCGGTCATCGAACAGATAAATAGAGTTGACAAAGCAATCGATGACCTTTTCCTGAAAGGCGATATCCGCCGGGTCGCCGTGGCGGAACTGATCGAACCAGAATAGAATCTGTTCCCGGGTGATGGGCGGCTTTTCGATCCGCTCCTGCAGGATGCCGGTTTCCAGCGCTTCACGCTGCTGTTCCAGCTCCTCCATCCGCGCCTTGGTGGCGGGCGTCAGGATGCCCTGCTCGATGGCCGCCACCAGATTGTCTATGCGGCGCTTCACCTCTTTTAGCTCCGCCTGCAAAACCGGCAGGCGGGTGTTTTCCTTGCTCTGGTATTCCAGCAGCTTGTCCGCCAGCAGGTCGATGACCCGGTCATTCAGCACCTTCTCCAGCGCCGTCTGCACCACAAACTGTTCCAGCGGTTCCTTGCGCACCGGCTTCAGGCTGCAAACCTCCTTGCCGCTGCGTTTTCGGGTGCCGCACTTATAGTAACAGTGCACCGTGCCCGTATGGCTTCTACCGCTCTCCCCCGCCATCATGGTGCCGCACTTGCCACAGAACAGCTTGGTAGTCAACAGATAGTGGACATCCGCCTTGTTGTGGGCCGGTGCCTGACGGTGAATTTCGCACCGTCGCTGCACCGCATCGAAGCAATCCGGATCGATGATGGCCGGGATAGCATCCGGTATGACGGTATCCTTATAGCGGTATTCACCCAGATACCGGCGATTCTTGAGCAGCGTCTGGAAGCTGTTCTTGGTGAACGGGTTGCCCCGACTGTTGCGGATACCGCGGGCGTTCAGCGATTCGATGATGCTGCGGATGCTCTCCCCCTGCTGCGTACCGCTGGAACGCTTCCTGCACCACCGGTGCAGTGACCGGGTCGATCTGGTAGTGCTGCTCACTGTCGATGCGATAGCCCAGCGGCACCGGGCCGCCGTTGAACTTGGCCTTGAGGGCGTTCTCTTTATGACCGCGGCTGACCTTCTCGGCCAGCTCCGCCGAATAGTACTCGGCCATGCCTTCCAGCAGGCTTTCCAGCATGATACCTTCCGGCGTGTTGGAGATGGATTCCGTCACCGACACCACATGGACCCGGTTGTTTTTGAGGATGCGTTTATAATGGGCCGAATCGTACCGGTTGCGGGAAAAGCGGTCCAGCTTCCACACCAGCACCGCCTCAAAGGTGTGGGTGGCGCTGTCGTGGATCATCTGCTGGAACTGTGGGCGGCTGTCGGTCTTGGCGGACAGTGCCCGATCGATGTAGGTCCGCACCACGGTGATGCCGTTCTGGTCGGCATATTCCTTGCATTCCCGCAGCTGGCCCTCGATGGATTCCTCCCGCTGGTTGTCGCTGCTGTAGCGGGCATAGATCACGGCATTCATGGCGTACACCTCCTTACTTGTGCTTCTCCTCTTCTCCCATATTGAGGATCATCTGTTTCAGACGGCGGTTCAGCTCGCTGCCCGGCGTGAAGCAGGCTTCCACAAACTCGCTCCAGTCCGGTTTGCGCTGTACCACCTCCTGCGCCCCCTCCGGCGTGACGCAGACATACCGCCCGCGGGGGTCCTCGCACAGGCCGAAGATATAATCCAGCGATACATTAAAATAGGTGGCGTACCAGACCAGAATACGGTAAGGTGCCGCTGCCCGGTCTGTTTCGTACCGGTTGATGGCCGCCTGATTGGTTCCGGCCAACGCCGCCAGCTGGGCCTGGGTCAGCCCCGCATCTTTGCGCAACACACGCAGCCGGGTGCCTACGGATACATCCATGGAAAGACCTCCTGCAAAATTCGTCAATTCAAGTATAATCGAATTTTGGATTTATTGCAAGAAGTATTGTCCACTTAGGCTTCCGAAAGCACCTGATGCCACAACTTTACTGCAAAGCGTCCCTTTTGCTCAGCCGATAAATCAGGATGCCGGATATCGTACCGCACAACGCCATCGAAATCACACTGAGCAGGATTTCCGCCGGGGTGGATTCGTAATACCCGGAAAGCGTGAACGCAGCCACCAGCGGATACAGTTTGGATATGGTTCCCAGGTTTCCCACGAAGATCGTGATGAACGAGTAAACTTCCGCTGCCAGAAGGCTGAGCCAGTAATCCAGCTTCTTTTCGGTAATGAAGCAGATAATGGGCAGCACTGCGAAGAAAACGCAAATTCCATCCACCAGATAGATTTTGAGATAGTGCAAGAAAATTGCTGCCGTAAGGACCTGGGCATGAAAAGCCATTTCCACGGCAAAGGCGGCCAGAAACAGCACAAGATAGGTTCCCACGCTGAAAACCAGAATCACCATAACCTTGGCCACTACCATCTTGCCCATATTGACCGGAATGAGCAAAAGGGACTTCAGCACATCTTCCTGGCTCTCCCGACAAATGATATAACTGCCAAACAGTGCGATGATGCCCGGCAGCGCATACAGCGTTCCCAGGGACTGTACCCCGGTCAGATACCATTCCGGTTCCATGCCATACGCTTCATTTCCTCCAGCGAAAAAGCCCTGGGCTGTCACAATGACCAGTACCATGCAGAGTCCAAACAGTGCCACAAGCAGCATACGGGAACGGCGAAGTTTTTTCAATTCTGTCCAAATCATAACCTGCATTGTGTTTTCCTCACTTTTCCGAAAGACCATGATAGGCGTAGATTCCAGACGCCACCGCCCATCCTCCAAAACAGAGTACGGCAAAAAACGGCTGATAGGCACAGGGCATGACTACATTGGGCAGATCTCTTGAAATACAAAGGACTGCACAGGCAGAGGGAATCAAGTACGGGTTGGTCTGGGCCACGATAAAACCCAGAAAAGCATAGATAATCGCTGCGCAGCAAGGCAGTAGGTACCCCTTGTGCGATACCGCCAGCGCCAGAATCGGGATAACCGCCACCGCTTCCAGAACTGCAGCTTCGATTCCCTTATACAGAACGAATGCCATCATTTCCCCGTTCCAGGAAAGGAACCCGAAGGCCAGCCCGAATGCAAAGGTAAATGCCACCGCCAGCATCATAAAAGCAAGGGAAACCGTCAGAACGACCACCCACTTGGCAAAGAGATATCCTCCCTTGCTCACAGGGATGATCCACAGTTGTTTCAAGACGTCACAGCGCTGCTCATTATATACCAGCATAGATGCCAAAACGCCCAGGATGGCAGGCAGAATCAGAAAAATATTAAAGGAAAACAGCGCCTGCTTGTATAAACCCATATCCGTCAGATAATCAGGATGGGTGGCAAAGTAGGAGAAGGTAATCGCCGGCAGCACCAGAGAGAGCAACGGCAAGATCCGTAAAAGTTTCCAGCGCCGCAGTTTGGAAAACTCGACGCGCACCACATTAAGCAATGCCCTCGCCTCCCGTGATTTTCTTGAAATAGTCTTCCAGCGTATCGTCTTTTTCTGCCAGTCCCGAAAGCCCCACGCCCTGCAACGTGAGTTCCCGCACAAGTGCCTCCCGGTCGATGGTGGTTTTAAAAATTTTGACGCTGGTTGTATCCTGAATGGAGTATTCCCCGACCTGCAGAGCCATCTGCTGTTCCAGAATGCGGGCCGTTGCCGCTGTATCGGACACCTGCAGCAGAATATATTTCTGGTTTTTCTTTTTCAGTTCCTCCATCGTTTCCTCTTCCAGCAAAACACCATGGTCCAGAATGCCGATATCATCGGCCAGCATGGAAATTTCCGAAAGGATATGGCTTGAAACCAGGATGGTCTTTCCCTCTTTTTCGCTGAGGGAGCGGATAAAGGCCCGTACCTCCGCAATCCCGATGGGGTCCAGGCCATTGGTAGGCTCATCCAGGATCAGCAGTTCCGGGTCATGCATAATGGCGTTGGCAATTCCCAGACGCTGTTTCATGCCCAAAGAATACTCCCCAAAGAGCTTTTTGTCCTTATAGGGTAATCCCACCACCTGCAGGGCGTGCTCCACTGCGTCAGGACGGATCGTTCCCCGCAGCTTGGCGAATATTTCCAGATTTTCTGTCCCCGTCAGATTGGGATAGAAACCAGGTGTTTCGATGATGGCACCAATACGCTGAAAGACACTGCGCTCTCTGCGCTTCACTGGCTCGCCGAACAGCAGCGTTTCGCCAGAGGTAGCCGGCATTAGCTGTAAAATCAACTTCATGATGCTGGTTTTCCCGGCGCCATTCCGTCCCAGCAGGCCATAAATATGGCCTTTGGGAACGTGCAGGCAGACATCGTTGACAGCGACCTGTTCACCGTATCTTTTGGTCAGGTGCCGGGTTTCAATGGCATAGGATTCTTTCATGGTAAACCTCTTTTCCTTGTTCTGGTGAGGGAGAATTCTTGGAACTTGTGTTCAGTATACGCTCAAAATCTTACTTTCGCCTTATCAGAATCTTAACGAAATCTTGTTTTTCCCTCAAAACAGAGAAAAGGCCGATTCCGAAATTTTCTCAAAGCCCGGAACGTGATACAATATATACAATAGCCTCCTATGGCTGTGTTTACGAACTTCCAAACTGAGGACGGACCCATGAAATATATTCTGACGATCGACGATGACGAAGCACTGTGCAAACTGGTGAAGAAATGTATCGAAACAGAGCAAGTTCCCGTATATACTTTTCTGCGTGGGGAGGATGCGCTTTCCTTCTTCTATCAGAATCAGAGTGACTGTGTTCTGGTCATTCTTGACATCATGCTTCCCGGCATGGATGGATACAGCGTTCTGGAAAAGGTTCGGGCTGTGAGCAACGTACCGGTCCTGATGCTTACCGCCAAAGATCAGGAAGAAGATAAGGTTGCCGGACTGCAGAACGGTGCAGATGACTATCTGACAAAGCCCTTCGGCCTGGCAGAATTGACGGCCCGCGTGAACTCTCTGGTGCGCCGGTATACGAAGTTCAATCCCCACCACGAAGAAAATCAGCGCCTTCGTTTTCACGATATGATCATCGACCCGTCAGCTCATTCGGTGGAAGTACAAGGAAAGCCGGTATCTCTGACCGCCAGAGAATTTGACATTCTCCTCTTTCTGGCCCAGCACAAGGGACGCATCTTTACCAAACAGCAAATCTATCAGAATATCTGGAAAGAGCCTTATTACCAGGATGACGGCAATATTATGTCGATCATCAGCAAGCTGCGCAAAAAGATTGAGCCGGACCCTGAGCACCCCTTTTATGTACTGACGGTGTATGGCGTGGGGTATCGCTTCAATGAAAAGGCATAAGGGAGAAGATCTATGCTGTTCGTGATTTGTATATTGTGTGCGGCGCTGGCCCTTTGGCTTGCTGCAACGCTTTTTCTCTGGCACCGGGAGCTTCTGGAAATCCAGAAAGCTCTGGAAGATATCGGAGCCGGAAACCTGAACCGCAGGATTGTAACCCGCGGTCCGCAAGCGATTCGATCCATTGGCTACGGCATCAACAAGATTGTACAGCAAAGCCAGCAGAGCGCCATCCAACAGAAGCGCCACGAGCAGGCCTATAAACAGCTGATCACCAATCTTTCCCATGACATCAAGACACCGCTTGCCTCCCTGACAGGCTATCTGGAAGCCGTTGAAAACGGGCTCGTTGTGGGCCAAGAGAAGGAAGAATATCTGCAGACCGCCTATGAACGGGCCGGTGCCCTGCGTTCCTTTGTGGAAAAGCTCTTTGAATGGGTCAAACTGGATGCAGGCGAGCAGAAGCTTCAAATCGAGCCGCTGGATCTCTGTGAGATTTCACGGCAATATATGGCCGAATGGATCGGCCCGCTGGAAAGCAGCGGTTTTTCCTATACGATTGAGATCCCGGAAGAAACCTGGCTGGCAGATCTGGATAAAAACGCCTACAAGCGTATCGTAAACAACCTTTGCGAGAATGTGCTCCGGCACAGTCACGGCACTCAGTTTCGTTTCTGTCTGATCCCTGACGCCCGACAGGCAACGATCCGTGTCTCCGACAATGGCACAGGCATTTCTGCCGACGATCTTCCTCATGTTTTTGACCGGTTATATCAATGCGATCCTTCCCGCACAACCCCGGAAACGGTCTTGGCCTTTCCATTACCAAGGAACTGGTCGTTGCTATGGGCGGCACCATTCAGGTACAAAGTTTTCCGGACCACGAAACGACATTCACCATCTGTTTTCCGAAAGCAAAAGCGTTGCCATAAAGCAACGCTTTTTTTGCCGTCGGGCATTTCTCTTACCGGCGTTTTTCCTTCCACTCCTCAAACAGCCGTTGTCCCTCTTCCGACTGGTAAAACGCCTGGATCTTGGGCAGCAGGAACCGGGCGAAGCGCTCCAGCTCCTGCTGGGGTACGCCGTCCTCCCGGTTCTTAGCGGACGCCGCTGCCTGTGATGTTGTGTTCTCCTGCCGATCTTCCGTAGCGGCTCCTTTCTGCAGGGCTGCCCCCTGCTGCCTTATGGTGTGTTTTGTCATCGATCTTGTCCCTTGGCCCGCTGGCGGCGCTGCTGACGGTTCAGCCGCTTTTCCTCCTGTTGGCGGCGGCAGATGCCCAACACAAACGCCCGCACCTGCTCCGGTGCCACCCGCATGGCTTCCCGGTAAGGCCGTGTCTCGTTGAGCACCGCATCCAGCTGTTCCTCGCAGCGGTTGAGGCGCTGGCGTAGCTCCTGTTCCCTCACTGTGCTTTGCTGCAGCTGCATTTGCATACTGCGGTTTTCTGCCTGTAGTTTGCCGCTGGCTTTTGCCATCTCACACAGCGTCTGAAAATCCTGCACCGGCAGTTCCACCCGCTTTTCCAGCACACCTTTGGTTTTGGCCCTCTGCTCGATGTCCGCCACATCGCGGATCGACCTGGAAATGTTCTTCACCTGGAAGATAAGCTCCTTCCGTTGGCCTTGCAGCTGTTTGGTCTGGTCAGACAGTTCTGCCACCGTCTGGCGCTCTTTCTGGACCTTATACTCCAGTACGTTCAGGTGTTCGGCATCACTGCCCTCTATACCGCGCTCGAAGTCGGTGAATCCCGCCTGCCGCATGTGCTCGAAGAACTGGGTCTGCAACAGGCTGTAAGAGCTCACCAACCGGGGCTTGCCGTTCTTTTTCAGCACCGGTTGGCCCTGTTCATCGGTCATGGGGACCATTGGCCACTTTTTGCTGTGGCTCACCTGCATGATCGTTTCCCGCACGGTACCCCGCAGCGCCGGGTCTTTGCACCGCTTGGACCATCTGATCTGCTTTTCCACCACCGGCAGGTAGACAACGTGGAGGTGATAGTGGAACACATTCCTTCCCAGTCGGTCACTGGCTTCCCTGTTGCGCTCGTCGGCGTGCATGATCGCCGAGATGATATACTGCTCCCCGCCAGCAATTTCCTTGGCCAGCTCGTACACCTCGGCGTAGAATTGCTTGGCGTATTCATAGCCGCCGTGGGTCTCGAAATAGTCGGTATTCACGTCAAACACCAGCTCATCAAAGACGTAGGCATCCGGTTTCAGACCTCGGGTGGAAACGACGCCTTCCTCCACCATCCGGTCAAATTGCTGGGCGTAAGTAGCTGCCTCGCAGGCCTTGAAGGTCACATTGTTGTGGCTGTATTCCAGCAGCACATCCGGGTTGGAGTACACTTCGTTCTTGCGTTCGTTGTGCCGTTCCCGCACCGAGATAGCATTTTTACGGTAGCGCTCATTGCGCACCACGGTCCGATGGATTTTGCTGATAAGCGACTCCTTTCCTGGGTACGGTTCTGCTGCGGATGGGGTACGCAGATGCTTTGCAAAGCATCTGACCCACTATGACACTTTCCGGCGCTGCCGGCAAAGTGCCAGTGGGCCCGCTGCGGCGGGAGGGATTGGGATACGGCTGCCAACCAAAATCGGTGTGCCATCCTTCTCGGTTGGGCCGCCGTCGCAACGGTTACCGTGTCTGCGGTTGCCTCTGGAAGCCAGGTACCACAGCCTTCGTCCACCCTTTGCAAAACGCGGGGTGTGGAATTCTTTCTCTATTTCTCTTTTAGTTAGATAGTTCATTCTATCTTTATCGTGTCGGTTTTTCCGGCGGGTCAGTGTCGGGAAAACCGTCAACTGCCTGTCCTTTTTTCCGACAGGTCAGGCCGGATTTTCCGACGGGTGGTTACAGCTCGTTGGGTTCCTTGGGCCGGGGCAGATTGAGATAATACCGCCGTGCCTTCCCGTTTGACTGCCTTGGCACCGGCTCCAGCAAACCGCAGCGTTCCAGTGCGGCAAACAATCCGGCCGCTTTTTCCCGTTGGCAGTGCAGCAGCCGTCCGGCACTGGCCCGTGAAAGGCTCACACAGGGCCTGCCGTCGGCTTTCCAGCGCCCGGTGGTATCCTGGGCTGATAACCGCAGCAGCCCCAGCAAATGGCCGTACAGCAGCTTGCTTTCGCCGGGAAGTCCCCGGTAAGGTTCTTCCGAGAGAAGGCTGGACGGGATCATCAGAAAGCTGTCGATGCGGTTCAGGTTTTCCTCTGCGGGAACGAGTTCATGGTTCAGATGGCGCCTCCTTAGATCATGGGTTGGTTGCGGACTTTGGCTTCTGGCATCCCCCTTTTTCGGTTGTTTTTGCCCTTGGAAAATGTTTGATGATTTCATCATAGATTCTTCCGGCACATACAGCATACAACGTCTTGCAGTCAGTTTCAAGATGTGTTAGACTGTTTTCATGTTGGATGATTCACACACTTTTCCGGCTGTTCCTGAAACACAGAAAAACACAGAGCCATTTTCCGCCCACTATGCTCCAACACAGGATGGTGACGAATTTTGAACTACCAGACGTACCTTTTCTTTGAAGGCCGCACCGAATATATCCAGGGCTACGACACGCCCCAGCATACATATCCGCTGGGATCTTTGGTGTTCGGTGTACTGGACTTGGATGCCGCCCCCTATCTGGAACGGGGCCTCGCATTGCTGGAAAGATTCCGGGGCGTAAAGTTCCCGGAAGATCAGACCATGCAGCAGAGCCTGGCAGCCCCTGACACTTGTGTATATTACCAAGTGGCTTCCTTTTACCATGATTTTGCTGCCGCCGTGCAGCAGGTTTCCCCTGCTCTGTTTGATTTGGTGGAAGGCTACGCGCTGGCCAACTTCCGTCGAAATGAGCGAGAGCTGAAAGCGACCCAACATTGCCTGTGGCAATTTATACAGACTGGAAAAAACGACAGCTCGTATACATTTGATGAACTGCGTACCAGAATGTCCCACTTTGGCGAGTTGGCCATAACCAGCGACATCATGGAAGGGTTCTGCCGGAACTTTCCGGAGTACACCGACCAGATGAAGGTCTTTATCCAGCGAGATACCGGGGATGCCTCTCTGTGCCGGACAGCGTTATCGGTATTGGAATCCTTTGTGACGCTGCTGCAACAGTTAGTGGACGGAAAAACGGATCTGCGCCAGCTAATCGAGGCCACACTGGTGGACGAGGACGGACGCCCCAGAACAGAGCATGACCAGCGCCCTTCGGAGCTGCTGGTGGAACTGGCCGAAAATGGCGATTCGACCTACCAGAAATATCACGAGCTGGAGGACGACATCCATATCCAGACCCGCTACAAACGTCCAACAGACAACAAAAAAGGCGGCATTTCTGCCGCCACGTTCTACGCGAGCGATACACTGCCCGCGTTACTCTTTTTGGAATTTGTTCAGATGTGCGCCCAGGACCTGCCGGTTGCTGTCTGTGAAAGCTGCCACCGGCTGTTTATTCCCTTCTCCAGCCGCGCCAAGTATTGCGAGCGGGTGCTGGACCCGGAAACCGGCGCCACCTGCAAGGACATTGCCGCCAAGCTGGCCTATGCCGAGGAGCTGAAGGCCAATAAAGCCAAAGAACTCTACAACAAGATGCGCAACCGCTACCAGATGCGCTGCTCCCGAGCCCCAGATAACCAGAAAATGCGGGACGACTACAACGCCTGGCGCAAACAGGCTCAGATGGCGCTGAGTAAGTACCAGTTGGGAGAGATAAGTTGGGAGGAGTTCGAAAAGGTTATTCGCAGCGAACTATAATGTCTCTCTTTGTTGGAGAATCAAAGTTTCTCCTTTTATGGATGATGGCAACGGTTTTCAATGCAATTTTTTCAGTCCCAGCAGTAGCGCCCCTGCCAACAGCCCCAGCAGGCAGCCGCCGAACGCAAGTATTTGGGCGCCGAGCAGTTGATCCCGAATCGAATTTGTCAAGGATACAAATGCCATCAGACTTTGCTGAACAAGATTGCCCAAGTCCATCCAGAAATTCATATCCGACCATCGGCTGGGAACCAACCAGCGAGGCAAAGCGGCCAAAAGATCCGGCAGCGCCAGCGCTGCCATCAGAAGCAGAGCGAATGCAGCCACCTGACGTCCCATCTTTCCAAGAGGAGCCAGTCTCCACAGCTGATGCAGGAAGAGCAGTGCAGCAATCGCCAATGGTATCCATGCGACAGAATTTATGATCTGACGCAATGTGCCAGTTGGCAGCAGCTCTGTGTCGTCTTCCGAAAGTCCGGCACTTTGCAGAAGATTCTGTATTGTTCCGCGGGGGTTGTTTCCGTTCTCGATTTCCAGGGAAGCGGCTGTATATCCAGCATCCGAAGCAGTCACATCCGGGCAGATCAGAAAACATTCTTTTCCTTCCACCACACCGGTGACACGACGTTTTTCTCCCTTCACCATCAGCTCCAATCCTGTCACTTCACGACTTCCAAAAAGTGCATCGGCCAGACCGGCACTGACCGCACATCCATCCCACTGGCCTGCCCCCGGTGCGCTCCCGTACAGACAGGCCGCCGGGAAGCAGAGGGTCGGGCTGCCATACACAGAAATGCATTGTGCCGCAGAACTTCGTTCCAAATCCGTTGTAACTGTTTCTGAATCTTCTTTCCAGAGTGCGAGATTGAGGCCGAGATATTCTGCTGCCTTGCTGAGTGAGTTAGCTTGCAAAACAGAGAGCGGCTCTTCAAAGCGCAGCTCATATCCCTTTGCGGGAAGATCTGCCGCTAAAATAAACAGTCCCCCCACTGCGAGTGCAATCAACGCCCACCCCAATATCGTGAATATCCGTTTTTTCATGATGCCACCCGAACCCAGGAACCTTCCGAGAGCGGTTTGTCCGCACCGGTGACTACCTGTCCGCTGATGCTGCCGGAAACAGCAGCCATGCCATCGCCCTGTGCCTCCACTGTTACCGGCAGACGAATCAGTACATTCTGTATACCCAACAGCGTGGCTCTCTCTTCCACCAGGTAGACAAACATACCAGAGCTGTCTGTTTGAATGGCGGTGGCTGGAAGGCATTGTTCGTACTGCCCTGCGTTCAGTTTGATTTCCACCGTGGCACTTCCCGCCTTCCAATCGCCGGAGTGTAACATAGCGGTAATTTGTATACTTCCCTCTTCCGATGGATCGGACAAAGCCGTAATGGTTGTCTGCATAGACTGGCTTCCTTGCTTCACAGTGATCTGTGTTCCCACCGTGGCAAGGCGGGCCGACGCCTGTTCCAAAGAAAAGGTCAGTACACTGGCAGCGTTCTGATCTGCAAGAAGACCTGCCACAGATGAACTGTTTTGCCCTGCCTCAAGATTCAGTTGGGTAAGTGTTCCATCTTCAGGAGCGGAAAGAACACAATCCGCCGCTTTCAATGACTGCAGGGCCGATAATTCCGCGCGTGCAATATCCAGTTGTGCTTGCGTCACCGTAGCCTGTGCCTGATTTGCCTCATTTGTCTTGGCAACGTCCTCCGCGGACTGGCTATACGTATGTGCAGCGCTGTTGCGGGCATCCTCATAACTTTGGGCAGTGTCTGTTGCTGCCTCGTTGGCGTCTTCAGCATTTTTTTGTGCCGCGGCAAGGGCCGACTCAGCAGCATCCAGCGCGGCTTTGGCTTCTGCAATTTTCTGTTGCCGCTCCGCCTCTGCACTTTCGGGAGTAGCAACAGGCTGGTTCTGCAGGGCATTCAGGGCATTTTGGGCCGCATCCCGCTGCTGCCGCGCTTTTTCAATTGCATTTTCACCGTCCTGCCATGTTTTCTGTGCATCGGAATAGGCTCGTTCCAGCTGCTGTTGGGCTTGCTGGAGCGCAAAACCATCTGCTTTGTCCGGATCGGAGAGTTGCATGGCGGAGACCTCCAGCTGTTTTACTTGGGCCTGTTTGGTTGCCAATGCCTGCGCCAGGGAGACCTCATCAAAGCGGGCAATGGCATCTCCTTTTGAAAGGGTCTGCCCTGTTGTGGCCGTTACCTGTGCCACCAACAGACCTTCCGGGACAGTAAGAGGTGTACCTCCCTGCACAGAAATGGTCCCTGATGCCGTACTGCTTTGGGTGATCGAGCCTGCACTTGCCTGTCCCAAAGTCACTTTGGGCATACTGGCTCCGGCGATCCCCCGAGCTGTAAGCGTAAGGATGAGCATAACGGCAAAGAATCTGACCACCGTACCGAGGCGCCCGGCTTGCTTGGGATCGCTGTTCTTCCACGCGGCGAACGCGGTGCGAATACGATAGAACGGAAATCGAAACTTCATGGAAATATGTCCTTGCAATCCTTGTATTATTCTTTTAAGCCGCTTGCCTGAATTCCCAGTTCCAGGTATTGTTGCCCAAAGCGGAAAATCAGTACAGCAGGTGCCAACATAATAAGGCTAGCTGCCATGGCGGTGGCCAACGTCTGACCATTGGCATCGTTGAAAGAGGCCAGATAGAGGGACAGCGGCCATCGGGACGGATCTTTCAAAAATGTCATGGGCTGCTCGATGGCGTTCCACCCTTCCAGAAATGCCAGAACCATCGCGGAAAGTATGCCTGGCATTCCCAAAGGCAGTCCGACGTGCCAGAATGTACGAAACGGGCCGGCACCATCCAAAGCCGCAGCCTCCAGCAAAACCATGGGAACTGCGTCGAATCCTCGTGCCATAATGAATACTGTAAAGGCGGAAAAGCAGCCAGGCAGAATCAAAGCCCAGTGCGTATCCAGCAGCCCCAGCTTATTGAGTACCAGATAGTTGGGTACCATCGTAACCTGAAAAGGCAGCAGCATCAGGATCATGTACAGGTTCATACAAATCCGGCGGCCACGAAACCGTAACCGGGACAAGGCCCAGGCCGCAGGGGTACAGAAGATGAGCTGCCCCAGGAGCTGGGGAAACACCTGGATGCAGCTATTCCAGAACATGGAAAAAAACTGAGGCGTATCCAGGAGCAATTCAACCAAAGGCTGCAGGGTAGGCCAACTGGGCAGAAGTTTCCACCGCACCGCCTGGGCTGCGCCGTCGTGCAAAGCCGGGCCGATGGTTGCCGCCAGTTCATCCGCCGGGGTCAGTGCCCCAAAGAAGAGAAACCACAGCGGCCACCAAACGCTCAAGGCCATCCATCCCAGCGAAACCGTGAGCAGCGCACGGGTCACTGCGGGTTTCACGGGTTCAGAATGGCAACGGTATCCGCCGTGAAACCGCTGTCCGTATTGATGCCGGTGATATACACAAAGGCCTTTGCCTGCACCATATCGGCGGAGCCTTCCGCCTGACTGGAACTGCCATTTCCGTCTGCATAAATGGCAATATACCGGGTATCATCGGTACACATCACGGAAAACCAGGAGGAGGAGGCTCCTGCTTCAGCCATAACCGCTGCGCTGGCATCCGCACCCTGGCGCTGGACAACCGTCGGAGAAAGAGTAAAGCCTGTATCCGTCATCTCCACCACAGACCCGGTGTAATCTGCCGACGCAGGGTCAAAAAGGGATTTTTCCACAGCCTCGGAGGATTCCGCATCCGGTGCCGGGGTGATGATTGGCGTGGCCGTCGGTTGAGCCGTGCTCTCTGTGTGAGGCGTATCCGGCTCCACAGAAGAGGTGCTGTCGGAAGCAACCCCACAGCCAGTCAGAAAGAATACGCAGGCAGCTGCAGTAATCACAAAAACAGAAAATTCCTTCATAACCAATCCTCCTTTAGGGAATTATTTGTCCCGGGTCCAGATCCGCTGCAAGGCCAGGATCAGGCCGGAAAGGGCCAGCGCCATGAGCACAGCGGCCGCGGTCAGGCGGGGCAGATCCAGGGACAGAAACCAGTTGTTGAACAGATGCTGCAACAGATACATACTTTCGTGGGGGTAGTTTCCTCCCACCAGGAAAGCCTCGCGGAAGGCTTTGAAACTGTTGAGCAGACTCAGCACACTTACCAAAGTCAAGGTGGGCAGCAAGTTGGGCAGTGTGATGTAAAAAAACTTCTGCCAGGCATTGGCACCGTCCACGGAAGCAGCTTCATACAGGTCAGCGGAAATCCCGTCCAGTCCTGCCAGCCAAAGGATCATGTCATAACCGGCATTTTTCCAGACGTAGGTGAACACCAATACCCAAAAGGCAGCCTCCGTGCCCATAAAATCCACTGCGTGCCCTCCCAAAGAGCAAATCAGCCCATTCACCAGACCATTTTTGGCAAACAATACCTTCCAAAAAATCACAATGCTTGCCACGGGGATCGCCATGGGAAGGAGGAAACTGGTGCGGAACACTTTGCCGCGCCGGGTATCCCTGCCATTCCGTTGCCTGGCCACCGCCTGCACGCCCAGGGCCAGAAACAGGCTGCACAACAGGAGGATCGGCACACAGGTGCAGAGAAACCGTACCGTATTGCGGGCTGCCAGTTGAAAGGCTGTGTTTTCCAGCACCGACTGATAATTGGCAAGCCCCACAAACCTTTTTCCCAATGCATCGCAAAAGCTGCGGCGGACCGTTTCTGCAAAGGGGACCAACATAAAGGCTGCGGTCCCCAGAAGGCTGGGCAGCAGGAACAAAATAGCGGCCGGGCCATCTGAATTGCGGCGGGATCTGGGTATGGTATGCCGCCATGTATGCCTGTGGGGCGGCAAGGCGGGGAGATTGCTCGCAGATTTTTTCATGGCTTATCCCTGTTCTGCAAACCGCAGCGATAGATCACCGACTACGCCTTCCACCGCCTGATCCATCGTTTCACTGCCGGACAGCAGCGCCTTGGTGTGGGCAATCAGGCTGTCCTGCAGGGCTTCGTCCACCACCACAGGGGTGGAAAGCTGCGCCAGCAGCTCTTCAAAGCCGCCGGTATAACCGTTATCCTGCATGGCCGGCATATTGCGATCCAGTGAGATCTGCATGCCTGCCTTCGTCACCGGCATGCCGTCCTCTTGGAAACTGCCCTGCACCTCGTCACTGAACAAGGCTTTCAGGAAGGCCCCCGCATAGTCCGTCTGATCGCTGTTGGCGGAAACCGCCGCAAAGCAGGAAGGCAGGTAGACGCCCTGGCAAAGTCCCGGCTGCAGAATGGTCTGTCCGGAAGCACGCTGTTCCGAGTCGGTGGCCCCCAGCCAGGAGGGGGTCGTCATGCTGCCGTAGCCGAATACAGCCCGGGATGTCTGGGCATATTCCGACATTCCCGCGTACCAGACGATGGTATCCAGACCACCGAAATTACCTGCCGTACCGCTCATGGTATCCTGCTCGGGGTAGTCCGCCATGTTGTAATCCTCTCCCACCGTCTGGAGGAACGCCATCAGATCGCGCAGCTTCGCTTCATCCAGGCCGTCCGCCGTGAACAGCGCGGGCTGGGAGGTCTGCAGGGCGAACTGCACCAGGCTGTCCACGCTGTCAAAGCCCAGGGCATACCGCTGGGACTCGTCCAGCGGTGCCCAGCTTGCTTCCGCCGGGCGCGGTGCATATTGCTGTACCAAGGCCGCCACATCGTCCAGGGTGGAGACGCCATCCAGTGTGCCGGCTGCGCCATGCATGACCGGAACCGTAAAGCGAGCGGGCAGCGTAAAGAGTTTTCCGTCCGCATCGGTATAACGATCGGTCACAAAATCATAGAGACTGCCCGTATCCACCATCCCGGACAGATCCAACAGCAAGCCACTGCCGGAGAAAGATTCCAGATCCGCACCATCCAGAATCAACAGATCCGGGCCTTCCCCCGCCAGAAGCTCGGTGTTCAGCGTCCGCAGGGCATCGTCTTTCGTCAGTCCGGCGCCTTCCTGCAGGGCCACTTCATACTCTACTGCACAATCGGGATTTTGCTGGGTAAAGGTTTGTATCGCAGCACGGACGGTAGCATTTTCTTCCAGGCTCCAGACTTCCAGCGTGTTGGCCGGGGCCGAGAGCGTCGGATCAAAGGAATACCGGTACAGCTTTGTCTGCATGGAGCCGTCACTGACAATGGCCAGATAGCTGCCGTCCGGGGCGCAGCACAGCTGAGAAATGTAATTGCTGGAAAGAGACAGCGCCGTGCCGGTGCCGTCCACTACCTGCTCACGCAGGCTGCCTCCCTGTGCCTGCCGGTAGATGCCGGTCCTGTCGGCATAACAGATGGAGCCATCCGTTCCCATGGCAGCCTGGGCGCTGTACGGGTCCGACAGAAATCCTGTCTGCACCGTCTGGGTGGTGCCGTCCTGATCCGCCCGGCAAAGATCTCCGTTGGAAGAGAAATAATAGAGGAACGAACCGTTTTCATCACCGGCCGGCAGGATCCCTGCAATGTCATTGTCGCCGAAATAGTAGTTTTCACCGGATGCATCGGCTCCCGCCCCCATCCAGCTCTGGTTCCCGCTGCTTACCTGTACCCAGCTTTTTACCTTTTGGGCATCCACATCATAAAACAGAATATTTCCCGGCAGAGAAACACCCGGTCCGCCTGACGGGACAGCCACCAGGGTGCCATCGGGCAGGAACCCCATCTGGTTGAGATAGAAATTCCCCCCGTCCACGCCCAGGTCCAGCTGAACCGGGTTGCCGTCCGATTGTACGACCCACAGGGTGGAGTCGGTGGTTGTAAACGCCACGGTGCCGTCCTGGCGGGCAGCCCAGCGTGCCAGTGTGCCTGTTTTTTCGGCCCAGTCCAGAGTCTCAGACTGCCAGCTGGCACCATTATCCGTGGAGTTGAGACGGACAGTGACCGGCATATCGGTACTCTCATCCCGGGCATACAGTACAAGACTGCCATCTGCCAGTGCGGCAGGCGCCGCGCCGAGTACCAATCCGGAGGAAATTCCGTCAGCCTGCCGTTCCACCCAGCGTCCCTGGGGGACCGCGTCCGTCTGGACGGCGCTGGAATCGGAGCCGGATGCACCTGTGCCGGATGCGGTGCAGGCGGCAAGAGAAAACATCATCATGCCTGCCAGAAGCGAGGATAGAATCGTATGTACAGATTTCATGGTTGCCTCCCGACAATTGTGTGGATTTTGGAATACCGGCATTGTAGCAAAACAATCTGGAAAAAACCTGAAAAGTGTTTTCAGGTTTTTTTCAGACTGGCTGTGTAGACTAAGAATGTTCATATAATAGAGGTATACTGGATTGATAGAAACGACGGTTATGGCGGGAAGGAAATACCCATGCGAATCTTACTGATTGAAGACGACAAGGCGCTTTGCCAAGTTTTACAGCCCACATTACAGGCAGCAGGATTCGCCTCCGATTGCTGCCATACAGGTGCCGATGGTTTGCATCTTCTCAAAACCGGATACTACGATGCCTGCATCCTGGACAGGATGCTGCCGGAATTGGACGGCCTTACGCTGCTCAAAAGTGCCAGAGCCGACGGCGTATCCATCCCCGTTCTTATGCTCACTGCTTTGGGGCAGATCGGTGACCGTGTGGAAGGTCTGGATGCCGGTGCTGACGATTATCTGGCAAAACCGTTTGATAACCGTGAACTGCTGGCCCGGCTGCGTGCGCTGGTCCGCCGGCCGGCGGATCTGCATGAGACCGCCCACCGGATTGCCTGTGGCGATCTTGTCCTGGATACCGCCCAGTTGACTTTGACGGGGCCTTCCTCCACTGTGACGCTCAGCCGCCGGGAATGTGACCTGCTGGCGGCATTTTGTCGTGCGCCCGGCCTGCTTCGGGCAAGGGCAGTCCTGTTGGGCAGCGTGTGGGGATCGGCGGCCGAGATTGAGGATTGCAGTCTGGATAGTTATATCCGTTTCATCCGGCGGCGTCTGACTGCCGTCGGCAGCCGGGCAGTCTTACGGACGGTACGAGGCGCAGGCTACCGCTTTTTGCCTGATGGTGAGGAAAACGCTCATGCTTAAACACCTCCGACGCCGCCTGACAATTCTGTTCAGTATACTCACCGCTGCTGTGCTGGCGGCAGCGCTGACGGCGACCTGCCGCATGGCCCAAATCGAAGCAGTTTCCGGAGCGGACCTCGTGTTTGCCAATACCGTCTCGGCAATTGAAGATGCTGTAACCGAGAACAATCTGGTTCGTGACAGTTGGCTGGCGAGTCAGGAAGCCGCTGGCCGCTTGGTTCTGTATATGGAGGACAATGGTCACCCCCTTGTATTCTCCGGTGGGTGGACACCTGCCGATGCGCGCACCACACTGGTGGCGCTGGCCAGAGAACAGGCAGTCTCTGCCGGGCTGAATCCGGACAGACTGCACCGGCAAAAGGTAAACTTTTCCTTGAACGGCGCACAACTCAGCGGCTCCTACACCTGTACCGCAATGCTGTTGCCCAGTGAACAGATGTCAAGTGCGGTTCTTCTGTACATTATCCGGGATATGGGCCCCTTGCATGACCGCCTTTGGGCCATGGTCTGGCAATATACAGCCCTGTGGGCTGCGGGTGCCTTGATACTGGCATTTCTCTCCCATTGGATGGTGGATCGTGCCCTGCGCCCAACCGCCCAGGCAATGCAGAAACAGCGGGAATTTGTAGCAGCTGCGGGCCATGAACTGCGCAGCCCACTGACTGTGCTGAAGGCAAGTCTGCAAGCGGCGCAGGCTCCCGAAACAGCCCATCTGGCTCCTCAATTTTTAAGCCATGCCGCATCGGAGGTGGACAGGCTTTCCCGTCTGACAGAGGATTTGCTGATTTTGGCCGGCGGTGATGCAGGGGTACTGCGTACCTCCCTGGCCCAAATCAATACGGACACTTTTTTGGTGGAACTCTATGAAAGATTTGTCCCGGTAGCGCGTGACCACGGCCACTCCCTCACGCTCCACCTGCCAGACAATCCCTTGCCCGCCCTGCACGCAGATGCACAACGGCTGGAGCAGCTGTTCGCCGTCTTGTTAAACAACGCATTTGAGTATTCCCCTGCTGGCACTCCCGTGGAAATTCTTGCGGAGCTGCCGCCTTCCGGTGGTCTGCACATCGCAGTAGTGGATCACGGCCCCGGGGTCCCCGACGCAGAAAAACACCGTATCTTTGATCGGTTTGCCCGAGGAGACCGCAGTCGGACCGACAAAACGCATTTCTGCCTTGGCTTGGCCGTTGCCAGTCAAATTGCCTCCTTGCACGGAGCGATCCTGCGTGTACGGGACACGCCCGGAGGCGGAGCCACCTTCGTGGTGGAGTGGCGTAATAATCATGTTCTGGACAGATCCAGCTTTTCGTAAATACAGAATGCTTTCTGAAACAGCAAAAAGCCTTGCAGCGAGAAATTTCCCGCTGCAAGGCTCTTTCTATTTCATATTCATAGACTGCAGATAAAAAACAAATCCGAACGCACCCTCAAAAAGAAGTACGTTCGGATTTGCTTGGTATGGTGCACCATCGGGGACTCGAACCCAGGACCCACTGATTAAGAGTCAGTTGCTCTCCTTAGTTGCGCGTACTCATGGTGCATTAAGCAGCATACACAATTGTTCGTCTATTGGTTTTTTGAATTCTACGATTCATCCAATCACTTGAAAATGGTCAGTATTTCGTCTTTTATTTCTTCTTCCGATAGCATTTCTTTCTTGTATCTTCGTATTTGCTCTCTACTCAGCACCTTTTCCAACTCAGCGTAATCCATTTCATAGGACATTGCTTTTCTAAAAACATCTTTTAGGCGCTGCGAGTAGACCATATTGTATTTTTTCCGTAGCACCATCGCTCTCAAGAGATTTAGTTCCATTTGAGGATTATCATCTAATACTACATCTAGCATTTTTGTTTTCATCGCATTTTCATATTCTCTATCGAGCCACACATTACGCTTACAGTCATAAACAATACCGTCCATATTTAGAAATACGGTTTTCGGTAAAGATTCAACTTTATCTATTGCTACAACTTTTCCTTTTCTATATGCCCATGTGTTTTCAATTCGCCAAACGTCAACTTCTGTATCATCGATTAATATTTTTAATCCACCGAATCGGTTAATTTCAACATGATAGTTTTGCAAAAAGTTTTGCCATTTTTGTTCGCTTTGGACATCAATAGTTATATCAATATCCCTCAAATTTATTATGCATTCATGATCTTTATACTCCCTCAAAACGCCTCCAATCAAATATATATATCCGACTTGCTCTAACAAATCATAAAGTTCTCTTAACTGTGGCCTGCTTATAAAATAATCATGCAAAGCATCCATAATCATAGATCCAACACTTTCATTTCAAGGATGTTTCATCGCCGTAAGTTCCTGATAAACCTTAACCGCATACGAGTCTGTCATTCCCGAAACATAGTCTACTACCAAATGTAATCTGTCATATACTGATAGTTTGTTTATCAAATCTTCAGAGTACAAATTTCCCACATAGTTACTATCATTGATTTTACTTTCCGCAATATAAATAAAGTTACGTGAAATTTTTCTGAAAATTTTTCCCGCATAAGTTCTCGTGTCAGACAATTCATGACCGTCATGCTCCGTCAATGTTCTTACAAAAACATCTAGCAATGTTGAAATAACTTTATCCCCCGTCAGTTCCAAGTTAAGTACTTCATTCGAGGAAAAGCACTGCCTTGCAGTAATGTTCTTCAGGTCCTTGACAAACGCTCTTTCAACAGATAGCAGTTCTTCCACATCAGCTTTCGGGTCGTTAGACATAATTCTCTCGTATTGATTCATAAATTGATCTACAACTTTTTAAGGAGAAAAGACTGAACCATATTTCTAAAATTTCTAACATACGCAATAACCTGTTCCTTATCATGCATTCGGCTATCAACGTTTTCATTTTTTCTTTTTACATTAATCAGTAATTTTTCAATCTCTTCACCATAGCTTCCTTTTTCGGCCTTTTGATAAAGAGTCTCAAATTCCTTTTCCCATTCAATATATCCTGCAACGCATCCATTGCTGCATCGACAGACACTTTAAACGATTGCCAATGTCCATTGAATGCTTTATCTTTTGAAGGGAAAACTTGTATCTTGAAGTCTACCCGATGAAGTCCATGTCCATCACGTTACGAATCGCATTGAGAGTTGCCTTATCTTCACCGATGCCAATTCCTTTCGCAACGCCCTGCTCCATTGCTCTTTCCTTAACACCTTGGCTCAAATTGCACATTCTGCGCACCTCACTTTCAAGCGGTTGTGTCATCGGAACATCAAATTCCGTTTCTAATATTTCTTTCTTCGTTTCGGGACTCTTTTCTTCTGAAAGCAGTACTTCCAAGAATTTCAGCAGCCCGCCATAGTTTTTGTCGTCCTCATCGCCCAAGCAAATCATCACGGCGCTCATCAGGTCGTAGTTTCTGACTTGCTCAACCGCATCACCAATGATATGCTTTTCCTGTATGGAATACTGCGTAATTGTGTTTCTGCGGTTCTTCGGCGGGTTCATACATACCCAAATCGAGTACACTTTCTTGATTTTACCGTACTCGCCTTTGGTAAATTCCGTGCCGTACTGCGCCGAGATCATACGGCTGCAATAATAAATTGCACGTTTCAACAGCGGATACCCTGCATTGTAGCGGTTCTGTGCCTCCACGTTCAAAATCAGCCCAATCAGACCATCCTCGCTCGGTGCTGTGGCATAAAAGCGGACATCGTAGCGAATCGTACCCTCGGTCAGCGTCACATCTTCCGTATTCGTGCCGTGAATCGTGGCAGATACGTTGCGGTTTGTTTCATCGGCGTCCACGCCGACAGCGCCAATCTGCGGTTCACCCTCGATATACTTCTCCGCAATCTCCCGCACCGTACAGCCGTGATATTCCGGAACGCACTCCTTCATAATAACGGCCAAAATGCTTTTGTTAGCAAGCAGACGCTTAACGCCTTCATCGTAGCGGGCATCGGCATCTACTTGGGATATGCTTTGC